>VFQQ010000201.1_pt1 | contig 148736 bp, 254 predicted proteins | sample 3512341 | NCBI WGS metagenome assembly VFQQ01 (sample SAMN10412373, study PRJNA504923) | tailings metagenome | isolation source: Relicate 2 Philex TSF1 revegetated site | place: Philippines: Tuba, Benguet | collected 2017-08-29 | reverse complement strand
CCTACTGACCACGGCTGCCCCTCCACCCCGTTGGCCTGCAGGCGCGGTTGAGATGCGGTGGGTGGACGCCTACTTCCCCTTCACAGACCCCTCGTACGAGCTGGAGATCTTCTTCAACGGTGAGAAGAGGGTGAAAGAGGAGACTGGAGCAGGTTGTGGGTTGCCAAGCTGCCCATTAGTCACCGCTGGGGTGCATGCCTGCTTGCTCACACGCATCCTCCCTCCCCACCGCAGGCGAGTGGCTGGAGGTGCTGGGGTGCGGCGTGATGCAGCAGCCCATCCTGGACAAGAACCTGGGGCCCGGACAGAAGGCCTGGGCGTTTGGGTGAGGCAGCAGTGCCTGGGGCTGCAAAGGCAGTGCAGCTTGCCCTTTCAAACTCTGCTGGCGGCTTGCCCTGACTGCAGCTTACACTGCCAACAATGCTCGGCGCGTCTTTCGTCCACATCCCCTGCACCATAACACGTCCACCCCGCCTGCTCCCCACCCTCTGCAGCCTGGGCCTGGAGCGGCTGGCCATGGTGCTGTTTGACATCCCCGACATCCGCCTCTTCTGGACCGCCGACCAGCGCTTCCTCAAGCAGTTCAAGGCGGGAGACCTGACCACCAAGTGAGGGCGCAGGGGCACAGGGCGGGTGAAATGGGCACTCCCCTTGCAAGCGGTGGGAACGCCATTTGTGGCACCACATACACAAGCGGTCCTGCTCACCGGGCTTGCTCCCCTCTCTCCCCACCCATCCCCACCAGGTTCAAGTCGTACAGCAAGTACCCGCCGTGCTACAAGGACGTGGCGTTCTGGATCTCGGACGCTTTCACCGAGAACAACCTGTGAGGCGGGAGGGGGGAGCAGTCTGCATGGCATTGCTCGGCATGTGGGGTGGCGGCCTGCATGCGTGCTCTCTGCCGGCCTGCTGCTCGCCCTCGCCTCCCCAGTTCAGCGTGCATGTCATTTAAGCAAGGGGTTGTGAGCCCAGCCCGACTTCATGCGACTCGCTCCCACTGCCACCCTGCTGTGCTGTGCAGGTGCGAGATTGTGCGCAGCGTGGCGGGCGACCTGGCCGAGGAGGTGAAGCTGATTGACAACTTCACGCACCCCAAGACGGTGAGGGGGAGCGGCAACCGGGGCAGCTGGGAGGCCGTCAGGGAGAGGTGGCTGTGGGGAGGCAGGCGCACACGAGGCAGCACACCCCTGTGCCACTGAATGAGCAGCTCAACTATCCTGCCGGTTTCCGGTAACATTTGCGGTCTCCTCGCCGCTCTGCTCCCCGCAGGGCCGCACCAGCAACTGCTACCGCATCGCGTACCGCAGCATGGACCGCTCGCTGACGGATGAGGAAATCAATGCTCTGCAGGAGGAGGTCCGCAGGTGCGCACACACTGGGGTGCGGTTGAGTGGGCTGGGTTGGAGTGCACCGTAGACTACTCAGCGCGTGCATGATTCCATCGCACTTCACCTGACCGTCACTGACCTGTTGCCCCCACCGTCCGTTCCGTCCATTGCCAATGCAGCACCATTGCCGACAAGCTCAAGGTGGAGCTGCGGTGAGGGCCACCGCGAACCACCAGCACTAGCAGGGCAGCGCAGCACCCTCCCTGCGCACTGCACACCGCTGCAGCCTCTTCTCAGACCCCCAGCTGCTCCCTACGCCCCATTTTGGCCCTGTACCCTCCCCTCCCTGTCCCTACTCTTCCTTTCTCTTCTCTGTCATGTGAGAACTGGCGGCTCCTTGTCAAAGGGATGGAGACAACAACAGCGAATCGGGGCAGTGCAGTTCAAGGGGCAGAACGTGGTGCAGGGCAACGGCAAGCCGGGGCTGAGGCGGAGCAGGGGGCACAGGCTTGGCGTGACATAAGGGCGGCGCGTGCGCCATATACGAGTTTGGGTTCCGTGGGTTGGATACTTGATACAGTTTGTTTGAAAAAAATGTGCTTTCCTGGAGGCTCAGTATATCGTGCTGTGCCGAGCCTTGTCTGCAGAGCAAGGTGGGTGGGCGGATGGGAACAGCACATCGTGAGGGCATTGAAGGACGTGGCTCCCGATGTTGAGCCGCCAAACGCACAGAGCAAGGCAAGCCCATCAGCACAGTACGCCCACGGCCCCCCGACCGCCCCCGCGTGCGCTCACAAGAGTTGAGCTGGCCGCGCGTGCTCGACCGCTTCATGCCCGGCACCGGCGCCTTCTTCTCCTGCTCCTGGGTCATCAGCTGCAGCGGGGTGCGGTGTGATGGGGTGGTGTGTAAGTGGGTGGGCTCACTTGAATGGCCATGGCCATGGGTAGCTAGCTGGCAGAAATGCAAACATGTGTGCGATCAACCCCTGCAACCTCGAGAGTGCATGGCTGTCACCAGCGGTGCAATGACTCCAATCCATCAGCCCCCGCCCGCCCCGCCGCACCTCCACAAACTCGTTGTAGTCGATCTGGCCGTCGCCGTCCTTGTCCGCCTCCGCCAGGATGCGCTCAATCTCCGAGTCCAGCTTGTCGCCCAGGGACTGATAGGGGGCGGGCAGGGGGCAGGATGCACGCAGGTGTGGGGCACAGACCAGGACAAGGGCACCGCCGCAGGATCTGTGCGACAGCTGCAAAAGCTGTGCAGCCAGGCAGCGTGTCTGCACAACTTTGCACATCGCCCCTGCACCTCAGTGCAGGCGCCCGCTGCCCTTGCCCTGCCACACTTCTCTTCCTCAGCCCCACCTGCAGCGCCTGGCGCAGCTCATCCTTGGAGATGGTGCCGCTGCCGTCGGTGTCAAAGTGCGCAAACGCGGTGCGCATGTTGTCCGCCTTCTCAATCTGGTGCGTGGACAGCGTGGCCGCCAGGAACTCCTGCACAGCGGGTGGGCGGAGGGGGGCAAGTTGGCAAGAATCACACGTGGCCAGGCAGGTGGTTTGGTGGCGAGAGCCGTTCAGGGCTGCAGGCTGGCACACAGCCCTGACATCACATCCATCCCCCGCCCCCGCCCCACCTCGTAGTCGATGCAGCCGCTCTCGTCCTGGTCAATCAGCTTGAGCAGCCCCTCCAGCTCCTCCTGCTTCAGCAGGCTGCCCTTCTGCTTCAGCGCCTCGCGCAGCTCCTCAGCCGTGATGGTGCCTGGGCAGGGGTGGGGTGGGGGTGGGGGAGGGCAGTGTGAGCGGTGTGAACGGGTTTGAGCAGCGGCAGTGGGGAGCGGGCCATGCAAGTACGCATGCATGTGCTTCAGATGCCAGCCCAGTTAGGGCAGAATGAGGCTGCTGCTTCCCAGTTGCCCCCTTTTTCTTGGTCAATACCACCAGCCCGCCACTTGGCCCAGAGGCGCACCGCTGCCGTCTGTGTCGATGGCCTTGAAGATCTCGGCCAGGCCCGCAATCTCGTCGGCGGGCATGCACGACGCAATGACCTTCATCGCCTGCCGCTTCAGCTTGTTGTTGTTGGCAAAGTTGCTGCGGGGGGCAGGAAGGGCGGGGTGCAGAGGACGGAAGCCATGGGTGTGCAGCAGCAGGACGCACAAGCCGTTCCGCCAGGCAGACGCCCCACCTGGCCACCCGCCAGCGAATGCCGGCGGCGGCACGCTTTCCCTCTCGCTGCAACACTCCCACCCCACCCCGAGCACCAGCTCCCTCCCTGCCCCCCCCCTCACGTCATGCGCTTGAGGATGACGTTGTCCAGCGGCTTGTCGGTGGCCACGCCGTTCTCCCGCATCCACGGGTGCTGCAGGCAGCACGGGCATGATGGGCAGCAGGGCAATCCCCGGTCAGTCAGCTGGAAATGTGGAAGAGCAGCCCTTAGTAGAGGTAAGCACTGCAGCAGCAGGGCTGGACCGGCACCCCCACGCTCATCTGCGCGGCTGGTCTCCTCATCCTCACGCCCCCGCCCCCCACCTGCAGGATCTCCTGGGCTGTGGCGCGCTTGCCGGGGTTGGGCTCCAGCATGCGCCGCACGCAGTCCTTGGCCTCCTCGCTGATCTGTGGGGAGGGACGGGGTGGGGCGGAGGCGAGGGAGGGGGCAGGCACCTCAGTGAACGGGCGGAAAAGGAGGCGCGCTGCGTAAAATGCAGGGAGACAAGGAGACAGCCTCAAGCCAGGCATGCAAGCCACACACGAAGGCCGGCCTTCAAACAGGCCGCACCTTGGGCCACGGGTCGCTCTTCAGGTCCAGGTTGCCCTGCAGGCAGAGGGGTGCAACGTGGGTGGGTGCAGGCCAGCGATTGGGAGGCGCTCTAATCATTGCAAATGCCTGCACAGCTGCCAGGCCACTGCGCACAGGAGCAATGGCCTCCCAACCCGTCCATGCAAGCCGGCGCACCTCCCTCCCAGCCCCACCTCCACTTCCCCACTACCCCTTTCTCCCGCCCCCCACCTCCAGGATGGCCTTGAAGATCTGCTTCTCCGTCTCGCCCCAGAAGGGCGGCACGCCGCTGAGCAGGATGTACAGGATGACGCCGCAGCTCCAGATGTCGGCCTCCATGCTGTAGTTCTGCTTCAGCACCTCGGGGGCCACGTAGTAGGCTGGCGGGGGTGGGCAAGGGTGGGGGGGAGGCGGGGCGGCGAGTGTGAGGCGGGGAGGCGAGTGTGGAAACCGCGGCCAGGCAGGTGCGCAGCGTGATGCGTGCACTGTGCCAACAGCGGCAGGCGACCATCAAGCCGCCCTTGCCGTGACATGCCAAGCGAGAGGACGATTGGCCCCACTCCACCCCGCTGCTCACCCGAGCCCACCACCTCCTTGAACTTCTGGCCCGGCTTGAAGAAGACGGACAGGCCAAAGTCGGTGCACTTGATGGCCGCGCCCGGGTCCTTGTTCTCCAGCAAGAAGTTCTCGGGCTTCAGGTCCCTGCCGAGCGGCAGTGCGAGCGGCGCAGGGTACATGGGCACGCGGCAGCTGAAGAGCTGGCGGCCCCTCAGCAGAACTGAGGGCACAGGGGCCGCCGGCCGCTCAGCAGCAACCAGCAGCTCCTCCCACAGCTGTGCCCGCTGGCTGCACAGCAACCAACAGCCTCCCACTTGGCAGCTTGTGCCACCACCCGCCGCCTTGCCCTGGCTGGCCGCCCCCACCTGTGGATGACGCCCATGCTGTGGCAGTGCGCCACCACGCGCACCATGTCGCGGATCAGCTTCGCCGCGTCCTTCTCGCTGTAGCTGCCCGTGGCCACAATGCTGCAGACGGGTGGGCGGGCGGCCGGGGAGAGGCAGAGGGGTAGCGTCACACACCATGTAGAAGGCAGTGGCATCCACAGCAAGGGCTCCCATAGCAGCTGCTTTTTGCAACAGTCTCCACTCTGCCCGCCATCAGCCGCCGCCCACCGGTCGAAGAGCTCTCCGCCGGAGCAGAGGTCCATGACCAGGTGCACCGCCTGCTTGTCCTCGTACGCGCCCTGCAGGTAGGTGATGTTCTCGTGGCCCTGCAGGCGGCACGGGGCAGGGGCCAGCGGCAGCGGTGGCGGGTGAGCGCACAAAACAAGCGGGGGCGGCGCGTCCAGCGTCCAGACCAACGGCAGTGTGTGGCCGACGGCCGGCGCCACTGATTGATTAAGGCAACAGCAAGCTAGGGCAAGCAACTAGCAAACAGCAGCACGAAACAAATCCACGCTGCAATGTCAGATACAGCAGGCTGCGCCGAGCAATCCATATCCATTCATTGCCCGGCCGTCGGCTGCCGTGGACAGCCACTGCTCCGCACCTTGAGGTGGTGCATGATCTGCACCTCGCGCCGCACATCGTCAATGTCCTCCTGGCACCTGCAGGCCACAAAGGCAGAGCACATCCAGCTGGTGAGCGCTGGCTCGGCGCCATTGTCAGCAAGGGGGGCAACAGCCACCCCGGTGCCGCAACGCCGCACTGCAATGCGCTGCCAGGGCCACTGCCGAGGTCCTTGGCATCGCGGCAGCCGGGCTGCGCAAGCCCGCTCACGTCAACTTGCGCTTGGCGATCGACTTGCAGGCAAAGGTGGTGCCCTTCTGCGACTTGGGCTCCGCCAGCCGGGTCGTGCCAAACTGGCCGCGCCCCAGCACCTTGCCCAGGTGGTAATCCGTCGTCACATCCTGCACCCCGTGGTGGTGTGGGCCACATCAACGGTAAGCAGGTTAGCAGGCTGCGGCAGCAGGCCCTCGCGCCCAAGCTTGACATTTGTGCGGTAGCGTAGTGGCGCCTGGCACCGTGCCGGGCACCGGCAGTGGCCGGCGGCGGCGGCGGCGGCAGAAAAGTGCAACCCAGCTCACGCTCAGCGACTTGCCCAGCACCGTTCCCGGCACTGGCGTCGAGTTGTGGGACTTGGTGCCGGAGGGCGCCGCGCCCACGGCAGCCGCGGTGGCCTGCAGAACGGCAAACAGTCGGGAGGGAGCAGATGGCAGCGCTGCGCGGCCCGTCACCGCGCCATCTGCATGCACCCGCTTGTAGTGGCACAGGGAGCGCTGCAGGGCAGCGCCAGGGGCGGGGACGCGCCTGGGCCGCCTCGCCAGCGGGCTTGCTGCTGGTGCAACCCATAGCTGCTCGCAGATCTGCTTGCAGCGTCTGTCGAGACACCACAAAGCCTGCCGGGCGGGCAAACGCTTGTTTGAGCGCGCCACGTGTGGAGATGCAGCGGGCTGCAGCCGCATCACGAGGCTGGGGCAGTGATCCGACACAGTGGCGATCTCTAAAAGATCCGAGCGAAGCCCTGGACCTTACAGGCTAGCAGCCGGCGCTTGCCGAGCCGAGCTCTTCCCTCTGGCACTGCCTGTGCACCACCAAGCTGCCTCGCACTGCTAGTTCCAGCCCGCACTGCTCTCGTGCCTTTACATCCGCGCCTAGTCCACACCGGCTTGCTTCCCGCCGCTACCGCCGCACTATGGAGGCACCAGCAGGAGAACAAGCGGCAGCACCACCGGTGCACTTTGCACTGGAGTGCAAGCGCCAGTGGGCGGAGCGCATCCTGAACGGGGAGAAGAGCCTCGAGTGCCGGCGCTACCCGCCGCCCGAGGAGCTGGCAGGGCACAAGGTGTGGCTGCTGGCCGCGGGCGGCGAGGAGGGCGTGCCAGGCTTTGGCGACTCCATCCCTGCCAGCGCCCCCGGCGGCGAGCTGGTGGGCTGGGTGCTGTTTGATGGCGCCGTGGAGTGGCGCACCGCCGAGGCATTCAATGCCGACGCAGCACAGCACTGCGTGCCCCCAAATAGCCCGTATGCCTTCCCTGCCGGTGGCGGCGACACCGGGCCTGTGTACGGCTGGCGAGTGGCGGCGAGCTGCCGGCTGCCGCAGCCGCTGCCCGTGCCTGCAATGCAGCGGTTGGTGCGCTCGGTGTACCAGGCAGTGTCCTGAAATCCTTTGCTGCTGCTGCTGCTGCCTACTGCCTCCCGTTCTGCTGCCCTTACATCTTCTTGTTGTTCCCTTTCCATGCATCTCTCCCTGCTGCCCACGGCTTCCTCCCTGCGCACACATACTTTCCTGCACATGCGCTGCTGCATGCCCACCTGTGAGGCCTGACAAGCAAGCTACACATGTTACAGCGCCCTGCGGCATGAGCGGGTACAAAGCGGGTATAATACACAGGCACGGCGGGCCAGCATACAAACCGTCGGGGTGAGGTCGGATTGATCTGGTCACAGTGCTGAAACGGATCGGCTAACGGTGGCATGCGTGGGGAGGCTGGTTGGTGCGGAGGATCAAGATGGATTCTTCAGGTGAGGGATTGGCACGTGCAGAGGGGGAGGGAGACGGAGGAAGGGATGCATGGATGGAGGGGTGGCAGCATGGGCCGCAGGCCCTGCCGACAAATCGTGCATTGCAAAGGGCATGGGCGCCGTATCGAGGCCCCATGCCAAACGGGTAGAGACAGAGAGGAAGGAAACAGGGGCACAAACTACAAGCCAGAAAGGCGCTGGAAGGAAGCGGATGGAACAAGGGGGTTACCGGCTAGCTGAGCAGGCAGCGACAAGGCAAGGAGGCGGGGCGGAGGAGCTGGAGACCAAGCGAGGCAGGCAGGCCCCTCAGCCCAGCTCAGCGGCGGCGGGCTGCAGGAAGCAGGAGACATCGCCGCTAAACTCCTCACGCAGCCGCTGCTCAAGCTCTGTGTAACAAAAGGTGGGGGATGTGGAGAGGGGCGACAGCGAGGCAGCGGCGCTCAGGTCGCCACCCCGCAGCAGGGGTGCGGGGGCGGCAGGCACAGCCACAGGCGCCGCCTTGCCTAGCCGCAGCGGGTTGGCCTGGGGGCGGGAGAAGTGCGGCAGCGCCAGGCCGCTGATGCCGCCGGCGGAGGCAAACCCTGCGGCGGTGCCCGTCACGCCGTAGCTGGCCAGCAGCTCGGGCGCCAGGTTGCTGTTCTGCAGGAAGGCCGCAAAGCGGAAGATGCAGCGGGTGCGCTCCGCGGTGACGGCCTCCAGCACGGCGGACGCCTCGTGTGCTGCCGCCTCGCTCACCACCGCCGCCAGCTCCAGCTGGTGCTGCTCCTCCGCCTGCTGCCGCTGCCGCTGCGCTTGGGCCAGCTGCACACGCAGCGCCGCCAGCTCAGCTGCCAGCGCGACAGCGTCCTGAGCCTCTGCAAGCGGCAGACCCGCAGGCACACACCCGGCGGCAGCAGCAGCGGACCCGGGCTGTGCGGCCCCTGGCTGCTGTGCTGCTCGCTCGTCCTCTTGCGGTGGCTGCTGTGCCGCCTGCTGCACATCTGGCTGCTGCGCTGCTGGGGACGGTGCGGGCTGTGCCAGTGCTGCGTCTGGCGCGCATGCGGCTGGTGCTGCAGGCTTGCCCCAGGCTGGCTTGGCAGGGGGAGGAGCCGCAACAATGACCACCGGCTTGCTGGCTGCCGGCTTGGTGGCCAGGGGCTTGCCTGCCGCACTGCTGGAGCGCGAGGGGTGCACCAGCACCGACCGCTGGCTGCCCACGCTGCTGGCGCCAGCCGTCTCGTGGCTGTCGCCGCTGCAGCTGCTGCCCAGGGAGCTGGCCGAGGGGCAGCGCCGCATGCGTGCGCCGCCATCGGCCAGCCGCATGGGCAGGCCGTGGTGGGCGGGCTGTTGCAGTTGGCTGGGCTGCTGGCCGCTGCGCTGCTGGCGGCTGGGCTTGCCAACCACCTGCCAGTCTGGGCTGCCCGGTCGCTCGCTGTCGCCATCAAGCTGGGCCTGCTCACGCTCAGGCGCAGCTGCATCCGGCGTGGCTGCCGCTGGCTGTGCACCGCTCGGCTGCTCCTGCTGCAGCTGCAGTGCCTTGGCTGCATCCGCGGGCTCACAGCACTCCACCGCGGCCGGCTCTGCTGCTGCGGGGGCCTGCGCTGCCTCGGGCTGTGGCTGCGCTGCCTCTGCACCAGCCTTGCCCTTGCTGGCCGCCTTGCCCTTCTTCTTCTTGCCCTTCTTGCCCGCACGCTGCTCCTTGGCCGGCGCTGCCGAGGCCTCACCCTCCAGCAGCTCCGCCAGCAGCTCCTCCTGCAGGCAGGTAGGTAGGCAGCACGTTGAGTACAGCTCAGAGGCGGGCGCCTTGCCGCAAAGAGGCTGGCGACAGGGCATGAAGGCTGCCATGCATCAAGCGACCTGTGTCCCCTCCCAGCAGGCCGCGCCCCTCAGGTGGCCGCTCCGCACCTGCAGCCGCGCCGCGCGGCTCTCCATCTCGGCAATGCGAGCCTGCAGCACCTGCCGCACTTCGCTGCCCTCCGCAGCATAGTCCATCACATTGCGCCCGCGCCTGCAAGGCAGAGGGCGGGTGCAGTGCTAACGACTATGTCAGGCAGATGGAATGCAACACTTCTAATCAGGCTTGCAGCAGTGCATCGTCATGGAACTCCCTCCCAGCTGCCCCACTGTGAGTCAACAGGGCAGGCGCACCTGTCGCGGATGGAGACGGAGGCGCCACGGTCCAGCAGCCCCTCGAGCGCCGCCCGCGCGTTGTTCCCCGCAGCAAACATGAGCGCAGTCCTGCAGTGTTTCGGCAGGAGGAGAGGCAGAGGCCGTAAATGCACCTGGGCAGTGTGACATCGCAATGCAGTGCTAGCTGCGACGGAGCCCGGCTGCAGTAGGCCAGCCTGCCTGGGGCCAGCAATGCAGGCGGCCAGCATTTGCAGCTCCCCAACCACCACGCCCACTCCAGCGCACCTGCCCAGCGCGTCCTGCAGCTCCAGCAAGGCGGAGTGGTCCAGCAGCAGGCCCACACACTCAGCACAGTCCACCGAAGCAGCCAGCATGAGCGCGCTGCTGCCGTTCGGCGCCCACGTGTCGCAGACGGCCCCCGCCGCCAGCAGCGTGCGTGTAGCCGACAGCGCGGCGGGCGTGGAGTGGCCCGCGCATGCCAGCAGCATCGCATTCAGCACCTGCAGGGTGGCAACATGGGCAAAGCGGTGGGAAGGTGCCATGCCGCGCCAGTGGTGCGTAGTGCGGCGCGCCACTGACCGCAGCCGCACTGGGCCACCAAGCAGAGACGAAACTAGCCAGCTGGTTCGCACCTCGCCCTTGTCCGCCGCGGATGCCAGCTGGATGGGCGTTTGCTGCTTGCCGTCCTGCTCCAGGCAGGCTGCCGGCAGCTTGGCAGCCAGCTGGTAGGCCACCATCGGCACGCCGCTCTGCAGGGAGGGGAGTGGCCAGCACGGCTGCTTTGTGTGGCTGGCACACACCACATTGGGCGCCGATGTGCAGGCATGGCGCTTGACGCCGGCTGATGCGCGCTGCACATTGGGGGTATCAAACCCTACTTGCAGGCCCGGTCACGCAGGTAGAGTGTGAGGTGCAGCGCCTATCGGCTGCGCCTACCTTCACGGCGCAGTGCAGCGGCGTGGCGCCGCCGTCGAGGTCGCGGGCCAGCAGCCACCCCTCCGCCGCGCCGCACTCAAGCAGCGCCTCCACGGCATCCTCGTGTGCACCTAGGGCAGCCAGGTGCAGCGGGCTGGCGCCTGCAGGAGGGAGGGTTCGCTCGGCGGCGTCTGCAAAGCGGCGCCCTCGCTGTGCGGCTGCTCGCAGCAATGGGGACGCAGCTGCAGAGGCCAGGAGACTAGCGGGGGCAGGCTTTCTCGCTGATCATTGTCATTTGTTTGACTCCCCGCCCGCACCTGACGCATCTCTCAGTTCCTTGAGCTCCTCCGGGGCGCCTGCGGCGAGCTCGCGCTTCACAGCCTCGGCGTTGCCAGCCCTGGCGGCCAGGAGTAACCCTTGTGCGGTAGCCTGTTTAGGCATCGCCTCTAGCGCATAGCAAGGCGGGTTTGAAGTCTGGTGGGTTGCGCCTGAATGCTCAGGCCCGCCAGGGGTCGCACACACGACCGCCGCCATTTTTTCATGCGTCTCTTTGCAATGAAGCGTGCAACGAGCTCCAAATCCACTGCAAGCAATGCGGTGTCGTCAATGAGAATTGGGTCGAGCCTCCCCAAGCAAAGCACCGCGCCGCCGGCTGTGCCGCGGCTCCCGCCCGCGGTCGCAACCCCGCAGGGCGATTCGAAGCACGTGGCTGACAGTCTGGCTGCTCACTGTGAGTGTTCACCAGCAATATGCACCACATTGACATGCAAGGAATTTGCAACTGAATCTGCACCGTCAGGGCCAACACTAAATGCCGCCCACCAATCACGTGCCAAACCCCATGGGCCGCGGAGCGCCGCAGGCGTCGCATGCCAGCGCCAGCGGTGGGTTGAGCAGGGTGCACCGCAAGCAGGCCCACTGCGCTGCCGCGCGCTTCTTGGGCACCGCCTCGTCATCGCTGCTGAGCGTCGTCAAGTCGATCACATTGCCCTGCTGCTGTGCCTGCCGCTCGAGTGCCGGCACGTGCCGCTCCGGTGCTGGCACGTCACGCTGCAGCGGCTGAAGCCGCAGCGGTGGCTCAACTGCATGGGCAGCAGGCCCTGCTCTCTGCTCCGCCTGCTGCACTTGTGCCTTTGGTGAGGGCACACGTCCTGCTGGCCAGTCCTTGATAGGGGGACCCACCGCCGCTGCAGGGCGCAGGTCACCGCCAGCCGGTGCTGCCGGTTTTGCTGCAGCGCTGCTATCGACGGTGCTTTTGGCACCCTCATCCAGCAGCTGCGCCATTCGCTCTCGCAGGGACAGCCTGGGCGCTGCTGCTGCCGCACCTGCCGCTGCCGCTGCTCCGCTTGATTTCAGCTGCTGCGGCTGCCGCTGCTGTTGCGTTCGTGGCTGCTGCTGCTGTTGTTGCGGCTGTGGCTGCTGCTGCTGCTGCGGTCGTGGCTGCTGCTGCTGCTGCTGCTGCTGTGGCAGACGGCCACCTGCCTGCTGTGGGTTGCTTGCTGCTCCTGCTGCGCCTGCATTGTTCAGGATCGCCTGCAGGGCTGCGTTCACGTCATGCCCTGCTGCGGCCTCGTTGTCCAGCGTTTCTGCTGGGCACCACACATTATCGCGAGCCCTGTGCAGCAGTGGGGCCAGAATCAGCCATCAGGACTGCATCGTCCCCTGTCCTGAATCATGCCCCTCCATGGGCTGCATGAGCAGCTGCAGCGGGCAAAGTGGCTGCTTACCTGCGCTCTGCTGCTGCTGCAGCTGCTTCCCGCGGCGGCAGATGGCGCAGGGACATGTCGCCGCCTGCATACAGTGCACACAGCAGCTGATGAAAGGGTGGCACTGCATGGGAGGCATCGCTGTGGCAGACAAATCCACTGGCTTGAGAAGATGCTGCAAGTTTGGGACACAAGCCTGAGACCCCAGCCCACCTGTGGTACGTGGCCCAACCGGCATCACTGCCTGCCGCTTCAGCCGCGCCTCGGCTGCCTGCAGCGCCAGCTCCCGCAGCCGGTGCGGCGGCACGTCGTCCGCTCGCCCCGTGAACCGGCCCCCCACCTTGCCGGCCGAAGGGGCGTCAAACCCGGCGCCCGTGCCTGAAATGCCCCTGGCAATCAGGTCGTCACACTCCTGCGTCGCGGAGCCAGGGGCGTCAGCCATCTTGCACAAGGAATGATAGCTGAAACAGCCCCGCACGTGCAGCAGGCAATGTGCTGTTTTGTCAAAAAGCATTATGCGGGCAAGCCCGCCAGTCCCGTGCCTTGTTCAGCTCATCCAGCAGCTTGTAGAAGGCAGCGTTGTGAGGCCCGATGTGGTTGTGCACCAGCCTGCCATGTGAGGGGCAGGCAGGAGGACGGCTGGGAAGCACCACAGCAGCCAGCAATGCTCGGCTGGCATGGTCAGCATGGCTGCAAAGAACCCCACATGGCTTCCACACAGGCTCGATTCAGCCCGCCCAGCCTCACTCATGCAGCATGGTGCCCAGTACAGTGTCATAGGGTAGGAACTCGTCCTGGCATCCCGCTGGGCGCAGGCGCAGCCGGATCTCGCGCGTGCCGCCGCCGCCGCCGCCCACGTTCAGCCCCAGCAGGTTGCGGTTCGAGGGACTGCCAAGGGTGGACGGGCAGACAGGTGTCAGAAGCTTGAGTGATCCAATAGGCGCTGGGATCACTGTGTGGTTGTGCAGCGCTTGGCAGCGAATGCAAGCTGAGAGCAGAAGCAAGCTGGCTCACTAGAACTCGCTCAGCAGCGGCACTTCAAGCTGCCGGCGCCGCATGATGGGCTGCACTTGCTTGGCCACCGCCTCCAGCAGCTCGCGCGCCTGCACACCACACAAGGAGTTTTCTCACGCATCTGAGAGCACCACTAGCACACACCAGGACCCCAGGATGGCTGCAAATGTAGCAAAGCCACTTGAGCGAAAATGCTTGGGAGGCAGGCGGGCGGGCCTGGGGCAGGCGACGGGCGGCGGCAGCTGTGGCGCTCGCAGGGTCGATGGCAAGCTCGCAAGCCGCTGGCACGCGGAGGCTGAGTTTGCACAGACACTTGCAGCAGCGCCCGGCTCGCCTCCTGTGCGCGAGGCTTGCCGCTGAGCTCCTGGATGCGCCCAACCGCGTAGGGATCGATACTGTGCACCTGGACCATCTCATCGACTGCATACGGTGAACAGGAAGCCCGCTGCGACACCCTTGCCGGCGATCAGCGGCATGCTCGCTCCGCCGCTCTCTGGCGGCTGTGCTGACGCTGTCTGTGTTCAGTGCATCGATCTTACAGAGAAACTTGGCTTGCAATACCAACCATGACATATGAAGGTCGTGCAAAGAGAAGTCAGGCAGGAGCCGTGCTCCAAGCACGGCACAGACGGGCACGAATGGGGAGGTGGGTGGGAAAAACGATGCATGTGGCAAACACCAGAGGGAAAATGCACCGGGGGTCTGGGCCCAAAATCCCAGGGTGCCGGAGCACAGTGCGGTACGTTGGCTGCAAAGGAAAACTGTTGGTGAGGCAGTTGAATGAAGCGCAGCACAGACGCACTGAACAAACGACATGCGGTTGGTCGTGCGTTGGCAAGTCGAATCGGTTTGAATCTTCATGCATTGAACGTAGGCAGGACACTATACGAGACCTCAACAATGAAAGCGGAAGGGGAACTTGCGTGGTATGGGCAGGGCCTTGCCAATCGGGCACGCCTCTCAACAGGGGCAGGCCAGGCGGGGCGCTGCGCCTCAGCTCACAATCTGGCGGCTGATCTGGCGCATCAGCGCCGCGCCCGGCCCGGCTTCAATGGCCTCCAGGTTGAGGCCAGCCGTGGTCAGCAGGCTCTCGCACCAGTCCATGTGCAGCTGCAGGACAAGGAGCAGCAGGCAGTGTCGGCAGCTGCACAACCGCCAGCCAGCATATAGCTGCGAGCGCAGGATGAAGCTGTGTGAATGCTGCAACAGTCCTTTGCCCTTGCACCGGCTGTCCCTACTGTCACTCACCGGTGCGGTCTGGTGCAGGCTGCGGCCCCAGCAGTCGGTGCCGGGGCCCTCCCGCGGCACGCCCGCTGTGCTGAATGTGCAGCCGGGCGGCAGCAGGCCTGCCAGCGCGTCGGGCAGCGCCTGGCCCGAGGTGAAGCGCAGCTCCTTTAGGTGGGGCAGCTGCAAGGGGACAGAAGGGCAGCAGGACAGCTGAGCTGTGCAGTGCACAAGGAAGGGCTTGAAGGGCTATGCTAAAACCGCGCCAGGGCATGACGAGAGCACCAGGCGTGCATGCACGGCATTGTTCACGCCGTCCTGCCCCGCCTGCACACGCACCTGCGGCAGCAAGGCTTGCAGGCCCGCATACGCTTGCGACAGCGCTGGCTCGGAGGGCTCGCCCACCACGCCCAGCCGCTCCACAGTGGGCGGCAGGCTGGCGGGCAGCAGCCCCATGCCCAGCACCGCGGTGCGCAGGCGCGGCACCTGTGGGAAAGGGCAGCATAGGGGGAGGGGCACGGATGTGAGCCTCGGCGCCAACAGCGTCTGACAATCCTTAGGTTTGAATGCAACGCACACTGCCACTCGTGCCCCGCTTCTGGCTCTCGCCAAACACACAACCGCCGCACCATGGTGGCTAGGGACAGGGTGCGCGCGTCGCGCATCACATTGTCCAGCACCAGCACGCGCGTGGAGGGCGGCAGCGCCAGCTGGCCGCACACGCCGTGCCCCGACAGCACCACAGTGTGCAGGTGCAGGCACACCGGCAGGCGCAGCTGCGGCAGCGGAGGGGGCATGGACAGAATGCCAAGCAGCTTCAAGCACTGTGGATTTGCGCCTGCGCTGCTGCCTTCAGTGAGAGCAAAGAGTGCATGCCAGCAGCGCACTGCCACGCCAGCCGCCCCTGTCCCCCTCCCACACCCAGCAGCTCCCCACCTTTGCAATCTGGTAGCCCTCGATGCGCAGCGTCTCCAGCTGCGGCACCTCCAGCTCCAGCTCCAGCCGCCGCCGCTCGCCGCCCAGCAGGCACAGGCGGCGCAGCTCCGGCATCTGGCTCAGCACGCCCAGCGCGGCGCGCCCCAGCCCCCACCCACTCAGCCGCCGCATGTCGGCCAGGCGGCCCACCAGGCAGGCCTTGACGCTCACGCTGTCGCGCCCCTGCCGCGTGATCGCCTGCGGCAGCGGGGCCGGGAGGGAGGAGCGGCAAGAGTTGGTGTGCATGTCAGTTGAGCAGTTGCTGTCCAGGCCAAATGGTGTCCATGGGGACTCATATTGTATAGCATTGCTACGAGCGGCCTGCCCCTGTCCAGCCACCAAGCCCGTCTGCCTGCCTCCTGGCCATATGCACCCTGGCACTCCTTCGCACCCACACACCCGGCCCACCTGCGCCTCCTCGGCGATGTGCAGGCCCAGGGGCACGCCGCCCGGCGCCTGCTTCAGCGTGGCCGGCAGCTGCACGCCGCTGCTGAGCTCCAGGCGCTGCAGGCCGGCGCAGGCGCCCAGCGCCAGCGCGCACTTGTCAAACACGTTGCTGCTCATGGCGCGCAGCTGGGTGAGGCCGGGGGGCAGGGCCAGCACGTCGGGCGCGGCGGCCAGCACACGACTCAGCCAGCTGCCGGTGCGTGCGGCGGTGCAGCCCTCCAGGTCCAGGCGCCGCAGCGAGGCCATGTCGGCAAAGACGGCGGGGGTGGACAGCTCCAGGGCCGCGCCGCGCAGCACCAGCTCACGCAGGCTCGACAGCAGCGCGCCGCAGTAGGGGCCCAGCCGCACGTCTGCAGGGAGGTGGGGGGCAACGGGTGGGTGGTTGAGAAACAGTGCGGCAGGTAGCTGTTTCATTGCAAGCAAACGATGCAGTGCTGCTACTGTGGCGGCCAGCTTTGCATCCAGCACAGCATGCTATGCTGCGCCTGTCAAGACTCCTGTCAAGACACCTCCAAAGCATTCCACGGCCTTCGAGACCCACTCCCCCATCCCACCCAGCCCACCCACCGCAGTGGCTGAGGTCCAGGCTGTGCAGGCGGCGCGCGTGTGACCAGTCGGTGTCTGCCAGGTTGAGGCCGTGGGCTGCCAGGTGGGTGACCGAGGGGCTGAGGCGCGGCAGCGCGCGGCGCTGCATGCGCCGCCGGTGCGCCGGCAGCCTGCCCTGCAGCGTGAGGCGGCGCAGGTGGTGCAGGCCCGCCAGCGCAGCGGAGTGGAACACCACATCCTCCACAGCCGGGTTGAGCACCAGCTCCAGGCTGACGCAGCGGGACAGCTTGTGCAGGTGGTAGGGCAGCGTGAAGGAGGCGGGCTCTGCCAGGCGCGCCCACCGAATGCCCTTGTGCAGGTGCTGCAGGCGGGTGGGGCAAGGAGGGGTGGGTGCGTGAGCCTGCAGCAAACATGCTGCTGCAAGCCCTGAGAACCGGCAGCGCCCCACCAACAGTGGGTCAGTGGTGTGAGCTGCAAAGTAACAAACAACTCCTGCCTGCCAACCACTTGCCTGCATCACGCTCTCCACCAGCTTTGCCTGCTCCGGCCGCAGCACAAATGGTGAGGTGATGCGCCCCTGCACTTGCAAGCGCACAGGGGTGTTGTCAGGAGTGGCAGCAGCAGCACCGAGCAGCAGCAGGAATGGACAACGGGATCCGCTCAGCACGGCGGCAGTCGGCTCTGAGCGGTAGCGGAGCCGCGGGCTGGCGGGCTGTAACGGCCTGCGCGCACCTGCTGCACGAGCTCGAAGGGCACAAAGTCCAGGTCCAGGCCGAACCAGGTGGCGATATCGCCGCTGGAGGCGTCCAGGGCCGCGGCCGCAGCCTTGTCCTCCCCTACGACCCGCAGCTGCAGCATATCCACCCGCCCGCAGACTGACAGAAAGCTCTTGCAAGTCAGGCGCCAGGCGGCGGCATCCTTAGGGGTGGCGCAGTGCGCAAACACCTTCAGGGTGACCAGGGGCGGCAGAGCCGCCCAGTCTGCAGCCATTTTGGCGCTCGTGGGTGTGCGACAGCGTTACATGCAGGCGGAAAGTGCTGGGGCGCAAGGCGCGGGTGGATTCACGGATGATTGGCGCCGCTTGCACGCCAACTCAGCGGCGGCGGCCGACAACAACGGAAGTGATCTGGCTGCATGGAGCCGAGGAGACTGGGGTTTGGAGCATCCATCCAGCTACACCAGGTGTGCTGAGCACAGAGATTAGGGGTTTGAACTGGCATCTGTTGTGCAGGGCCTCCCACTGGTCATTCAACAAGCTCGTCACTGATGGGTACCTCAGATGGCTCTGCTAGGTGATTTCGGGTTCAACAATCTGTTACATATGGGGGCACTACCGTTCCTGCACATCACACATTGGTTGCATTGGTGGCATCGATCGCATCAGATCGTCAAGCGAGTGGGGTGAAAGAATAATGTTCCGAGGAGGGGTGATCGGCCATCACCATCAATCAAATCAGATCGCTGAGCAGGTGCATTCGTACATGGGCGGGGCGCTCCAGGCGCTCACTCCTCGTCAAACAGGCCGACGCTGCCACCGCCGATGCTTCCAGGCGCAGGTGTGGCAGCCAGCAGCGCCTGGGAAGCCACACCCTCCACCGCCAGCTCAGGCATCTGAGCCAGCACCTGTCCGGCGGACAGGCCCCCCGTGCCGCCGGGCATGGCACTGCTGCCCGCGCCGCCAGCCACCGCCGCCAGGGCCTGCAGCAGCAGGGGCGCTCCCGCCGCCACCTGGGTGGCTGCCGCGCCCTGCGCCGCCGAGCCTCCCGCCAGGCTCTGCAGCACCAGCATGCCCAGGGCGGGCAGCGAGGCGCCGCCGCCGCTCACCAACGCCAGCGGCGAGGTCTGCGGGTTGGGCGGAAATGGGAGCAGTTGGCAGCAGCCTCAGGAGGTGGGCGAGGCAGGGTCAAACTGCGCCAATGCAGGGGCTGCAGGACCATGCAGTACTACAGCTGCACAAGCAGGTCAACTGACCCCCACCCTTCACCCCCAGCCAGCCCACCTTGGCGCGCGAAACCTCCAGCAGCCGCACGCGCTCATCCAGCGCCAGCCCTGCCGCCTGCTTGGCCAGCTGCAGCGCGCGGTTCAGGCCCCCCACCGCATCCACCAGTCCCAGGCCCGAGGCGCGCCGGCCGCTCCACACCCGCCCCTGCGCCACCTCCTGCTCGGGTGGAGGGAGGTGGGGTGCGGGTTAAGTTGAGGGGACAAGCAAGCCTCTTGTGTAAACGGTGTTTGCCCATCCTCGCTCACTACCAGCACAGCCGTTTGGTGATAGCGAAGGCAGTCGCCCACACCACACCCAGCCAGCCAGCACCCACACCACACCCACCCACCCACCCACCCACCCACGCACCTGCATCGCCTCGATGCTCATGCCGCGGCTCTCGGCTGCCTTGTCGCGGAACGACTCGTACGCGTGCTGCGCCGCGGCGTCAAACAGCGCCTCCTCCTCCTCGTTGAAGGGCTGCAACGCCAACAATGGGCACAGCAACCATGAGATGGTGTCAAGAGGTGAAAGGCGGCGGCGGCACACATCATGTTGTGAAGCGCCCAACGACTGCCAGCCTTCGTTACAATTAGAGACACCAAACTGCCAATCAAAGCCTGCCCCCGCCCCTTGGCCACCCACCTTGTTCTCGGCAAACAGCTGCGCATACCGGCCCCTGCGAAGGAGGGATGTGAAGGCAGTGCAATTGTGGGGCCAATCCAAGGACACAAAGATTGCAAGCCCTGGAGCACTTGGCTCCTCTCTGATGGGTTGCGCACCAGCAAATATGTTCAGGCCAGCATAGGCCCTAGCTGCAAATATGTTCGGTCCAGCATAGGCCCTAGCTGCCCAAACCACCCCAGCCGCCCCCCAGCCATACCTGGACAGCACCTCCTTGTTGTACCCCAGCTTCTCGTACAGCCCCGCCAGGTTGAACTTGCCGGTCACAACACCTATGCTGCCGGTGATGGTGGACCGCTCGGCCACAATTTTGCTGCAGCCCATGGCCTGCAAGCGGGTTGGCAGCGGATGGTTGAGCTGGACAGCTGTAGGAGCTGCCTCGTCACCTGCCGGCCCCCTCCCTCGTCTCGCGTCAGCCTCTCCATGCCACCTGGCCTTGGTGTTGTGCCGCCTCACCATGTAATAGCCGCCAGAGGCTGCCACGTCCGCCATGCTTGCGATGATGGGCTTGGTCTTGCCCAGCTCCCGGATCTCGCGCCACATCAGATCACTGCGGAGCAGCGGGTGGGATGGGTGGGTGGATGGGTGCATATTGCTTGCTGCGACAGGCTTCAGGTGCGCAGTGCTCACCCGTAGCAGCCAAGATTACTTGGAACCAAAGAACGATGAATGCCGGGACGGTCTGCCCTGTTTTCGCATCCCTGGCCCGCCCCACCTGGCCAGCGCATCACCGCCGGGAGAATCGATGCGCAGCACCACAGCAGCAATGTTCTGCGGTGGGGATGGGGGCAGCATGGAATCTTCAAAGTCAGGCAACTTGCTTGCAGCCATACAGCAGAGCTACGACACTTGCAGGGGCCGCCAGGACCGGCATGTACACACTATCACCAACCCAGCAAGCAGGCAGACTTCCCCACCCCACACTTCACAAGCTGCCCAGCCCCCGCCCCCGCCCACCTTGTCCTTCTTCAGCGCCCGCAGCTGCCCAATGACCGCTGGGCTTGTGATGCTGCTGCCCGTGCCGCCGCTGGCCGTGCCGGTGATGGCGCCCGCGGTGCGCACCACGGCAATGGCCTTGCGCCCGCCCGACAGGCCAAACGCAGTGGGCGACACGCGGCTGTACTTCTTGTAGCCCACCTGAGATGTAGAGTGATTGGGTGATTGGGCAGGGGTGAGCCAAGGTCCGGCCGAGGTGGCATGCAACAGACCTGCGCAGCCCATGCCCGCATGCGCAGCCTCCCACCCACCAACCCCTTGCACCTCACCAGCCCTAACACTCCCCCGCCGCCGCCCCCGCCCACCTTGCGCAGCTCCTTGCCCTCCTCCGTCTCGGTGCGCTTCTTCAGCAGCTCCTCCAGCTCGCACTCGTACACCAGGTCGGTCACAAAGCCGCGCTCCTTGTACACCCGCATGTCGTACACCCCCTCGTCCAGCAGCGCCTCCACCTGCAGGGGGGGCGGAGGGGGGTGAGGTAAGGTTTGGGTGGGGGGTGTGAGTGGCTGGCAGGGGATGGCAGGGTGACAGGACAGTCCTTCTAGTCTCGCAAGGTGCAGGCAGGCAAGCTGGTCTGGTACTAGGGATGGTCTGATTGCACCACAGCCTGGCCACAGGGCAGTGTGGCTGGTTCCATGCTGCAGTTGCCGCCGCACCTCCTCGCGCGTCTTGCCCAGGGAGGCAGCCACATCGGTCACCCAGGTCTCGTACATGTCATCCAGCAGGGCGTTCTGTGGGGAGATATGGGAGGAAGCGGGCAGGATGAGGCCAGCAGCACGGGAGCACATGAGCTGCCCTGCTGACATGCAAATTAGATCCTGACATGCAGCATGCATACCACGGCAGCCGGCACTCATTCTGCATCTCCAAAAACACACCCATGTCAAACCCACAGCCCCCCCCCAAACCCACCAGCTGCTCGCGCTGCGCCTCGCTCATGTCAACCCGCAGCAGCTGGTCGCCCGCGCTCTTGTACTTGCCGATGCGCCGCACCTCGGGCTCTACGCCCACCTGCGTGGGTAGGGGGGGGAGGTACAGACAGCAAGTGTTGGCTGTGGTTGACAGGACGATCGCCGAAATGGTATTGGAGGGTGGCTGTGCACCATCCGGTCGCAGCAGCCTGCCAAACAGCTATGCATTGCCCTCAGCGCCAGGCAAACGGGTCCCGACTCCCCACCTTCTCCAGCGCGCCGCGCAGGAAGGTGCCGGCCACCGACATGCCGCGCAGCGACAGGCTGGCGGAGGGGGGAGCGTAGATCTCGCTGAACGCACTGGCCAGGTAATACTCCTTCTCACCAGCCCTGCAAGGCGGGCAGCAGCAGGCAAATCGGTTGGAAGGAGGGGAGGAGGGGACAGCTTGCCACGGACTAGCCTGCTCAAAGCGGTGGCTGATGTTTGCAACGGCAATACTTGGCACATGCTGCTGTGGATTGCCTCCCTGCGCCCCCCGTCAACACGTCATTCCTAAGCGCACCGCTCAATGTAAGCGATGGCAAACTTGCCGCTCTGGCGGAAGTGCTCCACGTGCCGGCGCAGCTCCTGCGACAGCGGTAGGGGAGTCGAGGGTGGCAGGTGGCTCTTTTGCAAAACGTTGTTGGTCGTTCAGGTATGTTGGCGCTGTACCCGTTGTTCTTGCTGCCAGCCACTGGACCAGCCAGCCCCACTGCAGGGTGCCCCGCCCCTCCAGCGCGCCTGCAGCTTGCCCCAGCCGGCGGCCAGCGGGTCCACCTTGACCACAACTCCCTTGATGCGCGGGTCAAGGGCAGCCTTGCGCAGGCACTCGCACAGCGCAGGCAGGCTCTGGGTCTGCGGGAACACCAGGGGTTGGGATGAAAGGGCAAGGGGTGTGAATCTGTAGGTGAGCGGGCATGGGGTGCAGCAAAAGAGAAGCTGGCCACTACAAAACCGCAGGCTGCAATTTGTCTGCCCATCACTGCCTGCTCCCGTAGCCAGCACACTCAGCGTTGCCTCACCGGGCTGAAGCGGCCCTGCGGCTGCTCCGCGATGGCTCCCGACAGCTTGAGGGTGAGCACGCTGCCCGACTTGAAGCGGCGCCAGGGCAGCGCCCACAGCAGCTTCCAGCTGGTCCACGCCTTGTCCCCGCCGCTGGGCTCTGCCCACACCAGCTCCTGCTCGGGCAGCGCCTCCACCGTGACCGTGGCAGAGGACACGCCGTTGGCCTGACTGCTGGCGGCAGCGTCGCTGTGCTGCGCCTCGGCGGCGCCATTGGTGGCGGCAGCGGGGGGCTCTTCTGCCGGTGTGGTGGTGGCCGGCTCCTCAGCGGCGCTGCGCACACGCAGGTGCTGCAGCCGGGCAGCACGCAGGGCACGTGGCACGCCTGCAGGCAGGAGTCAGGGGCAGGAGCTGTGGCGTGTGGCAGCAGCAGCGGCGGCGGCGGCGGCGGCGGCGGCGCCAGTGCACCAACCAGCAGACGCTAGGATGGCGCCGGCAGATCATGCCAGGGACTGTTGGCAATGCACTGGCTGGCAGCGAGGCAGACTACAGGAGGGTCGCGGGCTTGCCTGCAGGCCTGCCAGCGCGCTGCAAGCGCCCTGTGGCTCCAGCAGCGGCGATCTGGGATGCTACAGTTGCCATTGCGTGCAGTCGTGGGCGACTCTAGAGCACAGCGGCGGCAGTAGGCTCGGGCTCTCCCGAAGGAAGTGGCTGCACCAGCCTGAGGCGCGTTGAAAACACGTGGGAGGAAAGCTGAAGGGGCAGCAAGCGTGAATATGTGACGCGGGTGGCTTCTGGACGGTCCCTTTGGGGCCTGCCGCCGCCCGGTCACCTTGCGTGGGCATGGGCGCAAGCGCACGACAGGACCCTCCTCTCATCCTCCTCTGATGTGGCTGGAAGCGGCATTGCAGTTTCAGAAACATCAATCAACAGCAGCCATATTGTTAGGGCTGTTGCTTGCAGCAAAAGCACGTTACATCTCAGACGCCGGCGGAGCACTGGTGGGGCCTCTGGTGCCGCAAGCAGGCAGGCACCGGGCACGTGACGTCATCAATAGGTGATCGGAGTTGGCCAGTTGATCAGCTTACCTCCTGCAGCACTAACTAACCATCAGGGTGAGCAGCCCAGTGGCTCACATTCACATGCGACAGCCAAGTGATGGGCATCATGCGCATCCACGCACTGGTCTCGTGCGTCTCGTGCACGCCGCATGATTGGCTGGCAGCTGCTGCTTCGCCCTTCTGGTTGACAGTTCAACGGATTGTAGTGATAAGTTCGGGCTGGTACTGTCAGTTATGTTGGCCCAGGGCTTGCAATGTGGTGGGCGCCGCACGGCACACTCTGCTGCTGCCAGGCGGGGCCACAGCATGGCGCGATGGAGGGTGCTGATATCACCCATGAGCGGCGTAATTGCGGCTAGTAGACCACCATTGTTCAAAAAAAAGGCTCGCAAAGCCCGCCGAGGCTCGCGCCCGCCTCTTCAACCCAGCTGACTTCGCCGCCTGCGCCTTGTTTGGGGCTCCAGACTCTCGGTGTTGTTATAGTCCGCAATTAGGCCGGATCCGCGCCGCTAGGGCGTCGGGGATGCACGGGCAGGGCGGCGGCGGCGCCGCCGCCTCGGTTGCCGCCCGGCCAGGAGGTGGGAAGCTGCCGCCCAACCCAAGCTCAACATTATGTAGGCCGGAGCAGCAGCGCGCTCGGCAAAGAGCAGCGGAGCAGGCGGTGGCGGAGCAGGATGCGGCGGTGCTGGAGCTGCTGCTAGGGGGTGCCACGTTGCTGTCGCCACGTCGGCAGCAGCAAACGCAGCAGCTGCCGCCACCATTGCAGCAGCAGGCCTGCGCTGACCAGGCGCCAGCGCTGGATGGATGCCTGTCCAGCCTGACGCTGCAGTCCCTTCTACCGACAGCGCAGTCTAGCCGGGGTCTGCTGCAACCGCAGGCCTCGCTGGCACGCCAAGGCAGCAGCTGGTCAGCGGCGGCAGCACATGACACTGGGCAGCCGCCTCCCTCAGGGCTTGCTGGGGAGCCGTCGGCACTGACAGCCTACATCACCCGCCTGGAGGAGGACAGCACCATGGTGCAGCGCCAGATGGCACACCTGCAGGCCGGCACAAGCGGCAGGGGCGCCGTGCCAGCGCCGCTGCGCAGCGCGCGGCATGGGCCCACGCCTGGCCGCCGCGAGGTCTTTGTCCTGGCCAAGTGGCTGGAGGTGAGGGGGGAGACGGGTAGATCTCAAGGCTGTGATATTTATGGCGGCATAGCTGCTTCAGCTGGAATTATGTCTTCCAGCCAGGCGCTGGATGAAAGCACCGCAGCTCTTGGCCCGCTTATTTGCAACACTCCCGCCCCCCCGCTGCCAACTGCCCTTGCAGGTGGAGACGCAGCGCTTCAACGCCACATACGCCCGCAAGGACGAGCGCACGCCGCTGGTAGAGTTTCTGATGCTGGCGGCCACCAAGGCGCGGGCAATGTACGGCACTGCCTATGCCGAGCTGGCTCGCCAGGTGGGATGGAACAGGCGGGAAACGCCCTGCGTGCCTTAGGAGCAGCCTGCTGAAAATTGATGCAGGGTGTGCTCACCAACTGCATGCCGCACACTTGTTAGGCCATGGCGACACTGCACAAGGGTGCTGACACTACTACTGTATACTACTCCCGCTGCCACACCTCCGCCAGGTGACCCGGCACTGCGAGGAGCGCGGCCGGCTCATGGCGGATGTTTGGATCGGGTACAGCGCCATGCTGGACAGGTGGGCAGCGGAGTGGACTGTGGCCCTGTGCGTTGCACTCCTGCACATAGGTGGAGCATGGGTTGCCGATGCGACTCCATGCTGGCTGGCATACCTGCTGACGAGCCCTTGATCCCACATTCAGCTTCTGCTGCCCTGTTTGCACCGCAGCGTGCTGAGCCGGGTGCATGCCGCGTACGTGGCAGCCAAGGAGTGTGCTGAGCGTGCAGAGGCGGCGCTAGAGGTGGCAGAGGCGGCGCTGGCCCAGGAGCGGGATGGCGCAGAGGCCTACAAGGTGGCTGGGGAGGGGAAGTGCTGTCACCAGCTCGAGCTCATGCATGGCCCAGCCATGTGCAGCTGAGCAACCAATGCGCTGCTGCTTGCCGCAAAGGCTTGTCTACTTACCTGCCAACTGCTTGGTGCTTCGCAGGCCGAGGCACAGAGCGAGATGGCCCGCCTGCGCGCCGAGCTGACGGCAGCGCTGGCGCTGGGTGGCGGCGGCGGGCGGGTAGATGTGGCATCGGTGGTAATGGGTCCAGGCCGCAGCGCAGGTATGCTGGCGGCTTGGCTTGTGGTTGGTTGTAAAACCAAGGCTGTTTCTTGCTGTGGGCGGTGCAGCTCAAGGTGTGGCCTGCGCAGCTGCAATGCTCCGACCACACTGCTGCTGCAGGTGACAGCCGGCCAGGCACGGCCAGCGCTGAGGCCGCTGCTGCTGGGCGCAGCGTGCGGTTCCGTGACTCAACCTTTGGGCCGGCGCAGCGTGGCAGCTCAGTAGGTATGCCGAGGCAGAGAGGACAGGCTGTGTGTGGATAAAGGATGGTGGATGTCTGCAGCCTGCAACTGTTGTGCATGGAGCATAGTATTGCTACAGCTTTATGATGCAGCCACAACATATACGCCCTGTCCATGCTTGATGTTGTGCTGCCCGCCACGTGCAGGCAAGCGTGACACGCTGGCTGGGCTGCGCCCCGGCAGCAGTAAGATGTCGATGGCCATGGGCTCCGGCATGCGCCACCTGCATGAGACCCCTGGTGCGCATCAAAGCTGTTGGGACCGTGCTGCCCCATTTATGCCTGTCAACGGTTCTTGGCCACGCCTGGTCTGCCACCACTTCACTCCTCATCATCCACCAACCCTGCCACAGGGGGCCTGAGCAGCGAGGAGGCAGAGGAGCTGCAGCAGCAGAACGAGGCATTGCGGGAGGCGCTGGAGGGGGCACGCCAGGAGCTGCTGGACGTCTACAAGCAGGTGTGGGAGGGTTGGATGGGTGGGTGGGATGGGGGAGGGCCGCAGCGTGTTGATGCCAGCATGTTGCTGCTCAATCACCATAGCACCACTGGCTGCCAGCAGCTTGCCCGGCCACACGCAAACTCAGCTTCCCCGCATCCCCACCATTCATTCCTGCCCCTTCCCTCAAACCTAATGGCCCCACAGGTGGCGGACTTGGAGGCGGCCGCCGGCGAGGTGGTCCTGCTGGAGAGCCGGGCCGAGGCGGCGGAGGGGGAGCGGGACGAGGCGCTGGAGCAGCTGCGCGCCGCCACGCCACGCCCGCAGCACAGCTGGGGCGCCCTGCTGGAGCTGGTGGGGGAGGCAGGTGCGGGGGGCAGGGGAGCGAGGAGCAGTGGTGGTGTGTGGGGAAGGAGTTGGGGTGTGGTGTCGAGCCTCAGCTGTTGCCCAGGTGGTCACAGGCAGTCAGTTGTGTCTTAAAAGTGCGGTATGCACTCAACCGTTTGCTTGCATTCCCCCAATTCATCTGTTGCAGGCCTGCAGCGCTTCCAGGCCGCGCTGGAGGCGCACAAGCACTGGCCCACCGACGAGCTTGCCGCGCTGCTGGTCGGCGTTCCCTTGCACGCGCCGCCGGCTCGAGCAGGCACCTCCCTGGCTGCAGCTCCGCCCCAGCCACTGGCCGCAGAGGGCAGCCAGGCAGCCCCTTCTGCAGAGGGCAGCACCGCCAGCCAGGCAGAGGCTGGTGGCAGGGGCAGCAGCACGGGCGCCGGCATCATTGGCGGGGAGGGCGGCAGCCACCTGAGGGAACACATTGAGGCGGGTCTGGGCTGCCTGCAAGCCGCTGTCCGCCAGGGGCAGCTCAACCGGCAGGCCATCCTGCAGGTGGGTGGCCGCAGAGGTCGCTGGGCTGAGATGGGCAATACGATTGCTGTCCCCAATGCCTGTGACAGTCGATTAACTTACTCTGCTGCTATCTCGCAAGCATGGCGTCTTTCCAATGCAGCAGCCCCCCCACCCCGCCCATCCACCCACTGCCCCGCAGGCTGTGCAAGAGCGCAACACTGCACCACTGCAGGAGGCAGTTGGCGAGGAGCACGCCGCCTGGCTGGCGCAGGCCCTCAGCCGCCCTGCTGCCGCCCCCGAACAACTGGTCGACTTTTTGATGGGCAGCAGCCGTTCGGGCCTGCACATCAGCCCCTCCTTCTACGGCTGCATGCACCAGTACAAAGAGGTAGTGTGTCAGCATCTGGCATGTTGGTTGTTGTCGTGGTGCTGAGAGGCGGTACCGCCTGCTTGCTGCAGAACAGGTCCATTGCACCCGTCTGCCGCTGTGCAGCAGACACACATACATTACATGACCAAGAACACCATTGTCACCCACCCCTCGCAGGGCATTACGTTTGATGAGGTGCGGGGCGCTGTGCAGCGGGCGCGCATGTCCACCCGCACTCGCGTGGCGGCCCTGGAGGAGGAGGTGGGCAGCGGATGGGGGTAGGGGCGGCTTTCAAACGAGTGTCGACGGTGATGATGTGCAGGCTGAGCTGCCACGCTTCATGTTCGCGTGATTTTGTACAGTTCAGCCAGGAGCCTGCATGCCTGATTCTGTCGCCTCACTTATCGGGCTGCCTGCCTTCATTTTGCTGTCACTTAGGTCCGGGCGCTCGGCAAGGAGGCGGGCGAGCTGCGCGCCATTGTGCAGGGCTACCGAGACGCCGAGCAGCGGGTGCGTGGGGGGAAGTGCGGGGCCTATGTGATGGCCAGAAGGCAGCTGAAGCAGGGGCACTTGCTTGCCTGTTCTGCACCGGAGGTGCAAGCTGTGCAGCAGTTGCAAGCTGGTGCACCATCCTGCACCGAGGGACCTCCCTCTCCTCCTGCCGCAGCGCGAGGTGGCGCGGCGGCGGCGCGAGGAGGAGGCGCAGCTGGAGGCCAAGTCGCCGCTGCAGCAGTGCGTGGGCCCGCCCAATGCTCTTGCTCTGCCATTTGATATATCTAGTAGCGCCAGTGCCCTGAAAGCTTGCTCCCTTTTCAAAGCGGTCTGCTTGCAACTGCTTGGTGGAGTGAGCGACTCTGCACGACATGTGCTCCCTGCCCTCCTGTGCCCACCCAGGTACGTGGAGCTGCTGGGCAGCCAGGACGAGTCGGCCTGGAAGGAGTGGCTGATCGGCATGGGGCAGGTGCGCCTGGGCATGGTGGGTGGGCTGTTGTTTGCTGCAGCGCGGACAGCACAATGTGCGTGTTCCTCGACCGTTGTGCAAGAAGTTCAGGTGCAAGGGCCATGCTTCCCTTGCACTCGGCCCGACTGCCCGCTTCCTCCAAGCCGCAGGCCTCCAACGTGCCCAAGCTGTTCCGGCACAGCGGGCGCATCCGCAACAAGCACCTGAGCAAGCGCGACACGGAGAAGCTGGTCAAGGAGATTTGGCGGGAGCGATTGAACGACCCAGGTGGGTGGGCTGGGTGGCTGGTGAGCGTGCTGTATCCTGCCTGCTTGTGCCTGCAAGGCAGCCACATGCCGGCAGGCTCTGTGAAGACTGTTGAGCGAGCTGGGTGGCTGGGCACGCCTGCAGCCAGCTTAGAGCACAAGCGGCCTCACCAGACCTCCATAGCTGCTCTGGCATCTGACTGTGCCACTCGCTCCTCCCGCTCGTTGTCCCTGCAGCCGCTGCTGCCGGCAGTGCCGTGGACCTGCTGGAGTTTGTGTTCCAGCAGCTGCAGAAGAAAGTGGGCATCGTCACCGCAGTGGTGGAGGTGCGGATGAAAGGTGGAGCGTGATCTCTTCTGAAGAGCCAGCCACCTTCCTCCTGCTCGGGTGCCTGCCACGCTCGTGGGCATCGGCCGCGGCACGACTCGTATGACAAGCTGCCCTGCCTTACACCTCTGTCAATCTGCCGCTCGCAGGCGGGCTACAACTTCCTGTTTGGCCTGTGGAAGTACCAGTGGGACGCCGACTGCGAGCTCTTCCTGCGCATCCTGCTGGTGGGCGGCTCTGGAAGAGCGGTGGCTGGGTGGTTGGGAGTGCGGCAGCTGGGGACTGCATGGAGGTTTTGCAAGGGAGGTTTTGCAAGGGACACCATGGGGTAGTGTCTCATCAAGAGATGCAAATTACCACCAAATCAATGCCACGCGTTGCCTACTGCGCAGGGTGAGGTGAAGGAGGACGTGTACGTGGCACAGATCCGGCTGCAGGTGGGCCGGGCATAGCATGGACAGGGAGGTTGCTACTGACCGCAGCAGCTTGCAGTGAAGTTGGCAGAGCGGCTGTGCCTGCATCATGCCAGATGCGACATGCGTCCCGCTGGCTTCTGCTGCCGCACCAAACCTGCTGCAGGAGGAGCTGGAGGAGCTGTTTGGCGCCATCGACCGCGCCAAGGGCCAGGCCACCGGCTTCATCGACAAGGTGCGTGTGGGGGTGGGGTGGGGTGGGGTGGGTGGGAGCAGCATGGGCATACGACTGCACAACTGGCTGGTTGTGGAAAGAGAAGTTGGCTGGTGAACTGTCAGTGGGTAAACATGGATCTATCGCAATAGACTGCTAGACAGCATGGATGGATGTGATCAGCCCGCCTAAAACTGCTGCTGCATGCACAAGCGCGCCCACCCACCCGCTTACCGCTGCACCCACCGCCTCCTGCCGCTCAGGACGACCTGCGTACCGCCCTGCTGGCCTACTTCAAAGTGGGGCAGCCTGGCGGCAAGACGCTGCAACGCTTTGACGAGCTCATGCAGGTGTGCTGCTGGGGTGATGGGGAGGCGGCTTGGGAGGGCTGGGGCAGGGGGCAGGTACCACTTGATAGAGGCAACAGCTTGGAGAGGACGCTAGCATGCTCAACTCACTCCATTCTCCATCCGCCTCGCCGCATACTCGGCTCTGCGCTATGCAGCCGTGCCATTTGAGTTGTTGACTCATGTCGCCCCTTGCACCTTCACCAGGCTGTGGATGAGGACCAGGAGGGCGATCGGGTGGAGTGGCGCAAGGTGTTTGAGGAGGACCGCGAGTTCAACCAGGGTGGGTGGTGCTGTAGCCAAAGGGGTTTGAGGCAAGGCGCATTGGAGCAGAGGCCTAGCTTGCAGCAAGCGGCGCACACAGGTTGCATGCTGCGAGCTGGCTGCACCACCCACTTTCCCTGCCCTGTACCTCCTGCGTGCTTGTCCCCTTGCAGGGGAGTTTGCGGAGAGCATCCGCGACCAGTTCCTGCAGGAGCGCGTCGAGTACTTCAAGTGAGGGGCAGGAATACTGGTGCAGGGAAGGGTGGTGGTCTCACACAACCTGCACCCTGCACTTCCAAATTGAAATGGCGGCATACCAGCGCACGCAACATGACCGTGCAGCAGCATGCTTCACGTCCCCCCGCCCCCACTGCCCTCCCTCGCACCCCAGGGCGCTGGAGGCGGCGGTGTATGAGGAGGCTGGGCACGAGGAGGAGTGCCGGCGGGAACACGTCACTCGTGCGCTGCTGCACATGGACCAAGACATGAGCGAGAAGGTGGCGCAGCAGGTGGGAGGGTGTCAGGGGGTCGGCACTGTGCTGGGGAGGTGGCAACGGCACCTGCTTGACTTTATCCAGATGATGGTCCTCAGCTACAGCGCCAGGCTGGCATCGCATGCAGCGCAAGCCCGATGCCAACCAATCCCAACATGGTCACCTTCCGCACCCTGCCCCTCCCTCCTCCCTGGACCGCAGACCGCGGCCGCCATCTTTGGCGAACTGGAGGAGCTGAGCGTCAAGGCGGTGATGCGCAAGCTGTCGCGCGGCGTTGTGCGCCGCGGCCGCTCCTCCTCCGCCAAGGGCTCGGTGGTGGGCGCGGCGGCGGGGCTGAAGACCAAGCCGCGCAAGGGTGCGAAAGGGGTGGACTGTGGGGCAGGGGGGTGAGGAGCTGGAGCAGGTAGCACGTGGTTCTCATTGCCTTGCATTGACCATTGCCCCAACCGCTGCCCTGAGCAGGCGCCGGACAGCTGACCGAAGCGTCCCTGCGCGCTCTGGAGGCTCTGCGGCAGGAGTGGATTGCACAGGAGGTGCAGAGGAACCAGCCGGCGCTGCCAGGGTCGGGGGCAGCGGCGGGCAAGGGCTGAGGGGCAGCACGCCGAGCGGCGGCGAGCGCTGCCACTATTTGACTACCGTGCTGGCAGCCTATCAGCAACTACTGTTTGTGCCATCCTTTGTGTACTTTGAACACTGGTAATAAGCGTGTAAGTGCATGCGGGGTTGGCATTATGCCACCGCGGGGCTGGCTGACGTCAACGCGAACGGCGGTGGGTTGATCTGCGGCGGCTATCGCAGTTCAGGCTGTTCGCAGCCCTCGATCAGTTCAGCTGCCCTTCTGAGGCCGGTTTGCCACCGCTTTGATCACCCAAAAGCGCGAGAACCCCAGGCTCCGAACAATGGCGCAGCAGTCGGTGGCATTCCTGGGCCTCGGCGCTATGGGTCAGGTACATGAGGGCTCATTATGGCCAACGAGCTTCGCTGGCAGCGGTGCCGCCGCACATGCCGCCGCCCCGCAGCCGCCGCTGCCGCCATTGTGACGCCGCTCGCCCTGCTCCCCCCCGCCTCTCTAGCAGGGCATGGCGGTGCGGCTGCAGGCACACCTGAAGAGCGGGCAGCTTGCAGGCTTTGCTGACCGCCTTCTGGTGTGGAACAGGACGGCATCTGTGGCGGAGACGTTTGCTGCGCATCACGGCTGCCAGGCGGTCAAGTCTGTGGCGGACGTGGCGGCAGCCAAGCCGTCTGTCGTCTTCTCAATGCTGGCCAACGACACAGCCGCGGATGCCGTGCTGTCCGACTACCTGGCAGGCTGCTCTGGGGGCAGCGAACAGGCAGTGTTTGTCAACTGTGCGACCGTGCTGCCGGCCACTGTGACTCGGCAGGCGGCGCAGGCGCACAAGGCGGGCGTGCTCTAGTGAGACTTGGGGGACTGGGGGACACAGGGGGGGCGAGAGGTGCAGTATTAGTACCGATGCTTTACATGTCAGCCCCGTCATATAATCTGAGATCGTGCTTCCCCCTCATCTGCCTCCACTGAATGCCTCCCTGCCTCGCAGCGCCAACTGCCCGGTGTTTGGCCGACCAGACGCGGCGGCCGGCGGCATGCTGGTGGCTGTGCCGGCAGGCGCGCCTGCGGCACGTGAGCGCCTGGCGCCACTGCTGCAGGCCTTCTCTGGTGGGTGAACGGGATGGCTTGTGCCTTGGCTGGCCTGCTGCTTGCTGGTGCCTTGTTTCATGCATGTTTGTGGCACACGGTGGCGGCACTGGCCTTCTCAGTGCCTTGACCAGATGTCCTTACCCCATGCACACAAACCCGCTAGGCCGTGGCGTGTGGGACCTGGGCGACGACCCAGCCGCCTCGGCGGCGCTCAAGTTGATCGGAAACAGTTGGATCGTGTCGCAGATTGAAGTGGCCTCGCAGTGCCTGGCGCTGGGAGAGGCAAACGGCATCGAGTGTGCGTGGCATGCTGCAAAGGGGATGGCTAGGCCTGCCTGTTGGTACATGCAGGATGGGGGCGGTTCAGCACCTGCCCGCCCCCTCGTCCATCTCATCTTTGTTGCCCCCCACTGCTGCGCAGCCAGCCACATCCTGCGCATGCTGGACACCTTCCTCAAGTCGCCCATCCCGCTGGGCTACGCGCAGCGCATCGCAGCCGGCGACTACTCCACAGAGGCGCGTGCTTGCCATTGTTTTGGGCAGCACTAGAGCAGTTGCTCGAGACGTGCAATCTAGAGAGTGTCGGTGTGCTGTAGTGAACCACCGACACGGGTGCCTGATTGCTCTCTCTGCTACGCTTGTTTGCAGACGGGCTTTGGCGTTGACCTGGCGCTGAAGGATGTGGGCCACATGCGCACGCTGGCGCAGCAGTCCTGCTGCCCCGCGCCGCTGGTGGACCAGGTGCGGCAGGGCGGCTGCCATAATACAGGGCGCAGCACGGCACTGCTGTGCTGTTCAGAAGCCATCAGGCATGGTACCACCATGGCCACCTGTTGTCAATGCACAACCCCACCTGCCCTGTCGGTCTCTTGCTCTCTCCCAGGCCTTCAACCACCTGCTGTCGGCCAAGGCGCGGCACGGCGCGGAGCTGGACTGGGGCGCCATCTACCTGGCGGTGCGTGATGCGGCGGGCCTACCGCCCAACACCAAGCAGCCCTCCGCCTGAGGTCGGCGAACTGACAAGGCATTTCCACAGTTGCACATAAACTACCAACCAGACACTGCCGTCTGGCCTTTCATGTGCTCTGCCACCTACTGCGCTGCATGTCTGATGCTGTAAAGAGCCTTTCTGTAGTGCTAATTACAGACACGCGCGGGCCCCAGAGATGAGTGGCGCCAAGGTATGGGGTACTGGCATAGCTGCTTCAGCAGCTGAGGGAGCAGGGAAAAGCAGCTGGGGATGCGCAAGGGGCTGCAGGGCGTGCAGCCGCCTTGGAGAGCGGGGTAGCAGCAGACAACAGCAAAAAGGCAGGATAGGAGCACCCAAGGGTGCTCTGCTTACGGCGCGGCAACCTTGAGACATGCGAAGGTGTGGGGCAGCTGCGCTGGGCCTGGCCAGGAGCCCGCGTCAGCGGGCGCAGTGCGGCACGTGCGCCACAGAAGCCGCTCCAACTGAGGTGGCACGCTTACTTGTTGAACCACACCTGCAGCGATGGGGTAGTGGGAACCTCTGTTTGACCCAGCCCAGCCCTGTCGGCATCCCCCTCCCTATCGGCAACTTGGCAGCTCCATGCCACAGTCGCCCACCCCAAAGCATCCCCCGCCCCTCCAGTCCCACGCGCCTGCGTCTTCTTGGTGCGCCCAATCTTCTTCTGCAGCTGCAGCATGCCGTAGAGCAGCGCCTCGGCGGTGGGCGGGCAGCCGGGCACATAGATGTCCACCGGCACCACGCGGTCGCAGCCGCGCACCACGGCGTACGAGTCTGGGGGTGGAGAGGGGTGGGGTAGGTGGATGTTGGGTCAGGCGGGTCAGGTGGGTCAGGGCGGGTGGTGACAGCAGATGAAGTGGTCGGGCAGTGCAGGTTGAAATCCTGCTACACAAGCGCAAGCCCTCTCCACAACAGCAAGCACCCCCGCTGATTGATCCCCCCGAGGCCTCACAGTGGTAGTAGCCGCCGCCGTTGGCGCAGCTGCCCATGGACACCACCCAGCGCGGCTCCGGCATCTGGTCGTACACCTTGCGCAGCGCGGGTGCCTGCGGGCGTGAAGGACAGTGAGGCAAACAAGGTGAAGCAGACAGGGCAGCGGAGCGCACAGGTCGCTGGGCTCCCCAACAAATTGCAAAGACTGCAACGCTCAAAGTCTCGAGCAATCCTCCGTCGCACGCACCATCTTGTTGGTCAGCGTGCCGGCCACAATCATGCAGTCGGACTGGCGAGGCGAGGGGCGGAAAATCTGCGGCGGGAAGGGCAGAAAGGTTCACATCAGCAGGGCTGGGCAGGTTAAAAGTAAAACCAGGCAAGCGCGACGACAGAAGCAAGGCAGCGGTTCGCCATGCAAGCGATCCCCATGCTAACTCACGATGCCGAAGCGGTCAAAGTCGTACCGCGCCGCGCCAGTGTGCATCTGCAAGCAGCGAAGGACGAGGGTGAGTGAGCACGAAGCACAGCAGCATCGCACCGTCCACATGCTCAACACTTTTGTCCTGTTGCACAGAGCAGCAGCAGCTGGGCTCGAGCAGCAGCTGCATGGTCCGCCCACGTCCATGTGTTCGCCCGCCCTCACCATCTCCACTGCACCAGGCAGGCAGGGAGGAGGCAGCATGTGAGCCTGGTGGGCTGGACAGAGTAAAAAGTGCACTGCTGATGGCATCTGCAGCCAGCAAGCAGCAGCTTCAGGCAGCTGCGAAACCCGCCAGCCGCCGCCAGTGCATGCTGCCCACCTGCGCAGCACGCCAGGCCGAAGGTCATGGGCCAGATGGAGCCCTTGCGCGCCCAGTTCACCTGCAAACACAGCCAAGCGGCAGGAGAGGCGACAGTCAGATGGACAGGCAGGCAGCATGCTGCAGCAAGTGCCGACGTGGCTTGCAGGCATCGAGCGAAGCAGCAGCCAAGCATCCTGCTGCCGCCAGCAAAGCCGCTCGTCCTGCATGCTAGACTGGTCTGGCAGGCCATCAACGCCTGCCATCGATCGACGCCTGCGTGCACTCACCAGCTGGTCCACCTTAGACACCACATACTGCAAATAGCAGGAGAGGGATTGCGACAGCGTCTTCGGCATTCGCGGACATTGGCGAATATGAGCGTACAACAACCTGCTGCCTCGCTGCAACACGGCGCTTCACAGTTTGCACGCTCACCTGCGCCTTGTTTGCCACGGGCGCAGCCGCCATGGTGCCAAGCTAGCTTTTGCTCGCGACCGCCTGCAGCAGAAGCCGGCAGCGGCACTGTCAGCAGGCTGTGCCAGCCACAGAATACGAGGATCAGCTTCAACTGCACACGCTGGCAAAAGGTCACCGGCGTGGGGGCAGGAATCGCGCTTGTGCCGCCGCCACGGGCCCTTCGCCCCGGCGCCGCTGCCGCCCCGGCCAGCGCGGCCCTGCCAGTAAACCCTGCCTCGGCGGCGGCCATCGTGGCTGCAGTGCAGCATCGCATCCCGAAACTGGCGCGCCTACGGGCGCCGAAGGCCCCACGGCGGAGCACTCACCGCTTGCTGACCGTGCTGGGCGGCTGGGTGCCCCAGGAGGCGCCCGGATAAGACCACACGCAACGCCCGACTGCTGAGAAAGGCCCGGACGCTGCGAGGGCGGGGCTGCGGTGGGTCGCGCGAGGTGCTGCTCGCCAGCGGCGTCCCCCGTTGTTGCAAGGATCGATCCGTGCTGCAGGGAGCCCCGATAACCCCCAAGCGCCCTGGCCAGCTTGACCTCACGCGCAGCATGGCCAATGCACGAAGTGGCAGGCAGCTGTCTGCCCTTGAGGCGCGCACATCCTGTTTGCAGAGCGACAGTGCTTGACTGCAAGCGACTGGGGAGCAGTCCCTGCGCAACCCACCTGTCGGTTGCTGTCTGCAGGGCTCGCCAGCCGCGCCATTCGGGGCCCTGCGGCCCCAGAGCGTACCATGAGCGGCTCGCCCGATCAGCATGCGACGGGCGGGCCGCAGGAGGGCGAGGCGGGCGCCGCCGCGCCGGCGGCGGCAGACGCGCCCGAGGCGCCCGAGGAGCTGGGGCCGCCCCGTGTGTCGGAGGAGCTGCGTCCCATGTGAGGCAGGGTTGAGGAGGCAGGGTCCGGCAGGCTGTAAAAATGATGAAGGCAGTGGGATGCCGACCTTGCCGCACACTCTGCTGCCGCTCTTCGCCTCTCCAACCCACTGGAGCACACCGCCGCTGCTGCTTGCCTGCGCTGCAAGCAGGAGCCTGACGGAGCTGTTTGCGGGCGACCCGGAGTGTGGCAAGCCCAAGCAGAACCCGGGGCAGGCGGGCCTGGCACGCACCCACACGTTTGCGGGCGCAGGGCTGGACGACGAGCTGGAGCTGAAGAAGCTGCAGGTGGGGCAGGGCTGGGCATGCGGGGTGCCATCCCTGCACTGCGCCATCGCTTGCCTGCCTGCAATAATTAAGGCGGAACCAACAACAGCCGCAACATGGAATCCAGAAGAGCAGGTGCCTGTTGAGCTGCTGCTGCCCCTTCCCCTCCCCTCCCTTTCTCCTTTCCGCCAGGTGTTTGTGCGCATCCGGCCAGGCGTGACAGCGGGCGCGCCGCGCTGGGATGCCGAGAACTGCATCCACGCCACCAGCAAGTACAGCATCGCCATCGCGCCGCCCGAGGGCTCTCAGGCCTACAAGAGCGGCGACCGCGGCCAGACCTACTCCTTCACCCGCGTGTTTGACGAGCACACCGCACAAACCGAGTACTACGAGGCCACGGCAGCACCACTGGTGGGCTGCTGGGGCAGAGAGGTGCCCTGCTGGGTTGAATGAAGTGTGTGCACTGGCTCGCCTGCTGCATGGTTGCAAACTTGGTTGGCTCGCTGCCTCACTTCCAGCATTCTTAGCATGTATGTTCTCTCCCCCTGGCTGGGTGCCTGTAGGTGCGGGACTTGCTGCGCAATGCGCGGCACAACAGCGTGATGATGGCATACGGCATCACGGCGGCGGGCAAAACGTGCGCCAATGCAGGCAGCCTGCCTAGTTGGCATGCAGCTGATGTGTGCACCAAAAATGCAGCTGCTGCTGCTCTACCAGGCAGACCCGTTGCCTGTGGCTCCTGCTGCACGCTTGGTCCAAGCTCCCACTGTCCGTCTCTGCCATCGCAGGTACACGATCGAGGGCACCAAGGATGCGCCCGGCGTCATGCCGCGTGCCCTGGTGGACTTGTTTGCGGGGCTGGCCACCCACGTGGAGCCGCTGGCGGCGCGCGCCTCGTACTACGAGGTGGGCGGGCGGTCAGGATCACCGTGTGCAGTGCAAGATGCCAACCACGGTGCCAGGGTTGTGTGCAGGAGAGTGGCAGGGGAGCAGGCACTGCCTTCAGTTGTGCTGCTCGCCGTGGCATCGTTTATCCCGACCCGCTGGCACACGCCCCTTCTGCAGGTCTACAACGAGCAGATCTACGACCTGCTGGACGAGCAGGGGGTGGGGCCGCTGGGCCATCGTGCTGCTCTGCGGCTCAAGGAGGACATGCTGGGCCGCGTGTTTGTGGCAGGCCTGTCCGAGGTGCGGCGCATGCAGCGGGGCTGTTTATGTGCCTGCTGTGCACATGTGACGGATGTGCATGTCTCTTGTGCGCCCCAGCATGCGCAGCTGTCACGCTACTTCCAGGCGCGCTCAAGCTGCCCTGTATCCTACTGTGCTGGCGCAGGTGGAGGTGTGCAGTGCGGACGAGGCGCTGGCCCTGCTGCGGCGCGGCTCCCGGCAGCGCCAGCGCGGCGAGACCGCCCTCAACTACTCCTCCTCCCGCTCCCACTCCATCTTCACGGTGCGGTGGGCTTTTTGTGGGATGGAGACCTCAGCATTGCGTTGCCTGGTCATTCGGCTGAAAAGGCCACATGCCTAGCAAGCTTGCTTCACGGCCTATGCCACGGCTGGGTTGCCTGCAGGTCACGCTGTACCAGCAGGGCCTGGAGGGGCAGGACTCGGAGGGCAGCGGCAGCGGCGAGGAGGCGGAAGAGGGTGGCAGCAGTGGCGAGGAGCGGCTGGGGCGCATCTCTTTTGTGGACCTGGCGGGGTCGGAGCGCGCGCAGCGCACCGGCAATGTGGGCGTGCGCCTCAAGTGAGCGGGGAAACGGCTTGCTAGAGTGAACGCGGTAGGGTGCGGCGACCGGTGTCCAGAACGGCATGCTTGCCAAAGCATGACCCCACGTTGCTTTCCTGCCCTCGCTGCTGCAGGGAGAGCGTGGCCATCAACAGCAGCCTGATGACCCTTGGGCGGTGCTTGGAGGCGCTGCGCTGGAATCAGCAGCACAAGGGCGGCAGCAACCTGCGGGTGGTGCCCTATCGCGAGAGCAAGGTCACCCACCTGTTCAGGCAAGCGGGCTTGGGTGTTTGTGGCGTGAAGTGGCAAGCATAGGAGGAGCATCGCAATGTTCGGGGGCAGAGCCGCCACATTACAGGTCACCCACTATTTGCGTGCCGCAGGGACGCGCTGCACGGCTGGGGCCAGGTCATCCTGAGCGTCAACGTGTCTCCCGCCAGCAAGGACTATGACGAAACCGCACATGTGCTGAAGGTGGGCTGCATTTGTGGCCCTTTGAGGCGTGCTGGCTGGCCTTGTCAGTGGCAGTAAGCATGAACAGCCCTAGCTGGGCCTGACCTGCCCATTCGTGAAACACAGCTGGCTTTTGCTTCCTGTCCGCGTCCTCGCAGTATGCGGCGCTGGCAACTCAGATTGGCACTATCCAGGCGGCCGAGGCACCGAGGCGCACCATCAAGGCCGTGTCCCCCGCCATCAAGAAGGTCAAGCGCAAGGCGGCCTTGCCGCCGGAGGCTCGGGGCCAGGGTGCAAAGTGAGCAGTGTGGGCGGAGGAGAGTATGTGTCGATCTGTTGAGGGGAGTTGGAGCTGCAGCCCTCTGTATTGCCTTAACATGCCGAGTGCACCAGCTCTTGAGGTGCTGCACAAAGCTGTGCCTTTGTCACACGCAGGGCCAAGAAACCCAAGAAGGCGGCGCCTGCAGCCGACAAGCCGGCAGACATGGACGCTGCTGCTGACCCGGCAGAGGGAGCAGGAGGCGAGGCCGAGCAGCAGCAGGTTGATGAACAGGCGGTGCAGCAGGAGGCAGGCGAGCAGCACCAGCAGCTGCAGGAAGCGAGTGAGGAGGTGTCTGCACAGCCAAGCCCGCATGGCAATGGCGCAGCAGCAGAGGACGAGCCAGCAGCAGCGGAGGCAGCAGATGTGGCGGAGTACGAGCTGGGCGAGGGCGAGTGGGAGGGCACGCCAACCACCCCGCTGGGTGATGCCGACGACGAGGCCACTGCTGCGCTTCAGGTGGGTTTGCTGGCGGGAGGTGCCTGGCATTTCGTGCCAATCAACTAGTTGGCCTGGCCACAAGCTACCAAGCTACCAGTGTGCATGCTGCCTGCTGGCACATGTGCGTCACTGCTGCCCCGCGCCTGCTCCCTGCTGTGCAGGCCCAGGTGCAGCAGCTGATTGCCGACCTGCAGCGCGCGGAGGAGCGGTGCGTGCTGTTGGAAGCGGAGGTGCGGGAGGAGGTGGCCGACGAGATGGCGCAGGTGCGTTGTGGGATGGCTGGTTTGGGAGGGCTGGCAAGTGCACGCCAGGCTTGTGTGTGCGTGCCCCACAGCTGCACACTTGCAGGCTGCAATGCATGCACCTGATGGGCTGTACACCCACCTCAACATTCAACATTTACACATGCCTGAACAACCTTATGTTGGCACTCCCGGCAGCTGCTGCGTGACATGGAGGAGAGCTACCGGCAGCGGCTGGAGGGCGAGGTGGCGGCGCTGGAGCTCAAGATGGTGGCAGGTGGGGAGTACAGCGGGTGCTCTGCGCTCATGCATCGGCAGCAGCTTGGATGGCCTGTACTGTCCACATGCTGGTTGGTCCAGCGTTCATCCAATGTTTGCTCTCCTTTGCGCAGAGGGTGGCCGGCGAGGCAAGCGGGGCGGCAAGGCCGGCAAGGCTGAGCAGCATGATGCCGCGGAGGAGCTGGCAACAGCCCGTGATCAGGCCGCCCATGCCACTGCCGAGGCAGAGCAGCTGCGGCAGCAAGTGGCCGAGCTGCAGGCGGCGGCCGAGCGGCAGCAGGCGGAGGCAGCAGAGCATGCAGCAGCCTTGCAGGCTGCTGTGGATGCTGCGCAGCAGGCTTCTACTGAGGTGCGGGAGCAGCTGGCGGTTGAGCAGCGGCGTGCGGCTGAGCTGGAGGCAGAGCTTGCTGCCGCCCGCCAGGCAGCTGCAGAAGCAGCAGCCAGCTTGGGCGCTGTGCAGCAGCGTGCGGCTGATCTGGAAAGTGAGCTGGTGGCTGCAACTGAGCAGGCAGCCGCGGCGACAGCTGAGGCAGCCGCTGAGCGGCAGCGTGCGGCTGAGCTGGAGGGGGAGCTGGTGGCGGTGCGGGCTGCCGTCGACAGCAGCCAGGCCGCTGCCTCGCAGCAGTACGAGGCGCAGTTGCAGGAGGCGGTGACGCAGCTGGAGGTGCGGCTCCGCTGGCCGGCTGCTTGGCTGCCTTTGCTTTGCATGTTAACCCTAGCATGGTCCAACATGCGTGCCAATTGCGACGAGATGCTGCGACTGATTGCTGTCCCATGCTTGCTTCCTTGTCCCGCTGCAGGCCAACAAGTGCATGGAGCTGGAGATGTCGGAGGAGCAGGCGGAGCGGCTGCGCAAGGAAAATGTGGCGCTGCAGCAGCGGCTAGGGGCGGCCCTGGCCGCGCTGGCTACCTACGGCTCGCCCTCCGCCGGCGGGCCTGGTGGCCTGGTGGCGCGCATGGCGCAGGCAAGTGGAAAGTTGCGGTTTGCTAGGGTTGCTGCAGGCTGCCGCAGTGAAGGATTGCACCAGCATGTGCAGGCAGCTTGTGTGCTTCTTGTCACGCAGCCCAACCTTACTGTGCGGCTCCGCACTCTTGTTGCAGGTTGCACCGGAAGGCAATGGGCGGGGAGCCGGCGGCACCCCGCATGATGTCGCCCTGGCTCGTGCACGGCAGGCAGCAGCAGCAGACGAGCTGGCAGCAGCTGCTGCCGCCGCGGGGGCCTCCACGGCTGGTGCCTCGACCGCGCCTCGCAGCCGCAGCCGGTTTGCACTGGAGGCGGATGCGCCCATGCCAGGTGTGGCCCCATCCAGGCCGCTTGACACTGTGGCGGAGGAGGGCGAGGAGGAGCCACTGGGGCAGCCGGATGCAGGGGAGCAGCAGCAGCAGCAGCAGCACGCCGAGGAGGCAGAACAGCCCAAGCCACGGCGAGGCCGCGGCCGGCCAAAGAAAGCTGTTGCATTTGCCGGGCTTGACGATGCAGCCACGGTGGACCAGGCAGCCCCCATTGCAGAGGTGCAGCAGCAGCAGCCAGCGGCGGCATCCGCGCCTGCTGAGCAGCAGGCAGCAGGCGAGTCACGCCAGTCGAGGCGCATGACGCGTGCAGGTGCTGCGCTGGCTGCTGCGCCGCCACCACCACCTGCAGCACCCGCCAAGCAGCAGTGCTCTCAGCCGGAAGAGGCAGCTGCAGCAGCAGGCGAGGTGGCAGTGGAGCAGCCAGCCAAGCCCAACCGACGCGCGCGGCGCAAGACGCAGGCAGCAGCACTGCCACCCGTTGAGGAGGCAGCAGAGGTGGAAGTGCAGCAGCCACATGCGGGCCCAGGCGAGCCGCAGCAGGGCCAGGAGCAGCAGGAGGAGCCAGCCGAGCCTGCAGCGGGCCAGCCAACCAAGCCTGGCCGGCGGGGCCGGCGCAAGACGCAGGCAGCGGCATTGGCGCCTGTGCCCGAGGGCCCAGCAGAGCAGGAGGCGCAGCAACAGGACGTGCCTCAGCCTGCCGCGGCGCCCCAGGCGACAGCAGAGGTGGAAGCCCATCAAGTGTGTGCAGCCGCACCTGCGGAGGCACCTGCTGCTGCTGCAGCACAGCAGCCTGCTGCTGCCGAGGTCAAGCCCCGCTGGCGTGGCAGGTGCGATGGGAGAGTGTGCAGCAGTGCAAAGCACCAAAGTGAATTGTGTGTGCATCTTGCCTGCCTGTTGCACTTCAACTTTGAGCATCCGGTTGATTCTTCTCTTGCCTACTTGCAGGCCCGCCAAGGCGGCTACGCAAGCAGAAAAGGAGAATGCCCCAGCCGAGCAGCCGCCAGCGGCACAGGGCAGCCTGGCCGCGGCGCTTGCAGCCATCCGCCGCAGCGGCGGAGGTGCAGCTGCCGCACAGGTAGCGGCCAAGGCTGTTGCAGCGGCTGGCAACCAGAATGTGCAGCAGGAGAAGCAGCAGCAGCAGGCGGCAGCAGCAGATGGCGGGCAGGCCGGCAAGCGCAAGCGCCGACTGCTGCCTAGCGCGCCAATCAGCATTGAGATGCGCGCCGCACTGGGAGAGGTGGATGGGGAGAGCGTGCCGCTGCGCCAGCAGATGGCGGCACGCCAGGCTGCGGCAGCTGCGCCTGCAGACGGCGGGGCAAAGCGGAGCAGGCGGCAGACGCAATTCTTCCGGCTCTGACCCTGCAGACACAGACCGACCGACTGACCGACTTGCAGCCTGACGGACAGCCAACCGAAATGTTGAGTTGCAACGCGCTCCTCCTTGCTCTAGCTCCTGGTGCGAGTTATCACAATGGCCACCCACAAGTTGGCAACAGAAACAAGCACGGGGCCTGTAATGAGCAGGCAAACACAAACCACATCATCATCACAGGCAGTTCAGGCGGACGGAGAATCGAGCAACAACAACAAGCCAATGGAAAACAGGTGCAGGGAAGCAATGAGGCCAAAAGCAGCAAGGGGACGAGCAACAGGTGCGACGCAATAAATGATGGTCGGCTGAATGGGAGTGCAAGGTGAAGGCTGGGGTTCGCCCAGCCCCGCACCTCGCAAAGTAAAGACAGGTGAGGCGTGGGACAAGGGGCACGGGTACGGGCGGCCGCTGAACTGGTGGCTCAACACAAATCCCACAGAGCCACAGCAATTTGGCTCTGCTGCAGCCAGGTGCTCACACCGCCTGCTCCAGTGCGCGCGACACCGCAATCTCCATGTCCTGTGCGCTCAGCTGGTTGTCTGGGTGCGCCTCGATGCGGGCCAGCAGCTCTGCGGGTGGGAGAGGGGGCAGTGTGGAGCGGACCAAAGTGACGCCGATGCTTGGCTGCCGCAGCGCCGGTGCAGTTGGGGCTTAGCCAAGCTGGGCAAAGAGCTGAACTAGGCAGGCCTTGGTAATGTGAGGGTCCAAGTTGCATGCATGTGAGCTGGGCGCAGGCGCTCACCCGTCATGAAGAGCATGAGCTCGCGCGGCGTGGTCAGCTGCAGGGCAGTCATGGGGGCAGAGGCACGATGCTCACTTTCATTGACAAAAGCGGCGGCTGCATCCGCTGCCAACGGTCGGCGCAGCAGCAGCATGTACTCCTTCCTTTGCGGCCATGCGCCCACCCACACCCGCCCTTCCCCAGCATTCAAGCACATCCCTGTTTCCTGCCCCCTGCACCCAGCCGCCAGCGCCCCGCCCACCTTGGAGATGTAGGAGGAGAAGTCCTCCACCTTGATGGCGTTGAACAGCTCCGCAAAGCTGCAGGGGCAGGGCAGGCACACGCCACGTGTTGAAGGGGCAGTGCGTGGCACAGTGCGACACTGTGCACGTGCAACCCAGTCATCACACACGTTCCGCGGCACACGTTGTACGCAAGCAGAGTGTTGCTGCAATGCAGAGAAGCACTGCCCCGCACCCCCTCACCTGTACAGCTTCTGCTCTCCCTCCTCAGCATTGCCGTTGGGGGGCGGGTGCGCGATGCCCAGCCCCTTGCGCCGCTGCTGCTCCATCTGCAAGGTACAGCCCAAGCAAGCAGACACTTACTATTGGCACAAAATGCAACCTTGAATGCTAATAGATTTGGTATTGCTGTGTGGCACCGATCTGGCACCCTGTGTCACGCTCAGTTGCCTTGTGCACATCAACAGCGCCCACCTGCGCGGCCATGAAGCGCCGCTCCGCCAGCTCCTCCAGCTGGTGCCGGCTCCACTGCAGGTCGCGCACAAAGTGGCGGTCAAAGCGCGCCTCCTGCGTGGGTGGGGTGGAGTGGGTGGAGTGGGTGAGCAGGTGAGAGGGGACGACGGTTGTTACATGGGCGGCTGGGCGCAGCACAAAGCTGCCTGATGGAGTGTCCCACTGGCTGGCAGCACCACCCCACCCAACTGGCTACATTCCCCCCAGCCCCCACCTTGAGCGTGCGGTCGGTGGACAGGTCCAGGGAGAGGCGCGAGTCGGGGAAGAAGAAGTGCAGGCGCCCAAAGTTGAGCAGGTCGTTCTTGCAGATCTCGCGGGCAAACACCTTGAGGGCGGCGGGATACACCACCGGGTCCAGCAGCACCACCTGCAGAGGGAAGGGGGAGTCGGAAGAAGGGGGGGCAGAGGGGGGATGGGTGCACGGTTGAGAGGCTGCAGAGGCAGGCGGGCCACCGCCCGACAGCTGAGAGAGCGTGCGACGCGGGTACCGGCGCACCGTGGCAGGCGTTCTGCAGGCACAAGGCAGCCCACGATGCAGCCACTGGGCAGAACAATCTCACCTCGTCGAAGCAGTCGCCGAAGACGGCCACCGACTCAAAGCCCAGCAGGCGGAGCAGGGAGGCCAGCAGCTCCAGCTTCTGGTGCGCGCTCACGCCGATGCACAGCTGGCGGATCGTCTCCGCAGAGTCGTGCGTGCTGCGGCACCAGGGTGGCGGCAAGGCAGGCGTTTAGGTGGCGGCTTTGTGGCCCTAAAGAGCGTTGAACCACAACGCAGCGCACGTGCAGCCACGCACTGCAAGGCCCGTCTCGCTCCATGCACGTGGCAGGCCGCCCAGCCGCCTGCTCAAGAGTAATGCCCCGCTCACCTAAACAGCACGCTCAGCAGGCTGGCAACCTTCTCGGCCGGCTGCTGCTTGACCACGCGGATCTGCGGGAGGAGAAGAGCGAGTTGGGCAGGGCAGCCATGCTCAGCAAGACCCATGTACAACCTATGACGCCAGACCAACCAATCCAGGAACACCAATCCCTGTCTCCAAGGCCCACCCACAGACCCTCCGTGCCCCTCCACTGCCCACCTCGCTGGCCAGCGCGTCGGCGCGCTCCAGCCCCTGCGTGCGGCGCCAGCGGCGGTAGGCGTAGGCGCCCGCCAGGCCCAGCGTGGCGGCGCCCGCAAATGAGAGGCGGGGGTGCTCCACCAGGAAAGGAGCGTTGGCCTCCAGCTCAGCACGCACCACGTCCAGCGGCGCTTGCAGCACGCCCGCCACCTCTGGGTTGCGCGAGGCAAGGCTGACGCCTGGGCGTCAGGGCGGCGGCGGTGGCGCGGGGGGCAGCGGCGCCGTCAGGCGGGCGCAGGGCGGGGCAGGGACGCGGCAGCCCCGCCCTCCGCCGGCTGGCAGAGCGAATGGCAGAATATGCGGCAGCAGCAGCAGCAGGCAGCAGCAGCAGGTAGCAGCAGCAGCACATTAACCCTGCAGCGCGGCTCACCCCCGGCAAGGGCGGCGCCCGCAGCGGCCGCCGCGCCCAGCTGCAGCGCGGAGTAGCGCGCCGGCAGCAGCTTGTAGCGAAGGAAGTCGAGGGAGGAGGCGTCCGTCTTGGCATACAGGTGGGCCAGCAGCAGGAACTGCTTGGCGGCGCGCGGGTCTGGGGGCAGGGAGCGGGGAGGTGGGCAGGCGTGTGCGCGTCAGCCCTGCGTGTGGCCCCTGACATGGCGGCAGTGCCCTCGTCCATCCACCAACCACCCCATCCTCACCACTGCCCAGGGAGGCACCCACGGCTGTCAAAACTCTCCCCACCCGGCTGCAACTTGCACCAGTTACGAATGCCTGCACCCACCCGCCCGGATGCGCTCCAGCATGTCCATGCCCTCCACGCTGTGCACATCGGTCATTTCGTCCACCAGGTGCGTGGCCGCGTAGCTCAGCATGCAGTCCACCATGTCGTCCGTACGCCACTTCTCGCCTGCGGGGCGGGGGGAGTGACAAAATTGGGCAGGTTGGCATGACGTTTGTGCAGCTGCAAGACTCGCTGCAGCACAACTCGTCACCATCATGCTATTCCCATGAGCTTGCAGAAAGGGAGACACGCACCGCAAGCCCAAGGGCCGCCGCGAAGCAGCTTGCCCGCCCCACCGCCACAGCAGCGATCAAGCCTGTTCTTCAAGGCCTATCTCCACCCACCAAAGGAGGAGTCCCAGTTGTCGTCGGTGGCGCCGATGCGCTCCTGGAACTGGCGCAGGCAGCCGGTCAGGTGGCCAGGGCGGGACAGGTCGATCATGAAGTGGCCGCGCGTCTTGCCAGAGGCCCGAGCCGCGTCGTTGTACTGCGCATATGCACGCTGCATCTGCAGGCGGCAAGCAGCCAGGGGCAGGCGGGCGGGGAGAGGGGCAGCTCAATAGCAGACGTTGAAAACAGGGTGGGTGGGGCAGGCAACCGCTCAGATCGGATGGTCAAGCAGCCGGTCGCTCGCTGCGGCCATGCCAAACCCTAGCTTCAACTATCACAAGCCAGCGGTCCCCGCACCTGCATGCGGATGGTGGTCTTGCCGCTGCCGCGCCGGCCGAAGAAGATGTACGTCGTCTCTGCAGGTGCGGTGCGGAGTATGCATCTCAGATCGCAGGGAAATTTGATGCGGGCAGGCCCGAGCGCATGTGCGACACAGTCAGGTGCGCTCAGCCAGAAAGTCCCCTCAGCCTTTAGCCCTCCCGCTCCCCAGCAGCGCACCCGAGGGCTTGAAGCCCTGCAGGTCGGAGTGCATGTACAGCGACACGTCATCCAGCTCCGTCTTCTCCGCGGTGCGGTCCACAAACGGGTTGCGGCTCCTGCAGCCAGGTGGAGGGTGTGGCAGGGCCAGCATGCGAGCTTTCTGGGACGGCAAGGACCGCAGCGGTGCGGCACAAGCTGGGTCGAGTCCCACTGCACCCCGTACTGCATCACCCAGTCTGCCACTGGTCACTCACAGGCCAAAATCCTTGAGCAGGTCGGTCTGGCGGCCGCCGCGCGTGGCACCGCCGGTGCGCGCCGCCATCCTGGTGCTAGGTGCAGGTAGGGTTCACAAGCGCGCTGCCGCGCTTGCAATTGGTCCCTGGGGGCTGTGTGGGGCTGTGAGGGGGGCTGGGGAGGCCTGCCGCGGTTTATTTGCAAACTTCTGGCTGCTCTCCTCGCCGGCCAGCGGGCCTGGGGGGCTCCAGTGGCACAGACAGGTGAGAGAATTAGGCAGCACCTCGGGTTTGCGAGTCTACGCGCAAATGCTCGCCTGCTGGGACACGCTGTCAGCATGCTGCCTCATGAGGCCAGGGAGCCCGGCCCTCATTCTGCACAGCTCCCAGCTTCTCCCCGCAAGAACCGCAGACCATATACCACACAAGAGTCGACCCCCGTTGCTCAAACGCTCGCCGGACCCGCCAGTTTCTGCCTCCAGCCCTCCAGCCGCCTGCTCGCCCACGCAGCCGGCCCTCCACCTCATCGCCAGCTCGCTGCGGCCGCCGGGAGCCGGGCCGCCACACACAGTATGGCTGCGGCCGGCGTCGCGCCGGCGGGTGCGGCTGGCCCGCCGCAGGCCGACGTCATCTGCCTGCTGGACAGCGATGAGGAGCAGCCGCAGCGGCAGCCACAGCAGCAGGTGGGCAGGTTAAGAGGTGGCAAATAAAGTAGGGAGCAGGGATTGCCCACTCCACCCCTCCCGGCTAGCGTAGTCCTGCCGCACGCGCCCTGGCCAACCGCCTCCCCCTTCGAAACCCCTCGCCTGCAGCGCTCCAACAGCGGGCGAGGGCCTGGCCTGTCGCGGCCGGCTGTAGCAGGCCCCTCTGGCCGCCAGCAGCCGCCGCCGCCGCAGCAGCGACGAGCAGCGGCAGCAGCAGGGGGCCAGGGCGGCGGCGGCAGCGAGGTGATTGATCTGACCAGCGACTCGCCGCCGCAGGAGGACGGCGAGCTGCAGATCGTGCACAGCACGGTGCAGCGCGTGCAGCGCGGCCCCATGCGCGGCGTGAAGCGGCCGCGGCCGTCGCCGCAGCAGCAGGCAGCGCAGCAGCTGTCGCCAATGAAGGCGATGCTGGTGCAGGCGGCGCGCGCGGCGGCCGCGCTGCCGCCGCCGCCGCCGCCGCCGCCTGAGCCGGAGGGGCCCAAGTGCGGCATCTGCTTTGAGGTGAGCCGCCTGGCAGAGGTGTTGCTGGGTTTGATATAGCAGGCTGCAGGTGGACGGGCGGATGGAAACACACCTGCTGTTGTATGGGCCGCCACAAATGCAACGCGGGCTCCTCGCCATCCCAAGCACTCATGCTGCCACCCGCCCCCTTTTTCCCCTGCAGCCCATGGGCGGCAGCGAGGGGCGGCAGATGGGCAGCGGCGCACTGCCCACCTGCAAACACTGCTGCTGCATTGCGCGCCCCTCACCTTGCCACCCTTGCCACCCGCTTCCCTGCAGCCCATGGGCGGCAGCGAGGGGCGGCAGATGGCCAGCGGCGCACTGCCCACCTGCAAACACTGCTGCTGCATTGCGCGCCCCTCACCTTGCCACCCTTGCCACCCGCTTCCCTGCAGCCCATGGGCGGCAGCGAGGGGCGGCAGATGGCGACTGGCACTTGCGGCCACGTGTTCTGCTACGACTGCCTAGTGGAGGCGGTGCGGGCGCAAAAGAAGTGCCCCACCTGCCGCAAGGGCATGCAGCCGCGCACCATCCACAAGGTGTTCCTGAACTTCTCGTAGGGCCTCCCAACGCCGCCGTCCTGCGCTGCAGAGGCTGCAGCCTGCACACAGCACACTGTACCATGTCCCCGTTGCTGTGATCCCCTCGCTCTTCCCGACCCTCGTGCGATACTGCCTGCCGCTGTACCTTGACCTTCCTGCCGTTCCTTTCTGACCCGGCACTGGGTGTAACCAACCCTCAGGCCACTGCGTGCCAGCAGCAGCGCTGCATCAGGTGACTGCCGCCTGGAAGCGTGTGTGCGGCTGCTAGGCCATCGTTACAAGCTTAAGCTGTCATCATGCCACTGACGGGCTGCCTTGCAAGCGCGGCCAGCGCACTGCCTGCTGCGCCGGGGCTGCTGCCGTCAGCTGCTCCTCGCGGGAGGCGCTTAGATGCCCAGCTTGGTGCGGCGCCAGTGGCGGCGCTTGGCGTTGTAGCTGCAAGGGGGCGAGCAGGGGAGGGCGAACAGCAGGGGTGAGCAACAGGGCACCTGCACCAGAGCATGGAGGCAGCACCACGTTTCGCTGCTACACATCAGCACCACAGGCTGTGGGGCTGCACTGCGTTAGGGCCACAGATCCCACACCCCACACATCCACTGTGCTGGCTTCAGCAAGCGTTTCCCAGCTGCTGGGCTCACCGGATGGTGTTGTTGGTGCGGAACCTGCATTACGAAGACGGGGCAGATGGCATGTAGCATGTCAGCAACAAAGGAGTAAGCAACACAGGAGAGGGCAACCTGCAGCAGCTAAACCGTGGCAACGGCAGCAGCAGCGGGGCAACAGCAACGGACATGAACACGTCGGCACTCCCGCACAATCGACGCCCCACCCAACATGCCGCTCACCGGATCCAAGGAGGGATGGGCCGGTTCTGCTTGGCCTTCTTGGCCAGCTTCTTCTTGATGGCGAAGCGCTTCTGGGACGGCTGCACGGCACGGCGGCAGGGGGAGGCAGGCGGGGCTGGTCAGCAGCATTCCAGCACCTGCTGACAGGCAGCAGGCTTGGCAGCGGACCGGCGGGTGCAGCTGCACGCCGAGCTGCAGGATTCCTGAGCCTTGCTTTTGCCACGTGTAGCTGCCCTCTGTCTGCTGCAGCTGCCCATCACCCAAAGGCTGCTGCAGGTCCAGCTGCAAGCTGCGTGTCGAATGGCCGTGCGCTCCTGCCGTGTGCTGGCGGACGCTCTGGTGCTGCAGCAAATGTATTTCTCCATCTGGCGCGCCCAAACCGCTGAACGGCAGCCTGCAGCTGCAGGTTCGCGGCTGCCAAGCCTGCTGCTCAACGCTGCTTGCGGCCCGTCTTCTTGCACGCAAGCTCGGCCGGCCGGGCGGCGGCGGCGGGCTCGGCCCCCACGCCTCTGCCCGCGTTGCTGCCGCCGAGGCGAATGCTTGCGCGGTTGCTGCCACTACTGCCGGTGCCCAGGCTGCTGCCCGGCGGCCCCCGCAAGGCTGCGGCTGCATGTCCGGCTGCTGGAGGCTGCCCGGCGCCCGCCTGCACGCTCCGCTGCATGTGCACACGGTGCACTCTGCTGCCAACGCCTGCCGGGCCCTGCAGCCGCCGCCCAGCCCCTACATGCTCGCCGACCCCTGCCACCGCTCACCATGGTTGCCTGTTGCTCGCCCAGCCAGTGAGAGAGGCCGAGGCGGGCGGAGGGGCCGCATTTGGGGCGCTGCCTCTCGACGCCAGCACGCAGCATGAGGCCACTCTCCCCTTGCACTGCGCTCTGCGGCCTCCCCGTGCGTTTACCTGTGTCCTACTGTTCTCCAGTCGTCAAACAGGCCGTTCCCGGGGCTCTGCGATGCAGGCGGCCCTGTCTGCCACCGCTCGCGTCTCTGGGCCTGGTGCGTTCGCCCAGGAGGACCTGCAGTGTGATCAGAGGCAATGTGTGGCTGCCCGCCCCCTGCCAGTGGGCCAGGCCAGAGCCCTCCCACCTTCCGGCCGCCACCGCCGCCTTCCGGCGGTGAGCAGCACACACCCTCCTCTATGCTGGACTATTGACATACACTGTCATGGTCAACCTCACGCAGGATCACGTCAGGCAGCTGCCAGAGGACGCAGCCAGCGCGCTGTCACGGTGCGCGCCGCCGGCGGCGACGACAAGCGGGGCGAGCGGCAGCCCTGGGAGTTTGGGCGCTTCCTGGAGACGGTGCTTTATTTCAACCCGCCGCCTTCCCCGGGCGACCTGCTCCGCAAGTTGTTTGGCAGCGCGGCAGCACCCAGCGCTACCGCCAGCAGTCCTGCTGGCGGCATGAGCGATGTGGTGCAGACGCTGATTGCGCCCAGCGGCGGTGCGCCGCCCTCCCAGCCGGGCGTGGTGCTGGTGACAGGAGCCACAGGCGGCACGGGCCGGCGGGTGGTGGCGCGGCTGCTGGCACGCGGCCGCCGCGTGCGTGCGCTGGTGCGGGATGTGCAGAAGGCACGGCAGCTGCTGGCGGGGCTGCCCGCCGGCGCCGGCGGCTCGCTGGAGCTGGTAGCCGCCGACGTCACGCAGGTGATCTGGGGTGAATGGCTGTGCATGCGGGTGCGCTCATGCATTATAGCAAGCTTAATTTGCTCGCCCTCGAAATGTTTGCTCGTCGCATGCAAGCGCGCATCACCCTCACCTCGCCCCACCCCTCTCATGTCCCTGCCGCAGCGCCAGACGCTGCTGCCCGAGATGTTTGAGGGTGTCCAGCAGGTGGTGTCCTGCTCCGCCGTCACCGTCGCACCCAAGGAGGTGCGTGCCTGAAACAGTGGGAGGAGGGAGCTGCAGGCACGACTGCCGCCAGCCAATACAGCGTGTCATGTTGCTCACCGAACCACAGCTCCCTCAGGGGCGAGGCCCCCATCGCTGTTTGCTTAAGCCTCAGCTGCCTTGCTTGCATGGTTGCAACCACACCCTTGCAGGGCGACGTAGACCGCAGCAAGTACTTCCAGGTGTGTTCAGTTGGCCAAAAGCTAGTGTGCAACACAATTGTTGCGTCACCCACTGACAGCATGCCTTGAATCAGCCTGCTGGAGGTGTTGAATCCTGCCTGCTCCAAATGCTCTTTTTTTTGTCCCAACTCATGTTGACCCCCCTTCCTCCGCTATCCACACACCCCCTCTCCAGGGCATCAAGTTCTACGACCCCCAGATCGTGGGCGACACCCCCGAGTCGGTGGAGTGGCGCGGCATGCAGCACCTGCTGGGCGCGCTGGGCGACCAAGTCGGGCGCAGCGGGCCCGTCGTGTACGCACCTGACGGCAGCGGCGCCATCCAGGGCTGGGGCAGGTGGGCCTTGGGGGGCGGCGGGATTGGTTCGGTGGTCAGGGCGCCCAGCTGTGGCTGCAAGGCCTCCTGCTGTTCTGCTTGTCAGGTGGCTCATGGTGATGGTGGGAGGTCTGCTGCCTCTGGCCGCCTCGGCGCAAGCCTGGCCAAGCCACGCACAGGCCACCTCCCTGCGCTCACAGTGCCCCGCTCCTGCTGCTGTCCTTTTCACAGCCTCGATGACGTGGTGATGGGAGGCGTGTCGCAGAGCAACTTCAGCATCATTCAGGGTGAGGCGGGAGCAGGCCTGCTGCGCACCTGGTGCATTTTCCTTGGTGGAATTCATCGCCCACCAGCCATACCCACCTGCATGTCCGCGTTGGACTCCCATCTGCCAGCCGCTTCCGTCTCATGTGCAGGCGCGGGCGAGAAAGGCGGCCCCGCGGGCGTCTTTGCTGGCAACGTCACCACCGCCAACAACGGCGGCTTTGCCTCGGTCCGCTGCCGCAACATCGATCCTCCACTTGATCTGTCAGGTACTGAAATGCTTCGTACTTTGCCTGCGTGGGTGTGGCTGCTTTGTGCGCCCCTGCTGGACATGCGCCCATTTCGCTCCCCTGAAGTCTTCAGCATGATCCAACCTGCTTGCCTCCCCCAATTGCTCTGCAGCCTGCGAGGGGCTGGAGCTGCGTGTGAAGGGCAACGGCCTGCGCTACAAGTGCATCATTCGCACCGACCCCGGCTGGGACGCAGTGGGCTACACTCTTGCCTTCGATACGCAGAGCGACGGTGAGTTTGCCAATGCAGGAACGTGCAGGCAGGGCAGCAGGCCACAGTGCTGCCATGTGCGGGTCCTTGGGCTTGGTGGCTGTGTTGGCCAGCCCTGTTGGAGCGATCAGTTGCATCTGCCTATGACGGTTCACCACGTCCAAACATCTCAGACCCCACACCACACTGCCGCAGGCTGGCAGACGGTGCGCCTGCCGTTTGCGGACTTCAAGCCCGTGTTCCGCGCCCGCACTATGCCGGGCATGCCGCCGCTCAACGCCAGCAACATCTGCTCCGTGCAGCTCATGTTCAGGTGGGCTAGGGGTGTTGTGGGTGCCTTGCACTGACGCACAGCCGCACGTGCTCCTGGCGTTGGGCGCCTGCTTCCGGCTGATGGCTGCAGTGATTATCGCACAACCATCCCACACACCACACAACCACCTGTTCCCCGCTGCGCAGCAAGTTTGAGCAGGACGGTGAGCTTAACCCCACCTTCCGCGAGGGCCCTTTCTCGCTGCCGCTGCAGCGCATCTCCGGTGAGCAGCCGCTGGGTGTGCTGGGGTGCTGCTACGTCGTTGTCCAGGCTCTGCCGAGTTGCTTTCCAGGCCCTGCTGTGATCACAATCTTCCACAACCACTGCCAGCCTGCTCACCTCGTCCTACCCGCACTGCTGATGTTCATGGCACAGGGTATGTGACGGCCGGCGGCCCGCCAAGCTGGGTTCATGTCTCGTCCAGTGGGGTTACCCGCCCCGGTCGCCCGGGCATCGACATTGAGAAGGAGCCGCCCGCGGTGCGCATGAACGAGATGCTGGGCGGCATCCTGGATTACAAGCTCAAGGGTGAGGGGGGACTGGAGGGGAGTGGAGGGGGAGAGGTGGAGGTGACTGTAGGGGGCTGGAGGGCTTTGGGAGAGCAGTGAGCATACAGAGCGCACATCTTCATGCGGGCACTGAGTGCCCAACAACCAGGCGTGTTTCCAAGCTCGGCGGCGCACCGCAGCAGCCGGCTTGTTGTGATGTAGTAAATGTATCCCCTCCCCCGCCTCGCGCCTTCCCACCTGCCTGCAGCCGAGGACGAGCTGCGCGCCAGCGGCGTGCCCTTTGCCATTGTGCGCCCCACCGCGCTGACGGAGGAGGCGGGCGGCATGCCGCTGGTGGTGGAGCAGGGCGACACGCTCAAGGGCAAGGTGTCTCGTGAGGTGGGTGCGCTGCGGTGGGCAGGGCAGGGGTGTGGCTGCGGGCCTGCCTGCCCTGCGGTGTTGATGGGGGTGGGAGTTGAAGGCGGCTGGGCAAGCACCCTACCCTAATGGCACTGTGCATGCCCACTGTGCCCTGGCCTTACCGGTCCTCTGCTCTCACCAACCTGAACACTCCCGCACCCATCCCTACAATGGCAGGACGTGGCTGAGCTGTGTGTGGCGCTGCTGGAGCAGCCCGCCGCGCGCAACACCACATTTGAGGTGGGCAGCACCGTGCCCTTCAGCCAGCCCTGGACCGAGGCGGACGCAGGCGCGGCGGCAGCGCAGCGCGACTGGGCGCAGCTGCTGGGGGGCCTGCGGCAGCGGGTGACGGGCAAGACGATTGATGGGCAATATTTGGGAACTGAGCCGGAGCCGGAGGTGCAGCCGGCCGGCAAAAGCGCAGCCACGGCTGCAGTGTAAAGCGGTCGCAGCAGCTCGTTTGCTTGCTGTCCTCAAATGAACCCTTTTGATGCGATTTGATTGCGACTATCTATCTGAATTCAGTTGACGAATCTTGACACCGCCTTTGTGAGTGCGTTGTGCTTTACACAGAGGGAGTGGCTGCTGAACATGCGGTTTGGTTGGTTGCTGAGGAGGCAATGTTGAAGTCCTCCAGGCAAAGCAAGTGATGACAGGCTGCGTGCGGTGCGGTCAGTGTCAAAACCGAAAGAGATCTGCTGGTGTGGGTTGCTGCTGCTAATCCTGCTGCTGCTGGCTACCTAAAGAGTACAAACGAAAGGCCATTGGGCTAGGCACAGTGGCGGGGCTTGCCTGGTGGCAGCCCTGCCAGTGCTTCTGAGCCACTAATAGGCACAACGTGTGCACGATGCTGCCGCTTGGCACAAAAGGCCCTCAGTAGCTGCACACGCCGTAGACGGGGCCGCGGATGCGGCGCGCCAGCTGCATGTCCTTGGGCACTGCAGGACAGAGGGGGTGCCGCTGTCATCCAGCGAAGTGCAATGGCAAGAAGGCAGCTGAAAATACAGCCAAACCCGCTCTCCTGCCGCACGAAACAAATGGGTGCTGTCCAAACGCACGACAATTCCTCCTTGCTTTCCCCGCACGCACTGATGGTGACGCGCTTGGCATGGATGGCACACAGGTTGCAGTCCTCCAGCAGGTGCACCTGCCAGGACCAGGCCGGTTGCGGAACAGCAGCAGCGTCAGCACGGCATGCTCCAATATGTTGTTGCACTGTCGCCCTGACTCACACACACACCTGCACTCTGCAGGCGGGGCCAGCACCCACCATCCACCCACACCCAGCTGGCGGCCTCACGATGAAGTCCTCGGTGGCCTCCTGCAGCGCCAGCATGCCCTCCACCGTCCAGCGGAAGGGCTCGGGCGCCACGTTGTTGGTGATCTCCTTGGCCTGGCGGCAGCGAGGCGCGGCAGGCAGGGAACCAGTGGGTGTGGTGGGCACCCGACAGGCGCAATGCAGCTGCGGCTGCACAGCACAAAAATTGGCACACCAAGAGCTGCCTGCCGCCCTCGATCCTGGAGCAGCCTCACCAGCCGTGCAAAGGGCAGCTTGCGGATCAGCAGGCTGGTGCTGCGCTGGTACTTGCGGATCTCGCGCAGCGCCACCGTGCCCGGCCGGAAGCGGTGCGGCTTCTCTGTGCGACGGCAAGGGCAAGGGGTGGCAACGCAAGGTGATTCAACATATGTAGTGGGCAGCAACGCACGACGATTGAGGCGACAGCAACTTGCGGCGTCCGGGCCGGCAGCGGCGGCGTCCGCCGCTCTTCGCACTCACTGACGGCTGCCGCCTTCAACAACTTGGACGGCGACTTGCCCTTCTTGGGCAGCGTCTTGGTGGCGCCCCGTTTGGACGGGCTCTGCACAGGGGAGGCGCGAGCGGTTCGAGTTGGTGCCGGCGCGGCCCCCGGGCCGCCAGGCCGTCCCAGCAGATTAGACAAGCAGTTCAGTGTCTCGGGCAGGGGCGCACCGGCTTGGTCTGCTTGGTGCGCGCCATAGCGCCGACAGCTCGCTCAGCCCTTGCTCCTCAGCGTGCCGGCCCCACGCCCTGCCGCTCTGCCTGCCCCCAGGCCGCGATCGCGAACAATTGCGGCTCCCCTGCTGTGCATGCCGGGCGGCGGCGCCGCCCCGACACGGCGCGACGGCCGGCGCGTTGTTGCCTTCAGTTGTGCAGCTACAGTGTTACAGTCCGAGCGCAGCCTCACCGCGCCACTTCATGCTGCTGCTGCTGCTCTTGCTGCTGCTCTGGCTGCTGCCCACTGCCCTCGCTGTCGTACGCTGCTGTCTGCATCGCCGCCGCCACCGCCGCTAGCCGCTGTGCCGCCGCGCCCTGCACCGGCAGCTCGAGTGTGACCTCCTTGAAGATGGAGCTGCGCGACACCTCCGCAAACCCTAGCTTGGTCATCAGCTGGATGGACGGCGCGTTGGTCTCCCCAATCTTGGCCCGGAACTTGGTCACGCCCTGCGGCAATGTGGAGGGGCGGGCTTTGGGGTGCGCACTGGGGGGTGCGCACTGGGAAGCAATGCACAGGGCACCAGGCCCTGCTGCCAACCATGCATGCTTTCTCATTGCATTCAGGACAAAAGATGTGAACAATTGCGCCTTACCAACTGGGAGGAGCAGTAGGCCATGAAGAGCGTGAGCGCCTCCTCCGCCATGCCTTTCCGCCGGCTGCAGCAAGGGGAAGGCAACGGCAGAGGGTGGATGATGGGCTGCACACCGCAGCAGCAGCTGCAGCAGCTGCGGCTGCTGCGAGTCAGTTGCCACTCATCTTCCTCTAACGAAATCTCGCACATGCTAGAGCTGAGCACGATGGTAAGCCAGCTCGGCACACCGACCTGCGCGGCTCCGCAACCATGATTTCAATCTCGGCCGTGTGAGGCTCGTCATAGTCGTTCAGGAAGATGTTGACGTCGCCTGGCAGGGGGCGAATGGCGCGGCTAGGGAAGAGGTCAGGATGCAGTCATGTGAAGAGGACGGCAACCCTGCCAGTGCCAGTCTCCTCAGCGCTGTGGTGCCAATTAGCATTGCCTGGGCTCGCAGCAGGCACAATGGCGGTCTTCAAAGACTGAGATCAGTAGACAAGGAACCTGGCCATGTGCCGACAGCAGCAGGCTCACCTGCCATGGCGCCGCCGTGGCTGCCTGTTCCAGGCGAGTCGGGCAGTTCGGGGTCCAGCAGGATGAAGGTACACTCTGCAAGGGAGGGCGATGGTGGCCATGTCGGCTGCACTTGTTTGTGGGTTTAAAGTGGTTGGCACAGATGACTGGACAACGGATGCAATTAGTGCAGTGCCATGACACTTTCCATCAAACGAGATTGGGGGCCAGGCAACGAGACCAACACTCGCAAGCTGCAGTCCTCAGCTATGAACTGCGTGCTCACTCTGCTCGTCCTCCGCCCAGCTGCGCTGCATGTCGTACTCCTCGTCCAGAGTCAGTGGCTCGCTAGCCGTCAGCTCCTGCAGCCAAGGTCAGCAGTGCATCAGCCTTGCTTGGAACGTGCTGCACCCGAGTCGATGGGTGACAAAAGAGGCACACCCAACTGCTTCGCCCCACCTAGCCTTGCCTCACCAAACTGCACTCCGCCCATGCCTCACCTGCAGCACCGGGTCCTGCATCCAGCTGTGGTACAGCTCCACGTGCTCTCTCCGGTAGGGCACCAGCACCACTCGCTGCCCGCGGATCACAAGGTTGGCGTTGGCCCGCATGGCTGCCGTGCTGCCGCTCGCCGCCGCCCGGCCCCGCTGCTTCCGGTTGCCGGGTGCGGCTCTGCTGCAATCAGCTCGCTCTCAGTTCGTGGATGAACAGTACTGCGTCAATAGCAAGCGGAATGGGCTTGAAGGGCGACGAAGCGGGTTTGCAAGTCGGCGTTGCGGGGGTCCTGTGCCCGGAACTGCAGCCCAATAGTTTTGTTCGATCCCCTCATGCGAATTGCACGTGGTTGCATGCCGGTTTGCTCTCAGATCGCTGCATGGGGCCGCCCATTTGCCATCCACGGCACAGCCAGCTATTTTACGCCAGGCCTCCCTCCTTAACCTGAGATCGCGACCGACATTCGCAATCAGCCGCGCAGAGCCCACCACATGCTGACCAGCAGCAGGGCTTCACCCGGTGTCGCCGTGCAGGCCACTGGGGCGCCCAATCGGCTCGCTCCGCTGCGCAGGAGGCTTCAAGTGAGGCGATTAGAGATCGGCGTGGCGCACAAATCCCCCAGCTGGCTGGGCGGCGGCGGCGGCGGCCCTGCTGTTGCCCACAGAGTGGCGTTGCCAGGAACGGTGCTTGTTTGTCGTGCGATGCCTCGTTCTCGTGCAAGGTCACGAAAATCCTTGATCCTTAGACCTTCACTCCCCTCCCATTGTCCATCACCACAGCGGCTGGCGGCGTCGCAGCAGCCGCAGCAGCAGGCCGCAGCGCAGCAGCAGGCGGAGCAGCAGCAGCAGTCGTTTGTGAGCGATGAGGAGCGGCGCACGCTGAGCGCCAGCCAGGTGGAGTTCCTGGAACGCAAGCGGCGGGCGGCGGCGGGACTGGGGCCCATATTCCCAGACAGCTGCACCTGCGAGCGCTGCGGCGGCAGCGGGGCAGCGCCGTGCCACCAGTGCGACGGCACGGGCGTCAATGCGTCGGACAAGGCGGAGGAGCTGTTCCGCAACGAGCGCAACGTGATCATTCAGGTGGGTTGGGGTGGACAGGCTGCGGTGACACATCCGCAGTGTGCAGTGTGACAAACATGGCAGAGAAGCAGGAGCTGCTGGGCTGTGCACCTCAGTGTATCGCATTCGTGCTCACCAGACCAACCGGTGTTTGCCTAAATCCCATCCCAACCCCCACTTGAACCTCCCCGCAGCGCAACGGCCTGGCGGACAACCGGTGGTTCTTCCAAGCCGATGCGCCCTGCTGGCTGTGCCGCGGGGGGAAGACGCTGGGCTGCCCAGACTGCGGCGGCAGCGGCATGCGCAGCAGGGGCGGCTTTGTCGCCGACTAGCGCTGCTGGCGTGGCTGGCAGCAGTGCAGCAGCCAAGCAGCATTGCTTGAGTGTGTGTTATAATTTATGTGCCATAACCCTCATTGGTATGGGCTGCATTGTAGTTAAAGTTATTCAAGTTGAGGGCAGTTGCTATCAGCTGGTGTCGTCATCCGCCTGCAGCTGCTGCCCCTCCAGCTGCCCCGCCAGCAGCTGCCGCAGCGTCTGGGGCTCAAGCACGTTGCCGTAACGCACGCTGCACAGCAGGCAAGGGAACAGGCTGGAATGTCAATGCCTGCACCAGCATGCAGGGCAGGAACGGCAGCCTTGTGCACGGCATGCGCTGGGCTGGGAGGAGAAGCCCAATGCATCGAAACGGCGCACATCCAGCTGCCACCAGGTCCCCCACCTCAGAAAGTACTGGCGATCGCCCTCCACATCCAGCGGCAGCAGCGGCTCCATGGCCGCCGCCCGCTGCGCCGCCTCGGGCAGCTGCGCCAGCGGCGGCACCAGCGCCTGCAGAGCCACATCATTGTCCTGTGTGTGCGGTGGGAGGAAGCAGAGAGCGGCAGATGGCAAAATGGAAAGACAAGAGGCACTGCTTGTAAGGCACCACAAAGGCAGGAGAAGTAACACCCGAACCTGCATCATTCTTCCCCGCCAGCCCACCTCGCGGTTGCCCCAAAAGTCCAGCACGCTGAGGCGCAGGCGTGGCGGCTGGCCCGCCACTCCGCTGGGCAGCAGCGACAGCTCTCCCAGGTATCGCCTGCTGTAGTACCAGAGAGTGGTGGAGGCCACGCCTGCGCCCACAACCAGCCCTGTTGCCATCACCACCTGGCAGGGGCGGGGCAGCAGGTGGCAGCGGCAGTGACCAGCAGACAGATCTGCTATGGTATACAGTGATGAGCAAAGTATGTGGCTTTTGTTTAAGTCTAACAGCTTAGCGCCAGCCCCTGAGGGCCCAACTTCATGAGAGAATGAAATCAAGCACTCATGTGGCTATGTGGCAGACAACTTGCCACAGGAGGCACCGCTTCATCATGGCCCACCTGCGTGCTCTCCACATCGCCCGTGGCCAGGAATGTGTTAATGGGCACCGCCAGCGCCGCAATGCCTGCCAGCTGGAACACCTTCAGCCTGCGAGCATGTGCATGATGGAGCAAGGCTGCATTGAATGGGCATGACAGGAACCCAGAGTGGCACGATGCCCTCTGCGGCTGCACTGTGTGCTGCTGAAACCTGCCCACTCCTGCATCTGGACCGCACCTGACCAGGAGCCGGAAGAGGCGCATACCCTTGCCGCGATACAGCACAACCTTCTCAGGCGGAGCAGCAGACGAGGCCGCCGCGCCCGCTGCTTTCTCTTGCCCGGCGGCAGCGGCGGCGGCAGCGGCGGCAGAGGTGTGCAGCCCCCGCCATGGCGTAGGAGCGCTCCAGCCGCGCAATTGGCAACCATCTGACGCTATGTGAGCTGCTGGTGCGCTCAGCGGGCCACCAGCGGCTGCAGGAACGCTGCTACAGTGCCGCAGCAGCTGCTGCAAGGCCGCTGCGCTGCCTAGCGGGGCTTCCACTGCACTGGCCTGTCTCGCTACATCAATCAAGGAGACCAGCCCGCGGGCTCGAAGCATATTGGTTGTGGGCGGGTTTTGGGTTTAAGGCTTGTGAGCCTTCTGAGGCTGTGGGCCTAGCTAGATCGCGAGGTGTTTGACTACAGCAACCGCGGAATGCGCAGCATGTGCGCAAATGCACTGAGCTGTGTGGTGCGGGCGCTGCCGCCGGCAATGCGCAAGCAGACGCCCAGCCCTGCTACATCCGCTCCTGCTCAAGCCCACAAGCATTACATCAAGGGTATGCTCTCAGCCAGGCCAGCCACATCAAGCAAAATGCCTGTCCAGCGCGGCTGCCAGGTCGGCGCATTCGCGGTGCTGTAGGCCGGCCACATATAGCAGCCACGTGGAGTCGTGGCGGCCTGGGTGCAGCTGGCCATCCACTGCAACCACGCTGGCGTTCTCCTCTGCACAGAAGCCACGCATGCAGGAGGCCACGTGTGCGCAGCACGACAGGCTGCCGCATGTGCCGCCGCCGCTGCTGCTGCTGCTGTCGCAGCATTTGCTGCAGGGTGCCGCCTCACAGCTGAACCGCAGCGCCAGATGCTGGGCTGCTTTGTGGGCATGCAGCACTGCCGCCAGCAGCCGCTGACGCCTGCCTTGCACAAGGGAGGCCGCCGCTGTCGGCTGCAAGCTGCTGGGCTCAAGCGGCTCCAACCGCATGAACTGGTGCGCCTTCAGGCTGCTGCCGGCAGGGGGTGCAAGGAAGGGCTGCAGGGGCGCCTGCTGGGCATGCTGCGCCGCACCCTCTGCTGCCTTCACCGCTGCATGCAGCACCTCGCCTCTGCTTCCCCTGCTGCTGCCGTCACTGCACGCTGTGCCACCTGCTAGCAGCAGCTGCGCAGCCGCAATGGCAGCTGGCACGCAGCCCGAGTATTGCCCGATTGCAACTGATGGAGGGGTGCTGCCGCCTGCTTTTGCTGCTGCTGCCGCACCTGCTGCCGATCCGCCGCTCTGGGGCCGTTCTGCTGCAGCTGGCGTCACCTGCTGCGGTCGCTCAACAGCATGTGTGCAGCCATTGGGCTCGCCTGCGCTACCTAGCAGCTCCAGGGCTGCTGTGAGCTGCACATGGATGGGGCCGCCGCACGGCTGCAGCCCATGGTCTACTAGCTGCACCTCTGCCTGGAGCACCACATCTGTGCTGCTGCTGTCTGCATTAGTGCTGCCGCAGGTCCCGCCGCTGCTGGCAGCTGCACTGCCGGCGCTCGGCTGCGACAGCGCTTCTGCACGGCGCAGCAGGCGCAGCATGTGCTTGCCCGCTGCAGCGTGCTCCTCCTGCATGCGGCCTATAGCGGCCAGCAGGTCTGGGGACAGCGGCCGCCCCTGCTGCTGCAGGTAGCGGGACCAGCTGAGCAGGCAGCTGCCCGACTTTGGCCACGCCAGGCTGCAGCAGTGCTGCGACAGGTGGGCGCCCTGGGCGGGGGCGTTCGATCCCGGCAGGCGCTGCGCCAGCAAGTACAGCCTGCAGTGTATTGAGAGGCAGGGGGATGTAGATATATATCCCTACGCATGCTCTGCCTAATATACCACGATGCAATGAAACATGCACGCACCAGCAGCCATCACTCACTTCTTGGCAGCGGTTGCATGTGGGAAGGACACGTGCAGGCCGGCATTCAGCCCGCTCTGCAGCGCGCCGGCCACCAGCTGCTGCGCCTGGGCGTCGTCTGCGGCAGCAGTCAGGGGCAGGCGCATTTGCAATCAGGCAGTTGTCTCCAGCCAGCCACTTGCAAGAGTTAACAGAAGGGCACGAAAGCACAAAAGTTCAAGACATGTACACGATAACTATATCATTTCTGCACCTTGTGGGTAGACCTGCAACGCCGCAGCCGCGCCAGGCGCCAGGCAGCTGTGCAGCGCCGCAAAGAAGCAGAGCATGGCGGGCGGCAGGCACGCCTGCTCATTAATGCTGCTGCACAGCCACTGGACCGCGGATATGGAGATGGCACCATCCAAGCAGCCTGGCCGCAGTGGCAAGCCCTGGCCAAAGTCAGACAGCGCCAGGCGGCCGGCACAGCCGCCCTCCGCGGCTGCAAGCTGCAGCATTTCTCGGGTGATGTCTGTGCCCACCCAGGCAGCCCCGCTGGCCTCCAGCGCCCGGGAGCTCAGCCCCGAGCCACAGCCAATGTCGGCCAGCAGGGGGGCACCGCCTTTCTGCATGTGGTGGAGGGGTGGAAGACTTTATGTGGTGGGCATGACACCAAGTCTTGGGCCTCAGCATCTGCCATGCGCTCACATGGCCTGCAAACCAGCAAGCGCCCCAGCCCACCAGCGGCCAGCCCACCCACCGGCAGGCCCAGCAGTGCGACGGCCAGAGACGCCATGTCATGCTGCAGACCAGCATTCTGCAGAGGGACAAAGCCACAAGCTGTTGTCAGGCTGGGAAGGTTCGTGGCATGCAGGCCCGACCAGGGTTATGAAGCACCAGATTCCTGCAGCCATCCAGCAAGTCTAGCTGAGCACCACAGCACCTGTGTGGTGTACCGGTCGGCGTCTGCGCCATACAGCTGCACAGCAGGCCCTGTTTGCTCGGGCCTCAGACCTTGTCTCATGTTGGCAGGTGACTGAGCTCTGCCAGGAAGATGGGATGAGGACGGAGCAACGTGGGCTCAGTTGGGCCTGTTGACGACGGCGGCGGCGGCAAAGCCAGCAGGCCTGTCGCAGCGTGGCAGGCAGCTGAGAGTCTAGAGAGGCTTGCCACAACCCGCTGACCTTGCCGGGCGGCAAGCAGCCACCGCAACTCGCAGAGCGCCGCCACTTCCGCTCAGTCCGTGCGTTGCAGGAGCCTTCGGGGCTAGAATACTGTGCATAGAACGATCTTTTACTTCTTCAAAAGAAATGCAGTCGATGAAAGTGCAGGGCGGCCCTGCCGCCGCCACCGCCCGCCCGTTCACGCCTCACGCCGTCCGTGCTGCGCCGCCATCGATCCTGAGCCGACTTGCAGTCGTCACGTGTTACAACAGCAACAGGCAAGCATGCAGGGGGAGCGCCGCAGCGTGCGGGTCTACAGCAGGCAGATGCAGGGGCATGGGAGTAGCAGGGTGAGGGTGTGACGGCGGAGTGGCTTATGACCGCGAGCGAGGCTTGGCAGTGACGGTGCAAGTGAGGCGGTGAGAATGGTGGCAGGTGGGCATGCAGGCAAGGCTCAGAAAACGTGGATCGCTCAGAACACCGAGGGCCCAGAATTAAAAACGCGAAACGCAGCAGCAAACAGCGGCACACCACCTGCCGCATATCTCCTCGCACGGCATAATTCGTGATAAAACACGGCTGCCTAAGGGGCACAGGGGGGGGAGAGAAATGTCTGGTCTACCGCAGAGGAGGCGAGGGTACCACGGTTGGGTAAGCTGGACGCCCCGGCGGCACAGGGTGTGCACGCAGCGGGGGTCGGAAGGCGTGCGTATGATCAAGCAACGCAGGCAGGCGGGTGGGCGCAGGGTGCAAGCGTAACTACAGGTGTGAGCAAGACAGGGACGGGATAGCAGGGAGTGGGGCTCAACAGACAGGCGTTGAGTTTGGGGGCTGGCAGCACCTGCCCACCAGGTGCGCACTGCATTTGCAATGGCTGGGGGCAGGCGCCAGCACCGAGGGAGGCAAAGAGCCCAGCGGCTCCTGCTGGCCAGGCATGCTGCTTGCTGCAGCATTGCTCAGCTAGGCACCACCTGGCTGCCGAGTGTGGCGGCGGCCTCACGCCAGGAAGGACATGCCCTGTGGCAGATGGAAGGCAGCAGGCACAGCATTGTTTGTGCACACATCTTGGACAATGCTTGCTTGCATGCAGCCGTTCCAAGGCAAGTTGCACCGCAATCGCTGCACTCCTTTACGGCCCACAGCACCTGCCCCCCACTCCCCCCAGCAGCACCCCAGCAGCACCCCAGCAGGCTCACCGGCAGGCCCAGCTCGGGGAACTGGCCCAGGCCCAGGGACAGGGCTGTGGCGGGGGTGGGAGCGGATGCAGGGGCGGGCGCGCTGGGTGTGACGGGCATGAAGTGGGTCATGCCGGCGCCGCCTGCAGGTTGGTTGCTTGGGGAGGCAAGGGCAGCAGGTCAGCATGCTGGAGATTCAGGCAGGCGAGGGCAGGTGACAACACTGCACTGGCGGCATGTTGGTAGTTGGCAGCAATGCTACAAGGGTCTGGACCCCACCGTTCACCGCCCCTCACCGTGCGAGCCGGAGGGCGGCGGCGTGGAGGCGGCGGCCTCGCGCTCCGCCTGCGCCACAATCTCGGGGGACAGGTGCTTGCGCAGCTGCGGGGCAGAAGGGGTGTGGAGAGGGTGGAGTGAAGTTGGTGCACAGCCGTGCATGCCAAGCTATGCCAACCCTGGAGAGCGCCGCAGCCATGAAACTGGTGCCATTCAGTCTCAGCCCGCCCGTTACCACACCTGGAAGATCTGGTTGTACAGCACCACCGCCTCGGTGTGCTTCTCCGCCAGCTTCTCGCCCAGCACAGCCACCTGGGAAGGAAGGAGTGGGGAGGCGGGCGGTGGGGAGGACCGTCGTGAAGGAGGATTCACCACCTGATGCCCTTGTACCATTGTGACACATCAGGATTGGAACCGTCTGCACATGGATGCCAGCCTAGCCTCCAACCTCCCCCGCAACCCTCCCACCTGCCCGCCAGCTTTGCCCGCCCCACATGCGCACCTGCTGCGCCAGCATGGCCTTCTGGCCCTCCACCAGCGCCACGTGGCTCACCAGGCGCGAGTTCTGCTGGCTCAGGCTCGTCACCTTGATCTGGTGGGAGAGGGGGTGGGTGGGGGCACAGGGAGGCGGAGTCAGAGAGCGGCGATTGAGGCGGGCCAGCAGACACAGGGCAATGTGGGTGTGCAAGGCACTGCTGAGCGAGGCAAGACTGCACCCCATGCAGCTGGGTCAGCCCAGGCTCAAGGCTAACCCGTGCATGCAAACTAGCCGGCTCCGCCTCTCCTGCCCCCCACCTGCAGCTCATCCATCAGCTCTGCCCGCTTGGCGCGCACGCGGCGAGCAGACTCGCGGTTGGCGATGCGCCTGCAGGGCAACAGGTGGCACAGGGTGGATCAGAATGAGCCATCTTGCGGGCAAGCGGACAGGAGAGATAACTCGCGGTCTCACTGCCGTATGTACGCACACTTGCATGCCTGACTACCACCTTGCCCGCATTGCCAACCATCCCTCAAGCTGCCATCCCTCCACCAACGCCCCACCCGCCGCACCGCTTGATCTTGCGGCGCTCCTGCTCCGTCAGCTGCGGGTCCTCTGGGTCGGCGGGCGCAGTGACCGGGCGCCCCACCACCTTGCGGCTCCTGGACCTGCCAGAGCCGCCGGCGGGTGCGCCCTCGCGCTGCCCTGCGCCTGCGGGCCCCTCGGCGGCGGCCGCCTTGCTGGCGGCAGCGCGCGAGGGGCGGGTGGCGGGGCTGGTCTTGGCGGCGCTCGCGCGCCTGCTCTTGCCGGCCGCCGGCTTGCGCTTGCGGCTGGGCGGCTCCTCGCCTGCAGGGGAACAGGGGGAGGGCGGCGAAATGGGCGCGGTTGATATGTGTCAAGGCGCTGCAAGCATGGGCCAAAACAGAAACGGTCCTGCCATGGCAGCACTGTCCGCCCTCTCCAAGCTAAGCCTGCCCTCAATTACCGCTTTTAAGTCCCTCAAGCGCCCACCCAAACCCACCCAGCCCTCGCTCACCCTCGGTGTCGTCCTCGGACGCCTCGGAATCCAGGTCGGCGGTGGCGCCCTCGGTGGCGCCCTCGCCCTCCTCCTCCTCCTCCTCTTCTTCCTCCTCGTCCACCTCAGCTTCCACCCAGGCCTGACGCAGCGAGGAGGAGCGCGTGCGCAGCTGGTAGGAGCCGGCGCGAGCCGCGGCGGCCGCAGACGCGCTGCGTGGCGCGGCGGCGGCTGCGGGGGCGGGAGGGGAGATTGGGGGCAAGGGAGGGCGGTCATTGAGGGCCATGCAAAAAGTTAGCTTTATCAACCGCCAATGCAAGTGCTTGATCAATCACTGTGTGCCAGCACGCACCTTCCTTCTTCACAACCACGGGGTCGAGGTGGCCGCTGCCCGAGCGCCCGCTGCTGTGCCCCTCGGCCGCCGCGGCGGCAGCAGTGGCAGCGGCAGCGGCGGCGGCGGGGGCGGCGCTGGAGAAGAGGCCCTGAGCCACAAGATTCTGCAGTATTGGAGGGTGAGGGTGAGGAGGGCTTGACTGTGTGCCGCAGGTCTGCAAAGCGGCGGGCAGTGCCTTGGCAGGGGGAGGCTGTCCAGGGCCGTATGAGGCCAGGATTCCCCCCAGGTTCGGCCTCCACCTGCAGCTGCTGGTCCAGGAAGGACAGGCTGGCGGCGCGGCCGCTGCCGGCGGGCGTGATGTCAAGAGGCACGGGCAGCGAGCCGTTGGGGCTTCCCCTGAACAAGCGGGTGGGGGGAAGCAGCGCAACAGAGGAATCAGCAGCGATACCGCGAAGCTGGGAGCGGAAGCCAAGGGCAAAGGCTGGCGGCACCGGCAAAGCAGCGACCCAGCCACCGCCAGCTTGCCTGCCGGCGCCGCCGGTGCTGACCACCGCCGAGTGCTGCTGCGGCGGCATGAAGGGAGAGGGCGTGGTGGCGTCGGCGGCCGGCGCGGCCGGCATCAGCGCCGCCACGGCGGCGGCGCGCGGCGCTGAAAGCTGGGGCGTCCAGCTCTCGGCGCCAGTGACGACGCTCCAGCCCCGCATGCTTGCAGCGGCCGGTTGGACTTCGGCGGCGTTGGTGGCCCTGCGGCAGGGCTCACGCCACCAGGTCGGGGATGCTCGGGTCCCTGGAGCGCCCCCGGGCGCTGTGGGGGGCTGTGCGTGCGTGCCGTGCCTTGGAAGCGCGTTGCAAGCCGGCCAGCGGGCGGGCCGGCGCCGGGGCGCACCTGGTTTGGCGAAAAGCCGGCGCCTTTCCTGTCGGGGGCTTCAAGCGGTGCTGCCAGGGGCGTTGGCACGGGATGGGTGGGACGGCGGGAGCCGGAATGCAAGGGGAGCGACGCTGCCACCGCCCAGCACTTCTGGCGCCGCTGCTGCGCTGCTGCTGGGTGACAATGCGGCGACGCCCCTGGACCAGACACTGGAATTGCCTCCCACATGAAAATTTTACATCAGCTGAGCGGCAGCAGAGGCGCAAGACGTGTATACAAGAACAAAGGGGTGGCCCAGGAGGCAGGCTGCTCCACCGGCCGTGGCCGCCGCCTCGTGCAGCGCTGCCGCCGCCAACGCCCGACCCAGTGCCCGGCCACCTTCCTCCTTGCTGCCGCGCAGCAGCAGGGCGTGCAGCGCCAGCAGCAGCACCAGCAGACGGCCGTCAGTCCATGGCAGCGCCTGCTGTCCGCCGCTCGCCTTCCAGCTGTACAGCCCGACACAGGGCAGCAGCGCCAGCTGCCTATAGTACACCAGCCATGCCATTGCACGGCGGCTGGGCGGGCACGCTGCCTTGGCTGCTGCTGCCAGCCGGCCCGTCAGGCACAGCACGCCGCAGCAGATGCTGAGCCCGGGGTGAACCACCGAACTTGCAGCTATGGCTGCGGTTCCCAGGCAGGTCGGCGCCGCACCGCTCCAGCTGGCCACCTTGGCAGGCAGCAAAGCCGCCACCAGCCGCAGGCCCGTGGGCTGAAGCCTGCCCACCAAGCTGGCAAGGCCGGCAGCAAGCGCCATTGCTGCCAAGGCCTCGACGACCGACAGCCTCAGCCAGGGCTGCAGGCTGGGTGCCACAGCTGCAACCACAGCAGGGTGCTGCGATGCCCAGGCCGCCACCACTGCCGCCGCCACTGCCATGCGAGCGGTGGAGCCGGGCAGTGGGCTCAGCCGCGCCTGGCTGGCCGCAATGCTCAGTGCCGGCAGCGCAAAGAGCAGCTGGCGCAGGCGCAGGCCCAGCCAGCCGGCCACGTCCCACTCCAGCCTGGGCAAGGCGAGGGGAGGGCAAGGCGGACGGGAGATTCTTTCAGCTGCCGCCAGACATGCCGCATGTCATGTCAACACAATAGTGCATGGCAGCTTGGAGGAGCAATGCAGAAGCCCGTGTGTACATCTTAGCATTCAAGCCACCTCACCTGAGCTGGTATGAGCAATTGGGGTGGCTGATGAGCAGCAGCTGCGGCTGGCCGGCCCGGCTGCGCTGCAGCAGGCCATCCCACAGCGGCACAACGGCGCCGCTGCCGCCCGGCACTGCAGCCGCCGCTACTCGCACAGCATCGCCTGGGGTGCTGCCCGCTGCCAGGCCAACCACCGCAGGCAGCTGCTCTGGGTAGGAGCTGCTGCTGCCACCGCTCTCGCAGTGCTGCACCTGGATGCGCAGGCTCCAAGGCGGCGTGGGCCCCAGCAGCAGCGCCGCCAGGCTGCCCGCACTCAGGCTGCCACTGGCTGCACTTGTGGGGCTGGCAAGCGGCCAGGAGCGCTCCGGCAACTGCAAGAGAACTGCCGCCGCGTGCTCTGCTGGCAGCTCCAGTGCATTGCGGCTGCCTGGGGGAGGGAGGTGCAGCGCCTGCTTGCCCGGGTGGGCGTGCAGCACTTGCGCCAGCAAGGCTGTGCTGCCGGCAGCGCCGCCCTGCATCGCCACATGCACTCTGAACAGCCGGCTGCCATCAGACTGGCTGGCAAAGGGCACGTACAGCAGCCGTGTGGCATTCTGCTGCCAGTCAATGCCTCGCGTCAGCTCCTCCCAGTGCCGCGGCACCCAGCGCTGCTGGAGCTCCGGCAGCAGCGGCGGCAGCGCCGTTGCTGTAGCCGCCAGCGGCCACCACTTGCCGCCGTTGGTCACCGCTGCAACGCTGAGCTGGCTGCAGGGCCGGGCAGCATGGGTGAGCAGCAGCAGGCCGCGTGCACCCTCCTCGGCCAGATCAGCTGCATCCCATGTCAGCCGCACCAGCCGGCCAGCTGGCACCCGGCCTAGGAACAGCGGGGTATCAATAGGCATGGGCAGCCGCGTGTCTGCAGCCACGAGCTGCTCGATGGGGCAGGCTGCCTGCTGCTCCTGCTCGCCGGAGTCTGCCGCCGCCTCTGCCGCTGCCGCTGATGACTGCAGGCCAAGTGCGGCACCCAAGTTGGTAGCCAGCCGCTGCTGCAGCTTGAGCTGGATGGCTGCTTGGCGCTGCACAGTGCTGCTGGCTGGGTCCCGGGAGGCTGCTGCTGCATCCACAAGCAGCGGCACCAGCAGGCGCACCAGCTGGTTGCACGACACAATGCCCTGCAGTGGGGAAGGAGGCCGGGATGGCTCAACGTTGCACATCTCTGCCCCCAGCTAGCAGCACACAGCGTAACGCGTAGGTTGATACGAACCAGGACACGTGCACAAGGCGGACGCATGGCTGCATGCTGCAGCACACAAAGAAAGCATACACTTCAACAAAAGCATAAACTGAGGCTCACCTTGTGGCCGCACGTGGTCCACACGCCCGGCAAATCGCGCATCAGCAGGCTGAGCTCCGGCTGCTCCCCTGGCCAAACCGGTGCGCCCGCGCCACCCAGCGTGTGAGGCAGAAAGTAGTCGGCTGCCCCCGCCAAAATGTTGGCGCGCGGCACGGCCGCTGCTGTGGCTGCTGCTGCTGCTGCGGTGGCAGCCGCTGCTTGTGCCGCTGCCGTAGCGTTGCTGGATGCCCAGGGCAGCAGCTCGGAGAGGCGCCGGTTGGGCAGCAGCTGGGGGAAGTGGTGTGGGGAGCCCAGCGTGACCAACGCCACCACCTGGCCCATGTCTGCAGCAGCAAAGCAGGGGCACAGCAGCTTGCACAGGTGGGAAGCGTAGCTTATATGCCGGCGGCTGCGATGCGCTGCATCCCTACACAGCCAGGACACCACCAAGCAGCGAGCAACACCCTGCACACCCAGGCAGCGCCTCTCACCGAAGTTGGGGTCGGCGGCCAGTCGGCGCAGCGCGTCACGCGCCACCACCCCACCCATGCTATAGGCCACCAGCACCAGCCGGAAGGGCCGCTGCTCTGCATGCCCCTGTTGCTGCTCAGGGCCAGCTGCCACATTGCCGTGCACCTGCTGCAAGTGCCGGATGCAGCGCAGCACAAAGTCAACCTGCCGGTCCTGCAGGCGGTAGGGAGCACAGAGGGAGAGATCGGGCGCTGCGTGAAGTAGGTGCCGCTCTTGGATTGTATAAAGCTCCATGTCCCTGAAGCTCCCTCCTTATGGCACCAAGTACCAACGCGTTTGCTTCTCAGAAATGCGTAACTGTCTCCCAACTCACCAGCAGGTCTGGGTCGAGTGCAGATGCCTCGGCGCCAAAGTCAGCTCCGTACCACTGCAGCCACAGCGGCCAGCTTCTGTCAGCCTTAAGCCGGCGGGCCAGCTCCCGCCCCGTCTCTGCTGCCGCCGACCGCATCTGCTGGTGTGTGCCCAGGTGGCCGTGCACGAACAGGACGGGCACCATGTGCTGCTGCTGCAGCTGGCGGTAGGCTGCGCAGGGGAGGCAAGAGGGAGGGGTGAAGCCAGTGTTGCTGTGACTTCGAGGCAGGGCTGGGGATCAGCTTGTGTACTCGTGGCTGGCCGCGGTAACACTCCAGCCTTGCCACCCAGCCACCCAAGACCCTGCCCACCTGCCGCTCGGTGCGGGTCGGCATCTGCAAACTTCACTAGCGAGTAGCCATTGCCGTCGACGGCCAGAGCGGGCTCATAGCCCTGCCACAGATATGTCGTGTCGCAGAATACAGGCTGCGTCACGTCCTCCCACACGCGCCGCGCCAGCAGTGCGGCCAGAGCCGCCCAGCCCAGCCACAAGGCCAGAGCTGCCCGCATGTGAGAGCGGCGGCGGCGGCCGCTTCCGCACGATGGCTGAGCTTGGCAATGGCTGCCGCTGTCTGCCTGCGATCTCGGCCCTCGGATCACGGTCGTGGAGGGATGCTGCGCCCAGCCCCCTCACGGGCGGAGAGTTCAAGCCGAGGCGGGCTACAAGCAGGCCGCAGAGAAAGCTCGAGGCATCGATCGATGCAGGAATTGATGTGGGATCAGCGATCGTCGCTTCGCACCTAACAGCAGGCAGGACGGGCGGCATGGCGCAGGCGCACCGCCCTGGCGGAGCAGGCTGCCATTCATCGATCTCACCCCGAGCTGTTGATTGAGACATCTCTCAGCTTTCCAATACTAAGAAGTTGTATACAAAGGGGTGAAATGCACAGGGCATTGCATTTGGCTGAATCACAGCAGAAGGGACTGCCGCCTCCATGACGGGCTCAGCTCTTCTTCTTGCTGTGTGCCGCATCGCTGGCGGTGGACTGTGTGGGCGTCCCTGCACTGCTGGCCCGAGGCTTCTTGGCCTGCAGCCCGATGCTGGCCAGGTAGCGGTGGGCAAAGTGGTCTGCATTTGCACATTGGGGAGGATTGGGGAGGAGGGTCAGGCAAAGTGAGCAAGATACGCCTCACAATGTAGACGCTTCGCAAATTGTACTGTCGAGGCAGCAGGCGCTTGCGCTTTCGGCAGCTCTCGCAGCATGCCTGCAGGGCGCACCAAAGTAGAATGTGGATCCCGTCCATGTGGATGCGGCGAAGATGCACAGCAGGAAGGCGGTGTTGGCCAGCTGGGAGGAGAACCAGAGCGTGTTGAAGGCCATGGTGAGCAGCGTGAGCAGCCTGCACGGATGGGGGAGCGAGGGGTGGGTGGGTGCGTGGGAAAGCACAACACAAATGCCCAGCTGGCCGTGTTGAATGTCAAGTGGCTTGACGAAATGCAACCCCATTTGCAACCCCTCCCACGCCGCTCACTGGTGCACCAACATGTAGACAACGGGCTGCAGGCCGGGCGGGAAGCGCAGCACAATGGCGCCAAACAGCGAGCGCCGGCTGGAGGTCACAAACTGCGGCGGTGCGGGGAGGCAGCAATGTGAGCGGGTCGGACCGCATCACCATGCAAGCAAGCTGTGCAAGCTGGATCCCCCAGCAGCACACTCTTGGTCACTGGATCGACACCGCAGCGCACCCAGGCAGCACCCCACCAACCCACCTTGAACAGCGTGTCGTAGTTGCGCTGCTGGATCTTGCTCGAGCTCCACACAAATATTTTAAAGTAGTACAGCACCGCCCAGCAGAGGTAGGGCACCTGGTTGGGTGGTGGGGTTGAGGGAAGGAGTAGGGGAGTCCACTGGCGTTCCATGTTGACCTGCTGGTCTGTGCCTCCACCCTGCCACCCTTTGCAAATCCGCACAAGCTGTGTCACAGTGTTGAGCATGCATTACCCCACTGTCCCGCTGCCACAGCTGCTGCCACACAGGACCACCCACCAACAGCGGGAGACACACCATAGGCAGCAGGACCAGGTCCCGCACGCCGCTGCTGGCCCACTGCGCCACCGCCGTCGGGTCGCTGCGCACGCGCTCGGCCAGCGGGCCGCTGGTGTGCCAGCGCTGGCACCAGCACACGCAGGCGGGCAGGAAGTGCATGAAGTGGCTGCGCGGTGGGGTGGAGCGGTGGGGTGGAGGGGCTGAGGGTCGGCAGCAGGGGGGATGCTGGTCGGCTAGTGAAGAACATGCTACAAGGGAATGCACTTGCAGGCTGAGCAGCACCACACTCTTTCTTGCCTGGTCATCTTGTCCAGGGAGTGGGGCACGATGGAGTTACGGAAAGCCAGGATGGACCAGAGCAGCGGGCCCATGGAGTGGGCAAACATGACCTGCGGAGAAATGGGGGGAAGGGCAGGTGGGTGTGCACAGCCTGAAACCATCGCCTCGGCCCAACCGGTGAGCCCAGTGTTTCCCCACAACACATTGTCTGCAACATGCGCACACAGAGCCACCGGTAGCAGCAGCCTGCAGCCTGCCCCGCTTGCCTTGGCCAGCAGCACGTTGGTTGGCGCGTACCACAAGTGGACGAGCAGCATGGCATTTGCGATGTAGCACCTGCAGGTGATCGAAGGGGCTCGCCTCGTCATGCTCGTCATGCTCAGCATGCGGGCGACCAAGCTGGAATCAACATTTGAAACCCACAGAGGGCCTGCTCACCAATCGAACATGTAATAGTGTTGTCGCGACCAGCGGTAGAACATCCACCGCATGAGCAGCAGCACACCCGCCTCCACTGTGTACAGCCGGTAGAACGTCCTGAAAAAGGGTGGGGTCGGAATGGAAGGCTGCTGGTCACGCAGGCAACAGCGATAGTGGCATGCTGCCAACACTGCTGTCAAACAGCAGGCAAGTTGGCAGAATGGAAAACGGAGCATAGCAGCCAGCCAGCGGGTGAAAAATGGAAGGCTGTCCAGATGAACTGGTGCTAAATCGTGATGAGCTGCAGGGCACGGATTCGACACAGGACACGCGGCAGCTCACTGCGGCGAGTGGCCCAGCCAGTAGGCGGCGCCGACCATGCTGAGCGTGCCGCAGCACCATGTCAGCTTGTCCCGCAGCAGCACGCGCTGCGGCGACAGGAAGCGCTTGAGCGCGCCCTCCACCTCGGCGCGCGCCGCCGCCCGCAGGTTAGTGGTCTCCAGCAGGAAGTCACCTGGGGGTGCAGGGGTAATGTAAAGCAAGCAGGTGGGACCCTCAGCGCTGCCGCAGCAGCGACCAAGACGACATGGCGATGGGAAAATCGACATGGGCTGTGAGCCAGCCCTTCTATGGTACAATCCGTGCCTCCCCGCGACTACTCACCAATGTCTAGCTTGTCCCAGTCAAGGCTGGTCTCGCTGTCGCTGGCGGCCGGCTCCAGGGCCTGCATGGACGACAGCTCAGCCACCTCCTCAACGAGCGCTGCCAGCAGGCCTGCACGTCATGTGGGCGGCAGCTTCAACTGAGCCCAGGACAGGTTTATGAATGCCAACAGCGGATGGCAGGAGCACGGCGTGTTCAAGCTGCTGGAAAGGCGAGGTGCAAAGCAACATGCGAGAGAAGACAGGCCGAAGCTGCTGCCGCCGCCGCCGCCGCCCATGGCAGCCCCTCACTTGGGCTGGGTTCCTCCTGCGCGACATCCTGGCCCTCCTCCCGCTGCGGGGCGGATGGCGAGGCGTCGGACATGGCTCTGGACGAGCGGCAGCAAGGGCTTTGACGATGGGACGCGGCCAGCCCGCTCCTGGGCTGCTGAACGGATGCTGATCGCGCCGGAGATGCCACAGACTGATCCACGGGGCATTTGACGTGCCGAGCACGCCCATGCTCGCCCATGCATGAGCCTCTGTGACCCAAACCGAGCCATCGCGCAATCCGATGGGCACATCGTCACTGTTGGTTCGCCATCGGCACGTTTGCAGCACCAGGCAACATGCAGGCGACCGTCGCTCTCTCCGGCTGCGCCGCTGGGCTGACCCAGCGCCGTGCCGCGCCTCAGAAGCTGTCGCAAGCGGCTGCCAAGCCCCTGGCCGCGCGCCGGCAGGCCGTGAGGGTGCGGGCCGAGGGCGAGGGCGCTCCTGCGCCCGGTATCGAGACGCAGGGCCCCAACATGACGGCGCTCAAGGTGAGCATGCTCTAGATTGGGCGCGCATCGCGGCGCAGGGGCCCAGATGGCGTCGCGGCGCCTCCGAGCGCCTCGCAGCCGCCGCCGCTCAATCCGGTCGCCTTGGACGCGCAACGCCACTGAATTCAAAGCTGCAACACCGCCAAACCCATTGGCCCGGAGTGCAGGAGATCCAGGAGATCATGAGCATCCTGCCGCACAGGTGACGAGGGGGCGCTGGTGTGCAAGTTGGCCCCTGCAGCTGGTCAACCCAGCGGTCAACTTGCGATCTGCTTGGCACCCTGCAGCAGAGCGCGGGCTTGCGTGCTTGTCGCTGCTGGTGCACCCATGTCTTGCAGCTTGTGGTGTCACCGTCAATCACCCATTCCAGCAAGCTGCACAGCTGCCGACACACCAGTGCCATTGCTGCTGCCGCCCCACCTTGCGCACCGGCACCGAGTGCTCAGCCTCCGCCTGTCTGGTTGCCCTGCTGTCCTATTTATCGACAGGTACCCCTTCCTGCTGGTGGACCGCGTGCTGGAGTGGGAGTACGGCAAGTACGCCGTGGGCTACAAGTGCGTCACGGTGAGCGCCTTTTCTGCCCATTTCTCGTCCTGGTAAGCGCCGAGGTGCATTGTGGGTTGGCAGCCGCTCGGTTGCAAGATCTCTTCCGCAGCTCACAGCCTGCTGCTGCTGATTTTGCATGCCACGCAGTTTCAACCCAGCTGACCATATTGTTCTGCCCCTCCCCCTTGAACCCCGCAGATCAACGACAACTTCTTCCCCGGCCACTTCCCCCAGCGCGCCATCATGCCTGGTGCGCAGCTGCAGCCTGGCACGCAGTTTGCCACTGCTGCACTGGCAAGAGACCTCCGGCTTGCTGCTGCTGTATGGCCGCACGCGAATCACAGCCTGCCAGGCACCTCGTTTCCCCGCACAGACCCTTTGCGCACCCTCACCCTCCGCCCTCCCCTCCCTGCCGCTGCCGCTGCCCTGCAGGCGTGCTGCAAGTTGAGGCCATGGCGCAGCTGGGCGGCATCATCATGATTGACCCCAAGAATGCGGCGCAGCAGGTGGGCAGGCGGGTGGCTGGCTCAGTGAGGTGGCTGGATGGGTGGGTGGGTGGGTGGGTGGCGTAGCAACGTATTCACGGAAGCTACAGGAGCAGCGTAGTGGCTGCAGCATCCTGTTCAGCTGTCCTGGCGCAGCTGCTGCCTGGGTGCAGCAGCCTCACCATGCCAGTGCCCGCCCCCGCCCCCTCCTGCCCAGACCAACTTCTTCTTTGGCGGCGTGGACAACCTGCGGTGGCGCAAGCCCGTGGTGCCCGGCGATGTGCTGGTGAGGGGGCTGCTCAGGCGGGGCGGTCGATGGGAATGGGCAGGGCTCAGGGTTTCTGGCCTGTGATGTTGTCTGACAGCCGGTCCATGTGCCGTGCCCAGCGGCTCGAGGCAAGGAATGACAGCAGCAGCTGGCGCACCTGTGGAATGCCCAGTTTGTCGCCATCGCTGTGGTGCATGAAGCACACACTGTGTCATGGCCCGCGTGTGCAGATGATGCGCTGCGACGTGACCAAGTTCAACAAGAGGTTTGGCATCTGCAAGGTGGGCTGCGGCGGCTGGGCAGGCGCTAGCAGGCGGAGCTTGGGCAGGCGGAGCTTGGGCTGGCCTGGTCATTCCTGTGCAGGCTGTCCCGCAGCAAGCACCAGGGAAGCTGCAACCCCCCGCCTCACTGTGGCCCTCTCTCCATGCACCCTCTCCCTCTTATTATCAGATGGCTGCCAAGGCATACGTGGGCCAGGACCTGGTGTGCGAGGCAGACCTCACCCTCGTCATGGCGCCCGGCCAGTGAGCGCCACCAGAGACAACAAGAAAGGGCCGCCTGTCCCTGGGCCAGGGTTGAGTGGAGCCGGGCCCAAGGTCCGCCCTTGACAAAGCCGCGCTGAGAGTGGGGCAGCAGCGCCTCCCGCTGTGTGGCCTGTTTACACACGGCTGCTGCATGTACAGCTGCGCGGGAGCGCGCGCTCGGCGCACCTATGCACGGCAGGAAAAACTCATGAATGAGCGTTGCATGCATTTTCTGTTGGCCAACACTGCACAGCTGCCCGCTCGCATTTGAGCGGCGTTTTTGCTTCGAAATTTATTGCCGTTTCATCCGGTTGGTCTGTCCATATGCACCTATGCTAACTTGTTGCTGGTCGGTCAGGCCTGTAAAGCCGCTGCCTGCTCTTGTTGCAGCCGGCGAGGCGTCAGCTGAAGTGCCTTGGTTGGCTCCTGTTTCCACTGATGCTGCACAGCAGTCACAGCCGCCAGCTCAGCCCTGCAGGGCCTGCCCTGCCAGCGGCAGCATGGCGCGCATGGAGGGGTTGGCGCAGAAGCGCAGCGCTGCCCGCCCCACGGCCTCCAGATTGCGGTGCGATGGCGACCTGAAGGAGGGTTGGCAGAAAGGGAAGCAGGCAGGTCTGGGTCGAGCCGCAGGCATTGGCAGGCTGGACAGCAGAGATGCGCGAGTGCAGGCGTGACAGCGTTTGGATGCGCACATGCCACCCTGCACATATTTGGGCCCACGCTGCCCAACACCTGCGCCCTGCCGCCCACCGCACCAGAAGGGCATTGGGTGGAAGCGCCAGGGCGCGCGCAGCACACTTTTCTGCACGTGGTCCAGCAGCAGCGTGTTGTGCACCGCGCAGTTGCCGGAGCCAATGTCCTGCGCGCAGAGTGGGGCAGATGTGGCGGCAGTTGTTTGGCACGTGGACATCTGGTTGCATGGCGCTGCACCTTGCAGACAGGAATACAGAACGAGGAGCCAACCGTCGCACATGACCACTGCATGCAGCCTGGGCATGCACCTCCAGCCCACCGCAACGCAGCAAGCATGCTTGCCTGTGGCGTGCCTCCCGGCAGGAACGCGCCCCACGTCAGTTTGGTGGTCGCAAAGCCGATCAGTGTGGGCACGTTGATGCACACGCTGCCGTAGCGCAGCCCCGCCACCAAGTCATCAAACGCCGCGCGGTGCTTGCGCTGCGGCAGGCGGACGGGAGGGAGAAGAATTGAGGTGTTGGTCTGCCATAGCTGGGCGAGTATGGCCGTCTTCAACTCTATGCTCTGCTACGCGGGCGCACCATCTCAAGCAACTGGGCAACAGCAAGCCAGGCTACACCCACCTGTGTGGCTGGGTGTGCAAACACGGCGCAGCTCAGCGTGCCCCAGCACTGGTCGTTGCAGAAGTCGGTGGCTGCGGCCATGAAGGCGGCCGGGTGCCCGCCCGTGTCCAGGCACACCTCCTGCGGGGAGGCGGAGGAGAGGGGGGAAGCAGGAAGCATGACATGCCATCGCATACGCTGTGGCCTAGCAGTGAAGCAGTGAAAGGCAGCAGCCCGAAGCCTGCAGAGCGCACAGCAGGCCCATAACCAGCCAGCCAGGGTGCAGTCGGTCAGCCGCCAGCACCACGGCCTTCCCAAGCTCACCTGCAGCACGCCACACCAGTTTTCGTCCTGCGTGGCCGCCTGCTGCGGCGTGAGCCCCGCCTTGAGCAGCCAGGGCGTGACGTGCATCTCTGCCCGCCCGCTGCTGGAAGCCAGCTGCGCCCCGTCTGCCGCTGTGTCGCCGGGGCCCAGCTGCTCCGCATCGCCAAAACGCGACAGGAAGGCCGAGTGCTTGGCATCCGAGCCTGTAGGGGGCCGGGGCAGTAGGGGCTGCTTGGACTGCAGGGCAAAGCCTCTGCAGCAAGCCCATACAGCGCATAGCAATGCAGCCGCTGGCCAGCGGCTTGCAAGCACAGCGGGCAACCATGCACCGACCTGGGTAGTAGGCCACCCGGTTGGGCAGGCTGGCCAGCTTGGCGCGCAGGGCATCCAGGAAGGCCTCGCGCTGCGGCCACGAGCGGTCGGTGACCAGCAGCTCCGCCTTGAGGCAGTTGTGGCCTGGGGGTGGATCAGGCCAGGCAGGGCATGGGCATGGTTGGCAGGCATGTGAGGTTGGCAGGAGGCAGGCTGGGCAGGCTGCACATGCACATGCAGCATGGCCAACAGACCAGCACTCGTATCCCACTTCCGCAGCCCAGCGTTGTGCGGCATGCAGCCCAGGCAGCCCACCCGCATTGTTGGTGAGCCCCGCCGCCACGCTGTCCGCCACATACTCCAGGTCAGCAGCGCTCCACTTGCCGGGCACCAGGACGTAGGGGGTGACACACCTGCGTGTGGGCAGGCGGGCAGCAAGGAACCCTGAGCAGCTTGGGCTAGTGCACTGTGGGCTGGGGCGGCGGGTCATGGCAGGGGCCAGCGCACGGCCGCTCATCAACCCCTCCAGCTGCAACAGGGCAGCTGCCTCACGCTCCCAGCTCTCGATACCTTCCAATCTCCTCATCCGCCTGCCCTCCCTCTGCTCACCCCAGCTCCGCGCCGACCGGCTTCTGGTAGGGCGGCTCACCCTGCTTGGGCTTGCCCTGCCACACAATGGCGTCGTGCGTTGCCGCGCTGCCGGTGAGGTGCACTGCGGCAGGTCCCAAGGGCGAGCAGTTGGAAGGGAGGGTTGCAGGCAGGCAGGCATTCATGCAGCAGGCCATTGTGCAGCCCCTTCTGACCACCGCTTCGCCATGCCTCCTGCGACCCAGCCCAATGCCACGCTCATCACCCTGGCCCCACCCACCCGAGGCGATGTCGGGGTGGTTGCACAGGTACTTGCCCACCGGCCCGCCGCCGTACACAATCTCCAGGAAGCCCGCGTCCACCAGCGGCTGGAATGCCTTGCTGCGTGATGGACACAGGAGGAACAGGGCAGACAGCTGAGGTTGAGCAGGAGTCCAAGCAAGCCCTACAGGGGCTGGCAGGTGGGCTGCCCGCCAGGTGCATTGCCGCGTGTATTTCTGCCAGCCGTGGAGCTTGGCACAAATGCCACCCAGGGGCATGGCGCATGCACTGGCATCCCCCCTTGGTGCCTCCTCACCGCACGTGTGGCCCCAGGTACTCGTTCACCGGGTTCATCTTGCACACCACCACCTCGTCATCGATGACCTGCGGCGGTGGAGTGCAAGGACTTAAGGGTGAAGCATGAACACTGGTGGGTAGGTCCAGCCGGCTGGCAGGCACACAATGCAAAAGCTGCTTGCATTTCTGCCTCCCCCAACCGTTCCCTCTGTCAGTTTTATACCCCTCCCACATCAGGCACTCGCCACCCACCAGCTTGTGCAGGATGTCCAGCGCCACCACCGGCAGCTGGTTGCCCGCCCCCAGCACCAGCGCCACGCCGCCGGCACCGGCGCCGCCCTCCGCCTTGCGGCGGTAGAGCTCACCCTGAGGGGGGGAAGGAGGGGAGGAGGACTAACAGAAAGCATGTTGCTGGCTGAGAGAATCAAGGCATGCAGCTGAATGAATGCATGACAAGCCGCTGCATGGTGCACCTCCTGGCCTGCACCTGACTCGAGCAGAGCACCTTTCGAGCAACCACCCTAACTGCCTGGACTGCCTGCCCCCAGGCCCCAGCCCCCACCTGCGTGGCCTCCTTGCCCGGCTGCAGCCAGAGCTCCCCGCGGAAGCCGCCCCACAGCAGGGCCTCCATGCCCGAGGGCCAGGCGTCCACCACCAGCTGCCCGTCCTTACGCCGCCGCACCCCGTTGAGGCGGGGCGCGCCGCCCGCCTCCAGCGCCTCGGCCAGCTCGCGCAGGCCCGTCACCACGGGGACCTGGCGGGGCGGTGGTGGTGGGGAGGAGGGTGCTGGTGGGCATGAGACACAAAATGCGTTGTGCTGCGGGTTGGTTGCTGTCTGCCGGCTGCGCGGCCAACAGGACTGGTTGTGTACGAACACGAGCATCAGCGGCGGTGCGCCGGCTTTGCCCCCGCATGCAGCCCTTGGCACACGCTGGCCGCCACCCCTGCTACTCACCCACACCACCAGCTCCTCGCCGATGCCCTGGCCATAAGAGCCCTGCAGGCCGTGGCCATGGAGCGGGCACTGAGTGTGCACTGATGCATGAGCACAGCAAAACAACCAGGCCTGGCGCCCGCAGATTCACAAAGAAACAGGCCACGGCGGCATAGAGTCATGAAGCCAGCCAGATGGCACAACAGCTGCCATGCATACATGCCCAACAGCCGGCCCACCTTGGCGTCTGTGGCCGCTGCCGCCGCCTCCTCCGTCACCGCCAGTGTCGTGTCCAGGCAGGACCGCAGCAGCGCGGCACGCTCCGCCGGCGGCAGCGCCGCCCACTCTGGCGCCTTGGCCTGCAGCCTGGTGACGATGGCATCCAGCTCCGCCTCGCTGGTCGGAGGGATGGGCTCGAAACCTGCAGGGAGTAGCCGCCGAGGTTGTGTGCGGGGTTGCAGCGCCGGCTGGCGGCACGACGGCGGCGGCGGCGGCGGGCGGCGGGTGCACTAGAGCTGCCGCAAACAAGAGTGATCACTTCTACCGCTCACCCTTGGGCAGCTGCACGGGTTTGAGGGCGAACCGGCCAGGATATCGCGCCAAGAGGGCGCTGCCCAAACCCAGCAGGGGCTGCTGGGCGCTGCCCAGGAACCGCAACATGTCGGAGAGGTTACGAGGCAACAACAGCGGGGCAAACTGTGCCAGCCGACTCAGCAAGTTCGCTGAACCCTGCTGCATGAGAGGCCTGAGTTTCGAGCGGCTTGCCCAGCTATTGCGATCGCGCCCTCTTGATCCCAATTCGACATGCAGCCGGTGCCGGAGCAGCAGGGTGCAGCACCACCTTCAAACCCTGCGGGAGCGGGGCCTTCAGGCCAGCCCGGTCGATGCTGCCAGCCTCAACAGCAATGGGATGCCGTTTCCCGAGCGCCTGATGCGCCGGCATGCCCCCATGCTGAGAGGGACTGCGCCGCCGGTGGCGGCAGCGGCAGCGGTAGCGGCAGCAATACGAGCAGCAGCGACGCACAGCTGCAGCATGGACAAAGCAGCAGCAGCGTCCCTGCAGCTCCTAGAAAAGGCGGCAGCTCAGGCGGCGGCAGCTGTGCAGCAGCATGCGCCCCACAGCAGCATGGAGGCTCTGCGGCGGCAGTGCCGGCAGCAGCGGCACACCAGCCGCCAATCGAGGTTGCCAGCCCGGTCTGCTATGCTGGCCAATTCACAGAGTACACGGGCGTTGCGCCACACTGACATGCGAACTGTGTAAAGCATACTGCTGTACAGCAGGTGAGAGAAGGCAATGGTAGCGGCACCACGTGGCTCAGCAGCAGGCGAGGTGGGCGCTTGCGGAAGTATGGCGCATGTATCCCAACATGGCTGGCCATTGCAGGCTGCATGCTGGTGATATATGTAGGGCAGCAGGTCACGTGTGTGCTGTCAACTACCACTTGGCTGGCTGCTGCAAAAGGGCTCCTTTCGTCCCTACAACAGCACTCGGAACATCCTGCTTCCCAACCAGCGATTTACCTGGCAGGAGCGCTGCTCATGCAAAGGCCGCGCCATGCATAAACCAACTCGTGGTCTAAGATTTGCCAGAACTTGCCAAAAGGGAGTTTGTCGCAGAGCAGAAACCAAGCAGTGGCTGTTGCGCCACAAGGTGGCGGCCAGCACTGGCGCCGCTACCAAGTGCCTGCTTCACACATTTGCAGCACCAAGCAACCAGCAGCACTCATTTACGTGTTTGCAATTCAATTTGCTGCTTGCCTGTGGTGCCTGTGGCACTGCTGCTGCCTGTGGCGCCTGAGGCAGCAGCAAGCCGCCCAGGGGGCGGTTGCTCCGCAGCAATGGCAGGCGCGGAGCTGCTTGAAGGCAACGAGGTGAGGCCGGGAGGACGCGTCAAACTGTGGGCGCGCGCGTGGAATTGGGCGCTCGCGCACCAAACCGGCGTCTCATCGCCGCCCCAGCCTGTCCGTCCACTGCTCTGAACGCAGGAGCTGGAGAAGGTGGAGAAGGGGTGGAAGATAGAGGCGCCAAGCGGCAGCGACGGAGAGGCACCGCCGGCAGCAGACCCGCCGCCGTTGCTGCGCAGGGGGCAAGCTGGGCCGCCACTGGGACGGACACTCACACGCTCTGCATCCCTGAAAAAGGCAGAGGTCATACTTCCCAAAGCGAGGCAGGGCACCGTGTTCAGCGCCACGGCCCACATCGTCACGGCAGGTGCGCGATGCTGTAGCGGTGCCTGCCGTGCCGGTACCACTGTCGCGTGCTGGTCTAATGTACGGCTGCCTCTGCTTCTCTGATCGGATGTGCAGTAATTGGATCAGGCGTGCTTGCACTGGTGAGTTTGGATTTTCTTGCACATACTGCGGGGCAGCAGGCGAGTGGATGCCACCACTGATTGATGAGCGTCCCAACCTCAGGCTGCTCTTCTCCCCAACGTGCAGCCATATGCTGTGGCGGTCATGGGCTGGTGAGAGCCGGGAGCTGCCACATCAGATGACGGCGCCTCATGCTCAGTCCCAGCCAACAAATGAGCTGTGTCTGCAATGCACACATGTAACCTCAGGCCCAGCGCTCGGCATGCCTGCACCGCCCTCGCCCCGCAGGGTGGCCGGCCCCATCCTCGTCCTGCTGTGTGCCTGGGTGACGCTCTTCACCTCGCTGCTGCTGGCCGACTGCTTTGCCGTGGAGGTGCGGCAGTGGCTGCTGGGGCGTGCCAACAAGAAAAGGCTTGGCGGTGTTGAATGCCAGATCGGCGCAGTCGGGCGCAGCTGGCTGCATGCCCATTGCACTGTTGTTGACCTCCTCCTCCCCTGACCCGCATGCACAGGGCAAAATCCATAGGACGTACTCCGGCTGCGTTGGCGCAGTGTTTGGACGCACGGGCTTCCATGCCTCAGCCTGGCTGCAGCATGCCAGCCTGATCCTGTATGCGCTGGCCTACACCATCGTGGCCGCACAGTCCCTGCAAACCGTGGCGCGCTCCGTTTGTGAGCAGCACAACACCAGCAGCTGCTTCGACGCCTTCTGGCAGTGGTGAGGATGGTGAGGGTGTGACAGGCATGGCCGCTGCCAGTGTGGTGCAGCGGCGCAAAGCATTGAGTTGCCGGGGCGGCCCAGGCGGCCCCATGCTGCCGTAGCCTCGCCCACTGGGCATGTCCACTTCGTCTGTTGTGTTCCCATGGCCCCCGCTCACTGAGCAGGGCCCTGGTGTTTGGCGGCATCCAGCTCGTCCTCGGCCAGCTGCCCAGCCTGCACTGTGAGCACCTCTGAGTGGCTGGTCTGCAAAGGCTCAGTCTGCAGTGCATTACTGTGCCTGCTGGCATTCCTTGCTTCCGAATTCTCACTGCGCCAACTGCCTTGGTGAACTAGCCGTTTCACTGGCCTCCACCTTCCTGGCAGATTTTGCGGGCATCTCCATTTTCGGAGCGGCAATGAGCCTGACCTACTCCGCCACCTCCATCGGCGTGGCGGCCGGCAACCTGGGCAAGCTGCCCTACGGCTCGGGCACAGTGGGCGGCCTGCAGCTGGGCAGCCAGGTCGACAAGGCCTTTGACGTGAGTTGAGGAAAGCAGGGGTGCTGGAAAGCAAGGCGGCTGCACTGGGCAGGAGTTGATTGGCTGCAGGGTGGGCGCATTGACTGTTATTGCATGCATGACTGCCACCCGGCCTGCTGCCGATCAGTGCCCCGCCTGCCGCTCTGCTGCAGGTCCTGAACTCGCTGGGAGCCATCCTCTTTAGTTTCAACATTTCGCTCATTGTGAGTGCAAAATGGGTGCTGGTGGCACCATGTTTGGCGGATGGGCCAATGCTTGCACAACCCGCCCACTTTCAATCCCACCGTCGGCGAGCACAGCGACTCCTTTCCCCGCACGCCTCTGTCTCCTGCCTGCAGCTCATCGAGGTCCAGGACACGCTGCGCCACCCAGCAAACCCGCCCCATGGCGGCCCCGACGCTGACGTGGTGGCGCAGGCGCGGGGGCCCATCCGCAAGATGCGCAAGGTGGGTGGCGGCTTCTGAGAGATGCAGGCAGGGAGATGGGCCGAGGGCAGGAAGAGCTGGCCTGTATCCAGCAGACAGTAGAGTGCTTGCTTTGCACAGTTCTGTGGGCACATTCAAGAGCCAGGCTGCGTGGGGAGCAGGCCCACCCGCCGGCCTCCGCCGCTTCCCTGCCCTCCAGGCCATCTACAGCTCAATGGGGCTTATGTCAACCATATACCTCGCTGTGGCATGCTTCGGCTACGCCTGCCTCGGGGCAGCCACGCCCTACAACATCCTCACAGGTCTGTGGCACTAAGGCAGCCGGAGTACAAACACTTCAGTTAGCGCATGGCCTGCAGCCTTTCACTGCCGCTCTGTCCCACCCTGCCCTCCCACCCGCCTTGCCCGCATCCAGGGCCCTTCGGCAACGGCTGGCAGCCGGCGCAGGTGCCGCGCTGGGTGATCAACATGGCCAACGTAGCCGTGTTCCTGCGAACTGTTCCCGCGTATCAGATCTACAGGTGGGTGAGACTGCAGTGGCAGCTCTGCTCGAGGGATTTGCAGGCCGATCGGCCGCAGCATGCTGTGCCTTCCGAATGCCACGAGTCGCTTCACTCCCCTGCTCTCCTCCTACCTTCTCCCCCTTCCTTTCTGTCTACAGCATCCCCTTCCTGTGCCTTGTCGAGGAAAATTTGGAGGGCTGGCACCGCTGGCCCGCCTGGCTGACGGGCGTGACCTTGCGCCTGGCCTGGCGCTCCGCCTTTGTGGCCCTCATCACGTTCGTGGCCTGCCTGATGCCCTTCTTCCAAGTCATCACCGGTGGGCATGGGCAGGAGGGTGTCAGGGAGAGGAGGGTTGAGCAGTTCCTTCCCAGCAGTCCAGCTGTGGTTGTGCCAGGATCTCACCGCCACCGCTGCCCTCGTGCCCATGAACACCGAAACGCCTGGCCCTCCCAATGTCCCACAGGCCTTGTGGGCGCCATCTCCTTTGCCCCCATCACTGCCGTCTTCCCCATCGAGTTGTGGATCCGATCCAAGCGCCCTGGCCGCCGCGTGCGCTGGGGCCTGCGCACTCCCAGCGCCCTGGCGGTGCTGGTCACGCTCGCAACGACAGCCGGATCCCTGCAGCGACTCGTCACCAGCTGGAGCAGCTTCACCCTGTTCGGCAGCAACTGAGGGGTGGCTGTCTTTTTGTGCTGTATAGGTTGGTGCGTGGTGCAGGCTGCTTCCAACGAATGACCCCCAAGCAATGCACAGCATGCCGGTGCCCTCCCTTGCTGCTCTTTTTTCTCTGCGGGTTGCTGCCGTTTGCTTTGACTTTTCTGACCAACTCCGTTCCTGATGGAAACCTGCTCTGATGATTGACATCCCATTATTACATCTGGTTGTCCTTCCCGAACATTCATGACTAAAGGACCCACTGCGCATCTGTGCTCCCGCTTCTCCCAGCACTGTTTACTTCGCCGCGCCAGGATGCGCTTCCAACTTGCAGCTTAAGATTCTGAGTCACTACAGCGGCTTTACAACTGCGCTTTGTAATTGCTTTGCACTGTGTATAAGATACAGACAATGGACAGCGGAGCGGAGCACGAGTGTGCAAACAGACAGGGAAACTTGGTGTGCACAGGGCCACCGGCCTGTGGCCGCCCTCAGCTCTGCTGGCCGCCCTCCTCGCCGCTGCCGGCGTTGGGGAGGCCGGGGATCAGGCCCTTCCACGCATACACGCCCTGCGCAGCAGCAGGGTTAGCAGCCGATCAGAATGCAGCTGGCTGCAGACGCTTTGTAGTAGGAGTGTGGCCCTCAAACATGCAAAACGCAACATCAGCTGCCTTACTGCCTTACAGGCACACAACTCAACACGTTGCCTCCCTTCCCAACACCCCTCCACCGCCCTGCGCGCACCGCCATGAGCAGGCAGTCGGCGGAGAAGATGAAGGGGAAGGACTTGTACACAAAGGGCAGGGCCACGTTGAGCAGGGGGACGGCCAGGAACAGGAGGTTGAGGGCGTCCTGGGGGTGGCGGGTGGGTGGGGGCACAGGGCAGGTGCCGGGTGAGCGAGGTGGTGCATGTGACATCATGCGAGAGCTTATACGGCGTCACCTCGTCAGCAGCAAGGAGCATGCCGCACACCCAATGAGCTCGCCGCCAGGCCCTGCTCGCACACAGCAGGCGCAGCTTGCCCAGCCTCCGCCCGCCCTGTGCCGCCCACCTTCTCGGGCTGCGTGCACTCGCGGGCCCGCAGCGAGGGGATGGTGAACATCCAGATGGACCACATGCTGCGGTAAATAGTGAGGAGGTGGGGGGCAGTTTTGGTGTGAGACAATGCAGGGTGCGGCAAGATTTGCCATGGCAAAGTCGGCTGATCGGCTGGTCGTATCTGCAGCGGGCATGCGCAGCCCAGCAGCGAGCCGTTCATGGAGCTACCAGGCCGGCACCCACCCCATGAGCCGCGCAATGTTGGGCTCGTCCGAGGGCAGCAGCAGGTTGAAGGACAGGAGGCCGCCCACCGCCAGCGCGGCCCACGCCTGGACCTGCAACAGCCGGGATCGCAAGTGCGGTAACAGTTGGTGGCATCCCTTGTTGGGCTGCCTGGGCATATAAGCGGGCGCAGACACGTGCAGCCTTTTGTCCGCCTGCTCACCACTGGCCGGCCTGCCACTTGCCCAGCCCACCAACCTCAGCACAGCCATCAACCACTCCAACAGCGCCACCCAACCAGCCACCCCCGCAGCACCTCGAAGATGGTGTACAGCAGGCTGCCCTTGTAGGCGGGGTTCTTGCCCGTGGAGCCGCTGGCGCGCGGCGCAAACGTGGTGGCCGCGTTGCGCGCAAACTTGGACACCTCCTTGTCAATGTCCATGTTCACACGCACCTCGGGCTCCTCTGCAGGGGCGCAACCGCGGGTTGACTGGGGCGTGACGTGGTGTGCAAGGACGGGGGCCCGAGCGCATTTGATGCGGTGCGGCGGCTGGCGGCTTGAGTGCGGCTGTCCGTGGCCAACGTGCTCCTGCTCTTCAACGCACGGCAGAGTGCTTGGGCCACACCCACAGCACCTAGCCTTGACGACACACCTGTCTGCGTGGCCCCCGCCGCGCCGCGCTCCTCCGCCTCGGCCCGCAGGCGCTGGAGGCGCCGCCGCCCCGCCGCGCGCCAGGGGCCCGCCACAAACGGCTGGCAGCGGGCGCACTGAGGAATCCCCTGCTGCTGCTGAGCCGATGCCAGGGGCGGCAGGCAGGCTGCAGCCCTGCTGCCGGCGAGCACGAGCGCCATTTTGGCTGTGGGCGACTGGGACGCTGCAGGCCGCTGCTGGCAATTGCAGGGGCACTGCACAGTGCTTCAAACGACTGGATGGCTGCGCATTCCCTGCCTCACCCTCCTCACCTCCGGGCCTGCATGGGGCGCACTGCTCTCGTGTTTGGGTGATCTTCAGGGTCCTGCACGTATTACCTCTGCGATTGTGCAGGCTGCAGGCCGTCCAGGCACCCCTGCAAGCGTTCCGGAATCCGCACGTCTTGACGCGGTCGTGCCAGCGCGATCGGTGCTGATGGCGGACATCCCAGACCCCTTGCGGTTTGGTCAGGTGATCCACACCGCCTGGCTTTGCCCCCTGAACCCGCTGTCAAAGCCCTGCGCCGCTGACGGCCTCCTTGCGACTGCCGCTCCGCAGGAGGATGACGATGAGCAGGAGGAGGTGCTGCTTGACGACGGCCCGCCACTGACAGCTGCGCCGCCGCTGCCGCCGCCGGCTGCCACCGCCGCAGCTCCCGCGCCGCCCGAGCCAGCTGCAGCCACGGGCGGCCTGGGCGACCCGCTCTCGCTGGCAGCCAGCAGCAGGGAGGAGGCGCTGCCACCTCGCTACCATGACGTGGTGGGAGCCCAGCAGCACGCCGCACCGCCAGCCGCTGCGTCGGCGCTGGCAGCTGGGCCCCTCGGCGGAGCAGCAGGCCCTACAGCTGCTGCAAGCACAGCACCACACCACCGGCAGCAGGCCAGCCTCACACTAGACAGCCTGGAGATCAGCGCCGACGACGCCGGCTTCCTGCGGGGGCGCGGCACTGGGGCGGCGGGTGCAAGCGGCAGCGGCAGCGCAGGCGCGGGGCCCAGCACGTCTGCCGCCCCGCCGCCGCTGCACATCACTGTGTCTGACCCGGTGCGGCGCGTGGGCGACAGCGTCATACCCGGCCTGTCCAGCACCCACTACGAGTACCTGGTGACTACAGCAGGGGAGGCGCCGTGGCGCCGCGTGGAGGTGCGGCGCCGCTTCAAGGACTTTGTGGTGAGTGGGAGAGAGACGGAGGGGCTGGAGTTGTTTTGGGGTGCATGGGGGCAGGCAGGGGGTGGTAGGAGGGCTGGAGGGTGTGAGGTGCATGGGGGCAGGCAGTGGTGGGTGGATGGGAGCGGAACAGCTGCCGTGTAGGTTTGGTCAGTGCTATCTTGACCGCAGGCTGCTGTGAGCTGTGACACACGAGGGAAGCTCAGTCCGCATCAACTGTGTTAGGCAGCAACCTAGCACTGACGAGACTGTGCAGCAGCCACCGCTGCAGGCAGACGCAACAACCAACCACCTCAATGTGTTCTGTGTGCCCGCAGGCGCTGGCCGACCTGCTGGCCGTTACGCACCGCGGCTACTTTGTGTTTCCTCGGTGAGAGCCTGCTGCTGGATTGCCGATGCAGGCGCTAATTCTGTGAGCTGCGCTGCATTTGCTGCTGTTGCTGCTGGGCTGCACACGTCCCTGTGCGACGCTGCCGCTACTGCCACTCCAGCTGCCGACTCGCCCCCGTCACCAGCGGCTGCTTCGTGCTGCAAATCACACTTGCCAACCCCCCTCCTTCCTGCCCTCCCTGCCCTACAGGCCCGACAAGAACACGCTGGACCAGCAGCTGGGCAAGAGCGACTTTGTGGAGCTGCGCCGCGCAGACCTGGAGCGCTACCTGCGCAAGCTGGCCGCGCACCCGGTGGTGGGCGCCTCAGAGGTGGGTGGGCTGGGGAGGGGTGCAGGCAGCTGAGTGAGGGGCTGCGGCAGGGTTGTGAGGCGCTCCTGTCTCCATGCCCTGCCTCCGACTGTCACACAACTTGCCATTATACCCACTCCCACCCTGAAGCTTGTAATCCCCTCTGGTCCCCTTCTGCTCTCATCCCAAAACAGGAGCTGCGCGTGTTCCTTGAGACCGAGGGCAGCCTGGCCACCAGCCTGGCCTGGCAGCAGCTGCAGCCCACCCGCGGCACGCTGGTGGAGGGCATCGCTCGCCTGCCCCGACAGCTCATAGGTGCGCGGACAAGGGGGTGCTTGTTGTGCAGCAGTGCCCTAACCACGGGCCGATCCACCACCTGCTCTTGCCAGTGCGCCCATGCGTTTGGCTGCCCGCTTCCACAAGCTCCCAATTCCCAACCCACCCACCAACCACCCGACAAACGCCGCCTCCCCCCGCTTCCACACTCCAGGCTCCGAGCCCAGCGTTCCATCCACGGTGGAGGCGCAGCAGAACGCCAAGAACACGAGCGACCTGCTGCGACGCTTCCGGGAGCTGGGGGAGCGCATGCGGCAGGTGGGCGGTAGGGGCTGTGGGTCGCAGCAAGGTGTTGCTGGATGAAAGGTCCCTCGCGACAGGGGGTTGATTTGCAAGGCAGCTTGTGGGGCAGCAGCGCTGTCCTGCGTGTCTGCACCTAGCTAGATGCAGCTGAGCACATAGTTCACTGCACGTTGGAAGCTGCACACCCAGCTGCTAAAGTGTGAGGCCGCTGTTCCCCAACACGCTGCAGGAGTACCAGTCGGGGTCGCAGCCCGTGCTGAGCGAGGAGGAGCAGCGGCTGCGGGTGAGCAGTGGGGGGCAGGGGCTGCCTGGCGAGTAGGTGCATCCACTTGCAGGCTGTCCTGCAGCGCGCACAGCCGCAACCAAGCCTCCAGCTCCTGCCCTGATCAGGCTCGATTTCCTGCTAATGGACGTGAATCCCTCTCACACCCCGCTGCACCCCACCGTCCACCCCTGGTCAGGAGCGCAAGGCGGGCATTGAGGAGCTGGCTGAGAAGCTGGCGGGGGCGTCGCGCCGCGCGGAGCGCCTGGTCAAGGAGTTTGAGGAGCTGGGGGCGGGTGAGAGAGGAGGGGGAAGGGGAAGGAGGGGGAGCGAGCGCCCCGGTGCCTTGTATTGGAGAGCGATGGCATGCCAGTGCCTTCTTGCTGCCGTCAAAGCCAGCGTTGCGGGCACTGTGGCTACTCAGCTGGGATTGGCGCTGCGCCCCGCCGGTGCCGCTGCTCTGCACACGCATTGGGTCCACCGGCCGTGCGAGCCTGCCCCGCCCTCCTTGCTGCCCTGCCCTCCAGTGATGGGCGACTTTGGGCTGTCACTGGTCAAGCTGGCCAAGTTTGAGGACGAGGAGGGGACCAAGGTGGGTGGGCGGTGCACAGCTGTGTCGTTCAACCATGCCCAGCAGGGACCACCCCATGCATGCTGCGCTGTGCCAAGCATGCACTGCTTGCTGTTGCCACCATCATCTCCACCCCGACCATGCATCGTTAGCCTGGATGGTAACCTCAACCCCCACTCCTGTTCCACCTCTGCAGTGCGGGCAGTACAGCGAGCTGGGCGTGGGGGCACGAGCCGTGGCCAACGACGCGCGGCGCGTGGGCCTGGCGGCGGTGCGGCAGAGCCGGCTGGCGCGCGCCGCCAACGGTCAGGCCATGGAGGCGCTGGAGCCGCTGCATGACGAGCTGGCCATGAGCCCGGTGGGTGGGGTGGGGTGAGGGGTGGGGTGAGGGGTTTGGGTTGAGGAGCCAGGAGTGCTTGCTGGGGTGTGAGCAAGGCACGAGCTTGAGAGCTGTGCCTGCATGCATGCACTTGCCATGGCTGATTCCGCCTCTGAACCTCAGCTGCATCAGTCCGCTACTCCCACACTCCTTTGCCATCAATCCTGTGCCCACCACGCATCCCACCCCGTGCCCCACCGCAGGCCATGGCGGCTGCGCTGCGGGAGCGCGAGGCCGCGCTGCTGACGGTGCAGAGCATTGAGGAGGACCTGGACAAGCGGCGGCGCGCGGCGGCGGCGCTGGACGAGGCCGGGCCCCGCAGGTGGGGGGCCGGTAGAGCAGGGTGTGGGACGGTTATTCATCCAAAAAGCGGGTGGCTCGGTGCATGTGTTTGCCTGTTGCTGCATGCTGGCAGACTGCTAGCGTTCGTCCACATTTTGCTCACGTTTGCCCTCCCTCCTCCCTGCCCTGCTCCGCAGAGTGGGCGGCGACGCCGCCAAGCAGCGCAAGGTGGCGGCCCTGCAGAACGAGGTGTCGGCGCTGGAGGCGGCGCTGGAGGCGGCGCGGCGAGAGTACGAGCGAGTCAAGGCCCGCAACCTGCAGGTACGCACTTAGTCCTACAGTGTGCACAACCTGGCTGCTCCTGGAATGTTGTGTGCACAGTTTGGAAGGCTGTGCAACTTGAGGGAAGGTGCAAGCTGACCTATGCGCTCCTGCTACCCAGCCACCGCCAACTTGCCTGCCTCTCGCAGGAGCTGGAGCGCACACAGGCTGAGCGCTCATCCGACTTCTCCCGCCTGTCCCGAGGCGTGGCGGAGGTGCAGTCGCTGTATGCTGCGCGCTGCCAGGAGATTTGGGCGGGTGTGGCTGACGACTTTGGCGCACCAGCCGGCGGTGGCGGCGGCAGCGGCGGCGGTCGGTAGCTGCAGGTCGTGCCATGTACTTTCTTTTTCAACCCTTGTTGTACGCGTTGTATCCACCTGTAGTCCAGCAGAACTGTGAACAGCCGTTGTAGGCTGCTCAGGCACAGAAGTTGGGCGGCCCAATGAGGAAGGCGGCAGGGCACCCTTGCACACCGCCGGCAGCCGCGGCGGCGGCGGCAGGGCACCCCGCTTGTGTGCCCCGCGCGCTTTGCTTTCAGGGCCGGAGGCACCTTGGCAGTGGCTGGCAGGGGTGACAGCTCTCCATGCGGGCTGTGGGCGCAGATGCCGAGTGACAGCTCAGCAGTCAGACATAAAAACACTTTGCTCCCATTCTCTCTCACCTTCTCTCCACAGCTTCAACCACCAGCAACACCATGCAACGCCTGTCTACGCTCGTGCTGCTGTGCCTGGCGGTGGGCTCCTCATCAGGTGAGCGCCCTCTACCCCTTCTCTCTTCTTCCTCTTAAATAAATAATTTATAAGGGCGCAATGTGAGTTTGTGTTATTATATGTGTGACGGGCTGCAATTCGCTGCCGCCACCGCCGCCGCCGCCGCCGCGTCTGCCGCTGCAACACAGCGCTGCCGCTGGCCAATCTGCGCAACAACCTCCTACACGCCATATGCAGCCTACCGCCACCTGCTGGAGCCACAGAAGGATGCGGACGGCTTCTTCACCAACGGGCGCGCCACGTGGTGAGGAAGAGGGCAAAGCGGGCGTGTAGTGCAAGGCGGCGCGTACCGCCTACTGCAGATGCAGCTGATCATGCGTGCATTGACGTTGTCAATGCTCTCTCGGCGCAAGTAAATGAAGGCCCAATGTGCGATGCACAAACACAATCAGCACCCCTTACCGCTCAAAAACTAACTCTCCTATATCTGCACGTCACTCTCACCCACTGCACACGCTTCCTCTGCCACGCAGGTTTGAGCACCGTGAGTCTCTGACAGGAGGAGGGAGGGCCGCAAAGCCTTAAGGCTGGGCTGTCTTAGCGGGGTTGGTGCGTTGAGCTCAGGCGGCTGCCTGCGCGATGGAAAGCTGCACGCCTTACAGCGGTAAAACTTCGAATCCCTGCTCATTCCCCGCTCCATCCCGTTTCGCCCCCATCCCTCCTGCCCAGCTTACACAGGCTCCTGTGGTTATGGACGGCTCGATGGTTGTGTGTTCGGACCTGATGCTGTGGCGGCCATGCCCGATGTCAATCCCGACTGGAAGGCTGGCAGCTGCGGCAGGTGTTACGAATTGAAGTGTCGCGGCATCCAGGCGCGCAGGTGAGACGGCAGCTTGGTGTGGGAAGGAGGGCATGGCGGGGAGAGGGAGGTGGGCGTACCCGCTGGACTTCTTCGCACCCCCACACCTGCTCATCACACACCAACTGCCCCACTCTTGCGCCCGCCCACCTTCACCATGAACCCGCAGTGCCGACGGCTCTGTTGACCTGGACCGCTCCGACGCCTGCTACGACACCTCCAAGCGCATCATCATCAAGATCGTGGACACCTGCCCCTGCCAGGGCAACGAGGCAAGGCAACGTGTGGGGATTGCAAGGGCACATCGCAGGCTGGCATGACCTCTCAACAACCTTTGTTCTCACCCAACATTGCTCGCCTGCAGAAGTGGTGCTGCGGCGACGCCGGCCTGGTGCACTTTGACCTGAGCGACGGCGCCTTCAGGAAGCTGGCGCCCCAGGTGAGGGCTCGAGTGTTGGTGGGAGCGGGTGGGCATGGGGGTGCAGCAGCAGGAATGCAATGCAGCGCATGGTGCACTGGTGTGGCCTGCATTGTCGGTATCTTTTCACCACCTCTTTCCCATCTCCCACCCCAACACCCTCCCACCTGCCAACAGGGCAAGGGCATCATCGGCCTGGCCTGGCGCCCCGTGCCCTGCGAGGCCGCCGCAACCAACGGCACCGCCAGCTCCGAGGCGACCGCCGCGCTGGAGCAGGCCGTGGGTGGGTGCATGAGGGGGCAGGGTTGTGGCCAGTTGCAGGAGCGGGCACGGCGGCTGCCATCTGCTTGACGAAGTGCATGGGACAGCAAAACCTTGCTATAGCCTGAAGACAAGCTGCTGACGTGCTCCCTCACCCGCCCTACCTCGCCACCGCAGCCAGTGGCGGCAGCACCAAGGTGTTCACCAGCGCCGACCTGGGCGTGGGCTGGAAGAAGGCGGTGAGCTGGCTGGTTAAGAAGGCGTGATGGTATGGATGCTTGACCAGCAGGGCCGTGCCGAGCAATTTGTATCGCCGGCTCACAAGCGCTCGACTCCAGAGCCTCCCGATGGCCCACCCCCTCCTGCCCTCTCCCCACTCCAATCTCCTTCGCTCAACAGATCTACGGCGACGACCTCAAGTCCATGTACACCTACAACAGCAGCATCTACACCCAGTCCGACGGCAGCCGCGCCCTGTGCACCTGTGAGCGGGCCGGGGCGGTGGACAGCTGGGCAGCAGCTGGCAAGCCGCCATTCCTGGACTCACATGCCACCACAGCACATGCCGCTTTATCAACACTCCCTCCCTCCCTCCCTCCCTCCCCTGTCTCTCCACCCCTTCTGCTGCAGCCGTGGAGAAGTACGGCGGCTTCTACTTTGAGACCCAGGCCCCTCGTGCATCTGTGTTTGCGGGCGCCGAGGCAGTCGAGTTCTGGGCGCGTCCTGGGGATGGTGCCTCAGGCCTGCCCTCCAACCTCGTCCTGCGCCTGGGCAACACGGTCGGGGTGAGGCTGAGGCATGCTGGGTGGCTACTGCTTGGGAGGGAGAGGTGTGCTGAAGGGAGTCTTGGATTCCAAATGGCTGGACTGCAAGGAAACACTGTGTACCTGCCTCTCCCACCCTCGCATGCAGCGCACCTGCACCAAGGAGAGCCCGTTCACCAACTTTGCCACCCAGGTGAGCTGCCCGCCGCTTGCTGCCAAGACAGGGCGTATGAACTTGGTGGCCAGCTGTACAACACCGGCGCTTGAGTGGGGCCCCACCGAGCCAGTGCGTAGCATTGCTGTCCGACTGCAAAAGCTGCCCACCCACTGCTGCCCACAGGACACCAAGGACGGCTGGACACGCGTGTATGCGCCGCTTTCCGCGTTTGACTGCGTTAACAAGGGCGACTACGGGGTGAGGGGTGAAGGGGGATGAGTTGGGCCATCATCAACAGCAGCTGGACTTGGGCTTGCTGGAAGGGAGCGCTGAATGACTTCCAGCCCATGGCATGCTATGTACGCAGCCCTGACCATCTCTTGCTGACGCTGCTGCACCCTGCCATGGCGCCACCCTCCCTTCCCGCAGGCCTCCCCCGCCGACCTCAACCGGATCCAGTGGGAGAACAAGGGCGATGGCAAGGCCTCCATCTGCGTCAAGGACCTGCAGGCAAGGGATGGGGTTGAGGGGGAGGATGGGTGGTTGGTGCTCAGGCATTTTTAAATTGCTGCTGCAGAAAAGCTGCATTGCAACGCATTGTTCAACCCGCCTTCAACCACCTCTCCTTGCTCACCCTGCCGCACTCGCAGATCATCCCCCAGGGCGGCCCGCCCGTGGTTGCGCAGAGCGGCGACGGCGGCCGCTGAAAGGGCCTCGCGGCACCCGGTCCCGGGCCCCCTCCGCAGCCCTCATTGCTCCACTGCACTTTTTCCGACCTGCTTGTTCGACCCAACTGTGCAGGCCCCAGCGCTGCCTGCCCTGCATGTCCCCCTTTGATTGCCGTGCATACACGCCCGCTTGCCCCCTTTGATCCCCCCAATGCCTGTGCCCTGCCCCCTCTTGTTCGAGTCGATGATGCCGGTACCTTGGTAGCTTTCATGCCGCGAAATTTACCGCTCCACTGCTTCCACCACAATCTCTGGACCATCCCTGCCTGCTGCCCCGTCACTGGCGGTGCAGACATGCCTTCTGCTCGCTACTCCACCACTGCCACCCATACCTTGCCGGTACCCTCTGCTGCCCAATGCTACCGGCCCTCTGCTTTTGCATGCATTTTGCTGGGATTCAAAACTTAAAACATGGGAACAAATACAAGACAAGAGAGGACGCAGTGGGTTGAAGACAATGTCTGAAGCTTACAGATCTGCGGCCCGAAACGCCGCTGGCCGCCGCCTCGCTGGCGAAATGGCAGCAGAAGCCCAGCCTCTGCACTCAGCATGGCCATCGCGCATGCCAAATTTTGCCACCCTCTCTTCGATCGCTGCAGCCTGGAGGACAAGATGGATCGAGCGGGGCTCCGCTGAAGCCGAACGAAATGGCTCTGGGCTGAGGCCGTGGTCTGCAGGCTTGTGAGCTTTACTATGATATTGCGATGCGACATGGTAGATATAGGATTGCCTGGCAAGCGCGATGGCGTGGCCGAGGCGCAAGTGGCATTCGGCTTTCGCGCCTTGCAGCCTCGGGCATGCCCTCGATCTCGTTGCAGTATCAAGCGGCTCACAAAGACATGTTGAAGGTCAGCCCCGATGCTCCTGCGCTCGCCAACCCTGCCGCCGCCGCCGCCGCCGCCCGTGATGCAGGCACCGCCCAACCCTGCCCCATTGCTGAGCCTGTGCACGGCCGCCCGCCGCAATGGGCGTGGCTGGCCTCTTTGCATTTTTCCGGCGCAAGTACCCGGAGATTGTGGACACGTGTGCGCAGCAGCCGGAGGAGGTTGCGGAGGGGGAGAGCCAGTGCGACATCCTGCACCTCGACCTGAACCACATCATTCATGTGCGCTTGGGCTGTGCTGCAGCAGGATGCTGTGTTGGGCATGGTCCTGCATTGTTTTGGTGCCTGCAGAGCAGCTTGTGGTGCTGGTTATGATGCTAGCAGCTGCCTAGTTACATTGTTGCGTGCTCAACTCGTGCCCCTACCCATGCAGGCGTGCACCCACCCCACATGGCGCGATGTGGCACATGCCGGGGAGGAGGAGCAGTTCATGGAGGTGAGTGGCGAATGGGGGAGCCGCTGCCAGTGGGAAGGTGCTGCAGTCAAGCATGGGATGAGCGGCGGCGCACCAGCACAGCAGAGGCAGCGGGCCATGTTGCGTTGTTTGCCGCGTGCCGCTCAAGCGGCGCTGTGTGATGCTGAAGCGGCCTTGAGTCCAATTCCTTGCATTCCGTGCCCATGCTGTTGCCCCTCCTGTCCAGATCGACCTGTACCTGGACCGCCTGGTGGGCCTCATGCGGTGAGCAGGGAGGGCATGGCAGTGGCAGGCGGCAGGTGGTGGGCACTGCTAGGCAGGCAAATCTGTGGCTGGTCAGGTTTACATGCTGGGTTCATTCAAATTAGGCCCTTGCTGTGCAAAATACAAACCCAACTTTGTGCGTTTGCTCCTATCCCAACTTTGCACTCCTCTGTTCACCTCCGCCCCGGCCTCCCCCGCCGCCTCCCGCCAGGCCCACCCGCCTGCTGCTGCTGGCCATGGATGGCGTGGCACCCACAGCCAAGATGAACCAGCAGGTGCCCGTGCACAGGCACACATGGTGCTTGGTGCAGCCAATGGCAACAGTGCTAGTCTTTGCAGGCGTTGTGGCTAAATGTGCACATTGTGAGCATGCACACCTCGTGCAGCCGCCATGCGGCATCTGCTTGCTCATCAGTGCTCTGCTTGATCTGGAGAGCCGTGGCAATGTCGCCCAACATCCCATGCTTCGCAGCGCGGCCGCCGCTTCTACGCCGCCCATCTGGAGCGGCAGAAAGCGGACATCGAGGCACAGGTGCGGGGGTGCATGGCTGCTCCATGGCGACCTTAGGTATTATTGCTTGCAGGCGTATGCGAAGCACTGGCCATGGGCTGTGCAGTTTGCATCGCAATGTTCGCAATACTGAGCAAGTATGGAGACCCACTGCTCGTGGCCCGCAATTCATGCCCCCTCTGCCTCCCCCCGCCACCGCAGGTGCGGCGCGAGATGGCGGCTGAGCTGGGACCAGACGGTGCCTCCGCCATTGCCGACCTCCAGCTGCCCGCCTTTGACGGCAACGTCATCACGCCGGGTGAGGCGGGGTGGGCGGTGGCCTGCAGGCTGACTGCATCGGAAGTGGGTTGATAGAACCACGAACGACCCTTGTGCTGGGATGCGTGAGTTAAGACCCCTCGACCTGCGGTTTGGGAAGCTGTGGTCTACCGTGTGCATGCCTCGTTGCTCCACGTGCCAGTCCAGGGTAAGCTGCCACCCACAACCCCGCAGGCACGGGGTTCATGGCGCGGCTGAGCGCGCACCTGCGCCTGTTCCTGGAGCAGAAGCTGGCCTGCGACCCCGACTGGCGCCACCTGGCGGTGAGCGCAGGCGCTGCATGGCAGCCACAGACTGGCACAAGTGGTGGCAGCTGCACGCCGTGTTTCCCGCCCAAATTGACAAGGCTCCCTTGCATGGTGTGTTGCCTCGATTATACGAGAGCAGCGTGTGCCATTTGTGCCGCCCCCTACACCCTGCAGGTCATCTTCAGCGACAGCAGCGAGCCTGGAGAAGGCGAGCACAAGATCCTCCGCTTCATCCGCCAGCAGCGCACGCAGGCGCGGCAGGGCTGCATGCGTACTTGCGGGTCTGGCTGGGAAGCATGGCTGTGGCAAGCTGCTTGCGGGAGCCGCGGAAATGCCAGCCTAGCCGCTACTGCTGCCTGCCGGCTCCCTTCTGTGGTGACGTCACCAATCTGCACCCCACCGCCGAACCGCAGCCGGATTATGACCCCAACACGCGACACTGCATCTTTGGGCAGGATGCCGACTTGATCCTGCTCGGCTTGCTCTCGTGAGCTGATTGCCTGCTTGCCGGGGGGGGCATTTGTTGGCTGGCTGTGCCAATTGTGCTGGTGGGAGCTGCATGGCACAGTGCTGCCTGCGGCAGGACCAAGTGAGCGGCATAGTGCTTGCTCATTTTGGCATCACAAGCACTCCTCGCCCACCCACGCATGGGTGCAGGCACGAGCCCCATTTCTGCCTGCTGCGCGAGAGCGGGCGGCTGGAGGCGGTGCTGGAGGCGGCCCCCGAGGAGGAGGAGGGGGCGGAGGATGCTGCCTTCTGGAGCCCAGTAAGAGCGGCTTGCGTAGAGGGGTGGGGCGCTAGTGTGTCCAGACCGGCTGGCTGCCTTCTACTGCTCAGCACCTCTGGCCGCAAGTAGCTAAACCATGCAGCACCTGAACACCCCACCCTGCTACGCCCCCTGCACCCCCCGCCCCCCGCAGGTGGGCCAGCAGCCGTTGGAGCTGCTGCGCCTCTCCACGCTGCGCGACTTCCTGCGCTGCGAGTTTGCCGAGTTTGTGGCCGACTCAGCGGAGCAGCAGCAGCAGGGGCAGCAGGGGCGGCAGCAGCAGCAGGGGCGGCAGGGGCAAACCGGCGGCCCGGGGAAAGGAGCAGCTGCGGTGGGCCCTGGCGCCGGCAGCGCCAGCGAGGCCGAGGGTGGCGGCGGCGGCAGCACGAGCGGCGGGGACAGCGCTGGTGGCAGCCCTGCTGGAGTGACCGGTTTGGGGCCCGCAGCTGGAGGCGGCAGCGGGCCCAGTAGCCTGGATGGCAACGAGGAGGGGGAGGTGGATTTGATTACAGGGGAGAAGAAGCGTGTGCACCCCTCGGTGCTGCGCCGCCTGGCCAAGAAGGCGGCCAAGGCGCAGCAGGCACAGCAGGCGCAGCAGCAGCAGGATGAGGCAGGCCAGGCTGAGCCCACCGGCTTGCAGGAAACCGCGGTGGCGCCGCAAGCAGCAGCAGGCGGCGGCGGGGGTGGAGGCAAGGGCGGCGCCCGATTCGACTTTGAGCGAGTGTGAGTCAAAGGTTACTATTTCCGGGATTGTTCCCAGCCGTCATGTCGCGTGTTTCAAGAGCAGTGCAGCAAGCAGCCGTAAAAGTGTGCTCCGCAGGCTCTCTCCATATGCCCATTCCCACTTTCCTCGACCTTCACTCGCCTGTCCATCCCCTGCCTCTTGGCAGCCTGGACGACGTTGTTGCCTGCACCTTCCTGGCGGGCAACGACTTTGTGCCCCAGCTGCCGTCGCTCGACATCTATGACAGACCCTCCGCGCTGCAGACGCTGCTGGACAAATACAAGGCGAGGGGAGGGGGGGCAAAAGGGGGGAAGCGAGGAGGGCAGGGAGTGTTGAGGTTTTGGCACTTGCAACTGCATTTGGCTGTGTCTAGCGGCCTGTTTCTGCCTGGCATAGTGTTTGTTCCCTCAGGAAGCATCTTCGTCAGTCGCCTCCACCCTGCAAAGCCCAGACACACTGATCGCAACCGCCTAGTCGTCCCCTCCCCACCCCTCCACGCACGCATGAAGCAGGAGCTGCTGTCCAGCGGGCGCGGCTATCTCACGTCCAGCGGGCGCATCGACCCCGACAAGCTGTGCTGGCTGTTTTCACGGCTGGCGAGCGAGGAGGAGGCCACGTTCCAGGCCCGAGAGGTGAGGACAGGGGTTGCAATGGCCTGGGTTAGCCGGGGTTCAGGTGATGCCCAAGTTACCTGGTCAGCAGGGTGCAGTATGGGGCAGGAATCGGTATTGTGCTTTCATGAGACTTGGAAGGGTGTGATGCAATTTAGGCACACAAGTATTTAGTCAGCATCGCGGCATGTTTCAGTGTGGCTGGACAGTTGCAGTTGCCCAGCACCTGTACCATGCCCACCAGGACTACCCTCCCACCCCGTCCCCTGCTCTGTGCAGCGGCGCAAGGTGCAGGAGCAGCGGCGCAAGATGCACCAGGAGGCGGAGGCGGCAGGCGGTAGCGGGCGAGAGGGCGGCCCTGCGGGCGCCAGCTGGATGGGTGACGGCTGGGTGAGCAGGAGCTGTGTTGGAGGGCAGGCATTCAGCCCATGTTGGGCTGTGGGGCATTTGGAGTTGCCTGTGATGGACCGTTTGCACCACACCAGCAATCCATCACTCGTGCAAGCTACTCTGCAAACGCTGGGCACCACAGTTTGCAGCCGCCCTCACCATCGCCGCTCTGCCCGTGCCACAGGTCAGCATGGGCGAGCTGGCGCCCGGGCAGAGCCTGGACGAGGCGCTGGCTGGCACGGCCTGGGGTGAGGGGGGCGGCAGCTGCATGGACCGCCTGCAGCTGCGTGGCTGGAGTGGCGCGACGCTGTGCCGGTCAGGAGGGGCAAGCCATCTCCTGCAGCTTGACCTGCACGTCTCCCCACTCCCTTGTTGCGGCCCTGACTCCCTTCCATGCCGTCACCTCCCTATCCTATGTACCACCCACCACCGCAGGCGGCAACCCAGACGTGCCCACCGCAGCCCAGTTTGCGGGCGACCCCACTGCGCTGCGGCGCGAGCTGTCTCGACGGGTGCGGGAGCGCATGAGCGACCGTGCAGACGCGGGCATGGCAGCAGACCCGGTGAGGCGCAGCTGCGTGGGCGACTGGAGAGGTTGCTGCTGCAGATGAAGCGAGGAGGAAGTTGGGTGGACGAGCATTGGACCTTGGGGGGGGGCTATTGGTGGATGGGAAACGCAGCGTGTTTATCCAGTATGCGCCGCCTTATGCTCAAACCACAGCATGACCGCAGCCGGCCCTTCATGTTGTCTCTCCGCAGGTGCGGCTGGCTATGCCCGGCTTCCGAGGGCGGTACTACACCAAGTGCTTTGACGCGCCTGCACCCTCGGGGCCCGAACTGGAGCAGCTGGTGCGAGCCCTACGCGGCGGGTGGGCCACAGAACACAGCAACACCCCTGCCTGCCAGCTGAGCGGCCGTGCAATTGCATGAGCAGGCGCGCCGGCTACTGAAGCCTCGCCTGCTGACGCTGCAAGCACCCTGTCTTGGGTTCTACGCAGGTGCGGCGGGTGTGCGCCTCCTTCTGCCGCACGCTGTGCTGGAACCTGGTGAGCCTTTGTGTTTATGTGGGCAGCCAGCAATGCTTTGTGATTTGCGATGTGATGCAGCCACGTGCTGCATGGCAGGCAGAGCGGGCAAACTCCCGTTACATGCGCACCCAGCGCTCCTTCGTTCTTCCCCTCACCCCGCAGGCGTATTATTGCCGAGGAAGCTCGCCAGTGGCGCCGCCCGGCCTGCAGGCAGCAGATGCAGGGGCCGCATCGGCTGGTCGCCCCAGCACGGCCGGCAGCAGTGCAGGCGGCGGCAGCAGCAATGACACGCCCTACGCTTCTTGGCGATTGCACTACGAGGTGAGGCGGCTTTGTGTGCATGCAAATCTCACCAAGCTCGTAGCACAAGCACAAGTCCTATCCTCAAAGCAGGACTCTATTCTTGAAATACCCACGCCTATTGCACCTGCCCGCCTGTTCATCCATCCCGCAGTACCATTACGCGCCGCTGGCTTCTGACCTCGCCAAGTATGGCAGGGAGGCGCTGAGAGGGGCGGCGGCGGCGGCCTGCCGCCCGCACCCGCCCATCCAGCCCTTTGCACAGTGAGCAAGGGGCACATGCTTGGTTGGCCGACGCTGCGCTGCGGTATCGTTTGTGATGTCCCCCTGCCTTTAGCAAGTCGTCCATTGCAGTCCTGGGCGGCAGAGCTGTGCTTAGGCCTTGCCGTGCCTCCCTGCCTCCCCTGCAGGCTCTGCTCCGTGCTGCCCTTCTCCTCCATGCCCACCTGCCTACCGCCCCTGCTGGCCCGGGCGGCGGCAGACCCAGCTGACGGCCTGGCCGCGCTGCACGGCAGCGAGGCAGGTGCGCCGGGAGCCGGTTGCCTCTGAGCCATTAGAGCGGTGCCTCAGTTGCTGGGAGCTTGCCAGGACATGCTGCTACATAACCCACAGCAGCACTGAACCACCCCTGCACCCTCGCACACGCTGCCTGAAACCTGGGTCACCTGTCGCTCTCTCCACCGGATTGCCGCAGGGGACGTGTTCCCTCAGGACGTGTCTGCGCTGGTGGACCTGTCTGGCAAGAAGTGGGCGCACACGGTGGGTGGCCGGACTATGGGCTGCACTCGACTCCTGTCCTGCTTTGTAGAATGGTGGTTCCAGGACTGCACCTGACTGCCTCCGCTGCGTTGCGCCCAAAGGTGGGCTGTGAGCTGGTCGAGACGGCACTCCAGGCTTGCCAGCATTCTGTGCATTCCGGTGTTTGGGGCTGCTGTCCTCATGGAGTGCCATCTGGCCTGTGTCCCCAATTGGGCTGCCCTGTGCCTGCGCCTTCACCTGCGCCTGCACCTGCCAAGCCCGCAGGCCGTGGTGCGCCTGCCCTTCCCAGACGTGGAGGCCATCTCCGATTTTGTGCGGGAACAGCTGGGCAGCGAGGAATGCAGGCTCAGCGAGGAGGAGCGGCGCCGCAATGAGTTTGCACCTGCGCTGCTGCTGCTGCCAGAGGGTCACCCGCTGGCGCCGCACCTGATGCAGCGTGTGGGCCGCCGCCGCAGCAGCAGCAGCAGCGACAGCCGCAGCAACAGCGGCAGCGGCGGCGGCGGCGCTGAGAGAGGGGCAGCGGGGGAAGCAGTATGTGAGGCTGCGTCAGTTGAGGGTGACACCGAGGCAGCGGTTGATGAAGATGCGCCAGATGCAGCAGCCGGCTGCGCCAGCATCCTCTCACTGCTGCTGCCTCCGAGCGCGGCAGAGGGCGGCGACAGTGGCAGCCAGCGAGCAGGGCAGATGGCAGGGGTGCTGTGCTGGCCGCTGGACCTGGCTGGGCAGGACACGCCCGCCTTGCCGCCGGCCTGCTGCCAGGTGGGGCAGATGGGCCGGGTGTATGGATTATCAGTAAGGGATCAGCTGGCTGTGGTCTCGGTTCTTGTGAGCCATGCTAGCCACCCCTCCAGCTGGAGCCTTGCGCAGCCGTGCTGCTGCAGCTGCCCACACCCTGCACCCACCTGCCTCCATCTGCCCACACCAGGCACGCGGGAGGGCGAGGCCGCCATCACGCTGCAGCGCTGGAACAAGCGCAGGCTGGACCAGCAGCGGCGGGCGGTGGAGCGGGCACGCCAGGGAGGGCGGGGCCGCGGCGGCCGCAGCGACCGTGGTGGCAGCGCCTTTCTGGGCAGCAGGGGTGGCCGCGGCAGGAGCGGGCCGGCGCTGGGCCCGCCGCTGGCCCTGACGCTGGCCCCACAGCCGCCTCCAGGCCGAGGGGCTGTGCCGCCTCCAGCTCCGCTGCCGCCAGTGGCGGCAGGCGCGATGCGGGTGCCACCGCCGGTGCCGCTGGGGCCGGCACCAGGCGCGGCAGCGGTGCACAGCATGCCTCCACGCGCACCGCTGCCTCCAGGCCTGCCGCAGCGGGCGCCTCAGCAGGAGCAGCAGCGGCAGCCGGGGGTACTGGCCGAGAGCTGACGCATTTGTGCTGGCAGGCAGCTCCTGGGCTGACGAGGTGGAGGCAGTGGAGGCGGAGGAGGCGGCAGCAGCAGCAGGGGCAGCATCAGCTGCAGGCCCGTTAGCAACGGCTCAGCCAGCGCTGGCAGCAGCAGTGACAGGCGCGGAGGCATCACAGTCAGCAGCGAGGCCTCACTACGTACCGGTCGCAGCGGCAGCAGCAGCAGCAGCAGCAGCGGCAGCAGCCTCAGAGGCACAGCCGGACGATGAAGCGGAGGACTGGCATGAGTTGATGCCCTGGCTGGCCACTCCAGCACGGCCAGCAGAGGAGCCGGCAGCAGTGCTGGGTGCGGCCCAGTCGGCGGAGGCAGCAGGAGGCCTGGAAGCAGCAGCAGCATCAGAGGAGGAGGAAGAAGGAGTGGATGCAGCACTGTCGCAGCTTGAGGCAGCAGACGGCAGGGTCACTACACTCGGGCGGCCTGGCCTGGCTGAGCCAGAGGCTGTGCCTGCAGCAGAGCCAGAGCAGCAGGCAGGCGGGCCAGCAGAGGCTGCGGGGAGTGCCCTTGGTGCTGCATCAGCACAGCAGATGCCGAGCTCAGATGGCCAGCACCCTGCTGCAGCAGAAGCTGTCGGACCAGCAGGATTGGGCTTAGCCGCTGAGCAGGAGGCAGGGCTGCCAGCGGAGTTGGCGGCAGCGGAAGCAGCAGCCGGCCGGCAGCTGCCAGCAGCGGAAGCAGCAGCCGGCCAGCAGCCGGCAGCAGCAGAGCGTGAGATAGCAGCAGCGCAGGCGCAGGCCAGTGCCTTTGCTGAGCTGGAAGACATGCTTGCGCTGCTGGGCATGCAGTGATGCTTGGGCTGCACTTTTGTCAACTACTGTAATGCAGCAGTGCTGGCCTTGGTACAGTGGTGTCGAGCCTGGTTTGATTGGCTGGATGCAGCTTCCACTGCTACAAGCCGAATGAGTTGGGGCTACTAACAACACCTGCACGTCAGAATGAAAGCAATACCCCGCTCAGAGTACAATACAAACACACAGTCAAAATATATTTCAAACAAGATTTCGGCCAGTACAGGACTAGCTTATGGTAAGTAACAGTTCAAATAAAATGCTCTTGAGGCGCCTGTGCCGTCGCTGGTCCTAGCGACCGGCGCTCAGCTGCACGTGGCAGCTGGCGACCCATTGCGCTGCTGCTGCTGCCATCTCATCGACCTGAGAGCTGCACGTGCCGCCTTTGTGCCACAATGGAAGCCATACAGGGCGCACCAAGCTGCCATGAGCCCGACGTCCGTGTCGGCGCCGCGCATGCTAGGGTTCATGATGCTCCAAATTGTTGCGCGCTTCCCCGACACCACCTGCCTTTGCATGCGCACATCGTTTTACACACGCTTGCGGGCACACAGGCTGCTGCAAGCTCCCAAGCGATACGCAGGCATGTAGCTCCACGCGCCTGCGGCACTGAAGCCAGCCACTCCCCAGAGCTCTCCAGGCCAGCTCTTCACGCCTCACAGTGAGCCGCAGGGCAGAGGGCGCCTGGTGGCATCGGAGGGCACGTCGCCTACAGCCGGCGGCGGTGCGGCTGGATGCGTCCCGCGCCACCTAGGCCACTACAGCGCCCAGGGCTGCAACCTGAGCCGTCTCCTCGCTCTGTGGCGGCAAGCTTGAAGCAGCACGTGGGGTGCGGGCGGCGCAGTGGGCCGCGGCGTGGCTGCTGTGTCCTCGCTGCCGCTCACCCTGTCCCACCCCCACCTCCCCGCCTCTCTCCCTCCGTCCCCAGACACGCAGCAAGACAGCGCACACGCCTGTGCAGGCGTGTTTGGGCATCCCAAATTTTTGGACCTTGCAGCGAGAGACTGCCAAGATCTGGGAGGAGGTTGAGGAGATTCGGCGGGAGCGCGAGCGGAGCAGGCGTGAGCATGAGGAGTCTACGCGCGAGTTCGAAGACTTTATGCGGCGCTTGGAGCTCGACCAGGCGCATAAGCAGCGCCGTAAGCCAGCCGCCGGCCCAGGGCCGGCGCCAAAGCCTCGAGGCCCCGCCCCAAGCTGCCGCCCGGCACCGCTGGTGTGGCAGCCAGCTGCTGGCGATGCGGCGCCCCCTGATGCGCGCCTGGCAGTTGCTGACAGCCTCGCGGCGGCGGCCACTGCTTGGGCACGAACAGCAGCTGGACGGGAGGCTGCGGCAGAGGCTGCCGCAGAGCTTGCGGCCAGCACACCGGCGGCACAGCACACCGCTGCTGCTGAGGAGTGGGAGTGGGCTGCTGCGGCGTGGCATGCAGCTCACGAGGCGCTGGAGGCTGCTAAGCAGGCGTGCCCCGACTCGCCGGCAGTGCGTGAGGCGGAGGCAGCCGTGGCGGCGGCACGCGCGCTCACTGCGCAGCGGCGGGCGTGGCGCAGCAGCTGACGGCTTGCTGCAGTGGACTGGTCTTGGGTGAGCATCCGAGCTATCACAGCAGCTCAGGATGGAAGTGAATACCTCGCTTAACAATACACTAGAAGAACACAATGTAGAATAATACAGTCAAAAAATACATACAAGCTGGCACAGCCCAAAGGCGTCAATCGAACCCTTCGAATCTACTGCTGGACCTACCCACCGGCGGTTGCGGGATGCGCGAGGGCGCTGCCGCTGGCGACCCAGTGCCGCCGCTGCTGCCAGCTCTCCGCCCTCCCAGCTGCACATGCCGCCCTCGCGCTGCCGCCGCCTGCCGCTGCTGCTCCAGCTTCGACCGCTGGGCCTCCTCATGCGCTTGCTGCTCCGCTGCGGCAGAGCCATCCGCTGCTGCTCGGCCTGCTGCTGCTGCTGGTTGTGTTGCGCTGCTCTTTGCATCCTGCTGCTGCTGTTGCTGCCCTGCCGCGGCAGCAGCCACATGCAACTGCACTGTGGCATCGCCGCCTGCTACACCAGGGGCTGCTGCAGCGTTGCTGGCAGCTGCATGTGCGCTGCCATTGGCAGCGGATGCCGCTGCTGTGGGCAGGCCTGTTGTGAGGTGCTCCAGCTCCTCGCTCAGCTGCTCCAGCTTCTGCGGGGCGAGAGGGAGTTGAACAAGGGCCCAGCTACACCCGCGCTCAGCCATTTCTACGCAACTGAAACACACAGGTGCCCCCAACTGAGCATTCCAACCCTGAGCTGCGCATAAGTGCAGCCCACACAGCACAGTGGTAAGTCAGCAGCCTTCTCACTCCCTGCCCTCACCCGCATCTGCGCCCCCGAGCTCTGCATGACCAGCATCGTCAGCTCCTCGCTCAGCTGCCCCTTGCGCTGCTCCGCGGCCGCCAGCGCCGCCGCCGCCGCCTCCATGGCAGCCTTGGCCTTGGAAAATGCGGCGCGGTGCACATCGATCTGCGGCGGCGTTGTGGGGTGGGTCTGGTGGGCAGCAAGGGGCTGCCGCTGGACGTCTGTGCAACATGGGTTTCCCAACCTATCCAAGACATGGCACACAACCCTCCACCAGATGTTTATAGTACACTAGATGCCCCTCTCTTTCCCACCTGCCGGTTCTCCTCCTCAATCTTGTGGCGCAGCAGCTCCAGCGCCTGCTTGCGCGGAGCGACATTCACGTGCAGCTGGTTGTGCAGCGCCGCCAGCTGGCGCTCCACCTGCAGAGCGGGGAGGAGGGGTCAGTCCAAGTGTGTTCGGCGCTGCTGCTGGTGGCAGGCTGTGCCTGAAACCAGGCGCAATGGCAGCTAAGACAACGTTATGACCATGGGCGCCCCTCCTCCTTCCAACAGGCGCAGCTGCACCGGCGGCAGCCGCCGCTGCACCCACCTCATGGATGCGGGAAATTTTCGCGGCAATGCTCCTGTACGAGCAGCGGGGCGCAGAGCAGCAGTTTGGCATGCAGTCCAGCCAAGGATGCAAACGGCATGAGCTCACGCAGGGCACAACGGCACCGCTGTTGCGTTAAAAGCAGCAGCAGCAGCTGTGCTGTCCTAACCCCCACCCAGCAGCGTGCTGCCCCACTCCCAACTGCTCACTCTCTGATGGCCCGCTCCTTCTGCTCCAGCTCCTGCTCATACTGCCGCACCGCAGACTTGTTGCCTGCCCCGGGGCTGCACAGCAGACGAGGGATACATGCGAGCATTGGCCGGATGCCGTCATCGAGTTAGAGAAAGGAAAGGCCGAGAAGACAAGGGCTGAAGCATAGGCCTCTCGGTAAGGTGCTGCTTGAAGATGAACCGTGTGTACACACTAGAAAATGAGGGCGGGCACCAACGGCGGCGGCGGCAGCGGCGGCGGCAGCCTTCAGCTTGGCAGCTGTGCCGGCTGGCTGCTGCTTCACGTACTACAAACAACACCCCTGAATTGTTTCCTGCCAGCATATAGCTATTAGGGACGCGGCCCAGCCCAGCTCACTCGGGCTGCGCGGCTGGAGGAGGCCGCTGCTGCTCTGCGGCCGACATCTTGTTGTTCGCTTCTCCTGCACCCCTTCAAACAGCGTTCACGACACTTGCAGGCCGCCTGGGCCCAGACCATGTCGGCATTGGCGAGCCACTTAAATGCAAGGGGTTTGCAGCTGGGGAATTGGCGATCGGCAGCCACTGTTGATTGTGTGGCGCACCAGGAAGGCGGGTAGCTGCAGCCGGCAGGCGCAAATGGGCGTGCCTCACTTTCTGGCGAAGGCCTGCCGCTGGCCTACGTTCCTGGGCAGGTGTGCCAATGAAGATTTGCGGTCCATTGCCTGCAAGCGTGCAGCGGCGTTCCTGTGGCCGCTGCACATCGGTGCACCGGCTCTGAGGCTGCAGCAGCTTGCCTGGTGCCTTAGAATGATTTGGAGGACAGTTAGATTGCTCGATTGAGCGCAAAGAGTGCCGATCGGGCCTCAGGGTGACTGCACTGCCGCCGCCGCCGCCGCCGCCTGACGCTGTGCCAGCTGCCGCCTGATCGCCCCTCCTCTCCCGTTCGTGCCCTGCAGCATCATCCTGCTGTACTGGTCGGTGGCTTTCATCGCGATCAGCGGCCACCTCAAGTGGTGGCGCCTGCGCGGCCGGCGCAACGATGTGCTGGCCTGGTGAGGGCGGGGTCCGCTGGCCGGCGCAGCTTGTTGAGCAGACAGCGCTCTTCAGCAACTGCAGCGGTCATCAGCAGCATCAGCAGCGCTCGTCAGCCACAGGGCAATGCTATATACTCAATGCCCAACCAACCGCACCCGCCTGGCCGCAGGTCTGAGGGCATGAAGTGGTGGGTGCGCTGCCGCGTGCTCAAGGTGGGCACCACCGACCTGTACCGCCAGCCCTGCGTCTACCTCTTCAACCACCGCTCCTGGTGCGCCGGCAGCTCCCCTTATTTGGGTGGTTTATGGGCCGGAGTGCTGAGTGTTGGAGTGCTGGGCTAGCTGGAGGGCAGCAGATGGGCGCTCTGCTGCTGTCGACTGGCGTGTGCAAATGTTTGATGCGGCCGGTCCGTACCGCTGAATACCCACCTGCGCAACGTCTCAGCATTGGCTGGCCGTGTGCGACACCTGGCACCCAACCCAGCTCAGCCACCTCACCCCTGGCCTGCAGGGGCGACTTTATTGTGGACCAGTACGTAACCGAGGGCCGCTCGCTGTTCATGAGCAGGTGCGGGCGGCGGCTCACATGTGGCTCAGTGGGCGCTGGGGAGTTCTGTAGAAATTGCAGCGCAGCAGTGGTGCCAAGTGCACAAGAATAGACAGCTTGCACGCATCACCACGTGGTTCTGTACGTTTATGATGTATAGAGCCGTCCGGCGCCTGCTGCGCTCCCCACCACCTGCTGCCGCCCAGGCTGGCGGTGCTTTCGGTGTTCCCCACCTTCATCTACTCCCTGGTTATCCTCAAGTCCATCATCCTGTTCAAGCGCGGCAGCATCGCCAACAAGGAGGTGGGTGGAGGAGCAAGGGAAGCGGGAGGGTCAGGCTCAGGACAAACCCGAGGGAAGGCAGGCAGCTTGTGCAAATGGAATGCACCAGCGGCCGGGCTGCAAGCTGCGCTGCATGTCACGCTGACCTCACATTCCTGCCTCATTCCGCGACCCGCCTACCCTCCTTGCCTGCAGCGCTTCAATGCTTGGATCGACAAGCAGCGGGCTGGGTCGCCGCAGACGGGCCTGGCGGTGTACCCAGAGGTGCGGAGACAGGACAGCCTACGAATTGTCGGATGCCTAGTGTCTAGTGTGGACCCATTGTGCCTGTGCAGTGCCCTAGGTACAACCGTGTTCAAGTTTTCTGCCCACCTACCTCCCTGCAACAGGGCCACCGCTCCACGCTGGGCGAGTCGCTGCCGCTGAAGCGCGGCATGCTGCACTACGCCTACAGCCGCAAGCTGCCGGTGCAGGTGCGCTGGGGGCGCGGTGCGAGGGGTGGCATGTGGGCGTGGAGCGCGGCTGCACCTTTGCGTGGGATGGCGACTGGTCAGGGTTGTGTGGATTGCCAACCCTCGCAGCTTGGTCGCCCCGCTTGCCGGCCAACTGCTGGCCCATAACCCTCTTTCTGCCGCACTTCCCCACCTCCAGATTGTGATTGGCGCCAACAAGGAGGCAATCATCGCTGAGAAGCGCTGCACCGCTCGCCTGGGCCAGACGGCGCTGGTCGGCTACTCGGGTGGGTGAAGCCTGTGGTGAAGGGCGCTTTGCACACCACCCAGCCAACCTGCCACGCTGCATGATGCTGGGCTGCTACTCTTGAGTTGACTGTCCATGCCTTCAACACCCAGCCGCGCTTCCTGCTGTGTCCAAACCAACTTCCATCTCCCCGACCTCTTGCCTACCTTGCGTCCACCCCACCATGCGCCCATCCCAACCGCGCCTCTTCACTTTCCACCCACCCCCGCAGAGCCCATCATCACCGCCGACTTCCCCGATTTTGAGTCCTTCTGGGCCAAGGTCCAGGAGGCCTGGGACGCGCAGTGGCAGGCCGTATTTGGCGCCGAGTGGGACGGTGCGCGGCAGGGGGGTGTGGCCCGCTGCCGGCTCGGATGTGGCTGGGATGTGGGCGGCAGGCGGTTCAGTTGCGGCCCTGTTGTCGCAGACGGCCCACCTCACCTGCCCAGCGTGCCCCACCCTGCGCCTCCCAGTCCCACGTTTCCCCACCCTGCCCCACCCTGCCCCTCTCCCCTGCAGGCCTGCCGGAGCTGGAGGTGCAGGAGCCGGTGACTTATTACCCGCTGTCCATCACGCTGCCCATGCTGGGCATGACGTGGCTCAACCTGGGCCTCTTTGCCTACACCTGCCTGCTCACCTTCCGCGCCGCGCGCTGGGTGTTTGCGCTGTTCGGCCCCGCGCAGCCGCTGGCCCTGGCCGCCGCCGCAGCCTACCTGGCGCTCTCGTTCTGGCTCTACTCGCAGCCAGTGAATGCGCTCGCTGCAATGCGCACGCAGCGGGGGCACCCGGGCAAGCTGGCTCAAAGCGAAGCCAACCTGGCGGCGCTGGATGGCAGCGTGCGCAAGGACAGCTAGCCGCTGCAGCGCCGCCTTGTGTTGCCTTCTCGTTGTGTGTTCCACACTGTTGAAATTGCTTTCATGTTTGCTCCTTTGTGGCTGTTTGCTCCTTGCTGCCCCTGCTTGCATTCCTGCTCCACTCCTGCCCACTGCTTTGTTGCCTGCACTGCCCATCTGATCACTGCACTACACCCTCGCCGCTGTAAGGCTAACCTTGACCACAAGTACACACAGGCTGCTTGCCTTGAGCTGGTGCAACCGCGGCAGCAACGTCGCTGGCACGCGCAGTGGTTCTCCAACCAACAACCGGCCTCAGGTAGTAGCCTGCCATCCCGCCTGTCTGTCTGTGGTCAAAGCATGTTTACAGAGTAACCCTAAAAAAATGAAAGAGGCGGAGACGTGCGGTAACAAGCAGCAGGGTGGTTGCCGCAAGCTGTGGGGACCCACAGCGCGCCAGCTGCAATGGCGGCGGCGGCGGCGGCAGCAGCGCTGGCAAGCTTGTTACTTGATCTCCTTGTGGAGGGTGTGCCGCTTGAGGTACTGCAGGAAGGGGAGGGGTGGACGAAGATTGGTGAGGTAAGGGCAAACCTGACTCTGCGTTGAGGCAACTTGATTCACCCTCGACGTGGCGGCAGACGGGCGTGCGACGCAGCTGCTGCCCATTCCGCCGCCTGCTGCACATGTTTCCCCGGGGCTAAACACTTGCCTTGTTGTACTTCATGACCTCTAGCCGCTCAGGGGTGTTCTGCAGATAGGAAGTGCATTGCGGCACAGCAAGAGGGGCGCAGGAGTTCAGGCAAGTGTTGATTGGGCGCTGATTCTGCTCACGGCCAGCCAGCCCAGCTGCCCGCCCTGTGCTGCTGCCGTGTTCTCAGGTGAACTGCTATGTTGCCCCACATCTGGCAGGAGCTGCCTTCAACACTGCCATCACCACTTCAACTTTATGCTGCTCTCTGCAGCGCCTGCTGCTGGCGGCCCCGCCACCCCACCCGGCCGCACCTTCTTGTTCTTCTGGGTGGTGTAGCGGGAGGGGGTGGCGCCCTCACCGCGCGCCTCAGTGCACTCCAGGGTCACAATCATGCGGATGCCCTGCAGGCGGGGGCGAGGCACAGCGAGGCACAGGGTCGGCAGAGGATGGCGCTGGATGAAGGCCGGCGCACAGCGTCCGCCTGCCGCACAAGCTGCCCGACATGCTGAGAATGACGGCTGTGAGTTCCGTGTACTCCTGCATATTTCGCAGCAGCATGTGCGGTGCACAGCAGCAGCTGACCCTTGCCGTGACACACTTCCACTCCCCAAATTTGCCGCAGTGCGCTCACCTTCTTCTTGGCCATGCATGTGACCTGCCGCGTGGCATTGCTGCTGGGCTGCTGCTGGGTCGCCACAGACGTCTTGAACGTCTGGCCGAAGAAGGAGGTGCGGAGGGCCTGCATGGCTGCTGCGGCGACTCTGCACAGAGGGGAAAGGGAGGGGCGACTCTCGTTTGGCCGCTTGCCGTCGGGCGGCGGCGGGAGCGCACCACACAAACGCCCTATCCGCCGCCAGCCGCCGACCGCCCTGCATGTACATTGCGCCGGGGCTGCGTGGGCCGCTCTCCAGGGCTGTAGCGGGCGGGGCTGGAGTCGACCTGCCGCGCATTGGCCCCTGCTGGCCACTGCGCCGCTGCTGAGCATGCAACTGGACATGCTGCGCCGTTTGTGACACAGCCACGGGCCTTGCGCTGGCTGCCAGGCCCGACCATTGCTGCCGCCGCCCACCAGCGCTCACCGGCTCCTCTGGTGGCAACCTGACAGCGATGCTCGCGTGCAGACTGCGATGCGGGCGGCGGGGAGCGCGCCCATCTGGTCATGCTGTGCTGCTGCGCCAAGTAGCGCGCTATAGCGCTGTGGGCCCTCTGGCAAGCACCGGTTACTTGCAGTCATGAAGCTGAGGATCAAAAGCGCCCTAGGCGGCGTGCAGCGTCTGGAGCTGCCGGGAGAGGCCCCAACACTCGCTCAGGCGCAGGCTGGCGTCGCCAATGCTTTCAGATTGACGCCCAGCGAGTCGATCAGGCTGTCGTTCAACAACAAGGTGCGCAGGGGGGTCGGAGGGCAAGCGGTGCCGGCGGCGGCGGCTCGCACAGTGCGGAGCACTGTGGCGCACATGCAGTGCACTCGCCCTGGTTGGCTGCCCTTTGCACTCAGCTGGCATTCTTTGCCCCATCTACGCTGCAGGACCCGCTTGTGGGCTCGGCAGACACCCCACTGCGCGAGCTGGGGGTGCGTGGCGGCGATCTGCTGTGGCTCCTCTCCCCCACGCCCGCACCACCCGAGCCTGCTGCCCCAGCCCCAGCAGCGGCAGCAGAGGCAGGAGCGAAGCGGGCCCGCGACTCAAACGACGCACCCACTGGCAACCCAACCACGCAGCCGCAGCAGCCGCAGCAGCCGCAGCAGCCAGCAGACAAGGGCAAGCAGGCGGTGGCGGGGACGGGGGCCGAGGGGCAGCACGACGGTGCAGAGGCGAGGGCTGTGGAGCAGCAGGACGAGGCTGAGGCTGAGCCAGAGCTGGAGCCGCTGCCCCCCAGCCAGCGCCTGCCTGCCTACCTGCTGCGCACGCTGCAGGCCAGCTGGGCGCCGCCCAGCGGGCCGGCAGGCATCCTGCTGCTGGCGGCGCACGCAGCCATGCTGGAGACTGGGTTTGTGCCGCACTGGCCGGCCGGCAGCGGCGTGTACGAGGTGCCGCGCAGCTGCTGGGCGTCCAGCAGCGTGTGCCGCATCCAGTACACGCTGCAGCCCAGTAACGGAGATGACAACAGCAGCTCAGCCATGGACGAGGCAGAGGAGGCAGCAAACTCGGGAACAGGGGCTGCGGAGCAAGGGGCCGCGGCTGGGCCCGCCTGCACACTGCAGTGCAGCAGCATGGGCGGCGGCGCTGTGGTGCTGGCCGTCTCAACGCAGCGCCATGCTCGCCACCTGGCGCTGCAGGCGGGTGCCTTTGTGCAGCCGCTGGAGCCGGCTGCAACAGCGGGAGGCACAGCGGCCGGCAGCGACGGCGCCGGGACCAGCAGCAGCAGCAGCACGGCGGCTGCGGCAGCACAGGGCGCCAGCTCCGCAGTGCAGCTGCTGCCCGATGGTGGGCTGGCGCTGGGCGGCCACCTGCAGCTGGGCGCGGCTGCCGCCAAGCAACTGTGGACGCGGCTGAAGGATGGGCTGGCCTTCCCCATGCTGCTGGCGGCGTATGCAGAGGCGGGGCTGGCGCCGCCGGCGGGCCTGCTGGCACTGCCAGAGGAGTTGAAGCAGCGGGTGCTGGAGGCGCTGGGGGTGAGCGTGGGGGTTGTAGGAGCGGGTGGTAACTGGTTAGGGACGGGCAGGGAGGAGGGGGAAGCGGGGCGACTTCACGCGCGACAGGGAAGACTTCTCAACCCTGGCTTTCTGAGGTTCGAAGCCAAGTTCTCTCTCTCGCTGTCACCAGGCCTGCCAACTCACAATCGCATCCACTTGCCCTCCCTCCCCCGCCTGCACAGCCGCACGACCTGGCCACGCTGTGCTGCGCCTGCCGCGAGCTGCGCCACCTGGCCTCCCAGGACGCCCTGTGGCGCCCGCTCTTTGACAGCGAGTTCCCGCGTGCCACGCAGTGGTATGCCGAGCAAGTGAGCTGGTGGGAGTGGGGTGCAGGCAGACAGGGTGCAGCGGCGTGAGGCTGTGTTGTGTCCCAACCTTGGCATAGTGGGGTGCGGTATGAGAGTGCAAGCGTGGATCTGCCACCTTTGCCAGCAGGCGCTTGCCGTCCCGCTTGCACACCCATTCCAACCCCATCCTCCCTCCCTCCCCCTGCTCTCCCAGGCCCGCACCCGCGGCTACAAGTGGGCCTACGGCCAGGCCTGGCGCGAGCGGCGGCAGCGCGAGGAGGCGCTGCGACGTGCCCGCTCCCGCTCCTTTGTCCCCGCTGTGCCGCGCTTTGGCATCCCCCGCCCGCCGCCCTTCTACCCCGCCCCGCCCCCCGGACACCACCCCTTCATCATTGGCGGAGACTACGACCGCCTGCCGCAGTTTGGGCCCAACGGCGGCGGCATGCCCGGCCAGTTAGGCGGCGGACACATGTTTGGCGGCCTGGGCGGCGGGCCGGGCGGCGGGCCCAGCCCATTCCTGGGCGGCAGCCGCCGCCAGGGCGGACGCGGCAGCTCTGGGGGCTTCCGCATGTACTGACCTTTGTACCAACTTTAGTTCTGTATGCCCTGCAAAGAAGGTTTGTATGCATGTAGATGGCACTTTGCAGGTGCCACACACAGTTGCCCCTGTTTGCCCATGCTCTGCACCCGTGTATCGTGTATGCCGGGTGCAGGCAACTGTGCCTTTGCATGACACACCCGCATGCTCTAGTGATGTGATGTTTTTATGTGGCCTGCTGCCCGCCACAATGTTATGACATGCGCCAGGCAGAGCAATGGCAGGGGGGCTGGTTACAAGCCATTCAGGAAGCCAGAAGCCGCGTGTGGCATGGTGAGCGGCCGTCTTCTCTGTTGCTGCTAGAGGTGCCTGTCTGGTGTGGCAGGCCCATCGCCTCACCTCTCAACGTGTGAATCTGAAGCCCTCCCTGGCTGACATCACTGCCCTGCCCAAAACTGCTTTACTGCCTCACTCTCTCAGTCTCTAACAGTAGTGTACACGCCTGGCGGCCGCAGGCAGGGGTGGCATGGGCGAGCCGCGCAGGGTGGAAAAAGAGAAGATGGGCCGGTGCGTTTATGGCGGGCGGCAAAGGGCAATGATGAGAGCAACGGAGCGGCAGCATACAAGCATGGCAGCAGAGCGAGCACAAATTGAGTAAGAAATGCCGGGGAGGCGGGGAGGTCAACGGCAGCGCAATGCAATGCCACTGCGGCAGTGACAATATGTGGTGGGACGCTCACTGGGGGCGGACACGGGACGGGAGAGGTGTTGCATGAATCGTCAGGTCATCGAAACGTGGGGGCTGGCCAGGGCCAGCGTGCAGCCGGGACAAAAACAGCGCCCACCGCCCCTCAGCCCGCCAATGCGACGGCTGTGGGGCAAGCAGCAGCTTCAAGGGGGCGGCAGCACTGCGCCCGCACTGCAGAAGCGCCGCCGGAGTGGCTCTCAGTGCGCCACGCCGTTGGCTGCGGGCTGGTCTTCGGGTGCCTTCTCCAGCTTGAAGCCATCGCCCGCCTCGTGCACCGTCTTGATGGCGCGGCCGCTGCGATGGTGGGGGCGCAGGGCGGGGGAGGGAGGACAGGTGAGCTTGAAGGGCAGGCAACGCTCTGTGTTCAACCATGCCATGCTGTTTGGGCTGGCAAGTTGCCGCGGACAGCTGTGAGTCACACCCTGCCCTCCCACCAACAGGCGTGCAGGAGCAGTGCAGGTCTGGCCCACCTCCAGCTGCCACCCACCCACCCAGCCTGCCCAGGCCCCCACCTAATCTCGTGCATGTTCTCCCACTCGGGGTCCCACTTGAGGGCCTCGGGCGTGGAGCAGGCGATGGACAGGCCCTGCGGTGAGGGGGCGGCAGGGGCAGGGGCAGCACCGTGAGGCATGGGTTACAGCGGCGAGAGGGGGCTTGCATGAGCAGCCACAGGAATGCCATGGCGGGGAACAGAAGCAAGGGCCGCCCTCGTCACTCCCAGCATCACCGCCCTCCAGCGCTTTCAGAGAGCTGGCGGCGCCAGTTGCGACTCATCATTCCCCCCCGCACACACACCTGCGGCACCGTCTTGATGGCGTCGGGGTGGGGGAAGTGCGACTCGAAGATGGCGCGCAGCAGGTAGTACTCGCGGGTGCGGGGCGGGTGCACCGGGAAGCGCTCAAACCGCGACTCCCACATGTCGTCCGTCACCACCTGGGAGGGGGATGGGTGGGGTGGCAGGGTGGTGAGCAGGTGAAGAGAAGCAGATGAAGTTGTCGGGTAGTTGAGCAAGCTTTGCATCTGCAGCCCACTCAACTGCAACCCATCCCCTCCAGTTAAAGCTACCTGCCCAATCCAACACCCCACTCTGCCCCCTCCAGCCCCCGCACCTTGGCGGCGTACTCCTTGAGGCCGTCCACCCAGTCGTAGCCCACGCCGTCGCTGAACTGCTCCTTCTGCCGGTACAGCACCTCGTCAGGCAGGTAGGGCTGCTCGGGGGTGTCAAAGGCCTGGGGAGGGGGGGACGGTTGGGTGTGGAGGAGGGTGGGCAGGTGAGGTGGCGGGTGAAATGCGGGACGTAGGCACCACAGGGTAGCACTAGAGTGGGCAGGGCAGCTGGCTGGCGTCCTGCTCGCTGGTGTGCTGCACCACAGGCAGGAACGCATGCCCCACCCCACCCCGCAATTGTGCCCACCCCACCCCATCACCCCACCTTGCGCAGGATGTACTTCTCCAGCTTGGGGTGCACGCCGTCGGGCTTCTCCGACAGGTTGGGCATCTTGTCGCGGGGGTCGATGTTCATGGCCACCTGGTGCAGTAGGGCAGGGCAGGGCAAGGGGGCAGGAGGGTGAATGTTGATGAGGTTGGAGGGTGGTCAGCCAAAGCTTGTGAAAGGTGCCAAGCAGCAGCGACGGCACTGCAACTATTGTCAGACGAAAGGCAGGCAAGCGGGCACACCGGCAGGCCCAGCTGTGCTGCTGCTTGCGCACCGGCACCCCAGCTCCACCCTTCGCACCCAGCCCATGCCCCGCCCCACCACTCATCCAGCCCCCTCCCTCCCTCCACACCTGCAGGAACTGCTTGTCCAGGAAGGGCACGCGCGTCTCCAGGCCAAAGGCAAAGGGAGCCTTGTTGGCGCGCAGCACGTCCCACTGGTGCAGCCGTGTCACCAGGCGCACGCACTCACGGTGGTACTCCTCTGCGTGTTCACAAGGGGGTGGTGGGGCGGCACAGTGAGGACTGGGCAGCAAGGACAAGCACGCCGCAGCGTAGCAGATCTGGGCCCCCAACCATCAGCAGACAGCAAGTGCGCCACCGGCGCAGTGCCAGGTCAACTGCTGCCTCCTCCCTGCCGCCGCCAGCCAGCCAGCCAGCCGGCTGCTCACCGGGGCTGGGCGCCTTGTGGAAGTAGAGGTAGCCGCCAAAGATTTCGTCGGCGCCCTCGCCGCTCAGCACCACCTTCATGCCCATGGCCTTGATGCGCTGGGACAGCAGGTACATGGGCACCGCGGCGCGCACCTGCAGGAGCGGGCAGCGGCGGGGGCGCAGGCGTGGGCAGCGCATGTCAGGTGGCTCAGCAGGGGCAGCTCTGGCCCGGCGCGGTGCCCCAAGGCCCTCAGGCGCGGGCATGGGGACCCCAACAAGCGCAAGGCAACAAACATTTGGCACAGCCAATCCCAGCAGTGCGACAAAATGCAGCCGCCACGGTCCCGCACCTGCTCGTACGACTCAATGTGCCAGATGAGGTCGTACAGCGCGTCAATGCCCTCCTCCACCTGCAGGGCGGCAGCGGGCAGAGAGGTGCGACTGTGTGAGTTGGCCGGGGCAGCGAGGCCGCAGCTGCATGTGCCACCACTCTGCAAGCAGCCACCCAGCCGCCGTGCTACCAGCACCAGCCGCTTTGCGCCGCCTGTGGTGCACGGAACAACCCCAGCCGCCTGCCGGGCGGCTTTGCCCTGGACCAAAGCTCCGCCCCACCCACCGTGAAGGTGAACTCGGTGTGGATGGTGCCCAGGAAGTCGGCCACCTTGCGCGCGGCAATCAGGTCGGGGGAGCCTGCGGCAGTGGCAAGCAGCGGTAGGCGCAATGGTGAATGCTTTGGGAGTTGCAGCTCGGCCTCTGCCTGCTGTCTGCCGGGTGGGTCTGCTGGGCATCCCGTCTTCGACCAGCAAGCCGCGCTGCACAGCTCGCAACGGTGTGCGGCATGCTGCACCACGTAGCCTTCTCAGCGCTTCCTTCCCGGCAGCAGCGGCGGGCGCAGCGCACCCTTGATGCCGATGGAGTAGGTGTGCAGCTTGTGGTCCTTGTCAAACGCGTTGGTGGCCTCCTTGATGTGCCGCACCTGCGGCAGGAGGAACCCATGAACAACCACCATAAGCATGCATGGCTGCATTGCTAACCATCACCGCAAGGCTGGCCAGTCACAGCCAGCGCAGACACGTGCAGCTGCACCCCACGCGCGTGCACGGCGTCAGCTGTCCTTCCTGCTGCCTGCTGCTTCCCCCCGTGCAGCAGGCACTCCTTTGCCCCCCTGGGCGCCACGCACCGCCACGGATGCCACCAGGCTGCTGTCCAGGCCGCCGCTTAGCAGGATGGCCAGCGGCGCGTCAGACATCAGCCGCTTCACCACCGCGTCGATGAACGTTTGCTGCAGGGGGCGCGCAACCAGGGGCGCAGGCGGGCGGGCACGTTGGCATGCGACAGCTGCAAGTGCGCAGCAATTACACTGCTTGTGCTGAATTTGTTGCCTGCCTGCCGCATCCAGCCTGCGATGTCTCAAGCTCCCCGTGCTTGCCAAGTGGGGGGGCAGCCGTGTGTGTCGTGCCACCCCCCGCTCCCCCTGCTGCCCAGCCAGTGCTGTCCCCTGCTGCGAAGGTGCCATCTGAATCCTGCTGCCCACCCCCCCACCTTGAGCTGCGGGTAGTCCACGGGGGTGGTGGGGATGTGCTCCAGGCTGATCCAGTCGGGCTTGAACCAGCGCTCCAGCTTGCCAGTGCTGCTGCGGTACACATGGCCCTGTGGCGCAGGGTGGGAGACAAACAGCCGGCCGGCGGTGGGCGCAGCAGCCACCAAGCAATGCGCGAGTGGGCGGCTGCCACATTCCACTATCGGCTCCAAGGCCAGCAGGCTGCGTCGCTCTCTGCACTCGGCCTCAGCCAAGAAATGCGAATTCCACCCCAGTGCTGTCAATTCAGCCAAGCGGCAGACTGCAGAATGGCACCACTACCAGACCACCCCTGCTTTTAGTTACGCAGCAGCAGCCCATCCTCCTCCTCCCAGTCACTGCAGCTGCGGCGGGGCGCGCACCGGCGGGAAGTAGGACACGGTCTTGCACTTGGTCTGCAGCGCCTTCATCTCGCTGGCAAACCAGACGCTGCCGTCCTCGGCGTGGCCCCAGTACAGGGAGCAGATGCCGATGGGGTCGCGCGCCGCGGTAAAGTGCCCCGTCCGCTCATCCCAGATCACGCAGGCAAAGATGCCGTCCAGGCTGTTCCACAGCTCGTTGCTGTCGCCGTACCTGCGGGTGTAATAAGAGGTGGGCTGCGCTCGGCTGCTGTGCACACCATGCAGAGGTGCATGCAGCAAGCAGGGCGGAGCAGAGCAGCACATGGCAAGGCACAGGGTTTGCTTGCAGCCCTGCCATCCGGCCCGGCATGCCCTTGCACACCCTGCGCCCTGCTGCCCCCGCCTCACTTCTGGTAGAGGTAGCCGATCACCGCCGAGTCGGACTTGGAGTGCAGGTCCACGCCCGCCAGCTTGGTGTCGCGCAGCTGCTGGTGGTTGTAAATCTCCGAGTTCCTGCGCACCGCAGCAGGCGGGTTGAGGGTGTGGGCCCAAGTATGGCAGGCGGCGCCCGCCGTACTGCTGGCGCTGGGCAGGGGCAGCCGCCAACCCAATGCAAACGCAGGCGCCGCGGGCCACGCGCTGCAGGATTGGGATACAGCAGCTGTCTGCTGCTTGGCAGCAGCCGGCAACGTGCAAGCTGCGCCAAGATGCCCCAAGACGCGGCAATCGGCTGGTGCCTGCCGCCAGCTGCAGCGGGTTCCGCCCGGCCACCCCAAGGTTCTCACAGCGCCCAGGCGATGTTGCCCTCCGGCGTCTCGATCTGGAACGGCTGCCTGCAGCAGGGGACGGGCGGGGGACGGGCTGAGAGCGGGCCCTAGGTCAAGGCGGCGAGCATGAGGCATGGGAGCTGCCGCTTGCCTGCCCGTGTCAGTGGGGTCCACAATCATCAGGCGCTCGAAGGCGATGAACGCGCGGCCATCGGGCGCCTGGTAGATAGAGTTCTGGTCCGGCCCGCGGTGCCGCAGCAGCTTGGACAGCTTCAGGATGTCGCGGCGGTTTTTCTCGGCATCGCCTTGCATAAGCAAGGCCGCCAGGATGCCGCACATGCTTGCTGGCCCGAGTTGCGCTCGGCCCCGCCTCCACGCCTGCTCAGACGGCCCGGGCTGCCGTAGAAAGGAAGCAGGGGAACCCTGCTGCTAATTGAGGCCGTGAACGCCGCGTGCAAGCGCCTTCATCCTTGCCCGACCTGGCCGCTCATGCGGCGGCTCATGCATTAGCAAATAGCCGGGCGGGCAGTGCGCCCCCTGGTGTGGGCTGCTGCAGCACCTGGTGACCCAAAATAACACGGTTGCAACGATAAGATGAAGGACATAAAATAGGTTGAATACAATGCAACAATGTGATGCGTCCACCGCCCAACTGCCGCTCAGCCGCCGCTCGCTGCACCGCCGCCGTCGTCGCCCTCATCCCCACCCGTTGGCGGCCCCCGCAGCTCCAGAGAGCGCTTACCATCCACATACTCCTCCACCTGCAGGAGAGGCCGAGGCCATGAAGCAGCGGTGAAACGGACGGTGTTGGGTCGCCTGCGGTGCATGCATCCTCATTCCGCCAGCTTGCGAACTTTGAACAAAATCCCCACCTGCAATGGCCAATTTTTTGCGAGAGCATCCTCCCCTTGAGCTCCTCCCACTCCATCCCCAAGTCCTCTGCGCCACTCACCATCTTCTCAAAGGCAGGGCGGGAGTGCAGCTCGCAGAACGCCAGCGGCTCGCCATCGGTGGCGCGGAACGTGAGCTGCTGCCCCGCCGCGCGGCCGCACAGCACGTGGAAGGAGCGGCAGCACGTGCCAAACGCGCACTGCCTGCGCCAGGCAAGGAGGAGGGAGCGAGGCAGCGGTTGGATAACAGGCACATGGGCGTGCAGGTGGATCAGACCACATGGGGGCGAGGGTGCACATGGGTGCTGCGCATGCAACCGCAACCGCACCTGCTGTGCAGGCACATTGCCGGCCACATGCACACTCCACCCACCTACCATCAGCCCGCGCTCCCCAGCGAACCCCACACTCACACAGCCGCGCCGCCCGACTGCTTGCAGATCTCGCACCGCAGCTTGGCTCGCACCGCCGTCATGCGGTCCAGGCGCACCCCCGCCATGTGCTCGTGGTCCGCAAACTCAATCTCCGGCACCCACAGCGCGCAGGCCAGGTGGCAGAAAACCGCTGGCGCCGCAGCGGCCTTGCCCCCGCCCTTGCCCTTGCCCTTGCCACTGCCGCTGCTGCTGCCGCTGGCGGGCACCACTCGGCCCAGAGAGGTCACCTGGGGGGCAGGGTTGGGGCAGTGAGGAGAAGGTTGCGAGTCACAGGATCAGTGTGAGCAGGCGGGTGGTGGCGCGCTGGCCCAGTGTGTACGCATTGGAACGGCCTGAAAGCAGCCAGCAAGCTGGCCAGTAAAATATCCACCCTGGCTCCTCCCCTTGAAAGGCCCACCCCACCTTCTTCAGTGCGCCGCCCACCACGGGGCAGACGCAGCAGTTGGCGGCCCCCTGCTTCAGCTTGGCCTTGCAGGCCTCGCACAGCCACTTGCCCGCCGGCACCTTGTGCACGCCGTAGCACTGCTGGTGCACCGCCACGCTGCAGCGGGTATTGAAGGCAGGGTGAGGGAGGGGTGAAGGGGGGGCTGCTGCGCATGGCAGGCAGGGCGGGGGCAGCTGCCTGCAGCTGAAGCGATAGATGTGCACACGTGGGGCGTTGTGCAAACCACAGGCAGTCCCTGCGTACCGTGAGGCTGCCTGCCACCCAGAGCAGCCCCAGCGCCCCCACCTGCAGCCCTTGCCCTCGCACAGCAGGATGACGTTGCCGTCCACCGCCTCGCTGTCGCCGCACACATCGCACGCCACCTCCTCCTCCTCTCCTGCCTCCTCGCCTGCCCCCTGCTGCTGCCCACCGGCCTTCAACTTGAGAGAGGCGCCGCCGTCCTCCTCCTCCTCCTCTTCGTCCTCTGCAGCAGCAGCAGCCCTGCCAGGCTTGGGCGGCTGCACCGGCTTGAGGCGCGGCAGGTGGATGGCTGTGCTGGCGCTGGTGGTGTCTTCTTCCACAACCATGAACAGGCCGCGCCGCTGGGCACTGCCGCTGCCTGCTGGCGCCGCCTTGCCGCCCTTGCCCTGCCTCGCCGCCGCTGGCGCTGCCCCACCCGCCTGCCCCTCTTCATCCGGCCCGGCCGGCTCCGGCGCCCCACGCTGCGCCTGCTGCTGCTGCTGCTGCTGACCCTCTTCCTTGCCGCCGCTGCTGCTGCTGCCGCCGTCCTCGCCCGCCTCGTCAGCCAGCACCCCTGCCAGCTGGGACGCCACAGAGGAGGGGCGGCGCATGCGGCCGGTGCGGCGCGGCTGCGCCACCGCCGGCACGCTGTAATCGTCCTCACTCTCTGACGTGTCAGCCGACTCGTACTCATCGCTCAGCATGCCCTCCTCCTCCTCGCTGCTGCCGCTGCCTGTCTCTGCCGCCTCCTCCTCCTCCTCGCTGTGCGCCACAATGGAATCGTCCTCCTCGCTCTCGTCCTCCCTGCCCGGGTGGGTTGGGAGCAGGTGGAGGCAGGCGCGCTGGGGGGAGTACAGTAGAGATGCATCAGCAGTGCAGAAGGGCACACCTGCAGCGCTTACACATTACGGCGCATGCACACAAACGCCAAACAGGGTCTGTACTAGAAGTCTAGCCTGGGCTGCAGCGGCGGTCCTGGCCCAACACCCAAGCTCATGCCAGTGCACTGACCTGCCACGCTTGCCACCCCGTCCCCGCCCACCGCCGCGGCCCCGCCCTCGTCCTCCCGACAGCACAATCGGGCTGCTGTCATATGCCGCTGCGCCACGCCCACGGCCACGGCCGCGCCCACCGTCGCTGGGCACACGCGGCGCCGTCGGTTCGGCGCCCGTCCGTGCACGATACTTGAGCACCCTCAGCTGCACATTGAGGCGGCGCAGCGCCTCTATCTGCTGCCGCAGCACATGCAGCTGCGAGGGGGTGAGCACCTGCGGCAGGGGCAGAAAGCAACGTGCTCAGCTGTCAATGCCGTGGCAGGTGGCGGCAGCCAGGCCGCGGCGGCGGCGGACCCTGCAGCAGCAGCGCCGGCAGCACATTCGGATGCTTGCAAACGCTTGCAGGCTGCTTAAATCTCACCGGGCTGGCCTGCGCGGCGGCTATAAGCTCCGGCGCAAGGAGCACTTGGACAGTGGGCCGGAACCCCCGCTCCTGCGCCATGTCCGTCACTGCATGCCTTCTGCGACCTATTGTGTACACAATGCAGCGTGCTGCATCACTGCAAAAGCTCGCTGCCGCACTGCATGAGCGCACCCGCATGAACTCAAGGTTTGGCAGCTTCCCCGCGTCCATTTGCCATCGATCTCCGACCCAGCGTCTCTTGCTGACTGCAGCCAAGCATCCCCATCCCTCGCTGTCCTCCCGCAACGCCGTCGCTATGCCAACTTGCACGCTGCTGACCCTGCTGGCCCTGTCCTGCTGCCTGGTGGCCGGGCAGGCGGCAGCCATGAGCCCTGGAGGGCGCCAGCTGCTGCAGGTGCGCGCCGGCAGCTGCAACCTCGGCGGCGGCCGGCGGCCGTGGGGGTGCCCGCCAAAGTGCAGCGTTGCGGCGGCATGACTTGGCCATTGAAGCGCCGCATTGACATGACATGCATACTGTTTGAACCCACTCCCCCTGCCATGCCGCACCGCACTGCAGGTGCCAGTCAACTGCTCCGCCGCCGGCGACAGCTGGGCGCGCGACCGCTTCACCTGCTCCATCCCGCCCGCCTTCACTGCCGAGTGCCAGATCGCCACGGCTCCCGCGCCCAGCGGCAACGTGCACTGCTCGGTGCGTGCAACGTGCATGGGGTCAAAGGGGCGTAGCGTCCGTGTAGCGGCATGGGCAGAATCCTCTTGCTGGGCTGCAGCTGCAGGGCCTGCAGAGCGCAGCGCTCATGTTGCCATGCCATGCGGGAGCCTCATGACTACATCCAGCCTGCTTCAAGTGTCCCTTGCCTACCCTGACAGCATGTGTGTGTTTGCAGTCAGCCTGCCATGGAGCATCCATGTCATGTGATAGTGTCACGGCACCATGCTGGCGTCGCACCTTGCGGCGGCCATGGCGGCGGCCATTCCAGTTCATGCCGTCTCGTGCCAAGCATCCTTCCCAGCTTGAAGCTCACCCCTGCCCCTGCAGGTGATCAACGACGAGAAGCCCAACATCCAGACGGGTCTGACCTGCCCCGTCAAGGAGTGTGTGTCCGTCTGTGACCTGGTGGTCATGCAGGTGGACAGGGGCTGGCATGAGCGGGGCATGTGCGTGAGCCAGCAGCATGTATATGCACGTGTGCAGCCAGGGCCAGGGCCAGGGGTGCGCTGCTTGTGCTGTGCAGTGGTGTTTTGGAGTATGCCGGGCTGACACATGCTGGCATCAAGGGCGCTGGCCAGCTGGTCTGGCGGTGAGCTGGGAGACGGTTGGGAGCCCTAAGGTTACATGGCCGATGCGATCACCCACCGACCCCAGGCTTCATCCCCACCTCCCTGCTTCAGAACTTCTTCCCACCGGATCTCGTCACTGCCTTTGTGGAGCTGCTTGCGGCCTGGAAGCCCTCAGTGCCGGGCTGCTGAGCTGGGGGGAGCAGCTGAGCGGCCGACACACGTTCCAGCGGTGTGCAGCAACCCAGCCTGCTATGATCAGTACAGGGTGACCATTCGCGTGTGTCTGCATCATTCGTCTTGCCTGCCAGCCTGCAACAGCACGTGTCTCTCGTGTCCAGCTTTGCCATGCTAGTGCCCCCACATCTCCAGTGCCTGCCTCCTGCAATGCGGCAACTGTAAGAGGCCTTGACCGTGCAATTGAACAGTGGGAAGCAAGCTCACAGCAGATGACCGCCTGTTGGCCTGGGTAACAGAACAGCTGCAGGGCATCACGTGTCCTACGGTGCGCTAGCTGCTCCCCACACCTGTCGTGCCACGTCCCAACCTGCCTACTGCCAGGCCTGTCCTGCCTGTGCTTCAAGCTGCAAAAGCTTACAGCTTGGCGACTGCCCGCAGGGGGAGGGGAGACGAGCTAATAGATGGGGGAAAAAAGAGGGTACTGCCTGCCGCGCGTGCAACAAAAACCGGTGCGCGGCAGCAAGTGGGGGGTGGGCCGCAGCTTCTGTGTTGCAGCGGCGCAATAAAATGCATGTGTATTGGTGCCATGAGGGGAAAGAAAAGCAGCAGTGTTGTGACGAGCGATACCGAGACAGGAGCACTGGAGAAGCGAGGCAGAGGAGGTGGAGGAGTCAGAGCAGCGAGCAGCCGCAGCGGCGGCGGTGAGCTAGGGGGGAGCGGCAAGCAATGGGAGGAGGGAGCAGCAGAGCAGCAGGAGGGAGGGGCTTCACACCAGGTGGTGCTGCGAGCCGTTGCTGCTGCCCAGCGGGGACGCGCCCTGCTGGCCGCCGCCCTGCGCGCCGATGCCGCCTTGCGGCGGTGGCACCAGCGGCAGGCACTCGGTGACGGGGATGCCGTGCGCGCGCATGCAGTTGTGCTTGGCTGGGTTGTTGGTCAGCAGCGCGATGGAGCCCACGCCCAGGTCGCGCAGGATGTGCGCCGCCACGCCGTAGTCGCGCGCATCCACCTGCGGGGAGGGAAGAGGGTGCGGAGGGGAGGGGATGGTGAGCAGCGTGGAGCAAGGGGATGGTGGGGGTGAGGCCGGGGCAACTGCTGCGCTGCTGGGGGCATACTGCTGCGGCAGCTTGGGGTTGGCAGTACAGTGGCGACTGCCGCTGCTCCAACCTGACGCTGCAGGCATGCTTGCCCACACTCATCACTCACGCCAAGCCTCCCATCCCCGCTGCCGCGCACCGGGAACGCGCCGTCCTCGAGCGCGGCGGGAGAGGCGCAGGCTGCGGGGGAGGCGTCTGCGCGCGCATACGCCTCCAGCTCCTCCGCCAGGCCCAGTCCCCGCCCCTGCTGGCCGCGCAGGTAGACCAGCACGCCCGCCCCCGCCGCCACAATGGCGCGCAGCGAGGCGTCCAGCTGGGAGCCGCTGTCGCAGCGCTCAGCACCCAGCAGGTCGCCCAGCATGGACTCGGAGTGCACGCGCGCCAGCACGCCCGCGCCGCCCGCCACGTCGCCGTGCACCAGCGCCAGGTGCTCCGTGCCGTCCAGCGGCGAGCGGTAGGCGCGCGCCTCAAAGGTGCCGTACCTGCGGCGGGTGGCATGGGAGGGGGCGGGGGGCGGGAGGGGGTGGGCAACAGGTGGGTGGGTTTGTGTGGGTGATTAGCATGGTGTGCAGAAGCCAACATCAACCACGGTGAATGCCAGGCAATAACACAGCAGCCAGGGCTACACAGCAGGTCGTCTCAGCGCCATGCATCTGGCGCCTTGTGGCGGCAAGTGCAGCCCGCAGCACCTACCGCGTGCGCAGCTGCGTGGCGTAGCTCAGCTCCACCAGGGGGTCGTGCTTCAGGCGGTACCGCACCTGCACATTGGAGGGCAGCAGTGCAACACAGGGGTGTCACCGCATGAGCTGAGGAAGCCTTGGGACGGAGGAAGCGCTTGCACATGCAGCCAGCGGGCAGCACATTGCGGTGAGCACAGCTTCCGGGCTCTTTGCTGCAAGCTGCACAAAGGTTCCTGAGCCATGCCACCCAAGTAACAAAGCAGCAGCGGGCTGGGCGCACCAGGTCGGCAATCGTGATGCACTTCAGGTTGTGCTGCTCCGCAAACGCCAGCAGCTCCGGCGTGCGTGCCATCGTGCCGTCATCGTTCACCTACAGCCAGTCAAGTCAGTCAAGTCAGCGTGTCAGCGAGGAAAGCATGCCCAGCTCGCAGTGTGCATCATCGGCCAAAGACCGGCAGCAGCAGGGTGAGAAGGACGCCGCTACAGCAGACCAGAGCTGCAGCAAGGCCTCAGCAGCCTCCATGGCAAAACAAAATGCCCTCCTGCACTCACAATCTCGCACAGCACGCCCGCGGGTGCGCAGCCGGCCAGGCGGCACAGGTCCACAGACGCCTCTGTGTGGCCCGGCCGCCGCAGCACGCCACCCTGCAGGCCAGGTGGGCAGGCAGCAGCAGCACAGTCGGCAGGGCAGCTCCAGTGGCCAAGGGCACTGCACCAACTGCTGCGCCCCTGCTCCAACAGCTGCGGCCACACTGCCTGGCAGACGCTGAGACCTACAGCCCCGCCTGGCTCCTCCCAGGAACACAGCCCATCCAGCATGCACCCCATCACCCTGCAGACACGCCCCATGCCAATTTGCCCCGCCGCACCTCTCGTGCGCGCAGCGGGAAGATGTGGCCCGGCCGCTTGAAGTCGGAGGGCTGCGCTTCGGGGTCGGCCAGCGCGCGCAGCGTGGCGGCGCGGTCCGCCGCCGAGATGCCGGTGCTGGTGCCGTGGCGCAGGTCGACTGTGACTGTGAAGGCTGTGTACATGGCCTCCTCGTTTTCGGCGGAGGAGACCATGAGTGGGATGCGCAGGCGGTCCAGCTCGGCGCCGGTCATGCCCACGCACACCACGCCGCTGGTGTAGCGCACCATGAAGGCCATGGCGGCGGGGGTGACGCGGTCGGCTGCGCAGATGAGGTCGCCCTCGTTCTCGCGGTCCTCGTCATCCAGCACCACCACCAGCTCGCCCGCCGCCATGGCCGCCAGCGCCTCGGGGATGGAGGAGAAGCCGGGCGCCGGAAGGTCCAGGTCGCGCTCGCTCACGCTGGAGAAGGCGGGCGAGGGGTGCGCCGCTGCAGCTGCAGCTGCCACTGCACGCTGGCGAGCTGCGGGGGAGGCGGGGGCAGGCGCTGCCTGCAGCGCCGCCGACGGCTGGGCGGCGGCGGCACTGCCGCTACTGCTGCTGCTGCTGCTGGCGGCTGACGCAGCAACCGCAGGACGCCTCAGGGCTGCTGCTGGGCGCGCAGGGGCGCTGCTGCTGCCGCTGGGAGGCCCCACGGCCTGCCTAGCAAGCGGGCGCTGCAGGCAGGCTGCTTGCAGTGCGGCCGCCATGGTCGCCTGCTTTTGCAAAACGCCTGGGCTGCTGTGCAGGGCGTGGAAGAGCTTGGGAAGAGCGCCGGCTCACGGCAGCGGGTTGCAGGCTCACTTCAGCGGGGCCAGTGGCCTTCTATGATTTATGCTGTCAGTCTGGGTGTTTCCGATGCATGCATGGCGCCACAGGCAATCGGGGTGGGCCACCCACCAGCGAGCAAGCATGAGCCGTCCCATGCAAGCACGGAGCGTCTTCTGTGGCCTTCCCGCCATCGCCGTCACGATCAGCGTCCCTCGGATGGTTCATCAGAGTGCAGCTCAGGCTTCCCATTAGCCTGCACCGCCCTGCCCATCTGCTGGCCGTCTCCTCGAGCTTCCCCTCCGCTCCACAGACTCTCACCGGTACCGAACAACAGCATGGAGCTCTGTAGAAGCGTACAGCGCGCGATCCAGCCCCCAGCGGCCGCAGGCGCCCGGCGGCGAACAGCGGCGGCGCAAGCGGCGGCGTCAGCGTGTTTGGGCAGCCGGCCAGCAGGCCTGCTGCCATGCCAGCAGCAACTTGGCTGCACTCGGCTGCGACAGCAGCGAGGGCAGCTGGTGGCAGTACCGCGAGAGCGTCGGCAGCAACTTGTAGCAGCGGCGGCGGCGGTGGCAGCAGCACCAGCAACCCAGGCAGCAGTCAATGCCTTCTGGCCAGCGCTGGTGCAGGCCTGGAACACCAACCCCTCGGCAGTGCTGCTGGCGGCAGGGGCCTGCATCCTGGGTGTGGCGCTGTCCATCTTCTTGCTGGCCGCCATCCCCACCATGCTGGTAAGCGCTGCTTGGCAGGGAAGCAGGCGGGGCTGGCTCAGCTGGCAGCTGGTTGCTTCTTGATCTGCTGTTGTGTATGTGGTGCTGCCGCACAGAATCCTGCCACACCCAGCCATAAAGCGCTGCCCTGCTTTCATGCGCACATGCAGGCCCTGCGACGCAGCGCGCACGCCGCCGCCTCGCTGCTGGCCACGCTGGAGGCGGAGGTGCCCGACACCGCGGCCACTCTGCGCCTGTCGGGCATGGAGCTGGCCGACTGCATCGGCGAGATAGGCGCGCTGGGGTGAGCGGAAGGAGGGGGCTGTGCTGGGGTTGTGGCTAGCCAACAGGACTTGGGCATCGGGCCTGGGATGTGATGCAGGCAGCCGAAGGTGCACTTGTGGGAAGGCAACGGCCCGAAGCACGGCATGCCCACGATTCTCAAACTTCTTCTCACATGCGCCATCTGCCTGCCTCACCCCTCCACTGTGACCCCAGCACGGACCTGACGGAAGGCGTGCGCGCCTCTGCCCGCGCGCTGGCCAGCGCAGAGCAGGGCATCCGCGCCGCCGGCAACCTGGCGGGGCGCACGGTGGCGGAGCAGCTGCCCAGGGCGCAAGGTGCGCAGGAGAGGATGGCGGCACCAATGTGAATTGAGAGTTCTTAGATTGGTTGTGAAATGACAGCACACCATTCATAGGCTGTAGCAGGCTGCTGGCCAGGCTGGTCCTCTCGATCGCATGTAGAGCCTTGCCTGGCCTGCCTGGCTGCTTAGGGCACCAAGAATCCCCACATGGGATGACCACTGATCTTCCCCCGCCCTCCCTGAATTTCTCCCTCTCCACATCCCACACACCCCACACCTGCAGACAAGGTCGAGGCGGCGCTGCAGGAGCGGGCGCGGCTGGACTACACGGCCCGGGTGGTGGGCGATGCAGCCGCCTCCACACGCACCGTGCTGCAGCGCCTGCGCTTTGCGCTGGCGGCAGGCGGCCTGGCGCAGCGGCTGGCGTGGTCGGCAGGGCGGCTGCGGCGCGGGCGGCCACCCGCCGGCGGCAGCGTGGGCGGCGGCAGCGTGGACGACATGGGTGTTGGGGTGCCCAGGTACTGAGGGCTCCGGGGAGCTCGAGTGTAAATTGCTGTGTGCTACGGCCGGCAGGGCTGCCAGCGTGCAAGGTGGAATAGGGGGCAAGAGGCCGGCGGGTTGCGAAGGTGCTGAGAGCTTGTTCAGCCAGATGTGAGGAGCATTCTGTGTTGGGATGCTGGGAGGAGCAGGTGGGCGGCGTGAGGCGTTGCCACACACTGCAGCGCAGCTGCGGCTGGCCTCGCAGCACTGAGGTGGAGTACGGAAGTTCCCTGCCACCAACAACTCGTCCGTACTCTGTCCATTGTTGGCCAGTGGCCTGGTTGCAGTGCCGGTGTCCCACAAAGACTAAAGACTGGGGGTCTAGGGCAGCCGGCGACCCAGGACCGTTGACCTGGGGGCGCCGGCGGGGCGGGATTGTAGGCGGCGCGAACGCCCGGCCGCTGCGCACGGGAGGCTCCTTGGGAGGTGCCAGGGCCCTGAGGCAGGGCTGGGAGGCCGGGGGCGGCTCTCCCGCTCGCCTGCATGACCGCACTCGACGATGTTGACGCCGCCCTGGCCCGCTAGGCCGTTGTTTCGAGCTCTCTTCCCTGCCACCATGGCCGCATAAGAGCCTGTGGGTGTCTCCCACGCTCTCCGAGCCTATATGAGTATGAGTCAGGTCGCCCCGGCAGTGGCGGCCGCCAGCCGACCCGGAGGCCTCTCCAAGGCCGTGGAACGCGCCTGGAGCAGCGAGGTGAGCCTCCCTCAGCGCCGCGGCGGCCGTTGCTGCGCCCAGGGTTTGCTCGGGCGCCGACCCTCCCCTCCCGCTGCCCTCTTCGCCCGCAGGCCAAACCGCTGGCATGTCCGAGGCCCAGGCCACCCGCGACCGCGGCGCCCGAGGAACCGGAGGCGGCGCCCCGGGGGCTCTCCACCAGGCAAGCCTGCTGCAGCGCTCCCCTGGCGCCCGTTGGCCGCCCCGCTGCTCCCACCGCACTCCTGCTGGTTCTGGAGGGCTGGCGGAGGGCGCGGCACGCGGGGGCAGGCAGCGCCGGCTTGAACCCACCGCTCGCCGTCGCCCGCTCCACCAACACCCGAGCCCCGCCAACCCACAGCCCCCACCCCACCCCCGCCGACCCTCCCTGCAGTACCTCTGCGCCCTCCTTCGGCTCTGTGGGCCGTGATGAGGTGCCATCGGACGCGCTGTCGGAGCTGCGCCGTCTGTTTGCTGCCGAGTGCAGCCTGGGCGCGCCCGGCCCCGGCTTTGGCGTCTCCCCGCCCGTGCGCTCTGGCGCCGCCAATGGCCTGGTCCACGACTCGCTGTGGCGCGCAGAGGCGCCCCGCGCCTGCAAGGCCAGCCTGCGGGCGCTGCAGGAGCGCGCCGGGCCGCTGCGCGCCACGTGCGCTGGAGACTACAGGCTTCTCATGGCCTCCCCCGACCAGGGCCTGCTGTCCGGCGCCTGCCGCGACGATGAGGACGGCAGCGACGGCACCGCCGCCGGCTCCTGTGGCGGCTTCAGCACCGGCGGCATCAGCTGGATGGACGCCGACGGCGGCGCCGGCGGCTTTTCGGCCGCCGCCGCCGGCCGCTCCCTGGCCAGCTCACGCGCCTCGGCCCCCTCCCCCGCCGCCGGCTGGTACGGCGGCCGCCCAGCGCACAGCCCCTCCCCCGACCCCGACCGCCTGCTGTTCAGCTACTGAGCGGCGGCGCCCTGACGGCAGGCGTGGGCGGGGGCGTGCTGGCTGTACAGCCCCCAGCCCACCCCCGCCACCCTGCCACCACAACCACCACAAAACCCAGCCACCCATGCAGAGCCCACCCAAACCTCCCCGAACCCTGCCTGTTCATTTTGAGACTTGTGCCTGCCTCTGCAGGCGACCCGGCCCCCGCTGGCCGCGGCGCCACCTTGTGCCTGCTGCGCCGGCGCGCCGCCCCTCGGTACCTCGCGGCGCGCCGGCCACCCCATGCCACCAAAAACACTTATTTCTTTTTTTACCGCACCACAGCTGCTCCCACCCCATCCGCTCGCCGTGTACCAAACCCATCCCCCCGGGCCTGTAGCCCACCCGGCGCCCCGCGGCAGCTGTGCCCTCTGGCACCCCGCGCCTGTGAACTAGTGATTGCTTACCGCCCCCCTCCTAAACCCCCTTCATTTGTTTGCGGCCAGTGTGTGCGGCGATTAGCGCGCAGAATCTCAGCGTTGTTTGTTCGTTCAACCACCGTTTTATCCCCACACTGTCATCCTTGCATTTCTGCGGTCCCGCTCCCCCCCTGTCTACTTGCCCCGTGGGCCCGTTTTGCCTCGATGCCCCGATTTTCTTTCCTCGGCAAATAACAAGAGTGTGTAACTTTGCATGCAGCAGGGTGCACGCAGCATGAAGCAGAGAGCAGCAGGCAGAGGAGAGCAGGTGCAGAGGTAGGGGTAGGCATGGCTGAGAAGCATGCAGGACGGGGGCAGTGCAGCACGTTGGTGAGGGGGTCAAGAGGTCAAGGCATTCAGATGAAACATTTGGGCCCAGCTGGTAGTGTGTGAGGAGCCAGGCGGCTGCAGGAGTCGCCTCGAGGGGGGGCTATGCGCCCGCTGGCACGCCGCCGGGCACCAGCGATGCCCAGACGCGGGCGGTGTCCCCTGCTAGGCGCGCCTCCGCCAGCGCAAAGTCGCGCAGCACGTAGCTACAAGGCGGCAGTGCGTGGGGTGGGTAGAGTTGGCTGAACATGACCGTGGCCTCTAGTGCTTGTGGCTGCCGTGGCTGCCTGACACCCAGCAGTTCCAGAGCCCAAGGCAGCGCTCAGCTGGGCAGGCCATGACATGCACAGCAGCGCAGGGCAGCCAGCGCACCCCATCTCCTGCGCCCGCTCGCGCTGGAAGCGGTCCATCTCCACCCCCATGCGCTGCACAATGGTCTGCGGCAGGGGTGAGAGTGCAGTGGAGAACAGGGGTGAGGCATACGTAGGGGTGGTTAAACGCGGCCTGGGCCGCCCAGCAAGCATGCCCAGCCGGCAAAAACCACTCCCATGTGGCTGCATTATCACCACATCAACCAGCAGCTGTCGATGCGCAACAGCAAGCATTCTGTCCAGTGCAGCAGCACCAAACCCAGCAGGCCAGCACCCACCTCATACGTGGCCTTGGCTGCTTCCGCCCGCTGCTGCGCATCGCCCAGGTCGCGCTCGGCTTCCGCCACCCGCTCCTCCCGCACACCCGGCGTGCCGCGCAGCTTGGCCAGCCGCGCTCGCTTGGCATCCACATCGCTGCGCGCCTGCAGGGGAATGTACAGCGGTGTGGAGGGGCACAGGCAGGGCAGGTGGGTGGGGAGAAGTTGAGGGGCAGAGATGCAGGCAGCAGTGCAGCAGCGCATCCCTCTCATTGCAAGTTGGTGGGTTGTTGTTCCGCCCCAGTCAGCGTCGGACAGTAGTGCAGCCTGCAACTGCGGCCAGTGCCCACCTGCTGGTACGCCTGCAGCGCTGCTGATCGGTCGGCCATCACCTTCTTGGCCGCCTGCGCAGCATGAGCCCAGGGCAACACCATCTGGTTGCAGCACTGACCAGCTGGCCCGCAGCACCTGCGGCCTCCCTCCTGTCTGGAACTCAGCAGGCGCATGCGAAAGAGGAGTAGAGCTGGGACACCCATCAAACACCACCACCACCACCAACTCACCGCCACGGTGCGCACAAATTCCTTGAGCGGCGCCTCGAAGCTGGAGGCCAGTGAGGCGGAGGAGGAGGAGCAGAGCTTGGACACCGCCTCTGCGCGCTCGCCCAGCTGGCCAAAGCCGTCGGCCACCACGCCCTGCGGAGTGGCAGGGCGGGGAGGCAAGGGGAGAGTGAGAGTGGGATGCAGGCGCACATGCAGGAAGAGTAGCAGTCATGGCTGTAACCTTGCCTGCACCTCAACACATGCCAGCCAGGAACATAACAAGTCGCAAGACACCAGGCAAGTGCCGTCCATCCCCAGCTGCACCTCTCAAACCACAGCCTGCTTACAGCCCCCGCCCCCAGCCCCGCACCGACTCCTCGTAGCGCCCCAGCGCCGCCATGGCCGCACCAAACTCGCGCACCGCCTCGCCCAGCTCCGCCTGCGGGTGGACGAAGTAGGCGGCATGAGTCATGCATCACAAAGCTGAGGCTGCCCCTGGGATGCATGTGCTGCCACCCATGCGGCAGGCTGCCACCTACATGCGGCAGGCTGCCATGGGTATGCACACATCTCCTCCTGCGCTGCCACGGCTCACCTGGTGCCGCACCAGACGCGCCGCCTGCCTGTGCGCCTCCCCCAGGTGCCGCTCCAGCTCGTGCACGTATGCGCGCACCTGTCCAGGGGGCAGGCAGGAGGGATCAGGGAGAGCAGGAGCAGGAGAAGGGTGAGTGGTGGAGCAGCAGACAGTGCAGGCAAGCAGCCAAGACATGCCCATGCGCCGCATTGGCTTCCCCTTCCTACTGCCTCAGCACAGCATTCATGTATGGGCACCCACCACCTCACTTAACCATCCCCTCAGGATGCATCCCACCCCTCAAGCACCCCACCTTGCAGCACTCCACCCCTCAAGCATCCCACCACCACCACCAACCAACCACACCCACCTTGAGGTACTCGGCGTCCTCCTCCTCGTCGTCCGACCGCTTGTGGTACAGGTTGGAGGCGGTGTGGGACAGGTCGCGCAGGAAGCCCACCGCGCTGGCCAGCGTCTTCTTGGCGGCGCCCTGCTGGCAGCGGGAAGAGGGTGGGTGGGAAGCGGGGTGGGGTGGGTTGGTAATGAGAGAGGCATGGGGGTAGCAAGGTGCGGCAGGAGTTGCGGGACAGTCACCAGGCAGGCAGGCTTCATTGCGGAAGCAGCTGGATGTGGAGCCTCACACCCAGATCTTGGCGCCTCCCGAGGCGTCTTCCCTTCCAGCCCCAGCCAGGGCGCAATGGCCCCGCCCCCTGCACCAGCACAGAAGCGCAGACGCGCCTGGGGCGTGCTGGCGGGCGGCTCGTCCGCCTGGCTGCGCGACACCTCGATGCCAAACTCGGTCTCGCTGGCCTCCAGGAACAGCTGCAGGTCGGGGCTGGCCTTGAGGGCGGGGTGCGCGGCCTGCGGGGGCATGGTGGGAGGATGGTAAGGTGAAGGCAGCATAAGTGGGCAGCACGGCAGGGAGCATGCGGTGGAGCACAGGGAGAGCAGGCGAGATGCGAGGGATGCGGCCACCCAGCGGCTGCGGCAGTGGCCATCCTGTGCATTTTTCAGACCCATGCTGCGCGGCCCAGCCCGCACTGCGCACCACTCGGTTGATGAAGATGGTGAGGGCGGCCCGCCGCTGCTCAATGAACTCGGTGGTCATCTGCAGGTTGGGAAGAAGGGTGAGCCAGCCTGTGAGGGTGGGCAGACAGCCTCCTGCTGCCGCTGCGCTTGTGCTGTGCCCAGCAACTAACACAGCCATGCCACTAATATTAATTGTAAGCCTTTTCAGCCCATCTTAATTCACCTTGTACTTCTCCACCACATTCTTCTCGGGCAGCGCTGGAACAATCACTCCTGCAGGGATGGGGCAGGGGCCACGGCTGCTAGATTGCATGCAACGCTGCCGAGCTGCACCTTGCAGCATCTCAGGCTGCGGTGCCGGCATATGCGCCCCTGCCTCCTACCCTCTGTGTGCCATTGAAGCACAGCAACTGACACTTACTCACTGCTTGCACCTGACCAACAGCAGCCAAGCAGCACGCCAGGTTGTTGTGAGTGCAGCCCATTCACAGCAGCCACACAGGCTCCACAGACACACGCGCCTCACCTCGGTACTCTCGGCGAAGGCGGCGCTGCAGCCAGACAAAGTCGCGGAAGCGGCGGATCACCTCCGCCTGTGGCCGGTACCCCGGAGCGCTGCTGCGGGTGATTACCTTGTAGGTCACATGCGCCTGCGCAGGTGGTGGGATCGGGAGAGGTTGCATGGGAGGGAGTGCAAGGAAGGCTGTGCAAGCAGCAGCGCACTGCTTGGCAAGCATGGGCGTAGGCTTGTGAGGCAGAACAGCACAGCAGCATGAAGATATGAACACATGCGCTGGACAGCCACAAGAGCGCAGGACAGAAACTGTAACCAGCTCCACAGCAACAGCAACAGCAGCAAGGGCAGCGGGCCTGCACGCGCTTACCGCTACACCCTCGCCCTGCCGCACGGGATCGGTCACCCGGATGTCAAACTCCGAGTGTGGGGGCACCTGAGTGATCAGGAGGGGTGGGCGCAGGGCGTTGGGTGCACATAGGAATGCGAGGTGTTGATGGTTCCACGAGGGTGGCAGCAGGTGCCGTGCACTTGATGGGCATTGCAGGCATGGCGCTGTCGCCTCACCCCATAAGTGCCCGACCCCGCTGGTCGCCCAGATGTGCTGGCCGGCTCCTTGACCTGCAGAGCGTGGGGAAGTCAGCAAGCCAGTTGTCGACACAAGGCCAGGCGGCGGCGCCAGCGGCTGTTGGCGGCAGCGGGCGGCGGCAGGGCAGCAGACGCACCACCGTGCTCTGCAGCACCACGGAATCGTAGGCCGGCGGTGGCGGCTCCTCCAGGTGCGCCGAGCCGCCCAGGGGCTCGTCGTGAAGGTCGCTCTCCGCTGCGAAGCCCAGCGGGCCGGGGCTGCCAAACACCGGGGCGCCGTGCATCGTGATCGCGGCTCAGATGGAGCTGGTAGCACTGCGCCAGGGGTCTAACCCCGTGTCGGAGCCCTGCGCTGCGACTGACCGCTGCCCGTGCCTCCTCTGCAGCGCCCCGATCGCTTCCCACTGATCACGCAGTGCCGGCGGGCGAGTGAAGGCGGCTGGGCACGGCTGGGGCCACAATGCGCCGCAGCGGCGGGAGCGCGGTGGGGGCGTGCAGCCCAAGCAGGTGTGGAGGAAGCTTCGCATGCTGTCCATTGATTCACCGCTCCTGCTGCCGCGCACACAGCATCAGAGTTGTGCTTGCATCAAGAGCTTCCATCACCACCTGCCATCTGCTGCTTGTGCGCCAGCCCGCCCGAGCTGCAATCTTGCCCCATCTTCTCTGGCCTCTTGTCTCTCTTCAATTGCGCAAATGTTACATCGGTGCGCTGGCCATCAGCGCACAACCGCAGCTACCCCTCAAAGCGCCTTCTGCAGGCCCTCCATGAGCGTCAGCTTGCTGAGCGCCTGCTGCGTCGCCGAGTTGATGTGCTGGCAGTACGACGCCATCTGGTTGGACTGCGGGAAGGGGACGGGTGGGCAGGGGATGTGTGCGGTTGGGCCATGAATTCAGGACGGAAGGACTGACAGTGGTGCAGAGCACGCAGGTTTGAGCTCACCCAGGCAGCAGATTCATTGCAGTGCATTTTAATCCAAGCCAACCAACCAGCCCAACCACTCCCGCTTCGCTCGGTCAAATGAGTCCCCCTCTTGCAAGTGCTCCTCCAGCTGCTCCCCTCCCCTGCCCTTCCCCCCTCTCACCAGCAGCATGTTGTCCAGCTGGTTGGGCTCCGCCACCGACTTGAACATGCCCTCAGGCGGGTCCTCAGGCAGCGGCTCCTCGCCTGGGCGGAGGGCACAGGATCGGGAGGCGCAGGTGAGCCGCAGCGGCGGCAGCAGCAGCTTCGGTGTGGCAAGGGAGGGCTGTGCAGTGGCTAGCATGTGGGTTGGCACAACTGCAGGCCAGCCTGACAAAGCACAGCTCATCACCCAAGCACCGGATGGTCTGCCCCTTGCTTTGCAGCCCCCACCACCCATCACGCACCCGCTGCACGCCGCGCCATGTTCTCCTGCCGCCGCTGCACCTTGAACTGCGCAATGGCCTGCAGCTGGCGCCGCTGCTGCTGCTGGTACATGGTCAGCTTGCCCTGCGGAAATGATGGTGGGGGTAATGGAAGGGTTAGAAAAGCAAGCTTAACACAGTGCCTCTTCTGCCGCCCTCTTGTTGCAACACATTGCATCGTGTGCAGCGGCCATCGTCCGTGCTCCCACTAGCATCCCTCACAGCGGTCAGCACCACCCCTCACGCCAACCCACCTGCTCCACCATGACGTCGTCCAGGCAGTCGTTCAGGTACTCCAGATTCTTCTCCAGCAGCTGCGCCACGCCCAGGTTCAGCCTGCACAGGTGTGGGTGGGAGGCAGGGGTGAATGATGGAGCCGACAGCAAGCAGCGAATGGCAGCCGCTGGTGTTGCCTTGTTGTTCAACACTGCCGGGCAGGCCGCGATCACACATGCCGTTGTAACCAATCAAACGGGGCGCTGTCTCCGCAAGCGTCCTCCCTCACCGCTCGTAGTCCAGGGCAGTGACCTCCGAGGGGGGCGCCACCTCAGCCGCCAGCGCCGCTGCCATGGGCGAGTTGTGCACCTGCGGGGGGGCAGCACGGAAGCGAGGTGGCTGGTTAGCAAGAGGCCTGGCGGGTCAAGCCTCAGAAAACATCAGCAGTGAACAAACCGCGGGCAGCCTAATGTGCTTGGCAGAGCGCCGCTGTGCTCACCGCCACCGGGATCTCCACAAACACGTCCCGCCAGGACAGCCCCTTGGCCCGGATCTTCTCTATCGTCAGCGAGCCTACGGGCAGGGAGTGGAGCAGGGCGGCATAGGGTCACCTAAGGCAAGCTGAGAGTGTTGCCCACTGGAGCGGCTGAGATTGCACAGCAGCAGCAGCCTCGGCTGTGCCTGCGCGCCGCAAGCAAGCCTGCCAGATGCCTGCCAGCAGCAGGCTGGTTGTTCACCCAGCTCGCCAGCTGGGCTGTGCCGTGGCTGTGGCTGTGCTGTGCTGTGCTCACCCTCGCGGTACGCCTCCACAAACTGTTCCGACAGGCGGATGGCCTTGAGGCCCAGCGCACCGCCCAGCGCCGCGGTCGTGTCGTACACAATGCTGCAGGAAGGGGTTGGGTTTTGGGGACGGCGGCGGTGAGCGGCAGGGCTCCGTGGCAGTGGCGGGCAGGCAGGAACGAGGTGGGGTAGATGCTGCAACTGGCTGCGAGTGTGGCGAGGTTGAGCTGTGCTGCGCAGTTCATCGCTGCAGGCCTGTGTGCACTCCAGCTGCCTGCTCATCCGAGGCCCCCTGCGCCGCTCACCACACGCAGCGGTCCAGCGACTCCATGTAGCTCACAAACGTCTCGATGATCTCCACCACCTGGAAGGAGCCGCTGATGGTGGACTGGTACCTGCGCCAGCGGCAGCAGGGCGGTGTGGTTGGCAATTCTGCGGGCCTTGGTACCAGCCATGCTGCACAAATCGACGCCAACTGCACCAAAGACATAGCCAACAGCGCATCAGCAGCCCACCACACCCCCCGCTCCCACACTATCGCACCAGCCCACGGTGTTGTTGTCCGCGTTGATCTCGCGCAGGCAGCGCATCATCTCCAGCTGGTAGCTCTCGCCCTCGCCCACCTCCTCGTGCTCCTCGCCCGCGTTGCCCTGCCGAGCAGGCGGTGCAGGTGGCAGCATGAGCAGCCGCAAGCGCAGCGGGCAGCAACAGAGCAGGCAGCGAGGCAAAAGGCGGCAGCGGCGGCGGCTGCGATTGGCCATCCAACACATGCAAGTGAAGCAAGCCATGCCATGCTGCCACACTCTCATCTGCACAAGAATACACCTGCAAATGCCACAGGGGCGCAACGCACCGGGTAGGGGAAGCAGTCGGTGACCTCGAGCGTGCCGCCGACGTCCAGGCCGAGCAGCTGGCCGGTGGAGATTGTGGCGCCCTCGTTCTGGGAGCAGTGCTGCGCAATCTTCAGGATGACCTGCCCCTCCACCTGCACCTTCTCCAGGGGCGCCTTCTTCTGCTGCTCGCGGGCCGCCATGGCCGCAAAGCTGGGGGGCGCTGCCATCGCTGCGGCGCTTGTGGGAGACTGCCTGGGCGGTGCTGTTGCTGTTTGCACTGCTGCTGGGGTGGCAAGAGGGCTGAGCTGCTCAATGCTCGAGGTGATGGCCGGCTGGCGGTGCTTGCAAGCTTGACCTCAATGCTCACAATGCCCGGGCGGCCGATGCAGCGATGGCAGGCCCCGCAAACTGCCTGCTGGGCAATGCGCCCTGCGCCATTTGCATGGCCCGCAACGAAACGGGCAGCCCAGCCCCCCACGATCGTCAGTGGTTCGCGATCTCGACATCAAGTTGCTCCAGAGCTTGCGGCACGCTGCCCCGAGCGCCTGCCTTGTGCGAGCGAGCGCCTGGAGCGGGTTGCGGCGGCTTTGATCGCTGCCAGCATCTGACAGCGGCCCTCAGACACATTTGACAGCGCCGAAACAGACCCAGCCCCCACCACAGCCTCCCTCCAGTGCCGGCCCGCGCCCTCGCGCCCCTGGTAGGCATGGCGAGGCCTGAGCTTGTTGATATGCGCATGAGTAGCTCACTAAAGCACGCTGAGCCCGCACGCTGCAGCCTGCAGCTGGCGCCGCCGCTGCCGCCGCTTGCCCACCGCTCGCACTGCTGCCCGCCCTCCTGCCCTGCAGACCCGCGCCTTGTACTGACACAGCCGCCCGGCGGGCCATCCGGCAGCCATGGCGCGTAATGAGGAGAAGGCGCAGTCGATGCTGAACCGCTGGCTGGCGGGGAAGCAGGCGGAGCTGAAGCCGGAGCGGCAGAAGCGGCCATACCTGGCCTCAGAGTGCCACGATCTGAATGAGGCGGACAAGTGGCGGCAGCAGATCCTGCGCGAGATCGGCAAGAAGGTCATGGAGATTCAGAACGCGGGGCTGGGCGAGCACAGGTGTGCTGGGCTGGCCAGGCGGGCAGGGGCCCCCTGACAGCAGGGCGGCACGCAGCTGTGCCGCGATGCATGTGCCAGTGCATGCTGCTGTTACTGACTGCTGCCCACTGTGCAGCAAAAGTGGGCATGTGTGCTGCTGCTCACTGGAGCAAGGGGAGGGATCTGCCCCTGCTGCTGGCCTGCCTGTGCTGCCCTGCTGACCTGCATGTGTCGGTTCACCCATTTGGGCGCAGGATCCGCGACCTGAACGATGAAATCAACAAGGTGCGTCCTGCTTCTGCACTAAAAAAATCGTGCCGCTGAGTGATTGTTGCCAGCAGCAGCGGCGCATTGATCTGCACGTCTGTCTCTCCAGGTTGTGTGCTGTGCCCAACCGCTCTGGCCCTGCCCTCCCCCTCTGTCGCAGCTCATACGCGAGAAGGGGCACTGGGAGCGGCGCATCGTGGAGCTGGGCGGCCCCGACTACTCGAAAGTGGGGCCCAAGGTGCGCTGCCGCTGCCTGCTGCCATGGCTCTGCAAAGTGGGATGCATCAATGGTCTGGGTGGGCAGTTTCTGCTTGTGCGGGTGGCAGCATCCTGAGGGGCTAAAATTTGCACTCGTGTTGACCAATATGCCAGCCACCCCCCATGCTGAGCCTGGCTTCCCTTCCCCGTCCACCGCCTCTTCTCTCCCTCGCTTGCAGGTCACGGACAGTGAGGGGCGGGCAGTGGGCGAGGCAGGCGGGCGCGGCCCCGGCTACCGCTACTTTGGCGCCGCCAAGCAGCTGCCAGGAGTGCGGGAGCTGTTTGAGAAGGAGGCGCCACGCCAGGTGAGCAGCTGGGGACGGGCGAGGGTGCTAGGAGGGCGGCGATTGTTGCATGGGGGTCAGGGTGAAAACGGGACGGGGGATTGGGGTGGTGTGCAGGGATTGGGGAACTTGGTTTCAAGGGTGCCCTGGTTTCAAGGGTGCCGCCGTGGGACGTACAGGCTAGTGTCGCACACCTGCTGCCTGAACGCTGGCATGCTGTTGAAGCACAACAGCAGGTTGGGCCATGTTGCATGGCCTCGCACCCCTCACCCGCCACGCCACCCCTCCCGTGCCTGCCCAGGTGCGGCGCACGCGGGGCGAGATGTACCGCGCCATTGATGCCGACTACTACGGCTTCCGGGACGAGGAGGACGGCATCCTGGAGAAGGTGGGCAGGCGGGGCAGAGGGTGTGGGAGGAGTGTGAGCAAGGGGCTGTGGGCCTGCTGGATGGCTTCAGATAGTGTGAACAGCAGAGCAGCCTGCGTGTGTTGGCCTCCCTGCTCCCTGCTCCTGTGGGGCTGTAAGCTCAAGCTGCAGTACCCATTGCACCCTCGCTCCCCACACCCCCAGGTGGAGGCGGAGGCGGAGGGTCCCATGCGGCGGGCCGCCATCGAGGAGTGGCGGGAGCGCGAGGAGGAGCGGCAGGCGGCCCTCAAGGCGGCGCGCGGCGGCCTGACCGACGGCGGAGCGGGCGCGGCGGCGGCGTCAGCAGCTGGCGACGCCGACGCGGCGGCCGCGCCGCAGTTTGTGGCCTACGTGCCGCTGCCCGACCAGAAGGAGATTGAGGCCAAGGTGCTGGAGAGCAAGAAGGCAGCCCTGCTGGCGCAGTACATCTCCGCGGAGGAGGCGGCCAAGCAGCAGGCGGCCAAGGAGCTGCTCAACCGGCGATGAGCGGCGGTGGCAGCTCCAGCGCATGTTGGGATACCACACCCTGACCCAACCAGCCGTTGGACTGCTTTCTCTCTCGGTCCCCAACTGGCTTGCTCGCTGTGCATGCTCTGCTCTCCTGCTCTCGACCCGACCGACGCTAGACTGCGGGCCCTGCTGCTCTGCACCGGGCTGTGACCTGACCCATACTTTGTAAACTGACTGATACCAAACAGATGATGTCAAGTGCGGATCGATCTGCAGCAATGATGGCGTGCAATTTAGTGACGCGGGCCGCGTGAGGTGGCAGCCATGCTGCAGCCCCGCTGGCCGCCGCCCGCATCACGACTGCCCTCCCGCAGCCTGCTGAGCGGAAGATCGTGTTGTGCCACTTCTCAACGCCAGCCATCACCCACGGCCGTCGCATAAAACGCCCATCACGAGCAGCAGCAGGCCGGGAGCGGCAGCAGCAGCGGCGCCGCGCCATGGCGGACGGCGGGGCGCACAAGCGCCCCTTGGATGACTCGGAGGACGCCAACGGCGGGGCGCTAGTAGCAGTGAAGAAGGCGCGGCAAGAGGACTCGCTCGTGGTGGCGTCCAAGCGGCCGGAGATCAAGGCGGTGAGCTGCTGATGCGATTGCAACACTGCGAGGTGACTTGCAGCCCTGCCTGCACCGCCAGGGCAGCCGCCGCCGCCGCCCACCGCCTCGCCCCTCCTCTCGCTGCTTGCTGTGCAGGGACCGGACCGAACGAGCGCGCTGCAGGCCCCCATCATGCTGCTGTCGGGCCACGGCGATGCGGTGCGCTGGGACAAGGGAGTGTGTGTTTGATATGTGTTGCATGGAATCACTGGCGGTCGTCCTCGTGCTGCTGCTTGGCCGCCCAGTCAACTGATGCTGCTGTGCTGCTGCATGCTGTTGCTGCGATCGAGCAGCCGTGCCGTGGCTGCTGCAACTGCGCCATTTGGCGTCCTGCTACTCTATGCCCTGTGATGCATCTCACCACTGTGCTGCTGCCGTTCTGCATGCCCCTGTGAGCCATCCCGAAGCTGCTGCTGCTGCTGCTGCTGAGCAGAAGCGCCTGCAGAGCAACAGGGACAGGTGCCCACACAGTGCTGCCACACAGCATGTGCATGATGCACGCTGCTGCCTCCCACCCTCCACGGTTGCCGCAGGTGTTCAGCATGCGGTTCAGCCCCGAGGGCGACGTCATTGCGTCGGGCAGCCACGACAAGCACATCTTCCTGTGGCGTACCTATGGGGAGTGCGAAAACTACATGATGCTCAAGGGTGCGCTGGGCAAGGGTGGGGTGGTTGGTTGCTGGCTCAAGGGTGCGCTGGGTGGGGGCGGGATGGTTGCTGGCTGGCTGGGCTGCGCATGCAGCTGCTGCAGGGTGTGCGGCAGGGGTGGGTGTGATGTGTCTGTCGCTTGCCTGCGATGCATGCGGGATGAGCTGCGCATGCTACGGTCTGCCCTTCGGTGCGCTCCTTGTTTGCTGCGCCAGCTGAGCAGCATGTGCACTGCTACCCTGCTGCCCCCCAGGCCACAAGAACGCGGTGCTGGAGGTGCACTGGACGCCCGACGGCGAGCGGCTGGTGTCGTGCTCCCCAGACAAGACGGTGCGTGCTGCTGGGGGGCAAAACTGCAGGGGGTGCACGAGTGAAGCCTGTCGCCGCTGCTGCCGCTGTTGTTGCCTCCCCAAATGGAACAGGCTTGTTCCCTAGCTGGTGCAGCTGTTGCCTGAGAGCCATTGCTGACCCAGTTGCAAATGCTGCCTGCTGCAGGTGCGTGTGTGGGACGCGGTGACGGGGGAGCAGGTGAAGAAGATGGGGGAGCACAAGGACATCGTCAACAGGTGGGGGGCGGCAGGGGCAGGGAGTGTGTGTGTGGGTGGGTGGGGGGTGGGGTGGGGGGGGGGGGGGGGGGGGGGGGGGGGGGGGAGGGGGGCATGTTATGCTTGCTGCTTGGGCTGGCATGTATTCAGGCAGCTGGCTTGTAGGACCGCACTGCTGCTTTGATGCATGCCATCTCACCCGCTCCTGCCCGCCCCACCCCCCCGCCCCGCAGCTGCTGCCCGCTGCGGAGAGGCCCGCCCCTGGTGGTCAGCGGCGGCGACGACTGCGAGGCCAAGCTGTGGGACCTGCGCCAGAAGCGCAGCGTGAAGACGCTGGGGGAGAAGTACCAGGTGGGGGCAGGGGGGTGCGGGCTGGGCTGGGGTTGCCGCGGTGCGGGGGTTGCAGGGGGAGGCGCCCAGGCATGCCCTAGAAGGGTTGGTCTGAGGGGTTGTGCAGTAGAAACTGGGGTCTGCAGCACACGCACCTGCCCCGTCCCCTGTACCCTGCTTGCGACCACGGTTGCAAGAGTAGTGTGCAGCGCCATCAGAGCCCTACCCCTTGCCCGGCCCTGCCCGCAGATACTGACGGTTGCGTTCAGCGACGGCGGCGACCAGATCTACACGGCAGGCATTGAGAACGTGGTCAACGTGAGAGGCAGCGCTGGGGCAGGAGTATGTGTTTGGTTGCATTTGGACCAGCCTATGTGTTGGAAAGCTCCTGCACAATGTCGTGATGGATATTCACTCCAGGCGACCAAAACTGCAGAGGCAGACAGGGCAGGCCACACTTAAGAGCTGGCTCAAACCCAACAGCCCACACCCTCGTCACATACCACCACCCCCCTCCTCACTCCCCACCCCGCCCTGTGCAGGTGTGGGACCTGCGGCGTGAGGAGATCAGCATGAGCCTGGCGGGCCACTCCGACTCCATCACAGGCATGCGGCTGTCCCCCGACGGCACACACCTGCTCACCAACTCCATGGACAACACGCTGCGGTGCGGGGGCAGCAGAGAGGAGGGGTTGGTTGAGAGAAATGCTGGCTGAGCAGAGCAGTGGAGGGGTGGGGTGGGGTGGGGTGGGGAAAAGTGCTGGCTGGGGCGCAACTTGGCAGCAGTCGTGCAGCGGTGCCAGGCATGGGCTGCTGCTTGTCGGCAAGTTGGGCCCCTGATGCGGCGGCAGGGTGGACTACTGCATTATGCATGCATGCTGTCCTGCCAACCAGCTCCCCTCCCCTCCCCACTGCCCTGCCCTGCGCAGGGTGTGGGACATGCGGCCGTACGCGCCCGCCAACCGCTGCTCCAAGGTGTTTGCGGGCCACGTGCACACGTTTGAGAAGAACCTGCTGCGCTGCGACTGGAGCCCAGACGGAGCCAAGGTGCGGGCGTGGCGCTGGGGGGCAGGGTGGGCCTGGGGCCTGCGGGTTTCAAGCCTGCCTGCCTGTTGGCAGCAAGCAAAGCGCACGGGCCCGTCAGGCACCTGGCCAAATGGTCGCGTTTGTGTATATGCTCCTCGTGGTGCGGCGGGTGGTGCCGCCCCGAGTTGCCACAACTGTTACCATGAGCCACATATGTGCCCTCCCTCCTGTCGCCGTGCCCTCCCTCCTGTCGCCGTGCCCTCATCACCGCCCTTCCCACCCCCGCTGCTCTGCAGGTGGCTGCCGGCAGCGGCGACCGCACGGTGTACATCTGGAACGCGCACACCCGCAACCTCATGTACAAGCTGCCGGGCCACTCGGGATCCGTGAACGAGTGAGCCGCTGCTCGGGGTGCTGTGTTGCTGCCCCTGCCTGCTTGGCGAGACATGACTTGCAGAACGCGAGAGGGCATGCAGGGAAGTTGACCAACATTGCAGGCCCAGCCTTTCCCTCTCCCCCACCCCACTCTTCCCACCTTGCTGCCAACACACCTGCCACTCATGCTGCGTGCGCCTCTGTCTCACCTGCCGCAGGGTTGTGTTCCACCCCAAGGAGCCCATCGTGGGCAGCGCCTCCTCCGACAAAACCATCTACCTGGGCGAGCTGGCGCAGTGAGGGCGGGAGGTGCGGCAGCACGCGGGCGCTGGACAGGAAGCGGGCCTGTGCTGTACTGGCTCGCCATGCCGCGCCAGCGCCGCTTGCCCCTGGTCTTGCGGTGCCGCACCAGCTGTGTAAGAAGGTGACGCGAACCAGGCAGCACAGCTTGCACAGGCAGGAAGAACAGGGCGATTGAGTTGGCTGCGGGGGCAGGCGCACACTCAAGCTGACATGCACAACAGCCAAGCCCTGGCTTTGTCTGTTGTTCCGAGCTTGCAAGTGACACGAGTGCTTTGACCACCAACACACAGTCCTTCTCTGATCCCAGACTTACAACCATGTGCATTTATGATACATGTGCACGAGGGAAGCAAAAAGAATGTGGGTGCCACAAGGGCACAGTAGTTGACTAGCAAAATGCATGCTGTAGAAGAGGCGCCTGATCCACGTGCCACATACTCTAGTGAAAACTGCCGCATCCCAATTGTTGCCTGCCACATGCCCCCGCTGCTAACCAGCTAGCAAGGCAACCGCAGCATCTGCGCTGCGTGCAGCCAGGCAATCAAGTGCCGCGATCACAGTGCCCAGTCTCTAGCCCAACGAGGGCAGGGTGACTGTGTCCAGCTCCAGCAGGCTGTCCGAGGCCACCAGCCCCGCCAGCTCGGGCCGCCACTGCCGCGGGTCGGGCTGCTGCGCCAGCAGGCGCGAGGCCGCCCGCCGCGCCTCGTCCAGCAGTGCGCGGTCGCCGGGGATGGTGGCGGCCTGGGCAGGGGAGGGGTGGGTGTGGGGCGGAGGTGAGAAAGGCGTGTGAAAGTGAGTGCAGTGCCTGTGCTGGCTTGCGCTGGAAGGTTTTGTTTTGCAGCAGGAGTG
>VFQQ010000200.1_pt1 | contig 149047 bp, 107 predicted proteins | sample 3512341 | NCBI WGS metagenome assembly VFQQ01 (sample SAMN10412373, study PRJNA504923) | tailings metagenome | isolation source: Relicate 2 Philex TSF1 revegetated site | place: Philippines: Tuba, Benguet | collected 2017-08-29 | reverse complement strand
GCTCGGCATCCGTCCGCTGGTGCTGGGCGACCTGGGCGGCAAGCCGGTGCTGGCCTCCGAGACCTGCGCCCTCGACATGATCGGCGCGACCTTCGTGCGCGACATCGAGAACGGCGAGAGGGTGGTGATCACCGACGCCGGCGTCGAGAGTCTGAAGCCCTTCCCCGAGCAGAAGGCGCGTCCCTGCGTCTTCGAGTACGTCTACTTCGCCCGCCCCGACAGCGTGGTGAACGGCCGGCCGGTCTACGACGTCCGCAAGCGCATGGGCATGCGCCTGGCGCAGGAGACCCCCGCCGAGGCCGACGTCGTCGTGCCGGTGCCCGACAGCGGCGTGCCCGCCGCCCTTGGCTACGCCCAGGCCAGCGGCGTGCCCTACGAGCTGGGCATCATCCGCAGCCACTTCGTCGGCCGCACCTTCATCCAGCCGACCCAGGGCGTCCGCGAGCTTGGCGTGCGCATGAAGCACAGCCCCAACCGCGCCGTGCTGGCCGGCAAGCGGGTGGTGCTGATCGACGACTCCATCGTGCGCGGCACCACCAGCCGCAAGATCGTGCGCATGGTCCGCGAGGCCGGCGCCAAGGAAGTCCACTTGCGCTCGGCCAGCCCGCCGATCATGTGGCCGGACTTCTACGGCATCGACATGCCCGACCGCGACAAGCTGCTGGCCGCCCGCAAGTCGCTGGCCGAGATGACCCGCTTCCTGGAGGTCGACAGCCTGGGCTTCCTGTCGGTCGAGGGCCTGTACTGGGCGCTGGAGGCCGGTCCGCGCGACCCGGCCCAGCCGCAGTTCACCGACCACTACTTCACCGGCGACTATCCCACCCGCCTGCTCGATCGCGAGATCGCCGAAGGCGGCGGCGACGCGGCGGCCAAACAGCTGTCGTTCCTGGTCAGCGCCTGATCTCTTCCTTCGGGCCAGGCCGAACCGTCGTCGTCGCCCTTGCCTGACCGCCGCCGAGCGGCCATGCAAGGCGGATGAGCGGCAAGATACGTTCCTGGGCGGGGCTCAAGCCGGACCCCTACATCATCGCCATCCTGCTGATGGTGGTCCTGGCCAGCCTCCTGCCGGTGCGCGGCGAGGCGGCCGTCTGGTTCGGCTGGCTGACCAAGGCGGCCATCGCCCTGCTGTTCTTCCTGCACGGCGCCCGCCTGCCCCGCGAGCACGTCATCGCCGGCCTGGTCCACTGGCGGCTGCACCTGCTCGTGCTCGGCTCGACCTTCGTGCTGTTCCCGCTGCTGGGACTGGGCCTCGTCCAGTTGCCCAGCTGGCTGTTGCCGGAGCAGTTGGCGGCGGGCGTTCTGTACCTCTGCCTGCTGCCCTCGACGGTGCAGTCCTCCATCGCCTTCACCTCCCAGGCGCGCGGCAACGTGGCGGCGGCGGTCGTGGCGGCCTCGACCTCCAACCTGATCGGGGTGGTGCTGACGCCGCTGCTGGTCGGCCTGTTCCTGCACACCACCACCGGCGGCATCTCGTTGAAGGCGATCCAGGACGTCGCGGTCCAGATCCTGCTGCCGTTCGCCGTCGGCCAGCTGGTCCGCCCCTGGGTCCAGGGCTGGGTCCAGCGCCACGCCAAGCTGGTCAGCTACACCGACCGCGGCTCGATCCTGATGGTCGTCTACGGCGCGTTCAGCGCCGCCGTCGTCGGCGGTCTGTGGAAACAGGTCAGCGCCCTGGAGCTGACTGTCCTGCTGGTCATCTGCGTCGTGCTGCTGGCCGTCGTGCTCGTCGTCACCCGCGAGGCCGCCCGGCTGATGAAGTTCTCCAAGGAGGACGAGATCGTGGTCGTCTTCTGCGGCTCCAAGAAGGGTCTGGCCACCGGCGTGCCCATGGCCAGCATCCTGTTCCCGGCGGCCACCGTGGGCTTCATCGTCCTGCCGGTGATGCTCTTCCACCAGATCCAGCTGATGGCCTGCGCCGTGATCGCGCAGAGATACGGCGCGAGGCCGGACGATCAGGCGGAAGCGCGGAGCGCTTCATAGGCCTCCACCGCGTCCGGATCGACCTCGACCGTCGTCCGCTCGGCCCGGTGGGTTTCCGGCGCGAAGAACGTCACCCATCCGATGCGTGCGGCGACGCCGTCGATGTCCCCGTCCTTGTTCTCGACGTACATCAGCCGCTTCTGCAGGCCGCGATTGAGCTGGTTCTTCATGGCCGATCCCCGCCTCGACGATATCGGCTGCGACGGACCGGCGCAGAGGATGACGCGGCCGGGCCGACCCGCTAGAAGCCCCGCATGGATTCCAAGCCTCTGAACAACCGCATCGCCCTGGTCACCGGCGCCACGCGCGGCATCGGCCAGGCGGCCGCTCTGGGCCTGGCCCGCGCCGGGGCCCACGTCATCGCCCTGGGGCGCACCCAGGGCGGCCTCGAGGCCCTGGACGACCAGATCTTCGCCGAGACCGGCGCCCACGCCACCCTGGTCCCGCTGGACCTGAAGCAGCCCGAGACGCTGGACGCCCTGGGCGCCACGATCCACGAACGCTGGGGTCGGCTGGACATCGTCGTCCACGCGGCCGCGGTGCTGGGCGGCATCAGCCCGACCGGCCACATCGATCCCAAGCGCTGGGACGACACCCTGACCGTCAACCTGACCGCCACCTGGCGGCTCATCCGGGCGCTGGAGCCGCTGCTGAAGGCGTCGGACGCCGGTCGGGCCATCTTCCTGACCACGGGCCGCGTCGTGCGCCCCAAGGCCTTCTGGGGCCCCTACGCGGCCACCAAGGCCGGCATGGAGGCGCTGGTGCGCTGCTGGGCCGACGAGGTCGAGCACACGCCGGTCCGCGCCGTCCTGCTGGACCCGAACCAGATGCGCACCCGCATGCGGGCCGAGGCCTATCCCGGCGAGGACCCGCTGACCCTGCCCGAACCGGCGGAGATCGCGCCCCTGGTCGTCCAGCTCGCGCAGGCGACCGACCTCGGCCTGCCCGACAAGCCGGTGGTGTTCAGCGACTGGAAGGCCGCCGGCGGCAAGCTGTAGGGCCGCGCCAGCGGAAGAAGTTGAACTACTTCTTCTTCGCGCCGGGGCGCGGCGGACGCCCCTTCACCGAGCCGCCGCCCCGCAGCTTCTGGATGCCCTTGCCGGCCCCCTTGGCGCCCTTCACCTTGGTGAACTTCAGGGCCACGGCGGCGCGGGCCTTCGCGGCCTTCACCCCCGTCAGCTTGACCGGCGGCTTCTTGGCCGGCTTGGGCGCGGTCTCGCCCGCGGCGACCGGCGTGGCGAGGGCTTTGGCGATCTTGGCCTCCGCGGCCAGGGCCTGAGCCTTGTCCTTGCGGATCTTGCCGCCCTGCTCGTACGACGGCGCGCCGCCCTTCTCCTGCCCTTCGGCATAGGGGTTGCGGTTGCTCTTCAGCGTCACGCGGATCGGCACGCCGGGCAGGTCGAAACTCTCGCGAAGGCTGTTCACGAGGTAGCGGCGATACTGTTCGGGCATCTGGTCGGCGCGGCTGGAGAACAGCACGAACGTCGGCGGACGAGCCTTGGTCTGGGCCATGTACTTGGGCTTGATCCGCTTGCCGGCGACGGCGGGCGGCGGATGCCGCTGGATGGCCATGGCCAGCCAGTCGTTCAGGTCGCGGGTCTTCACCTTCGTCGACCAGTCGTTGTAGGTCTTCAGTATGGCCGGCATCAGCTTGCCGATGCCGAAGCCGGTCTCCGCCGACAGCGCCACGACCGGCGCCCCGCGCACCTGGGGCAGCATGCGCTCGGCATGTTCACGGAACGCCTTGAGCTGGCCCGCCGGGTCCTCGACCAGGTCCCACTTGGCCAGCACGAAGACCAGCGCCCGCCCCTCCCGCTCGATCAGGTCGGCGATCTGCAGATCCTGAATCTCGAACGGGTGGGTGGCGTCCATGACCAGCAGCACCACCTCGGCGAACGTGATGGCCCGGATGGTGTCGGTGGTGGAGAGCTTCTCCAGCTTCTCCTGCACGCGCGCCTTGCGGCGTAGCCCGGCGGTGTCGACCAGCTTGATTCGACGGCCGTCGTGCTCCCACTCGACGGAAATCGAGTCCCGGGTGATCCCGGCCTCGGGACCGGTCAGCATGCGGTCTTCGCCGATCAGGCGGTTGACCAGGGTCGACTTGCCTGCGTTCGGGCGTCCGACGATGGCGATCTGGATCGGCTTGCCGCCGTCTTCCTCGTCGTCCTCGGCCAGGGCCTCCTGGGCGACCAGGGCGGCGTAGAGCTCGGCCATGCCCTCCCCGTGCTCGCCCGACATCGGGATCGGTTCGCCGAACCCGAGGGCCCAGGCCTCCACAACGCCGGCGTCGCCCTGCTTGCCCTCCGCCTTGTTGGCGCCGAGGATCACCGGCTTGTCGGTCAGGCGCAGCAGCTGGGCGAAGATCTCGTCGCCCGGGGTGATCCCTTCACGCGCATCGATCAGGAACAGAACGACCTGCGCCTCCTCGATGGCGCGCTCGGTCTGCTGGCGCATGCGGGATTCGAGGCTCTCGTCGTGGGAGTCCTCGAAGCCGGCGGTGTCGATCAGGGTCAGTTCCAGATCGCCGAGGTTTCCCTTGGCGAAACGGCGGTCGCGGGTGACGCCGGGCTGGTCGTCGACGATGGCCAGCTTCTTGCCCGCCAGCCGGTTGAACAGCGTGGACTTGCCGACGTTCGGCCGGCCGACGATGGCGAGCTTGAGGGGCATGCGGAATTCAGTCTCAGGGGCGACGGATCGCCGGAAGATAGCAGATGCGGCCAAAAGAAAAGGGCGCAGCCCGCGGGGGCCGCGCCCTTACCATGAAAGCGGGTCGAAAGACTACCGAATGGCGACCAGTTCGGCCTTGTCTGTGACGACGTAGACCGTGTCGCCGCCGGCGATCGGGGTGACCAAGGCCGGCGCGCCGAGATTGATTTCCTTCAGAATGTCGCCGGTCTTGGGATTCAGCGCGATGGCCTTGCCGCTGCTGGAGACGACGATCAGGCGGTCGGAGGCCAGGATCGGCCCGGAGTAGAGCGGGCGCACCTTGTCCTTGGCCATGCCGAAGAACAGCTTGCTCTTCTTGGCCGAGGCCAGGCCGGCGTTCAGATCCTTGATCCAGTAGACTTGGCCGCTCTCGCGCGAGGCGCAGATCACTTCACCGGCCTGGGAGATGACGTAGACCACGTCGCCGGCCGGCCAGGGCGTGGTGATCGAGGCGATCGGCAGGGTCCAGCGGGACTGGCCGCTGCGCAGGTCGATCGCGCCGAACACGCCCGAGTGGCTCGCGGCGTAGACGTCGCCCTGGTAGATCACCGGACGGCCGGCCACGTCGCGGATCTCCGACAGGGCGCTGGTCCGGCTGGCCTTGGCCAGGGTGTTGTTCCACAGGTCGTTGCCGTTGCCGGCCCGCAGCGCCACGACCTCGCCCGAGGCGAAGCCGGCGATCACCGTGTCGCCCTGGGCGACAGGGCTGCTGGCGGCCAGGATGCGCGCCGGTTCGACCAGGGCCTGGTAGGTCCAGGCCTGGGCTCCGGTGGCGACATCGTAGGTCAGCATCTCGTTGTCGGTGTTGACCACATAGACGCGGCCCTGGGTGACGATCGGCGCGCCGTGGATCGGGGCGCTCGCGTTCGTCTTCCATTCCAGAGCGCCGGTCGCGGCGTCCAGGCGGGCGACGTAGCGATAGCCCGACGAGACGTAGACCTTGCCGTCGGCATAGGCGACGCCGCCGCCGAACGCCTGCTTGTCGCGCCGCGTGCGGTTCTCGGGCGGCTTGCGCCAGATCACCGAGCCGGTGCGCGCATCGACCGCCGCCACTTCGCCCTCGGCGTCCATGACGTAGATGCGGCCGTCGGCGTAGACCGGCGGCGCCAGCAGGTGCAGCGCGCGGTTCGAACCCTTGCCGAAGCCCTTGCGCCAGGCCACGTCGAAGCCGGCCGCGGCCTGCACGTGATCGACGACCACGTCGGGCGCGCCGCCCGGCTGGGGCCAGTTGGCGATCGCCGTCGCCGGCGGCAGGTTGAAGTCCGCCCCCTTCAGAGACTCCGAAGCCTCGACCTTCTGGTCGAAGGCGACGATCGAGATCCGCCGGCCGTCGGTCGCGACTTCCTTGTTCTCGTTCTTCTTGAAGGGATTGAGGTTGCTGACCGAGTCGAGGGTGGAGCAGCCGGCGAGCGCCAGGGCGCTCGCGGCGAGAACGGCGACGCCGCCGATACGTTTCGTCATTGGGCGGGTCCCTGCTGGGCTTGCGGCGCGGGGGATAGGGCTGGCGGCAGCACTTGCGGCGGAGCCTCCGGCATGGCGATCGCGGCCTTCACTGCGGCCGGCAGGGCCGCGGCCGAGCCCGAGTCGATCAGGCCCATCGCGGCCTGGGCGCGCTGGCGCATGCCCTCGGACGCGCCGAGAACGGTCGACAGGCCGGAAAAGTCGGTGCGGGCCTCGGCCGTGCGGCCGGCCAGCAGCTTGGCGAAGGCCAGGGCTTCACGCGCCTGCAGGCGGTAGGGCCGCTTCTCTTCCAACAAAGGCGTCAGTCTCCCCTCGATATCCTTGTAGGGAGCGGTATCGAGAAGCGCCAAGGCGGATTTGAGGCGCGCCAGATCGGCGATCAGCGGCTCGCTGGTGGCGGCGGCGGCCTGGTCATAGAGCTTCACCGCCTCGGCGGCCTTGCCCTCTTCCTGACGGATGCCGCCCTGCATGAGCAGGGCCAGGGCGGCGTAGGTCTTGTCCGACGACTTGGCGACCTCGCCGAACGCCGTGAAGGCCTTGGCCTGGTCGCCCTTGCCGGCGGTCTCCAGCGCGGCGACGTACTGCTCGGCGGCCTTGTCGGCCTGTTTGGTCTGGTTCGAGGTCCAGGCCCAGTAGCCCAGCGCCGCGGCCAGGGCGATGACCGCCGCGCCGATCGCCCAGGGCAGAACTTTCAGGACGAGGGACTTGTACCGCTCCGTGCGGATCTGATCCTCGACCTCTTCAAATACATCGACCACGAACGGGCGCTCCGGCAAATCGGCATAGAGGCCGGGAACCTATAGGGTGAACCGCGTCGCCGCAACGCGGCTGACGCGGTCCGCGACGTCGGAATCGCGTCGCGGTCCGTCAGGTCGCGGACGGAGTCGGCGCGCAGCCTGCGGCGCCCCCGCCCTGACCGGGCCAGGAGCGCCCTCGCCGCCCGCCCGAGGCCGTCAGGAAACGACCTTGGCGGTCCGGTTGCCGTTGGCGTCGTAGGTGTAGGTCACCGTGTAGCCGGTCGAATAGACCACCTGCACCACCCGCCCGAGAGCGTCATAGGTGTAGGTGGCCGTGGCGGCGTGGGCCGCGGGGGCGGTCAGCAGCATCGCTCCCAAGAAAACTACTGCACCGACCTTCTTGAACGTCGTCATTGAGACCTCCTCCCCCTCATTCCCATCGAGAACAGAACACCAAGATGAACAATGGTGACCGAAAAACATATCGCTAGAGGATTAGCCGCATCCACGATTAGTCCAACGTATGTGCAAAGGCCGAAGCCAGCCGAAAGTAGCATGGCATGGCGCGTTTTGATCATTTCGGACTCCTACCACCCGCCACCTACCGTCGCACACTGAAGGGCGCTGTGGCCGATATAGCCCAATCCCGCCCCAGCTGCTCCAACCACAGCACCGGAGAATGCCCCCGCAGCCACAGTACCGAACCCGGTGGGACCACCAACAAATCCGGCCGCCCCCCATTTGGCCCCCTCAATGCCGCCGACGACTGCCCCGACTCCCATGGCGTACAACGCCCCGCTGCCACTGATCGTCCCGCGCATGCATGTTTTCCATGCATCAAAGTAGTCGCTTCGACGCTCAAAGACCCCGTAGGTCCGCCCCATTCGGGAGTTCGGCTTCGCTGTGACGACAACGGCGGACACTGTGACCGAGCCATCGCTGTTCGTACTTTCTTCGCCAAAGCACATCGCCCAGCGACAGGCCGACGACCAGCGGTCGTTCATCCAGGAAGGGCCATTGCCCTCAGGGAATATCTCGTTGCGAGGGTACCTGTAGTCCAGCTGCTGGAGGATCAAGCCGGTGGGATCGACGAGATTAATAGGGTCGTTTCCGACATAGGCGTACAAGTTCGCCCCGTCGACATATCCAGCCGGATCGGTTTGCGCGTATCGCCCCAGAACTGGCGAGTAGGCTCGCGCCTTGTAATGCAGCAGCCCCGCCTCAGGCAGCCATATCTGCCCTGTGTAGGAATAGCGACCGAGGTTTCCGCCACCCGGCGCACCGAACTCATCGTACGCGTTCGCCGCCAGAGAGCTCCCCGCAACGCTCGAAACCGAAACAATCGACCCCAGCGGGTCGGCCGCAAGCCAGCGCCGATCCCCGGTCCCCGCCCCTTCGTACCAGACCAGCGGCTCATCGCCCCCGGGGCCCGGCACGTAGCGTCGGAGCAGGCCGCCTGAAGAATTGTACTCTCCGATCAGATCCGCGCCGGAATAGGCGAACCGCGTCGTCGCGGCGCCGACCGTCTCGTAGAGACGCCCCACCGGGTCATAGCTCAGCGTTGCGCCCGAAACGCCGATGAGCTGATTGTGAGCGTTGTAGCTGTAGCTGTTCACGCCGTCGGACGACAGGTTGCCCTTGCTGTCCGAGGTCACGGTCAGCGGCCCCGACGTCGTCATCTGGTTCAGGCCGTTGGAGCCGTAGGATCGCGAGCTCGCGCCGGGTGACGGCAGATCGTACGCGCTGTTGGAGCCGGTCCGCGACCTCGCCTGGAAGGCGGCGTTGTAGGCGATCGTGTAGGTCTGATCGGCGGACGTTCCGGCGAGATCATGCGCCAGCCCCGTCATCCGGGAGACGCCGTCGTAGCTGTAGCCCGTGGTCACGCCGTTGCCGCGGGTGACGCTCGCACGGCGGCCCGCGTCGTCATAGGCGTAGGTCGCCAGGACTCCCGCCCCCGACGTCGCGCCGTTCTCGCGGATGGCGGTCACGGCGCCGACGACATCGTAGTCGTAGGTCACGTAGAAGCCGTCGGCCCAGGTGATCCGGGTCCGGCGACCGGCCGCATCGTACTGATAGCCGATCGTGCCGAGCGGGCTGCTCTCGCTCGTCATGCGCCCCAGCGCGTCGTACTGGAAGGTGTTGACGTCCGTGCCCGTGCAGGTGCTGCCCGAAACGAGACGATCATAGGCGTCCCGCGGCGTGCCGAGGCAGTTGCCGGGACCGATTGACCGCGACGTCGGATTTCGACGAGAGTCGTAGAAGATGCTGACCGTGGTCCCGTCCCGCCGGCGCTCGCTCGTCCGGTTTCCCGCGCCGTAGCCGAACTCCTCGTAGTCGGTCGTCGAGCTGGTCGTCCGGCTGCCGGGATTGGGGTAGCGGATCTTCTTGAGCTGGTCGAAGCCGTCGTATTCGTAGGTCGTCAGGCCGCCCAGGGCGTCGGCCAAGGTCGCGATCTGGCCGTTGTTCGTATAGGTGAACGTCCGCTCATCCTGTTGGGCCAAAGTGCCGTAGGCGAGCGTGATCTTGCTCGGGCGGTCGGCGTTGTCCCAGGTCGTGCGGGTGATCCGGTCGGGACCGTCGCTCCCGGTCGTCGCCAGCGTACAGGCGGCTGGCAGCGCCCCGAACGTCGCCGGGTTCATGCGGACGGCGGTGCAGTCCAGGCGGTTCGCGGCGTCGTAGCTGTACTGGGTGACGGCGTAGGTGACGCCGCCCGAGAGCACCGACGTCTTCGCCAGACGGCCGAGGCTGTCGTAGTCGGACGTGGTCCGCTGCAGCACCGTGGGACTGGCCCAGTCGCCGTCGGACTGGCTGTTCACCGCAACCATCTCCACGGCGGTCACGCGTCCATCGGCGTCGAAGGTCGTGCGGGAACCACGGTGCTTCAGCGCTCCGCCGCCGTCGGGATCGGGGCCGACCACGCCGACGAGCTGGCGCGCCGCGTCATAGCGGTACCGCGTGGTGTCGGCCGTCCCGGCCAGAGGGCCGTCCACCGTCAGCTGGTTGCCCACGTTGTCGTAGGTCATCGCCGACGCCACAGCGAGCGAGCCGTCCTCCGAACCCTGGGTGACGAGGGTGGGCAGCAGGTTGTTGGCGACGCCCGGCGCACCGTAGGCGGTCACCGTCTTGGGCTCCGCGCCCAGGCACCATCCGGGCGCGACGCAGCCCGTCAGGTTCGTCTGCCGATAGATCGGCGTCGCCGCCTGCGCGACCACGCCCGCGCTGTTCTTGTACCAAGCGTAGAGCGGGGTGTAGCTGTAGACCTTGTATTGATTGGGGCCGATGAAGGCGATGTTCGGCCCGCTGATGGTCAGCGGCGCGCCATGCGTCGCATCATAGGTGTAGGACGTGACGGCCGAGTTGCTGTCGGTGAAGCTGTTCGGCTTGTTGCAGGTGACGACATTGGCGCAGCTGCTGTCGTAGGCCCAGGTCTTGACCTCCGTGCCCAGACCCGAGCCGGGCTTGGGCCCGCGCGTCTCGGTCGTGATGTTGCCGCGGGCGTCGTAGGCGTACTGGAGATAGTTGCCTTCGGGCTCGGTGACCTTGGTCAACCGCCCCGAACCGTCATGGGCGTAGGTGGTCGCCTTCCCCGCGCCGTTGATCTCCCACATCACCTGCCCGCCCGACGAGGTGACCGAGCGCGTATTGCTCACCGGATCGGTGACAGAGGTGATGAAGGCCCCGCCCTCCTCGCCTCCGGGGTAGACATAGGTCCACGTGGCCGCCCCGTTCGAAACCGAGGACACCTGGCCGAGCGTGTCGTAGGCGATCGTGGCCGTGTCGGCCGAGGCCGACGACGGCCGCTTGACGCCGGTGATGCGGCCGTTGACGTCGTAGGTGTACCGGGTGACCCGGCTCAGCCCGTCGGTGACGGTGCTCGTCGTTCCCGTGGGCCTGGCGTAGGCCGCGGACGGCCAGACCTGGCTGAAGCTGCAGCTGTCCGCCGCCGGATCGCAGTAGTCCACGGCGTTGTTCAGGCCGGTGACCCTGCTGATGTTCCGGAAGTCGGGCAGCTGCCCGACGGTGGCCGGACTCGCGAGGCTGTACTCGAACTTGAGCTGATAGCCGAGGTTGTTGGTCACCGACTGGAGCCGGTTGTAGTTCACCCCGCCGACGGTCACCGTCTTGTAGGTGAAGGTCTGCTTCTCGCCGCTCGGCGCCGTGATCGAGGTGACCTTGCCCTCGTTGGCCTCCAGAGGAGCGGTCTCGGCCAGGGCCTTGGAGAACAGCGCCACCACGCCGTCGCGCGTGGTGTAGGTGTAGACCTGCGTCGTCGCGTTGAAGGTCAGGGACGACCCGTCGGCCTGCTGCGAGGTGAAGGTCGAGCCGGCGAGCGTGAAGGTCCCCGACCCCGCCCCGATACTGACCGTGTAGGTCACGCCGGAGCTGTTGATCGTGCCGACCTGGTTGTCGCGCCAGGCGGTGTCGCGGAACGACCGCGAATAGGCCAGACCGCCCAGCCCCCCTTGCCCGACCGCCAGATCCACCGTCGAGATCGTGAACGTCCCGCGCGTCAGGTCGACCCCGTTGGCGTCGATGCTCGACTTCACGGGCGGCGCCGCGCCGCCGACGGCCTGGGCCTGGGCCCCGCCGGCGTATCCGGCCATCGCGACCAGCAGGGCGACGGCGCTGACGCTTCGCTTCAGCCTCCCGCTCGTTCCTGTCCGCTGGACACCCTCGAACGCCACGCTACGCGCGGACACGAAACGACGCATGCTGCACTCCCCCGAAGAACACGCTGTACGGGAGAAGCTTCACTCACAATTTCTGCGCCATCAACCCCTGCGAGAAAATATCTACACGCAGAGCACGAAGAGGACCTCGCGAGTCCCTAGTTCTTCTTGGCGAAGTAGGTCTCCGCCTCGCCGGGGAAGGTCCGCGCCTTGACGTCGGCGGCGTAGCGGCGGGCCGCCTCGGCGATCTCGCCCTTCAGGTCGGCGTAGCGGCGAACGAACTTCGGCGTCCAGTCGAACAGGCCCAGCATGTCGTCGGTGACCAGGATCTGGCCGTCGCAACCGGCGCTGGCGCCGATGCCGATGGTCGGGGCGGCGATGGCGGCGGTGACCTCGCGCGCCAGGTCCTCGGCGACGCCCTCGACCACGACCGAGAAGGCGCCGGCGTCGGCGGTGGCGCGGGCTTCGGCCAGGACCCGTTCGCGCTCGGCGTCCGTGCGGCCCTTGGCCTTGAAGCCGCCGTCGACCAGGATCGCCTGCGGGCGCAGGCCGACATGGCCCATCACGGGAATGCCGCGCTTGACCAGATAGTCGATGGTGGCCGGCACCGTCGGGCCGCTCTCGACCTTCACCGCCTGAGCGCCGGTCTCCTTCATGATCCGGGCGGCGTTGGCGTAGGCCGTCTCCGGCTCGCCCTCGTAGGAGCCGAACGGCATGTCGACCACGACCATGGCCCTGCGGGTCGACCGCATGACCGCCTGGCCGTGCAGGATCATCATCTCCATGGTCACGCCGACCGTGTTGGGCAGGCCGTGGACCACCATGCCCAGGGAGTCGCCGACCAGCAGCAGGTCGCAGGCCTCGTCCAGCACCGCCGCCACCGGCGCGGTGTAGGCGGTCAGGCAGACGATCGGGTCGCCGCCCTTGCGCGCGGCGATGTCCGGCGCGGCGAGGCGGCGGACGACTTCCTGGCGTTGGGCGGACACGGGCGGGCTCCTTGCGGCGCTACTGGAACTCCTCCACCGCACGGGTCACGGCGAAGGCGATGGCCATAACACCCAGGGCCACCGCCATCCACATCACTTCACCGCTCACCGGCAGGGCGGACAGGCCCTCGCCGGCGCGGGTCAGGCCCTCGGCGCCTTCCTTGATCAGGGCGACCTGGCGCACGCTCTCGCCGCCGAGGTCGACCAGCACCCTGCTGTTGACCAGCTGGAAGGCGCCGACTAGGCCCGCGACGAGCCCGGCGACGCCGATGCCGATCTGCCGGACGCTCCAACCCCGATCGAGCCGAAGCTCGACCAGCTTGGCGAAGGCCTCCGAGTCCGGGAAAGCCGGCGGCTCGTGGAACATCCGGTCGAGCGTCATCTCGAAGTCGAGTTCAGCCATGACCCCTGCTCCCTTCCGCGCCGCCCTGAGCGCCGACGCCCGGCGCGAGGCGAGCCCGGAGTTTATCCAGACCACGTTTGACATGGGATTTGACCGTTCCAAGAGGCACGTTCAAGGCCTCCGCCGCTTCGGCATGAGACACCCCCGCTCCGTAACACAGCGACACGCAGACCCGCTCCGCCGGCGACAGCGCCTTCAGCGCCTCGTCCAGGTCGATCCGGTCGGCCGCCGAACTCTCGTCGCCGTGCCCTTCGTCGGCGACCTCCATATCCAGGTCGAACCTGGCGTCGCGCCGCCAGCGGCGGACGTACAGCCTGGCCGCGATCTTGCGCACCCAAGCCGAGAAGGCCCCTTCCCCGCGAAACTCCGCGATGCGCTCGAAGGCGACGAGGAAGGCGTCCTGGGCCAGGTCGTCGGCGAGGGACGGCTCGGCCCCCATGCGACGCAGCAGCCCCCGGACCGTCGAGCCGTGCCGACGGACGAGCTCGCCGAAGGCGGGCCGGTCGCCGGACGCGGCCAGGGCCGCGAGCTCGACATCGTGCAGACTGGCGGGTGATCTCGCCCCGGCCATGTGCTTGCGCTCCCCTCCAGAGATCCGCGGCGACTAGGGCTGCTTGCCCTTGTTCGGGTTGAAGAAGCTCAGAGCGATGAAGGCGACGCCGATCATGGTCGGGATCGCGCCCATGCCGAGCAGCGGATGGAAGGCGTCGGCCTCGCGGAAGCCGATGATGAAGCCCAGCAGGCCGATGCCGATGCCGACCGCCAGCCAGACGATGCCGGTCCGCATGTCGCTGAGCGCGGTCGGGGCCACCTTCACGTTCTTGGTCATCGCGTCGATGATCTCGCTGGGCAGCGGCTGCCCCTTGTCGATCGCGCTGCGCAGGGTCGCCTGCATTTCGCGGCGCTCCCGGCTCTTGAGCCAGCTCGGCACCAGGACGATCGCGGCGATCATCGCAAACAGGGTGATCGGGATCATGATTTCCATCAGTTCGTCTCCTCGATGACAGGCGGATGCGGCCCAGCCGTTTCCGCCTTCTGATCAATAGAGGCGCCAGCCCCCGCCCTTGGATGCGCGAGTCGGGATGAAATGTTCGTAAGGGTTCAGGCTCGCTGGAACAGCGGCTTCAGACCCACGTACAGAGACGCCAGAACCACCGCCGCCAGAGCCGCAGGCCCGGCGCCCGAAGCGATCGCCGCGACATCGGGAGCGGCCGCCTGCCACAGCGCCCAGAGCACCAGGCCCGTCAGGGCCGCGACGCCCGCCAGCTCCAGCAGGCTCGCCCGGAAACGCCGCCGCGCGATGGCCTCGACCACGGTCGCCGAGAAGGCCGGGTCGCGATCGGCCAGGCCGTCCTCGGCGAAGAACGCCGCCAGGGAGGCTTCGGCCCGGGCCCGGGCGTCCATCGGCTCCTGCTCACTCATCACGGCCTCCGATCGCCGCCAGCATGCGACTGCGCCCGCGGGCGACGTGCGACTTCACCGTGCCGATCGGCAGACCCAGGACCTCGGCCGCCTCGGCGTGGCTGAACTCGCCGCCCAAACATAGCGCCACGGCCGCCCTCTGATCCAGCGGCAAGCCCTCCAGCGCCCGTTCCAGCGTCAGTCGGTCGTCCGACGAGGCCGGGAGCGCGCCCTGCTGCTGCGCCGTCTCGGACCAGGCCTGGTCCCGCCGCCGCCGCCGCAGGCCGGCTCGCGCCGCGCTCTGATGACGACGCCAGGCGATGCCGCAGAGCCAGGACCGGACCTCGGCCTCGCCCCGGAAGCGGCCGATCTCGGTCCAGGCGGCCAGGAAGGTCTCCTGCGCCAGGTCGTCGGCTTCGGCCGCATCGCCGCAGAGACGCCGCAGGAAGCCCCGGACGGCCCGCTGGTGCCGGTCGACCAGCCGCCCGAACGCCGCCGACGATCCCCCGCGCGCGGCCTCGACCAGATCGGCGTCGAGGCCTTGCGGCGTCATTGGCCTTCACGATCCCGCCGCTGGAGCAGGAGGATGATCAGGGAGCCGACCGCCATGACGCCCATCACCAGGGCGACGACCCCGAAGGCCAAGCGGGTGGGCCCCTCGCCGCCCCACCAGGCCACCGCGCCGAAGCCGACGGCCAGGGCGGTGAAGGTCATCAACCGCTCGCCGTTGTGATAGCGCCGCTCTCGGCGCGCCCGCCGCGTCGGGACGCCGGTCCAGTCCTCCTGGGAGTCGTAGCCGCCGCCCCGCGAGACGGCGGCGAGCAGTCCGGCCGGCGGCTCCTTGCCCTGCTGGGCGTACATCTTGATGAGCTCGAGCGCGTCCCGGCTGCGCTTGTAGTTCAGCCACATCCCGAACCCGCCGAACGCGAAGCCGATGAGCGGAAACAGCAGCCACCAGTATTTTTCGAACAGATCGACCATGACGGCCTCCCCATGTCCCGCGCGGTTATCGCACGTTTCGGGGGTTGGTCGCCGCGGCTGGGTCGATCGGATGCGGCCTGGTCGACTTTTCCTTCCTACGGCAGCGTGTAGGCGATGAGCTGGTCGCCGATCGGGGTCTCCATGAAGTGGTGCCCGCCCGCCATGATGACCAGATACTGCTTGCCGCCGGCCTCATAGGTCATCGGCGTGGCCTGGCCGCCGGCCGGCAGGACGTCGCTCCACAACACCTTGCCGGTCTTCAGGTCGATGGCGCGGATCAGGTTGTCGGTCGCGGCGGCCACGAACACCACCCCGCCCGCGGTCACCACCGCTCCGCCGTTGTTCGGCGTGCCGATGTTGATCGGCAGCATCGAGGCGACGCCGAACGGCCCGTTGCGGCGCGCCGTGCCCAGGGGCTCGTCCCATAGGGTCTTCCCGGTCCGCAGATCGATGGCCCGTACGCCGCCGTAGGGCGGGGTCTTGCACAGCAGGCCGGTGAACGGCAACCGCCAGCCGGCGTTGACGTCGATGGCGAACGGCGTGCCCGCCTGCGGGTCCCCCGCCCCCTCGGCGCCCTTCTTCAGGCTGCCGCCCCGGGCGTCGCCGCGCGGGGTCCAGCCCTTGCGGTCCGCCTCGGCGCGAGGCACCAGGCGGTTGTAGTTGGGCATGTCGTTGTAGTTGGCCACGATCACGCCCCGACGCGGATCGATGGCGATCCCGCCCCAGTCGGTTCCGCCGTTGTAGCCCGGGTACTGGACCCACCGCCGGTCCGACGTCGGCGGCGTATAGAAGCCGTCATAGCTGGCCCGTTTGAACTGGATGCGGCAGATCATCTGGTCGATGGGCGACATGCCCCACATGTCGCGCTCGGTCAGGTCCGGTTTGCGCAGGGTGTGGTAGCCGGAGGTGATCTGGGTCGGCGAGCGCTGCGAGGGCTCGACCCCGCCCTGCGGCGCCTTGATCTCGCGGATCGGCGTCAACGGCCGGCCGGTGCGACGGTCGAGCACGTAGATGTCGCCCTGTTTGCTCGGCAGCACGATGGCGGGGGTCGAGCCGCCGGCCGTCGGGAAGTCGATCAGCGTGCCCTGAGCGCCCAGGTCGTAGTCCCAGACGTCCTTGCGCACGGTCTGGAACGACCAGGCCGGCTTGCCGGTCGTCACGTCCAGCGCCGTCAGCGAGGTCGCATACTGGTTCTCCAGCGGACTGCGCAGGCCGCTCCAGTAGTCGACCGCCGAGTTGCCGAGCGGCAGGTAGACCAGCCCCAGGGCCTCGTCGCCCGAGGCGGTGGTCCACATGTTCGGCGTGCCCTTGGTGTAGATCTGTCCGGCCGGCGGCTCGCCGGTGATGTCCGGGCGGACCATGTCCCAGGCCCAGCGCAGCTGGCCGGTGACGGCGTCGAAGCCCTTGATGACGCCCGACGGCGCATCGCGACGCTGGCCGTCGAGGATCTGGTGGCCGACCACGACCACGCCGCGGACGATGGTCGGAGCCGAGGTGATCGAGATCATCCCGGCGGCGGCCGGACCCATGCCCTGTTTGGTGTCGACCTGTCCGCCGGTCCCGAAGTCCTGGCACAGCTGGCCGTTGCGGGCGTCCACCGCGATCAGGCGGCCGTCCAGCGTGCCTTCGATGATCCGCGTGGCGCAGGCCTGGCCCGCCGACGCGCCGGGGACCTGATAGTAGGCCACGCCGCGGCAGGCCGCCGTATAGGGAATGGCCGCATCCGGCACCTTCGGATCGTAGCGCCAGCGCACCGCGCCGGTGCGCGGGTCGAGCGCCATCATGATGTTCTTGGCGGTGCAGAGGTAGAGGCTGTCGCCGATCTTCAGCGGGGTGGTCTCGGCGCCGTACTTCCCGGCGGCCGCGGCGCTGGGCATGTCGCCGGTCCGGGTCAGCCAGACCCGCTTGAGGCGCCGAACATTTGAGGCCGTGATCTGATCGAGCGGCGAGTAGCGGCGCGCGCCGTAGTCGCCGCCATAGGCGCCCCAGTCCGCCCCGACCGGCAGCGGCGAGGCGTCGGCCGGCGTCGGCAGGCTGGCCTCCGGCAGCGGTCCCGGCGACGGGCGGTGATTGACGACGCCCATGGCCGCGACGCCGACGATGGCCAGGAGCACGAAGCCCGCCAGGCCGCCCACGGCCGCCCGGCGTCCCTGCGGCGAAGGCAGCAGCGCCGGCAGGACCAGGAACAGGAGGACCAGCAGCACCGACGGCGCCACCACCCGCGGGACCAGGGGCCAGCCGGCGAGACCGACTTCCCAGATCGCCCAGATCAGGGTCAGGACATAGACGGCGAGGTAGATCCAGGCTCCCAGCGCCCGCCGTCGCAGGAGGAAGACGCCCGAGGCGATCAGGCCCAGTCCCGCGAGCAGGTAATAGGCCGATCCGCCGAGGGCGATCAGCCAGCCGCCGCCGACGGTCAGCACCAATCCTATCAGGATGAAGACCGCGCCCAGAAGCCAGGCCGCCCAACCGCCGCCGCCCAGGCCGCGTCCGATCCCGTCCGACATGGAAGTCCCTCCCAGCGGTGCATCCGCCGGTGGAACACCCGTCGGGAGGCGCTGGTTCCGCTAGGCGCCGGTGGCGGCGGCGTAGACCTCGGGCTTGAAGCCGACCGTCAGCTTGCCGTCGAGGTCGAGCACCGGCCGCTTGATCATCGAGGGCTGGGCGACCATCAGGGCGATGGCCTTGGCCTCGTCGACGCCGGTCTTGTCGGCGTCCGGCAGCGCCCGGAAGGTGGTCCCGGTCCGGTTCAGGAGCACCTCCCAACCCACCTTGCCGGCCCAGCCCTTCAGCGTCTCCGCGTCGATCCCGAAAGCCTTGTAGTCGTGGAAGGCGTAGGCCACGCCGTGCTGGTCGAGCCAGACCCTGGCCTTCTTCATCGTGTCGCAGTTCTTGATGCCGTAGAGGGTAGCGGACATGGCGTCTCCAGGGGCTCGGGGCGAGTCGATCGTCCCGCCCTCAAGAGCACATCCAGGCGGCCGGCTCTACGGCCGCAGCCGCTGCGACAACATCGCCGCCAGCGTCGCCACATGCGGCGGCTCGATCATGCTGTCATGGTCGCCGGGCGCGACGGTCTCGGTCACCCCGCCCCGCGCCGCCCCCCGGAAGGCGCTGGCCGCGTCGAAAGGGATTTCTTCGGGCGTTCCAGCCCTTACGAACAGAACCTCGCCGCCGTAGGGACCGGGTCGATAGCGACCCGTCGCGGCGACGATGCCGTCGCGGACGGCCTGCAGACGCGGCGGGATGTCATGCGGCGGCGGCGGCGGGGCGCGGCGACCGACCAGAGCCAGAGCCCGGTCACGCAGATAGGCCAGGACCTGGACCGGCGACATCCGCCCCATTCGCCGCGCGTGGTGGGCCAGGCGCCGCACCAGCAGCCGGGCCCGCTCCGCCGCAGGCAGGAACCGCTTGTCCACCTTGCTGTCGAGCAGGATCAGCTCGGCGACCGTCTCGCCCATGGCCTCGAGCCGCCGGGCCATCTCGAACGCGGCCAGCCCGCCGAACGAGAAGCCGGCCAGGCGGTAGGGGCCCTTCGGCTGCACCGTTCGGACCGCCGCCACATAGTCCGCCGCCATGGCCTCGACCTCGTCGAGCGGCGTCTCGTCCAGGTCCAGCCCCCGCGCCTGAACGCCGTAGACCGGCCGGCTGCAGTCGAGCGCCCGCACGAGACTGTGCAGCTGAAGAACGTTGCCGGTCATGCTGTGGACGATGAACAGCGGCTCCCCCGTCCCGTCCGTCCGCAGCGGCGCGATCCGCGACGAGGCCGACCAGTCCGGCGCGTCGATGACCGCGGCCAGGGTTCGGACTGTCGGCGCGTGCAGAAGGGTCGCCATCGGCAGCCGCCGGTCAGTGCGTCGCCGCACCTCGGCGAGGACACGGGCGGCCGTCAGAGAATGGCCGCCGAGGTCGAAGAAATTGTCGTCCGGCCCGATGGCTTCGGCGCCGAGCAGCGTCCGCCAGACCTCGGTGAGCCAGGCCGCGGTGGAGCCCGCGTCAGCGTCGCCGGTCCGAGCGTCCGACGCCGAAACCGCCCGCGTGATCGCCGCGACGCTCTCGGGATTGCGCAGCGTGGCCAGATTGCGCGGTGGACGGCCATTGACCGCGTCGGCTGCGGCGGCCTCCGACAGCTTGCCGCTGTGTGTCGTCGGCAGGGCGTCCACGGCCAGGATCAGCGCCGGCGCGTGAGCCGCCGAAGCGCGCCGGGTCAGCACGCGCCGGATATCCGCGCGCAAAGCGTCGTCGACGGTCACGCCCGGCGCCGGAACGACCAGCAGCGCCATCCGGGCCTCGCCGCTCGCCTCGTCCTGCTGCTCCACCGCCAGGGCCTGCACGATCCGCGGCTCGTCGGCCAGGATCGCATAGACTTCCGCCGGACCGACCCGGATCCCTCGGATATTGAGGACGCCGTCCATCCGCCCGCGCAGGATCACCCCGCCCCGCGGCGTGACCCGGATCAGGTCGCCATGGCTCCAGGCGGTCACGTGCCGGGAGAAGTAGGCCTCGTGGAGCCGCACGCCGAAGGGGTCGGCCAGCAGGCTCAGCGGCCGGGAGGGAAACGGGCCGTGGCAGGTCAGTTCGCCCTCCCCGCCCGGTCCGGAGGAACGCACGTCGAGCCCCAGGCTCACGCACTGGGCCTCGCCCGCGAAGGTCGGCAGGTTGGGACTGCCCAGCACGAAACAGCCGATGATGTCCGACCCGCCGCTGATCGACTGCACGGCCAGCGGCTTGACCGCCTCGCAGACCCAGCGGGCCAGATGCGGCGGCAGCACGGAACCGGTCGACAGCACCGACCGCAGCCTCTTCAGGGCGAGATGATCACCCGGGCGATAGTCCAGCGAGCGGCAGAGGCCGAGAAACGGCGGACTGGTCCCGAAACAGGCGACGCCGGTCTCGTCCGCCAGCCGCCACAGCGTCTCGGGCGCGTCGACTGGACCGTCGTGGAGGACGATGGTCGCCCCGGCGGCCAGGGCCGACAGCTGCCAATGCCACATCATCCAGGCCGGCGAGGTCTGGAAGAACAGCCGCTCGCCCGGACGCAGGTCGCCATGCAGCCGGTGCTCCTTGAGATGCTCCAGCAGGGTTCCGCCCGCGCCGTGGACGAAGCCCTTGGCCTTGCCCGTGGTCCCCGAGGAGAACAGCACGAACAATGGATGGTTGAACGGGAAGCGGTCGAACGCGGCCTCCGGTCCGTCGGCCAGGTCGGCGGCGCGCAGCACGGGCAGCCGCCCCCCATCGACGACGGCCTCGTCCAAGACGACCACCGCCTTCAACGAGGGCAGCTTCGCGATCAGGTCGGAAACCCGTTCGGCGACCGGCGCGCCGCTGTCCTGAGGCCGCGGCCCGGCGGAGACGATCAGGAGGCGCGGCTCGAGGGTCTCCAGGCGCTCGGCCAGGATGTCCGGCCCCATCTCCGGTCCGACCGTGGCGATCGTCGCGCCACAAGCCGCGGCGGCCAGCACGGCGACGACGGCGTCGAGATCGTTGCGCAGAACCGCCGCCACGGCGTCTCCCGGCGTCAAGCCCAGGGTCTGAAATCCTGACGCCAGACAGCTGACTTTCCTGCGTAATTCCCCTCTTGTCAGACGAACCTCTCCGACGTCGTCGCGACGAGCGATCACCGCCTCGGCGGCGTCGTCGCCCGCCAGCAGGGCCTCGGCGTAGTTCAGCCTCAGGTCCGGGAAGAAGCGGGCCGTCTCGCAGCGGTCCCCGAGCAGGGCCGGATCGGCCACGCCGGACGTCGGCAGGTCCAGCCAGGCCAGCAGGGCTGTCCAGAAGCGCGGACCGTCCAGGATCGCCCAACGCTGCAGAGCAGCCTGGTCTGGCAGGGTAAGACCTTCGCGGCGCTCGACATGCTGGATGAAGGCGGTGAGCTGGGAGCCGGCGACGGCGGCCGGATCCGGCGTGAACAGCGGCTGGTCGCCGTCGTCCAGCGCGCTAGTATCAGCCTGAACCCGTTCCTTCAGAGAGTCCAAGGACATCGCCGCCTCCCCTCACCTGATCCAGGACATGTTGGCCACGGCCCTGGCCGTCGATGAGACGCCGGTGCTGGCCGTGGCCTGGAGCGCCTCGGCGCCGGCGCGAACCGCGCTCGCGCGGCTGCTGGCGCCGCTGGGCTGGGACGGTGTTCTCGATCGCGGGCCGCTCGGCGCGCTCGGCTCGCCCTGGCTGCGCGCGCGCGGCCTGTCCGTCAGCCTGTCGCACGCGGACGGCCTGACCGCCGCCTGCGTCGCCCGCGGCGGCCCTTGCGGCGTCGACGTCGAGGCGATCGACGCGTCGGTCGATATCCACGGGGTGGCGGAAACCGTGTTGCCGGCCTCGGCCGCCCGGCAGATCGCCGCCGCGCCTGATCCGCGTGAGTCGTTCTTTCGCCTCTGGACCTTGAACGAGGCCGCGCTCAAGGCGCTCGGCGTCGGCTTCTCCAATCCTATCGAGGGGTTGGAGATCACACTTGACCCCTTGGCGATCGTCGGCGCCTGCCCGCCCGACAGTGCTTGGAGCGCCTTCGAGCTCGCCGCTGCGCCCGGCCGCCGCCTGGCCGCCGCCATGCTGAGCGCCGACGGCGCCGGAGCCCGGGTCATCGCCGGCCCGCTCACCTGACGCCTCCGAACGCCTGCGCCATGACCCGCCGCGCGGACTTGGGCGCGAGATCGCGGTCGAACGGCAGCGGGCGCACCGGCGCGCCGTCGGGCCGCGGGAACATGTCGGTCTTGGAGGTGTAGCGGTCGCTGAGGCCCCAGGTCGTCACCATCCGCACCGCCGGCTCGTCCAGCACCGTGCGGAGGAAGACGCCGTAGACCTCTGCGACGGCTTCGTCGCGCCCGGCGACGTCGCCCGGGGCGTTCTGGTCGTTGACGTCCAGCTCGGTGACGTAGACCTCCAGGCCCAGCCGGGCCACGTCGCGCAGGAACCTGCGCAGGGCCTCGCCGAACGCCGGCGGCCTGTCGCCGAGCAGGTGCCCCTGAATCCCCAGGGCGTGGATCGGGACCCCGTCGCGCCGCCACTCGGCCAGCCGCTCCAGCGTCGTTCCGCGCTTCTCGACCATCCAGGTCTCGTCGTCGTACTCGAAACCGTAGTCGGACAGCACGAGTCTCGCGGCCGGATCGGCGCGATGCGCGGCCTCGAAGGCCATGGGGATGTAGTCCGGGCCCAGCGCGTCCAGCCACGGCGACCGGCGCAGGCCGTCCGGTCGCCGGTCGTTGCGCTCGATCGCCTCGTTGACCACGTCCCAGGACCGCACCCGCCCGGCGTAGCGCCCGACCACGCCGTCGATGTGCTCGTACAGGATCTCGGCGCCCGTTCCGGGGCTCAGCTCTCGCGCCAGCCAATCCGGGTTCGCCTCGTGCCAGAGCAGGGCATGGCCGTGGACCGCCATCCCCTGCGCCCGGGCGATCTCGACCAGCCGGTCGGCGCCCGCGAAGTCGAACCGGCGCGGCGCGGGCCGCAGCAGGTTCCACTTCATGTGGTTCTCAGGGGTCAGGCCCGCGCACTCTCGCCGGACCAGGGCGGCGAAGTCCGGGTCGCGGTCCAGGGTCTCGGGTTCGACCGCCGCGCCGAACAGGACGCCGCGACGCGCGGCCGTTTCCGCCAGGCTCTCCGCGGGCTGGGCCCGACAGGCTCCCGCCGCCGCGATCGCGCCGCCGGCGACGACAAGGCGACGGGTGATGGTCACGGCGCCCCCTCCCCCGGGTCCCCAAGATCCATGTCCTGGGCCGCGCGATAACTCTCCGGCACGCCGATGTCGATGAAAGACCCCTCGCAGACGCGCCCGTGCAGCCGGCCTTCGCGCGCCAGGCGAGGCAGCAGCGCCGCTTCCAGCGACGACGGCGCGGATATGTCCTTCAGGACCGATCGCGACAGGGCGTAGACGCCGCCGTTGATCAGCCCCTCTTCCAGCGTGGCGTCGCGCGGAAGCAGGCCCGTGACCCTGTCCCCGTCCAGAACGACCGTCTCGTAGCGATCGGCGGGCGCCACCCGGCGCAGGGCCATGACAGCCTCGCCCTCGGCCGCCGCCAGATCCGCCCAGTCGCAATCGAACCAGGTGTCGCCATTGACCAGCAGAAAGCGGTCCTCCAGCTGCGCCTCGGCATGGACCAGGGCACCGCCCGTCCCAAGGGGTTGCGGCTCGCGGTTGACCGCCAGGAGCAGACCCAGGCGCGCCTCGACGCCGCCCGCGAGCCAGGCGTCCAGCGCCCCGACGCCGTGGCCGGCGAGCAGCAACGCCCGGTCGAAACCGTTGCGCCGCGCCTTCAGCAGCAACCATTCGACGAAGGGACGCCCACGCACCGGCAACAACGGCTTCGGCGTCTCGAGCGTCAGCTCGCCCAGCCGCGTTCCCAGGCCCCCGACCAGGATCACGCACTGGCGCACGCCGCTCATCCCCTCACGCTCCAGGCTTCGGCGCCGTCGAAGGTGAACTTCACCGCGCCGGCCTGCCCGCCGGCCGCGTTCAACGCCTGGGTCAGGCGATAGCGGTTCTCCGGATCGGTGCAGAACATCAGAAACCCGCCGCCGCCCGCGCCGGAGACCTTGCCGCCCCAGGCCCCGCCGGCCATCGCGGTCTCGAACAGCCGGTCGACTTCGGTCGTGGCGATACCGTCGGCGGTGCGCTTCTTGGCCTCCCAGGAGCGCATCAGCACGGCCGCCACCTCGCGAAGGTCTCCGGCCAGCATCGCCTCCTTCATCGCCGAGGCGTCGGCCTTGAGCCGGTGCATGTTCTCGACGACCGCCGTGTTGCTCTCCAGGCCTTCGACCTGCTTGCGGATGATGGCCTCGGAGGCCCGCGACTGTCCGGAAAAGCAGACGACCAGCGACGACTCCAGTTCGTTCACATAGCCGCGTCGAACCCGCAGCGGGTTCACCACCACCCGTTCCTCGGCCAGAAACTCGATGAAGTTGATGCCGCCGAAGGCCGCCGCGTACTGATCCTGCCGCCCCCCGGCCAGGCCCAGGTCGCGGCGCTCGATCCGCCAGGCCAGCTGGGCGATTTCGTATGGTCCCAGCTGCAGGTCCAGCGCGGCGCGGAAGGCCTCCACCAGAGCCACCACCAGCGCCGACGACGATCCCAGGCCCGACCCCGGCGGCGCATCGGTCGTCGTCGAGACGGTGATCGCCGGCGCGACGCCGTCGAGGTAGGTCTCGACCATGTGGCGGTAGACGGCCTTGTGCAGCATCAGCGGGCCGTTGACCCGCATCGCATCGCCCGGTCGGTAGGTTTCTTCGGCCCCGATGTCGCTGGCGCGGAAGGCGACCAGCCCGTCGTCACGCGCCGCGAGGTGGGCGAAGGCGAACCGGTCGATGGTCGCGTTCAGCACCGCCCCGCCGTGCAGATCGCAGTAGGGCGACAGGTCGGTGCCGCCGCCGGCCAGGCCCAGCCGCAGGGGCGCCCGGGCCCGCACGTCCCAATGCCCTGCCGGCGTGCGCATCAGGCGGCCTCCACCAGGCGCGAGCCCAACGGATCGATGCCGTAGTTCAGCCGCGGCATGTTCTGGGCGGCCATGTAGGTCTCCAGGTCCGCGCCGTCGCCCGGACAGAACAGCATCAGGAAACCGCCGCCGCCTGCCCCGATGACCTTTCCGCCGGTGACGCCGAACGCGCCGCGGACGTGGTCGTAGAGCTGATCGATATGCGGCCAGCTGATCTGGCTGGAGAGCTTCTTCTTGTTCCGCCAGTGCTCGTCGAGCATCCGACCCCAGCCGTCCAGGTCGCCGGCGATCCAGGCGTCGCGGATGCGGAAGCCCAGGTCCTTGATGAAGCCCAGGCTGTCGCTGACCGTGTCGCGGCGCGACGCGTCCTGCGACAGCATGGCGTTGTGCTGGTCGGACAGGATCACCGCCGCGTCGCGGCGCAGGCCGGTGTAGTAGATGTGGGTGTGCCGCACGAAGGCCGCCTGGACCTCGGGATCCAGCGCCACACGCCGCACCGCCACCTGCCCGTCCGACGCGATGTCCAGCGTGGTCAGGCCGCCGAAGGCCGCCATGTACTGGTCCTGCTTGCCGATGCCCTTCTTCAGGGTCTCGATTTCCAGGGTGCAGGCTTCCTCGGCGAGGGCCTGGGGATCGGGGCGACGCCCCTTGATGGCGTGCAGGGCGTTCAGGAAACCGACCAGGAAGCTGCTCGACGAGCCCAACCCGGTGCCGCCGGCGATATCGGCCAGGGAGGCCGCCTCGAGACGGTCGTCCAGGCCGTGCGCCAGCAGCGCCGCCCGGACCAGCTCATGCCTCACGTCCTCGGCCCGGGGCGAGACCTCCGGCTGGGGGCCATAGAGCACGACCCGATCGTCGAAGGCCGGCCGGTGGGCGGTGATGTGGATATGCTTGTCCAGCGCCATGGCGAAGATGAAGCCGCCGCCATGGCGATAGTAGCTCTCCAGATCGGTGCCGCCGCCCCCCAGGGTGACGCGCAGCGGGGTGCGTGTCGAAATCATGGTCACTCCGCCGCGGCGGCGACGGCGGCGGGCGCGATCGTCTCCCAGTGCCCCTTGCTCTGGGACAGCAGCGGGTGCGAGACCAGCAGGTGCCAGACCACGGCGGCCAGACCTTCCACGATCGGGGTGATCAATTGGGCGTCGACCGTCGGGATGACCACGCAGGCGTCGGCGATCTTCGCCGTGTAGCCGCCGTCGCGGCCGACGATGCCGGTGACCGCCGCGCCCTTCGCCTTGGCGTACTGCATGGCGCGCACCAGGTTGGCGCTGACCGGGGGCTCGAGGCTGCCGCCGCCGACCGAGAAGATCAGCAGACCGTCCTCCGGGCGCAGACGGCTGCTTTCCAGCCAGGTCGAGAACACGCCTTCCCAGCCCTCGTCGTTGATGCGGGCGGTCAGTTCCGAGACGTTGTCGGTCGGGCAGTAGGCCTCGAAGCCGCAGATCTTGCGGAAGTCGTTGGTCGCATGGCTGGCGTGGCCGGCGCTGCCGCCGACGCCGATCAGGAACAGGCGGCCGCCGCGCCCGCGCACATCGGCGAGGGTCTGGGCGACGGCTTCGACGGCGGCTTGGTCGATGGAAGCGACGGCGCGTTGGACGACGGTCAGGAAGTGGTCGGTGAACATGATAAGGGCTCCCTGCGCGAGGCGCATTGGCGGGGGGAACCGTCGCCCTGGACGAGGCGGCGGAAAGCATGGAGGTCGGCGACGACATGGTCGGCCCCGTCTCCGGTGTTGTAGGGCCGCTTGAGCAGCACCGTCTGGACTCCCGCGGCCCGCCCGCAGGCGGTGTCGCGGTCCTGGTCCCCGACCATCCAGCTCCCGTGGAGGTCGATCTCCCAGCGCTTGGCCAGCGACAACAGCATGCCCGGAAGGGGCTTGCGGCAGTCGCAGGCGTCGGCGTTGTCGTGGCGGCAGGCCGCGATCTCGTCGATCGGCAGCCTGTGCGAAATCTCGTCGTGGATGGCGTCGAGCGCCGCGTCGGTCATCAGGCCGCGACGAACGTCCGGCTGGTTGGTGACCACGAACACCCGATAACCGGCCTCGCGAACCAGGGCGAGCGTCTCCGCCGCGTCGGGGTCGATGACCAGTTCGTCCGGCGAGCGCGGCGAAGCAGGCTTGCCGTCGCGCCAGACGACGCGGTTGAGGACCCCGTCCCGATCGAAAAACACCGCCCGGCGGCTCACAGCGACACCTTTCCCTGCTCCAGCAGCGCAACGCCGGCGGCGTAGCTCTGCGGCGTGTCGAGACCCAGGCAGTAGCCGCCCGCCTCGATCACATAGCCGTTCAGGCGGCGGCCCTGCTGCAACATCTGAGGAAAGACGTCGCGGCCGAAGTCGACGAGGCCCGCCGTCGGGATCAGGTCCAGGATCGACGGCTCCACCATATAGACCCCGGCGTTGACCAGCGGGTCCGAGATGGCGTCGCCCATGCCTTCCATGAACCGTTCGACGGCCTGGTCGGGCGTGATCCGCACGCGGCCGCCGGCGATGCCGGTGTGGGCGTGCCGGTCCCGGTCGTACAGCGCGATGGTCGCCTCCGCCTTCTGGACGTAGTGGCGCGCCTGCAGGGCGGCCAGGTCGCAACGCACGACGCTGTCGCCATAGACGACCAGCATGGTCTCGTCGAACGCCTGCCGGATATTGCCCAGGGCGCCGGCCGTCCCGAGCAGCTCCGGCTCGTAGACGTAGCGCACCTGCAGGCCGAAGGCCTCGCCGTCGCCGATCGCCTCGCGGATGGCGTCCGCGGCGTAGTGCAGGTTGATCCAGACCTCCTGCACGCCGCTGTCGGCCAGCCAGCGCAGGTTGTGGGCCAGGATGGCGTCGCCGCCGAACGGAACCAGGGGCTTGGGCAGGTCGCCCGCGACCGCGCGGATGCGACTGCCCAACCCGGCCGCGAGGACCAGGGCCTTGAGCATTGCTGTAACTCCGGATTTTGGGAGGCTGGACGGCCCTAGAGCGTGAATCCGGCCGAGACCGCGTCCTTGCGGAACATGTCCACCGTCTCGAGCGAGAGCTCGGCCAGGTCCTTGCCCGACATGTCGAGCTTGCGGAGGATGTCCGGCGTCGCCGTGATGATATGGCAGCCGCAGTCGCGAGCCTGATAGATGTTCAGCACTTCACGCGGACTGGCCCAGAGGACCTCGGCCAGCGGCTTGCGGGCGGCCAGGGCCACCGCGGCGCGCATGATCGGCATCGGATCGACGCCGGTGTCGGCGATGCGGCCGGCGAACACCGAGACGATGCCCGGAACGGAGGGATCCAGGGCCTCGACCGTGCCCGCGACCTGCTCGAGCGTCAGGATGGCGGTGACGTTCAGCTTGATCCCGTCGCGCGACAGGCGCTCGACCAACGGCAGGCTGCTTTCGCCCTTGGTGTTGGTGATCGGAATCTTCACATAGACATTGCGGCCCCAGCTCGCGATCAGACGGGCCTGCCGCTCCATCTCGACGAAGTCGTCGGAGAAGACCTCGAAGGACAGCGGCATGTCCGGGATCAGCGTGACCAGCTGCTGCGCGAAGGTGGCGTAGTCCTCCACGCCCGCCTTGAACATCAGGGTGGGGTTGGTGGTGAAACCGACCACGCGACCTTCGTCGTACAGACGCGAAAAGTCGGCCAGGCTCGCGCCGTCGCCGAAAAGCTTGACGCCCGTGACGGACTTCGCAGGCTGAGCAAGAACGGGGTACTTCAGTTCGCGCAACATGGGTTCTCCACTTCTGCCCCAAACAGGCACAGTCGAACTTCCACCCGACAAGAAGCGCGCCAATAACAACATCACCGTACCCTATGGTAAGCGACTAATTGACACGCGTGGTTATCAGAGTATTGAGCGCGGGTTCCTGAATGTATCCTATAGGTTGCTTCCAGGTCAGTTTTCCGAGGCCATGAGCCATCAAAACCCGTCCCCCTAGACGAGTGTTTGACCTAAATTCACCGGTGACGACAGCGATGAGCCAACCAGCGGCCAGCTGCACAACCCCTTTCAGCATAAGGATCGCCCAGGCGATCCGCGGCCGTTTGGCGCCGTCGAGATAGATCGTCACGTAGTGCTGCGTTTCGCGCCGCACGCGAATTACACGGTATGCGGGTAGCGTGCGATGCACGGGAACCGTCTCGGTTACTCGGGCCCGCGCCGCATACACTAGTTTACAATTCTGACGGTGCAGCCGGACGAAGAGCTCGGCGTCTTCCCCTCCGGCGTCGCCGAAAGACTCCCGCATCGGTCCATTTTCGGACACGCCGCAGCGTGCCAGATCGAACAGCGAGTTTCCCGTGCCGAGACCGTAGCGCGGCTTTCCACCCGGCGTGGTGAGGACGATCTCCGCCAGATCGGGCAACCCCAGATCGCGGACGAAAGCGGCGCCCGTGGGATCCCAGGCCGGCGGTGCGCCGGCCTCGAACCGCGCCAGCCTCGGCCCGACCACGACGGCGGCGTCGGTCGCCCGGGCCGCGCCGATCAGGGCGTCGGTCCAGTCGGGATCGGCGATCTCGTCGTCGTCGATGAAGGCCAGCCAACGCCCCCGCGCCTCGGCGAAGCCGCGGTTGCGGAGCGTCGCCATGTTCCGCGTCAGGTCGACGACGTAGCGGATCGGCCAGGTCGCCTCGCTAGCCAGCGCCTCGACCACCGGCCGGGCGCTGCCGGAGGGGTGGTTGTCCACCACCACGAGCTCCAGACCCAGGCCGAGCGTGTTGTGCTGCATCAAGCAGGAGCGCAGCGTCTCGGCGAGATGCAGCGGACGATCGTAGGTGCAGACGACGATGCTGAGGTCGGGGGCGACGCTCATCCCGCCTTTTCCTCGATGAAGCCGATCGGCGAGCGCCAGGTCAGCTTGCCGAGCCCCTTGGCTAGGCCGATGCGATGGTCGAAGCGCCGCGGCCGGAGGAACTCGCCGGTCACGACGTAGAGACCGGCGTGAACCCCCATCTGGATCAACCCCAGCAGCGTCACCCGCGCGGTGGTGACCAGCTTGTGGCGGCTGGTGGCGATCCGGCACACCGCGTAGTGCTGCGAGCCGCGCTTCATCCGGGTGATCATGTAGTCGGGCCGCGCCCGCTCGATCTCGATGAATTCGCGCACCACCGCATCCGGCGACCAGACGAAGCGCCGCCCCCCCAGAGCCAGGCGGAACAGCAGCTGGGTGTCCTCGCCGTTGGCGTCGCCGAAGGCCACGTCGAAGGGCTCAGGGTCGGCCAGACAGGTCGCCACGCGGAAGGCGGCGTTGCCGCTGCCAAGCCCCTTCCCTTTCTTTCGGAAGCGGCCGAAGAGATGCAGCTCCGTGTCCGCCGGCAGCCGGAAATCCAGCGTATAGCGCCACCCCTGGGGGTCCCAGTCCGGCGCCGCGCCGCCCTCGAACGCCGGCAGCTTGGGACCGAAGGCCGCGTCCGCGCCCGTGCGCTCCAGCGTGTCCAGCAAGGCCTTCAGCCAGCCGGCGTCGGGCGCCTCATCATCGTCGATGAAGGCCACGTACCGGCCGCGAGACGCCTTGATGCCCAGATTGCGGACGATCGAGATGTTGCGCCGCGCATCGCTCAGATAGACGATCGGCGCGCCGGCCGCGGCATGTCCCGCCACCAGCGCCTCGGCGAGACGGTCGGGGTGGTTGTCGACCACAACGACTTCGAACCGGACGCCGGCGGCGCCGCGCTCGAAGATCCCCGCCAGGGTCCGCTCCAGCAGGTGCACCCGGTCGTAGCTCAGCACCACGACGCTGATGTCGATGTCGCCGCTCATGCGCCCGTCCCCCGGACCACGACTCCGACCGTGCGGAACAGGATCTTGATGTCGAGCCACAGCGACCAGGTCCGAATGTACTCCAGGTCCAGCTTCACCCAGTCGTCGTAGTCGCTGATCCGATGCCGCCCCTCGACCTGCCACAGGCAGGTGATGCCCTGTTTCACCGCCAGCTTCTGGCACTGGAACGAGGTGAACCGCGCATACTCGTGCTCGCGCGGCGGCCTGGGGCCGACCAGGCTGAGGTCGCCCTTCAGGACGCTCCACAGCTGCGGCAGTTCGTCGATGCTGTACTTGCGCAGCCAGCGGCCCAGCGGCGTGATCCGCGGGTCGTTCTCCAGCTTGAAGGCCGGTCCCTGCATCAGATTTCCGCCCTGCAGGGCCGCCTCCTGCGCGTCGGCGTCGGGCACCATGGTCCGGTACTTGTAGCCGCGGAAGCGACGACCGCCTTGCCCCACCCAGTCGCAGGCGTAGAACACCGGGCCGGGGCTGGAGACCTTCACCAAGCCCGCGACCAGGAGCAGCAACGGCGACAGGACGACCAGCAGCGAGGCTGAACCGGCGACGTCGACGAGGCGCTTCAGCGCCAGCTCGACGCCGCCGTCGCCGCCGCCGGCCAGCGCCACGGCGGGTGGTTCGGCGGCTGGCCCGCGATCTGCAGGAACGGAAGCGTATGGGTCGGAGTTGGCGGGATGCATGGCACTATGGAGACGGTTTTGGCCGCTGACGTGGCGAAATGGGACGATACGGACGCCGGCGAGCAAGCCGCGCGCCAGCCTGAGACGCCTTTCCGCGCCGTGCGTTTCGCCGGGCTGAGGTTTACGCCCATGTCGGTCGCGGAGGCGACCGCCGCCCTGGCTGCGCGACAACAGGACGCGCCCTTCGCCGCCTTCGTGACGCCCAACGCCGAACACGCCTGGCTGCGACGCCACGACCCCGAGTTCGCCCGCTGCGGCGAGGCGGCCTGGATCAGCACCAACGACAGCCGCGTGCTCCGCAACGCCGCCCTTCTGGGTGGACTGAAGCTGGATTTCGCGCCGGGCGCCTATGTTGTCCGCGACCTGTTCCGCGAGGTGATCGGGCCGGACGACGCCCTGACCGTGATCGGCGGAACGGACGAGACCATCGCCGCCCTGCGCGAACAGTTTGGCTTGAATCGGATCGCACACCACAATCCGCCGATGGGCTTCATCCACGATCCGGACGCGGTGCGCACGGCGGTCGACTTCGTCGCCGCCCATCCCGCCCGTTTCGTCTTCGTCGCCATGGGCCCGCCCCAATCCGAGAAGTTCTGCCAGCGAGTGATCGCGGACGGCCGATCGACTGGACTGGGCCTGTGCATCGGCAGCTCCCTGACGGTGATCACCGGCCAGCTGAAGGCCGCTCCCGATGTCATGGAACACACCGGCTTCGTCTGGCTCTATCGCCTGGCGCGGGAGCCGCGCCGCCTGTGGCGACGTTACCTGGCTCGCGGCCTCTGGGGTCTGGGCTATGGCCTGTGGGACGCGCTCCGGCTGCGGCTGGGACTGCGCAAAGCCTGGCCGGGATGACCGACGGCCCTGCCTCCCGCGCCGCCCTGGCGACCGAGAACTGGCGGGCCATCCGCGCCGATCAGCGCGCCGCCCGCGAGAGTCTGACCGACCGCTGGATCGTCCTGGCCGCGGGGACCCTGCTGGTCCTGATGCTGCTCTACGTCCTGATCGGCAACAAGCCCTACGTCCATGAGGTCGCCCTCGATCCCCTGACGGGCGCCACCGAGATGTCGCCGATCAACCGCTACATCTGGCTGGCGCTCGGCGCTCTGTCCGTCCCTCTCCTGTGGTTGCGACGCGCGGACCTGATCGTCGCCTTCCGCCAACTCTGGCCGTTGCTGCTCCTGCTCGCCTGGTTCGCCCTGACGACGCGCTGGGCGCTCGACCCGGCCGCCTCCAGCCGCCGCCTGCTGCTCTACGGGGTCAATGTGGCGATCTGCGTCGCGGTGGCGGTCGGCCTGCGCGACATGCGCCGCGCCCATACGGCCATGGCCGTCGCCTGCGCCGTCGTGATCGCCATCGACATGGCGTCCTGGATCGTCATTCCCGGTCGCTCGATGACCCCGCTGGGCCTGGCGGCGATCCATTCGCACAAGAACACCCTGGGCGCGGTGATGCTGCTGGCCGGGTTCGTCTGCGGGACCTATGCCTGGGGACAGACGCGCTGGCTGGGACGGCTGTTCTGGTGGGCGGTCACCCTCTGCGCGATCGCGTTGCTGATCGCCAGCCGCTCCAAGACCAGCCTCGGCATCTTCTTCGCCCTGGCCGCCTTCACGCCCGCCTTCGTACTGCTGCTCAAGCGGCGCGTCATCGAGATCGTCGGCGTGACCGCTCTGGTCGGCTTCGGGATCGCCCTGCTGCTGTTCGGCTGGCTGGGCTACGCCTACGCGATCGGCATGGACCCGGTGGACCCGGTGCGCGGCGTCACCTTCACCCAGCGGACCGATGTCTGGGCCTTCGTCTACCAGCAGGCCGCCCAGCACCCGGTCGGCGGCGTCGGCTTCGGTTCGCTCTGGGACGTGAACCCGCGGGTGCAGCCCAGCCTGCAGACCGACTACTGGTTCGCCCGGCCGGACGCCTTCACCAACGAGGCGCACAACGGCTACCTCGACATCGCCGCCACCACCGGCCTGGTCGGCCTGATGGGGGCGCTGTTCCTGCTCGGGCGCTGGATGCTGCGCGGCGTCCTGCTGCTCCGCGCCGAGGCGACCGCCGTTCCGGCCGACCGCGCCGGACTGGCCGCCGCCATGGCGCTGGGGATCTTCCCCCTCCTGATGTTCGGCCACAACTGGATGGAAAGCAGCTACTGGACCGCCAACTCGATCTTCGGGACCATTATCCTGGCGGTCGGGATCCAGATGGATCTGACATGGGCGCGACGCTCAGCCGGCGCAGCATGACCGCCAGGATCACCCCGGCGACGAGCGCCTCGAGCCCCTGCCCGACCGCCGTGCCGACCACCGCCCCCGCATAGCCCAGCGGTCCCATCGCCAGCAGGATCGCCGCCGTCGCCGCCAGCGAGGCCGCCGCGTTGGCCAGGGCCAGGGCTTTGAAGGCGCGCAGGACCTGCAGCCCCGTGCTCAGCACCATCTGGCCGAAACCCAGTCCCGCAGCCAGGCCCCACAGCGGCAGCAGCGACTGCGCCTCGTGATAGCGGCCGTCGAACAGACGGGCGGTGATCAGCGGCCAGGTCTCGTAGACCAGCAGGGTCCAGACGGCCGCCACCGCGATCCCGCCGACGGTGGTCAGCAGCAACATCCGCGAGAAGCCGCGCCAGTCGGAGGCTTCGCGCCGGCGGACCAGGTCGTTGCGGCCGACCATGCTCCAGGACAGCGCCAGCAGCGGCACCGGCCGCAGGAAAGTCTGGCTGAACGACAGCAGCGCCAGCACCGCGTTGCCGAACGCGCCCCCGACCGCAAAGACATAGAACCGCGCCAGCAGCTCGCTGCTGGTCACCCCGAGGAAGATCCAGCCGGACTGCCGGACATAGCCGCCGTAGTCGCGCAACCGGCGCCAGTCGAGACGCTCGGCCAGCCCCCCGCCCATGGCCCGCGCCCAACCCGCCAGTCCGACCAGTCCGTAGGCCGCGCCCAGCAGACCCAGGATCTCGTCGGCATGCAGCGGCCGGAACAGCAGATGCCCCAGGCCCAGGAAGCCGGCCGCCAGGACCAGCACCGCGCCGGTCTGGATCGTCGCCGTCTTCGCCTCGCCGCGGCTGAAGCAGACGAAGCGGACGTACTGCTGCAGCAGGAAGGCCGGCACGAACAGGGCCGCGACCGGCGCCCCGAAGCCGGAGCCGCCGGCCCGCAGCGCCAGGGTGACGACGAGCACCGCCGCCGCGACCAGCGTCAGGAAGACCACCGTCACCATCAGCATCAGCCGCTCGACATCCCGTCGCGCCGGATCGACTCCCGCCGTCGGCGGCAGGACCTGGAGATGGCAGAGGCTGACCGCGTTCTGAACGCTGCTGAGGACGTAGGCGGTGCTGGACCAGAAGACGAACGCCCCGAACTCGGCCGGCGCGGCCAGTTTGGCCAACAGCAGGATCACGCCGAGGTTCAACAGCGACCACAGCGCCTGTTCGATGATGGAGGTGAGATACCGCGACATCGGCGCCGCGTCAGTTGCGGTTGATGTCGTAGCTGAAGCCGAAGTTGAACGGCAGCACCCCGTTCAGGTACTGGCGCACGAACAGGTTCACCTCGGCGATGTTGCTGCGCGGCACGAAGACCAGGTCGCCGGGCAGAATCTGGAAATCGTCGCCCGGCTGCCCTCTCAGCAGCGCCTTCACGTCGACGTAGCGCACCAGCAGGCGGTTGTCGGCGACGCGGCGGCGGAGCACGGCGACCTTGCCGCTCTTGGCCGTGTCCTGGAAGCCGCCGGCCGCAACGATCGCCTGGGCCACGTTGATCCGGCCGCGCAACGGATGGACGCCGGGCGTGCGCACCTCGCCGCCGACGTAGACCTGGGACGCGCCATAGGTCGCCACGAGCGCCTCGACCTGCGGGTTGCGCAGGATCGAACCATAGGCGTCGGTGAGGATCTGACTGACGACCTCGGGCGTGTGGCCGGCCACGGAGACGCCGCTGACCAGCGGGAAGACGCCGCGGCCGTCAGGACCGACGACCACCCGCGTGTTCAGGTCGGGATTGACGAAAAAGTTCAGGCTCAGCTCGTCGCCCGGCATGACCTCGTAGAGGTAGTCGGACGCCGTCCAGGGGTCGTAGCTCACGCGGGGCTGCGGCTGGGCGAGCGCCGGCGACGCCAGAACAAGGAACAGGGCCAGCAATCGCCACATCGGCGAAACTCCTCCGGGCCTTGCGCCGGTTGGATTCGGCCCCGCCCTCAATCTCCCCGCAAACGGCGGGGAATGCAAAGCCGCGCCGCCGTTCTGCTAGACTTGAGCATCGTTCGCTGATTCCCCCGTCCGCAGCATGGCGACCGCGGCGTTTGGACAGGAAATGCCCAGCCCCCGAGCCTCGCGTTGACCGATCGGACCTACTCAGACGCCGGACCGTCGCGTCCCGCCGGTCGGGCGGGCTTCACGGCGCGTGACCTGCTGACTCCGGCCTTCTACTACTGGAAGCCGGCGCTGCTGGTGTTCCTGATCCCGGTCATCCTGGCGCTGATGCTGGCCGCCGTCGCCAAGCCGATCTACACGGCCCAGTCGCGGCTGCTCATCCTGCCGGGCGACGACTACGTCTTCCGCGGCGGGGTCGCCGGCAACGGCCCCAGCCAGGTCTTCGACCGCGCCCAGATCGTCAACGCCGAGATCGAGATCCTGAAGTCGCGCGACCTCCAGGAGCGGGCCATCCGCGCCGTCGGCATGCAGCGCGTCTATCCGGCCTTCCCCGACACCCAGCGCGGCATGGACCAGGCGCTGGAGCGGCTGTCGAAGGACCTGCGCATCGAGAACGTGCCCGCCTCGAACGTCATCGAACTGCATCTGAGGCACCGCGACGCCCGCATCTCGGCGGACCTGCTGAACCGGCTGGTGGAGCTCTACATCCGCGACCGGCGCGACGTGTTCGAGCGCTCCGACGTCAAGGCCGCCCGCGAGCAGCAGGCGGACCTGCAGATGCGGCTGTCCGGCGTCGAGGATCGCATTGCGGCCTTCTCGAACGAACATCAGCTGGGCGACTACAATCAGGAACTGATCGCGGTCCAGACCCAGCAGACCGCCCTTGCCGGCCAGATCCACAGCCTGGACCAGCAGCTGTCGGCGGCCGGCGGCCGCGCCGGGCGGCTGGCCGGCGAGATCCGCAGCGCCCCGCGCGAAATCACCCTGAACATCGACTCCGCCCGTTCGCAGCAGGTCGAGTCCCTGACCACCGCCCTCATGGCCCTGAAGGAGCAACGCCGGGTCGCCGCCGCCCGCTACCGGGACGGCTATCCGCTGGTCGCCGAGCTGGACCGCCAGATCGCCGGCCTGGAAGGGGCCATCGAGGCCGCGCCGCCGCAGCAGACCGCCCTGGTCCGTCGCGGCGCCAACCCGGTCTACCAGGAGCTCGACACCCAGCTGGCCACCACGCGCGGCGAGGCGGCCGCGCTGGAGGCGGCTCGGGCCAAGGCCGCCCAGTCCCTCTCGGCCAACGGCGAGCGCCTGGCGCAGCTGATCCGCATCGGGCCGCAGTACCGCGAACTGCTGCGCGACCGCGCCCTGCTCGAAGGGGCCTACCAGGATATCGCGCGGCGCAGCGAGGACGTCCGCCTCGAAGGCGCCCTGGCCGGAGCCCAGGCCAACGTCCGCATCATCCAGCGCGCCGAGCCGCCGACCAAGGGCCGCGCCGGCCGCCTGATCCTGCTCGCCGCGGGCCTGGTCCTGGGCGGGCTGGCCGCCCTCGCCGTGATCGTGCTGTCGGCCGCGACCCAACAGGTGATGGTCACGCCGGCCGACGTCGAGGCCAAGCTGGACCTGCCGATCCTGGCCTCGGTGCCCCAAGGTGCGAACGACGCGCCCCGCGCACCGCTATGGCGACCTACGCCCGGCCGGATGACCGCCGACGACGCCAACATTCTGCATCGCCTGCTGCGCAGCGTGGCCGGGGACGGCCCGGCGGTGATGCAGTGGATCGCCGCCGACGACGGCGAAGGGGTCAGCACCCTGGCGCTGGACATGGCCCTGCACCGCGCCCAGCGATCGCGGGCCAAGGTTCTGCTGGTCGATGTCGAGCCGGCCGAGCGCGGCGGCCTCGCCGATCTGCTGAAGCGTGGCGGCGCCGGCCTGGAGGTCGTCTCGCGACGTGACCGCATCCTGCGCGTCAACGACAGCAACCTCTACGTCACCGCCCCCTTGAACCTGCCCGGCCGCCCCCTGCCCGAGGAACGCTGGGCGGCGCTGCTGACCACCGCGCGCCAGACCTATCCGCTCATCGTGGTGGACAGTCCGCCGGTCCAGCGTTCAGCGGCCGGCGTGCTGCTGGCGCCGCTGGCCGACCTGACGCTGGCGGTGGTGGAGGCCGAACGGACCCGCGCGCCCGTGGTCGAGAACCTGATCCGCCGCATCGAGAGCGCGGGCGGGACGGTCTTCGGCGTCGTGCTGAACAAGCGCCGCTTCTACATCCCGCAGTTCCTGTACGCCCGTCTCTAGGCGCGCACAGCCGCGTGGACGGCCTTGAGGGTCTTCAGCAGGCCTTCGGCCGCGTCGAGCGGCAAGGCGCTGGGACCGTCGCACAGGGCCTTGTCGGGATCGGGGTGGAATTCCAGGAACACCCCGTCGGCGCCCGAGGCGACCGCGGCCTTGGCGATGATCGGCACGCCCTCGCGACGGCCGCCCGTCGAGCCGCCGTTGGTGCGGGGATCGGCGCCCGGCAACTGCACGGCATGGGTGGCGTCGATGGTCACCGGCACGCCCAGGCGCTGCATCTCGCCGATGGCCAGCATGTCGACGACCAAGTTGTTGTAGCCGAACGAGCTGCCGCGCTCGCACAGGATGATGTCCAGGTCCGGCGCCGCTTCACGCGCCTTGCTGATGATGTTCTTGCAATCCCAGGGCGCCTGGAACTGGGCCTTCTTCACGTGCAACCAGCCGCCGGCGGCGGCCGTGGCGCGGGCGGCGGCGACCACCAGGTCGGTCTGGCGAACCAGGAAGGCCGGCACCTGGACCAGATCGGCCACGGCGGCGACGGGCTCGGCCTGGTCGACCTCGTGCAGATCGGTGCAGATCGGCACGTCGAGCTGTTTCTTGATCTCGGCCAGCATGGCCAGGCCGTCCTTGAGGCCGGGGCCGCGGTAGCTCTTGATCGAAGAGCGGTTGGCCTTGTCGAAACTGGCCTTGAACACATAGGGCAGCCCCAGCTCGGCGGTGATCGCCTTCAGCCTGCGGCCGACCTCGAGCGCCAGGTCGAGATCTTCCAGGACGTTCAGCCCGGCGATCACGACCAGCGGCTGGCCGTCGCCGAGCGAGATGTTCCAGCGCTTCAGGTGGATGGCGGTCATCGCGGAATCCCGGATCGAGGAAGGAGGTTGGGCGGCTATACGCCAGTCGCGCCCTATCGCGCCAGCGATCGGGCGATCGCGGCCCGCACGTCGCGGAGCATCTGCTGGGTCATCTCGCCCAGGACGCCGCGCCGTTTGGGGGGCAGATGCTCGGCCGGCGGCCCGCCCGTCTCGAAGACGTAGTGGTCGAACATCGCCTTCCAGGCGCGGCGGTGCGGCTCGGGCAGGCCCTTGATCGCGACCAGGGCGTGGAACAGCGCCTCCTGCGGACCGCCCCGCCCCGGCGCCGGCGGGGTCCACCAGTAGTTCACCAGCAGGTTCACCGGATCCAGCGATCGGACGTGGTGCCACCACAGGTACGGGATGTAGACGGCGTCCCCCGGCTCCAGGTCGGCGACCAGAGCCGCCTTCTCTGCCTCGGCGAAACGGGGATGCGCCGCGCGGTCGGGCGCGTCGAAGTCGACCAGGCTGACGGCCACTCCGGCAGGCGTCATCTCGAACGGGCCCATGTAGAGGTTGGCGACCTGCTCGGGCGGAAACAGCGTGAACCGCCGACGGCCGGCCGCGACGCAGGCGATGTTCTCGGACGGGTCGTGATGCCCCGCCACGATCACCCGGTTGCCCAGCCAGATCCGCGGCTCGATCGCGTTGTTCAGGAGCGGCATCGGATTGTCCGCCTCCAGACCCGGCAGCCCCGCCCGCGCCGGAAGCGACTGCAGCGCCAGCGAGGGCGGCCGCGGATCCTCGGCATGCGCCAGCAACCTCGCAAAGACCTCCGCCAGGCTCGCCGTCCCCTTCCGGAAATTGAAGCCGTTCATGCCCGCGTCGTAGAAGAACCTTCCGCCGATCTCGGGCGGCCCCTCGAGGATCGGCGCCGGGCCTCCCGCGTCGAAGCGCATCAGATAGTCGCGCAGCGCCTCAGGCGAGCGCCGTCCGGCCGCGACGATCGGCCAGTCGCGCACAAGGCCGCGCAGGACCACGGGCCGCGCGGCGGGAATGATCTCCTCGTGAAACCGCGCCGAGGTCACTCCCTCCAGCGCCTCGATCGACGTCATCGCCCTGCCTCCCGTCCGGAGACGGACCATAGACAGAGCGGCGCCCCGCCGTCAGCCCTCAGCGCGCGCCGGCATGACGAAGGTCCGACGGATCGAGACGGGCGTCGAACATCGCCGCGATCGAGAACGCCGACGGCCGCCCGTCTTCAAGCGTCGCCAGGCCCTCCTTTAGGAAGGGCCGCCGCCGCGCGGGCGGCGGAAGTCATGGCTCGGACAGCCCCTCGTCGCCCTCGTCGGCGAGACGGAACTCATGCCAGACGCCGTTGAGGACGCCGAAGGCGACGGCCAGTCCGAGGCCGAGGATCCAGGCGAAGTACCACATGCTGCTAGCTCCCTTCGGCTAGTAGAGGTCGGGGTTGGTCTTGAGGGCGGCGATGCTGCTGCGGCCCCACAGCACTTTGTAGACCCAGGCCGTGTAGATCAGGATCAGCGGCAGGAAGACCACCGCCCCCAGAAGCATTACGAACAGCGTCAGGTGGCTGGACGAGGCGTTCCAGACCGTCAGGCTCGAGCGCGCGTCGATGGTGCTGGGCAGGATGAACGGGAACATCGACAGCCCGACCGTCGAGATGATCCCCAACGTCGAGGCCGAGGAGCCGCCGAAGGCCAGGCCGTCCGACCGTCGCCACAGACCGATCATAGCGACCACGACGCCGCCGAAGCCGAGCACCGGGGCGATCAGCATCCACGGATATCTGCCGTAATTGTCCAGCCAGGCGCCGGGCGCCGCGGTCATCACCGCATGGAGCGGATTGGAGGGGCCGTTGGCGTCGACGGCGCCCTCGATCCGGAAGCCCAGGTCGCCGAAGGCCACGAACAGGCCGCCGATGCCGAACAGGGCCAGGCCGGCGAATGCGGCCACGGTCCCGAAGGTCCGCGCCCGGTCGAGGACCGGCCCGCGCTCGGCCTTCACCCCCAGCCAGGCCGCGCCGTGCAGCGCCAGCATGGCCACCGACAGCAGGCCGCAGATCAGGGTGAAGGGCGTGAACAGGCCGAAGAACGAGCCATCGTAGAAGGCGCGCAGGTCGGTATCGAGGCGGAAGGGCGCGCCCTGCAGAACGTTGCCGACCGCCACGCCGAACACCAGCGCCGGGACGAAGCCGCCGATGAACAGCGCCCAGTCCCAGGCCGATCGCCAGCGAGCCTCGGGCCGTTTGGAGCGGTACTTGAAGGCCACCGGCCGCAGGATCATCGCCGACAGCACGACGAACATGGCCAGGTAGAAGCCGGAGAAGCTGACGGCGTAGACCATCGGCCAGGCGGCGAAGATCGCGCCGCCGCCGAGGATGAACCACACCTGGTTGCCTTCCCAGGTCGCGCCGATGGTGTTGATCACCATCCGGCGCTCTTCGTCGTTGCGGGCGACGAAGGGCAGCAGCGCGCCCACGCCCATGTCGAAACCGTCGGTCAGGGCGAATGCGATCAGCAGCACGCCCAGCAACAGCCACCAGATCGTCCGGAGCGTCGCGTAGTCGAGGGGGAGTTCCATCATCTCAAGGTCCTCTGGAACGGGCGTGGATCAGACGGTCGCCGGGCCGAAGGCGGCGTCGTCTTCCGGTTTGGGAAGCGCATGGGCGAACGGGCCTTTCTTGATCGCCCGGAGCATCAGCCCGACCTCGACGACGGCCAGCGCGCCGTAGAAGGCGGTGAAGCCGATGATCGTGGCCCACAGCTGCGGCACGGTCAGACTGGAGGCGCCCAGGAAGGTCGGCAGGACGCCTTCCACGGCCCAGGGTTGGCGGCCCACCTCGGCCAGGACCCAGCCCATCTCCGCTGCGATCCAGGGCAGAGGCATGGCGCAGACGGCCGCCCACAGGAACCAGCGGGCCTGGAAGTTTCGTCGCGTGGCCAGGATGAAGGCGATCGTGAAGACGCCGATCATCAGGAAACCGACCCCGGCCATGATCCGGAAGGCCCAGAACATCAGCGGCACGTTCGGCACGGTGTCCCAGGCGGCCTTCTGGATCGTCGCCCGGTCGGCCTTGCGCGGATCGTCGACGTATCGCTTCAACAGCAGGCCGTAGCCCAGGTCCCGACGATGCAGCTCGAAGCGGCCGCGAGCGTCGAGATCCTCCGGGTCGGCCTTGTAGGTCTCGAGGGCGTCATAGGCCTTCACGCCATTCTCGATGCGATCCTCCGCCACGGCGACCAGCTCGAAGATGCCGACCACCGGCCGGTCGATGCTGCGCGTCGAGATCAGGCCCAGGACGTAGGGGATCTTCACTTCGAAATGGGTCTCGCGATCCTTCACGCTCGGGATGCCGAAGGCGGCCAGACCGGCCGGCGCGGGCTCGGTGCGCCACATGGCCTCCAGCGCGGCGAGCTTCATTTTCTGGTTGTCGGTCAGGGCGTAGCCGCTCTCGTCGCCCAGGACGACGACCGACAGCGACGAGGCCAGGCCGAAGGCGGCGGCGACGGTGAAGGAGCGCTTGGCGACGCTCGTCCATTTGCCCTTGAGCAGGTACCAGGACGAGACCCCGAGCACGAACAGCGAGGCGATGACGTAACCCGCGCTGACCGTGTGCACGAACTTGGCCTGGGCGACCGGGTTGAACAGCACCGCCATGAAGTCGGAGACCTCCATGCGCATGGTCGCCGGATTGAAGTCGGCGCCGACCGGATTCTGCATCCAGCCGTTGGCGATCAGGATCCACAGGGCGGAGAAGTTGGTGCCGAGCGCCACCAGGAAGGTCACCGCCAGGTGCCCGACCTTGCTCAGCCGATCCCAGCCGAAGAACATCAGCCCGACGAAGGTGGCCTCCAGGAAGAAGGCCATCAGCCCTTCCATGGCCAGCGGGGCGCCGAAGATGTCGCCGACGTAGTGGGAGTAGTAGGACCAGTTCATCCCGAACTGGAATTCCATGGTGATGCCGGTCGCCACGCCCAGCACGAAGTTGATGCCGAACAGCGTGCCCCAGAAGCGGGTGATGGTCCGCCAGATGGGACGGTTGGTCATCACATAGATGCTCTCCATGATGACCAGCATGAACGACAGCCCCAACGTCAGGGGCACGAACAGAAAGTGGTAGAGCGCCGTCAGTGCGAACTGAAGGCGTGAGAGGTCGACGACGGCGAGGTCCATGGAAAGCTCCGCTCGGGCGGCGGCCGGTCGGTCGCCTGGGGCTTCGACTAGGCTAGTCCTCGCTGATCTTCCTTGATCTCGATCAAGGCGCCATCCGGTATTCCCCTGTATACGGGTCGAATGGCTTCAACGACGGCTCACGGCGTTCTCGACCCACGTCAGCGGGCGTGGCTGCGCGCCGCCGCGAAACCGGGCCGCGTTGCGTTGCAGTTCGCCGGCCTCTGGCTGGTCGTCGACGTCCTGGCGGCGATCGGCTTCGCCGCCGGACTGGCCCGCGCCCTCTCCCTTCTGCCGCAAGGCCTTGTGGCTTCAGCGCCCTGGCTGGGCCTGGCCGCGGCGGCCCTGGCGGCGCGCGGCCTGCTGTCCGGCCTGTCGGCGCGCGCCGGCGCCCGGGCCGCGGCGGAGATCAAGGCTCAGGCGCGTCGCCAGGCCGTCCGCAGGCTGATCGACCGAGCCCCCGACGACGGCCGCAGCGCCGGCGAGCGGATGACGACGGCGGTCGAAGGCGTGGAGGCGCTGGACGGCTACTTCGCCCGATTCGCCCCGGCTCGATTCGCGGCGGTCGTCGCGCCTCTTCTGGTGATCGCGGCGGTTGCCGTCGCCAGCCCGGTCAGCGCCGGCGTCCTGCTGGCGACCCTGCTCCCCTTCGTCGTCGGCATGGCCCTGGCCGGCCTGGCGGCCGCAGATGCTTCGCGCAGGCAGTTCAGGGCCTTGTCCCGGCTGTCGGGCCTGTTCCTGGACCGGGTCCGCGCGCTGCCGCTGATCCTGGCGTTCCAGGCCGAGGATGCTCAGTCCGCTCGCCTCTCCCGATCCGCCGACACCCTCGCCGAACGGGCCGTCGGCGTCCTGCGCATCGCCTTCCTCTCGACCGGGGTGATGGAGTTCTTCGCCGCGCTCTCGGTCGCCCTGGTCGCGGTCTACTGCGGTTTCAACCTGCTGGGCCTGCTGCCCTTCCCGGTTCCCGAGGCCCTGGACCTGCAGCGCGCCTTCTTCGCCCTGGCCCTGGCCCCCGAGGTCTATGTTCCGATGCGCCGACTGGCGGCGGCCTATCACGATCGCCAGCTGGCCGAGGCGGCGGTCCCGGCCCTGTCCGAACCCGCTCCGGCGACCCGACCGGGCGCCAAGGCCATCCTGTCCGCTCCGCCCGCGATCCGCTTCGAAACCGCGCGCGTCGTCTATCCGGATACGGATCGTCCGGTGTTCGACGGCTTCGATCTGTACCTGCCGGCCGGGTCGTTCACGGCCCTGACCGGCGCCAGCGGCGTCGGCAAGAGCACCCTGCTGCACCTGCTGCTCGGCCTGGCTCCGCTGACGGACGGCGAAATCCTGATCGGCGGCCGTCCGCTGGCCGAGGTCGGCGACCTGGCCCCCATGATCGCCTGGGTCGGGCAGACGCCGCTGATCTCCGCCGGGACCCTGGCCGACAACATCGCCCTGGCCCGCCGGGAGGCCACGCGCGCCGAGATCGCCGACGTCGCCGAACGCGTGGGCCTGACCGGCGCCCTGGCCGCCCGGCCGCAGGGCCTGGACGCCTGGATCGACGAACGCGGCGGGGGCCTGTCCGGCGGCGAGCGGCGGCGGCTGGCCCTGGCCCGCGCCCTGCTCAAACCGGCCCCGATCCTGCTGCTCGACGAGCCGACCGCCAATCTCGACCCGGTGGCCGCCGAGCGGCTGCTGCCGGTGATCGCGCAGGCCGCTCACGGCCGGACCACCCTGGTCGCCACCCACAGCGAGGCCCTGGCCGCGCTGGCCGACCGGCGTGTGCGGCTGTGAGCCTGCGTCACGCGCCCGAGCTGAGCCGGTTGATCGCCGAGGAGCGTCGGCGTCGGCGCGGCCCCCTGCTGCTGGCCGCCGCCGCCGCGGTGGTGGTTTCGGTCGCCGCCACGGCCCTGCTGGGGCTCTCGGGGTGGTTCATCACGGGCGCCGCGCTCGCCGGCCTGGCCGGCCTGGCCGCGGTGCAGACGTTCAACTACCTGCTGCCGTCGGCGATGATCCGGCTGCTGGCCATCCTGCGCACGGCCTTCCGCTATCTCGAACGGGTCAGCGGCCATGAGGCGGCGCTCAAGACCCTGGCCGGCCTGCGGCCGCGCGTTTTCCGGGCCCTCGCGGGCGCGCCGCCGAAGGAGGCGCTGTCGCTGTCGGGGGGCGAGGCGTCGGCGCGCCTGATCCAGGACGTCGACGCGATCGAGACCCTGTTCGTGCGCCTGTCCGCCCCCTGGGCCGCCGGCGCGGCCTTGATCGTCGGCGTCGCGCTGGCCTGGCTCGCCGGACCGGCGCCGGCGGTCGCCCTGGCGGCTTTCGCGATCCTCTCGGCCGCCGCCGGACGGCTGCTGGCCGGGCGTCTGACCGCTGCTCCGGGCGCCGCACGCCAGGTCCGCATGGGCGTCCTGAAGGACGCGGCGACCGCCGTCGCCGCCGCCGGGCCCGAGCTGCGCTGCTACGGTCTGGAAAACTGGGCGGTCGAGACGCTCGATCATCACGGCCGGGCCCTGGCGGAAACCCAGGTCGCCGCCGCCCGCGCGCAGGCGGCGATCCAGTTCGCGCAGTCGGTCGTCGTCGGCCTCGGCGTCGCAACCGTCGTCGTCCTGGCCGCCCCGTCGACCTTGCCGCTCGCGGCCCTGGCCGGCCTCGCCGCCCTGGTCACGCTCGAGGCGGTCGCCGGCGCAGCCAAGGCGTTCGAGCTGGACGGCGCCGTGGCCGAGGCGGGCCGACGGCTCGAGCCGCTGCTGACCGCCGTCGCCGTCGCCTCGGGCGGCCGCCCGGACACGCCCCCGACGCTGGAGCTGGCCGGCGCTCGGCTGGCGCCCGGCGACCGCATTCTGCTGGCCGGTCCTTCCGGCGCCGGCAAGACCATCCTGATCGAACAACTCCTCGGCCTTCGCGACGCCGGTCCGGACGGCCCCCGGATCGCGGGCCAGACGCCATCGGCGCTCGGCCCCGCCTTCACCCGGGCCTGTTTCGCATGGGCGCCGCAGGACGCGGCCCTGCTGGCCGGCACGGTGCGTGAGAACCTTCGCCTCGGCGCGCCGGACGCCGATGACGACGCGCTCTGGACGGCCCTGCGGGACGCGGCGCTCGACCAGAAGGTGCGCGAACTGTCCGACGGCCTCGACAGCTGGATCGGCGAAAACGGCGCACGGCTTTCCGGCGGCGAGCGCCGGCGCCTGTCACTGGCCCGCGCCCTGCTGCGCCCCGCCCCCTGGCTGCTGCTGGACGAGCCGAGCGAGGGCCTGGACGCCTGGACCGAAGCGCTGGTGCTGAAGCGGCTCGCCAGACGGCTGGATCAGACCGGACAGGGCCTGGTCCTCGTTTCGCACCGCGAGGTTCCCGGCGACTTGGCGCGCCGACGCGTCGAGGTCGCGCCGGAGGGCGTTGCGACGACGCAGGCTACCAAGGCTTGAAACCGTCCAGCAGACCGCCGCGCTGCTCGGCGACCGGCGTGGCCCAGAGCGTCCCCGCCTCCGCCCGCGCCGCCGCGCCGTCGAAGACCCGCTTCATGCTGGCGGTGTCGAAGTTCAGCATGCTGCCGTTGCTCGGATCGTCGAGGATCGAGGTGACGCTGAGCGGCAGATTGTGGCCGGCGCAGAAGGTCGCGGCCAGTCCCAGCGCCTGACGGTACGAGAAGCGCAGCATCGTGTCGAAGCTGCGCATCAGCACCGACGGGAGGTTCGGCTGGGTCGTCCGCGGCGCCTGCTCCAGCACGGTGTTGACGATCACGTAGACCCGTCCGCGATGCAGGCGTCGGCCGAGCTTCTTCCAGCGCAGCATCGCCTCCGGCATCAGGAACAGCGGCGTCGACACGCCGCCGTCGACGTGCAGCTCCTCGAAGGCCTCGCCGTCGATCTCCACGCGGAACCGGCGCGGCGGAAACAGGCCGGGCAGACTGGACGAGGCGATCAGCACGTCGCGGAACAGGCCGACGGCGGCCTCCCCGCCTCGAGACGCGATGGCGCCCATGTCCCAGATCACGGTCTTCTGGCGGTCGAGGTCGGTGGTGGCGACCAGCAACCGCCGCCCCGCCGCATGCTCGCGCGCGACGGCTGCGATCATGCGTTCGCCGACGAACGGCGAGATCAGCCGCTCCAGTCCTTCGGCCCGCAACAGGCTTCCCAGCGCCGGACCCAGCGGACCGCCGAGCAGCCGGTTGGCGTGGCCGCCGATGTAGGCGTCGGCCAGCTCGTCGTCCCAGTCCGACCCGAGGAAGGCGAACGGGGCCAGCAGCGCCCCGGTGCTGACCCCGGTGACGATGGCGAAATGCGGCCGCGCGCCCGCGCGGGTCAGGCCGACCAGCGCGCCGGCCCCGAAGGCGCCGCCCGCCGCCCCGCCGGAGATGGCCAGCAGATTGAAATCCTCGCGCGTCCACAGCGACTTGGGCAGCGCCAGGCGGTCGGCGGCGTCGGCCAGCGATTCCTCGGCCTCGTCGACCGTCAGGCGAAGGCCGTCGAAACCGGGAACGCTCGCTCCAGGCGGCGGCGGAAGGCGCGCCGAACCGCCCCGCCTGCGTCCCGGCCAATCCGGCATCCCAGCTCCCTTTCACAAACGCCGAGGACGGCGCACGCCCCGAACCGCCTCAGGAGCGGATAGTTCCCGCCCGAGGCGTCCGGAGTAAAGGGGCCGCTAGAACTTCCACTTCGCGGTCAGACGGCCGGAGTGGTTCTCGGTCTGGTCGCCGAACTCGGCCGAGTAGCCGAACTTGATGGCGAACCGATCCTTGTCGGTGATGTTGAAATCGACGCCGACGCGCCAGGCCTCCTTGTCGAGCGGCGTGCCGATCAGCGCCGGATCGGCCGCGCCGTTCGAACCGACGAGACGGTACGGCATCTCGATCCGGTCCTTGGAGCGGAAGACGCCGCCGACCGTCAGGGTCAGCGCGGCCGTGTTGGTCGCGCCCTCAGCCAGGGTGACGCCCAGCGCGATCTCGGGATTGGCCGCGCCGAGGATCTCGGTCTCGGCGTCGCCCCGGGCGCCCAGACCGCCTGCGCCCTTCTCGCTGAAGGCGGCCTGGCGCAGAGCCGTGGCTGACAGGTTCAGCGCCGGACGGACGAACACCCGGCCGCTGCGCAGGGTGTGCGCCAGCCGGATGTTGGCCTGGGCGTAGCTGGTGTCGAAATCGGCCCGGGCGAGCAGCGGATCGAACACGTCGATCCAGCGCTGGCTTTCCATCTGCTGCAGACCGCCGGTGATCGAACCGCCGATCTCGGTCCCGCCCTCGCTCAGCCGCTTGAAGCCGAAGCCGACATGGACGCCGTGGCCCTCGATCAGGCCGCGGCGGCCGCCGTCGATCTTGAGCTGATCGAGACTGTCGTAGCCGAAGCCGCCGCTGACCGTCCAACCGCCCTCGAGCGGGCGCTCGAAACCGGCCGCGAGCCGCACGCCGCGGCTCTCGACCGCGAAGTTCTCGACGTCGCCGTCACGCTCGGAGGACGCCGCCTCCATCCGGCCCCAGACGCAGAGCTCGGTCACCGGAACGCCCGGCGCGCCGCAGCTGAACAGATCGCGCGAGAAGCTGGCCGCGGAGTCGTACTGGACGTGCAGCGGGGCCAGGAAGCCTTCCGGGTTCAGCTCGGTGAAGATCGCGGCGTAGGTCTTCTCGTCCCCGGCCTGCATGTTGCCCAGCAGCGCCATCATCCGGCCGATGCCGCCGGACCCGCCGGCCAGGATCGCCGAATCCATGTGCCCGCCCAAAGCCCGTCCGTTGCGATTCAGGAAGGGCTGGCCGAAGTTGCTCACGAACGACAGGTGGATGCCGCCGCCGTCGCCCTTGACGCTGTAGTCCAGCGCCAGGGTGTCGACGATGTTCAGCCCGTTGTCGACGCCGTCGCCGCCGGTGGCGAACAGGGTCACCGGATTGGCGTTCTCGAGCCAGGTCAGGGTGACGCCGCCGCGACCCGCCACCGTCGCATTGCCGGTGACGTTGACCCGGTCGGACGCATAGGGCCCGAAGGCGACGTCGAAGCCCAGATAGCCGCCGGCCGACTGGACGAAGTCGCCGTCCAGCTCGACCGTGTTGATCACCCGCGTCCCGTACAGGAGGTTGGTGGCGCGGTCGCCGGCGCCGTCCAGGTTGGCGAAGCCGGCCCCGCCCGCCAGGTCCAGCGGAATCTTCGGCGCGTCCAGGCCCATCAGGAACGAGCCGTTGTTGGTGAAGGTCCAGGTCGAGCCCGCGCAGTCGCGCAGGTCGATCCGGCGCATGGCGACGTAGCTGGCGCCGGTCTAGTTGACGAAGGCGTTCTGGCCGCCGCCCAGGGCCAGGTCGCCGACGACCAGGCCGCGGTTGCGGATGCGGTCGTTGCCGGTGGTCCCGGTCACCGCCAGGCCCGACACCGCCGAGATCGAGCCGGTGGTGCTGACCAGGTTGTTCGCGCCGCCGTCCAGCCGCACGCCCGCGCCGGTTCCGGCGCCGCCGCGGATCATCCCGTTCGAGGTCAGGCTGATGTCGCCGCCGCCGAGGCTGCCCAGGCTCTGGGCGAAGACGCCCGTCGACCCCTCGCCCGCCGCCAGCAGCTGGCCGGCGATCGACAGGTTGATCGTCCCGCCGCGGCCCGCGCCGCCGGCCGCTCCGGCGAACGCGCCCTCGACCCAGCCGCCGCCGCCGCCCAGGCTCTGGGCGATCAGGCCATAGGCCTGGTTTCCGAAGGCCAGGATGTCGCCGGTCTGGGTGAAGGCGATCGCGCCGCCGTCGCCGGCGTTCTGGTTGCTGCGCGTGACCTGGGTCGTGGGCGCTCGGCCGAAGACCGCGCCGCCGCCGCCGCCGATCGACTGCAGGAAGACGCCATGCGACCGGTCGCCGTCCGAACGGATCTGGCCGGTGTTGACCACGGTGATCGCGCCGCCGGAGCCGGTCGCGCCGCCGGTCGCGCCGAGGCGGACCTGAAGCTCGTCGACGCCCGCGGCCGAGATCTGGCCGCCGCCCGCCCCGATCGACTGGACCACCAGCACCGGCGCGGCGGCGCCCGTGGAGACCAGTCCGCCGCCGTAGACGGCGTTGACCACGCCGGCGTCCAGGCCGACCCCGCCGCTGGCGCCGAGCGCCGTGTTCAGCGTGACGCCGCCGGCCGCCGCGACCGCCGCCGATCGGGCCGCCGGCGTCGTCCCCCGGTTCACGACCACGCCGGCCGAACCGCCGCCGCCGCCTATGCTCTGCAGGATCACCGCCGGCGAGAAGGCGCCCGTGGAGACGATCTCGCCCGTATGATTGCGGAAGACGTCGCCGCCGGTCTCGTTGCGGCCGTTCTCGCCGCCGAGGGTCAGCTCTATCGGGCCGGCCTGGGTCCCGCCGGGGGCCGTCACCTCGATCAGGCCGCGGCCGCCGCCGCCGCCGATCGACTGGACCAGGGTCCCCGGCGTGTTCCGGCCGGTGGTGACGATCCGGCCGGTGTGGCCGCTGCGGATGTCGCCGCCGTTGTTGTCCTGGCCGCCGACGCCGCCGAGGGCCAGGCGCAGGTGGATCGGCGCGACCGTCCCCGGCAGGGTCGGGTCGGTGATCCCCGTGGCCAGCACGCCGCGCAGCAGCACCGAGCCGCCGCCGCCGCCGATGGCCTGGTTGAAGACGCCGACGCCGTTGTCGCCGCCGGCGCCGAACGTGCCGCTGGTGTTCACGGTCACCAGGCCGGCGTTCATGCCGGCGACGTTCTTGCCGCCCGCACGGCCTTCGATGACCGGGTCCGGAACCACATGCGCGCCGCCCGGGCCGACGAAGGGCACGCCCGGCAGGCCGACGATGCCGGAGAAGTCGAACTCCGCCGAGCCGCCGCCGCCGTTGATGCTCTCGGCCTTGATGGCGACCGAGCCTTTGCCGAGCACGGTGATGTCGCCGCTGTGGTTGACCGTGACGGCGCCGCCCGCGCCGCCGGTTCCGCCGCCCAGACCGCCGACCAGCACGTTGACGACGCTGTTCAGGGCGAAGGCCCCGCCGCTGCCGCTGGCGCTGAGGGCCAGGTTGGCGTTGCCGCCGCCCCCGCCGATGCTCTGAGCCACGATGCCGTGCGAGTTGGCGCCGCGGGTGATGATGCGGCCGCTGTTGGTGACGTTGACCGCGCCGCCGTCCCCGCCGTCGCCGCCCAGGCCGCCGACCGAGAGCAGCGGGGTGATCGAGTCCTTCTTGGTGATCATGGCGTTGGCCGCGATGACCATGCCGCCGTTGCCGCCGCCGCCGCCGATCGACTGGGCCAGGATGCCGTGCGCGCCGACGCCCGAGGTGTCGATCAGGCCGTCGTTGAGCACCGTGACGACTCCGGCGCTGTTGCCCGAGCCGCCGGCGCCGCCGATGTTCAGCCCGGCCGCGATGCTGTCGTTCCCGGTGTAGAGCGCCGTGACCGAGATCACCGACGAGCCGTTCCCGCCCCCGCCGCCCAGGCTCATGGCGAAGATGCCGTGCGCGCCGTCGCCCAGCGTGCCGATCTCGCCGGTGTCGGCGGCCGCGGTCTTCTGGTTGGTCACCGTGACGTTTCCGCCGACGCCGCCGGTTCCGCCCTTGCCGCCGAAGTTGCCGACGAAGCGGTTGCTCTGGTTCGAACCGCCGGCCACGCCGCCGACCACGTCGAGGATCAAGCCGGCGTCGCCGCCGCCGCCGCCGATGCTGTTGGCCGAGATGCCGGCCGCGGCGCGGCCCTTGGTGAAGATCTGGCCGCGGTTGGTCACCTCGACCAGCCCGCCGGCGCCGCCGGTTCCGCCCGCGCCGCCGACATTGATGTCGATGGAGTTACTCGCCCGCGTCCCTTGCAGTCGGGCGTTGATCGCCGCGCCGCCGATGCCGCCGCCGCCGCCGATGCTCTGGGCCCGGACGCCGAACGACAGGTCGCCCTCGGTCGCGATGATCCCGGTGTTGGTCACCTTCACCGCGCCCGCGTCGGCGCCCGTGCCGCCGCTGCCGCCGACGTTGATCGAGGTCGTGTTCGAGGTGGTGCTGGAGGGCGTGCCGCCGACCTGGAACGCCAGGGTCCGGGCGTGGCCGCCGATGCCGCCGCCGCCGCCGATCGCCTGGGCGAGGACGCCCTCGGCGTTGTCGCCCTTGGTGTAGATCGTGCCGGCGTTGGTCACCGTGACGTCGCCCGAGGTCGCGCCCGTGCCGCCGGTCCCGCCGACGCCCACGGTCAGGGCCCCGGCCGAGCGGACGATGGCGTTGCTGGCCGCGCCGCCGGCGCCGCCGCCGCCGCCGATGCTCTGGGCGAAGACGCCGCGGGCCTCGTCGCCCTCGGTCAGGACCACGCCCTTGACGCCGACGTCGACGTCGCCGCCGGTCGCGCCCACGCCGCCTTCGAGGCCGACCGACACGCTGCCGCTGTAGGACTCCGCGTTGGCCCCCTGGCCGCTGGTGCCAGAGGCTCCGACCGTCGTGGCGCTGCTCGCGCCGCCGCCGCCGCCGATGCTCTGGGCGAAGACGCCGTGCGACTTGTCGCCCTTGGTCTCCAGGCGACCGTCGCTCCTGACCTTGACGCCGCCCGCCGCCCCGCCTGCGCCGCCCTGGCGGCCCACGGTGATGCTCAGCGCGTTCTTGGTCAGGATGCCCAGCGCCAGGTCGAGGACCGTGTTGCCGCCGCCCCCGCCGATGCTCTGGGCGCGGATCGCCGAGGCGTTGTCGCCGCCGGTGGCGATGATCCCCTTGTGCTCGACGTCGACGTCTCCGCCCGTGCCGCCGGCCCCGGTCGCGCCGCCCACGGCCAGGTTCAGCGCGTTGGCCTTGCGCAGGATGCCGAAGCCGATGTTGAAGTTGGCGTCGCCGCCGCCGCCGCCCAGCGACTGGGCGACCAGGCCGTCGCTGCCATTGCCGGCCGTCAGCAGGTTGCCGTTGTGCTTGACGGCGACGTCGTCGCCGCTGCCCGCCCCCGCGCCGGAGCCGCCGACGCTGATCAGCGCCGCCACGGTGTTGTCGCCGGCCGGGGCCACGGTGGCCGCGAAGGTGAAGTTCATGCCGGCCTTGCCGCCGCCGCCGCCGACCGACTGGGCGAACAGGGCCGCCGAGTTGTCGCCGAAGGTGCGGATCAGGGCTGCGGCGCTGCTGCCGTCGCTGGCGTAGCCACGGGTGACGGAGACCTTGCCGCCGTCGCCGCCCGAGCCGCCGCTGCCGCCCACGCCGATGGCCATCGGGTTGCCGAACGGCGCGATGACGCCGGTGGCGTTGATCCCGCCGACCCCGCCGCCGCCGCCGATCGACTGGGCCAGGATGCCGTTGGCGTCGCCGGTGAATTGAACCGACTCGAAGGCGTCGCCGCCCGGCGCCGGGCTGGCCACGGCCTTGGCGTTGACGAAGATGTTGCCGGTGCTGTTCAGGGTCACGTCGCCGGCGTCCGCGCCGGTTCCGCCCGTGCCGCCGACGCCGACGCCCAGGGCGTAGCCTTTCTCGCCGCCGGCCGTGATCGCCGAGGAGACGTTCAGCCCGCCCGAGCCGCCGCCCCCGGCCACGCTCTGGACCAGCACGCCCACGGCGCCGATCCCGTCGACCATCACCTGGCCCTTCTGGACCACGTCGACGTCGCCGCTGATGTTGCCCGCGCCGCCGAAGCCGCCCAGGCCGAACGACACCGCCGGCTCCTTGGTCGACTTGTTGGCCGTGATCCCGCCCGAGACGTTGATCGCGCCCGAGCCGCCGCCGCCGCCGACGCTCTGGGCCAGCAGACCCCGCGAGCGATGACCGCTGGCGAACAGATCGGCGTCGACGTTCGCCTTGACGTCCGCGCCGGTCCCGCCGTCGCCGCCGAAACCGCCGACGCCCAGGGTCAGGGTGCCGTCCAGCGCGATGCTGCCCGAAACGTTGACGCCGCCCGCGCCGCCGCCGCCGCCGATCGACTGGGCGATCGCCGCCGAGCGGTCGTCGCCCGCCGCCGTGACCTGAACCCGATCCGTTCCCGGCGCCTTGACCGTCAGATCCACCTTGCCGGCGTTCCCGCCGTCGCCGCCGAAGCCGCCGATTCCGATCGAGACGGCTCGGCTGGCCTGGCTGCCGGGAGCGGTGATCGCGATGTCGCCGGTGACGTTGACGCCGCCCGAACCGCCGCCGCCGCCGACGCTCTGCGCCAGGATGCCGTGCGAACCGTCGGCCCGCGTGCGCTTGGCCGGGATGACGAACTCGAACGGAATGCCGAACGGCGTGAAATCGATCTTGGTTTCCGGGGTCGTGACGTCCGAGGCCAGGCCGCGGGCGTGGACGTTGCCGGTGATCGAGGCCTTCACCTCGCCGGCGTCCCCGCCGCCGCCGCCGAAGCCGCCCAGGCCGACGCCCAGGCTGCCGGCGTTGCCGCTGGTCGTGGCCGCGATGCCGCCCGAGACGTTGATCCCGCCGTTGCCGCCGCCGCCGGCCAGGCTCTGGATGATGACGCCGTCGGAATTGGCGCCGTCGGTCTGGGTGTCGCCGACGCGGGTCAGGGTCACATTGCCGGAATCGCCGCCGTCGCCGCCGAAGCCGCCGACGCCGATCACGCCCGTGCCGACCGTGCCGGTTCCCAGCGCCAGCGCGCCCGAGACGTTCAGGCCGCCGTTGCCGCCGCCGCCGCCCAGGCTCTGGGCGATGACGCCGTCGGCGTTGTTTCCGGTGGTGATGTAGCGGCCGGTGACCGTGCCGGTCACGTCGACAGCGTCGCCGCCCCCGCCCCCGAAGCCGCCGACGCCCAGGCCGATCGAGACCGCCGCGTTGCTGCCCGCCGTCAGGGCCAGGGAGCCGGTGACGTTCATGCCGCCCGAACCGCCCGCGCCGCCGAGGCTCTGCAGCATCGCTCCGAACGACTCGTCGCCCAGGGTCGTGACGTCGCCCGTCAGCACGCCGGTGACGGTGGAGGCGTTCCCGCCCCCGCCGCCGAAACCGCCCAGGCCGAAGCCGAGCACGCCGTTGGTCCCGGAGCTGATGCCGGCGCCGCCGGTGACGTTGAAGCCGCCGGAGCCGCCGCCGCCGCCGACGCTCTGCAGCAGGACGCCATGCGCCTGTCTGCCCTCGGTGCGGACGTCGCCGATGATCGAGGCGTTGACCAGCCCGGCGTCGCCGCCGCCGCCGCCGAAGCCGCCGATCCCGACGCCGATCGTGCCGGTTCCGCCGCCGCTCAGGGCCAGACTCAGGCCGCCGGTGACGTTGAAGCCGCCGTTGCCGCCGCCGCCGCCCAGGCTCTGGTAGCTGACGCCGAAGCTGCGGTCGCCGAGCGTCAGGACATCGCCGTTGACGCCTCCGGTGACGGCCTTGGCGTCGCCGCCGTCGCCGCCGAAGCCGCCGACGCCGACCATGATGTTGCCGGACACGCTCTTGGAGGCCGAAAGACCGCCCGAGACGTTGAAGGCGCCGTTGCCGCCGCCGCCGCCCACGCTCTGAGCCAGAACGCCCGAGGCGTCCTTGCCCCTGGTCTTCACGTCGCCGGTGATCTTGGCCGAGACCGCCTCGGCGTCGCCGCCGTCGCCGCCGCCGCCGCCGACGCCCACGCCGACGTTGCCCGCGCCGCTCTTGGCCGCCGCGATCCCGCCAGTGACGTTGAAGCCGCCGTTGCCGCCGCCGCCGCCCACGCTCTGCGCCAGGACCGCCCGGGCGCCGTCGTCGAGGGTCAGCGCCGCCAGCAGCGTGTCGTTGGGATCGGCGACCCCGTCGTTGACCTTCAGGGTGACGACCCCGGCGTTCCCGCCGCCGCCGCCGGTTCCGCCGACGCCGACGCCGACGGTCCCGGCCCCGCCGCCCGAGGCCGCGATGCCCGCCGTGACGTTGAAGCCGCCGTTGCCGCCGCCGCCGCCCACGCTCTGGGCGATGATGGCGTCGCTGTCCTTGCCGGCCGTCTGGGTCGCGCCGGTGACCGTCAGGGTCACGTCGCCCGACTTGCCGCCGGTCCCGCCCGAGCCGCCCACGCCGACGTTGATGGTTCCCGCCGCCGCTCCCGAGACGGCGATCCCCGCCGCGACGTTGAAGCCGCCGTTGCCGCCGCCGCCGCCGATGCTCTGCGCCACGACGCCGTCGGACTCCGCGCCCAGGGTGGTGACGTCGCCCGTCACCGTCGCACCGACGCGCTTGCCTTCGCCGCCGCCGCCGCCGGCCCCGCCGACGCCGACCGAGACGGCCCCGCCGACCGAGCTGGCGCCGCCGATCGAGCCCGAGACGTTGAAGCCGCCCGAACCGCCGCCGCCGCCGACGCTCTGAGCCAGGAAGCCGCCGGATTGGTCCTTTTCGGTGAGGATCGACACGGACGAGGCGTCGACCTCGCCGCCTTCGCCGCCGCCGCCGCCGGCCCCGCCGACGCCCACCGACAGGGCGCCGCCGACCGTGCCGCCGCCGCCGATCGAACCCGAGACGTTGAACGCGCCGGAGCCGCCGCCGCCGCCGATGCTCTGCACCGTCACGCCGGCCGACTGCTTGCCCTTGGTCTGGACCGCGCCCAGCGCGTCGCCCTTGACCTTGCCACCCTTGCCGCCGCCGCCGCCCGCGCCGCCGACGCCGATCGCCGCGCCCAGGCCGACAGAGCCCGCGCCGCCGATCGCGCCGGAAACGTTGAAGCCGCCCGAACCGCCGCCGCCGCCGACGCTCTGCACCAGCAGGCCGCCGGACTGGTCGCCCTCGGTCAGGATCGTGCCGCCTGCGCCGCCGGTGACCTCGCCGCCTTCGCCGCCGCCGCCGCCCGAGCCGCCGACGCCCACCGCCAGGGCGCCGCCGAAGCCGCCGGCCCCGCCGACCGTCCCGGTGACGTTGAAGCCGCCGGCTCCGCCGCCGCCGCCCAGGCTCTGGACCACCACGCCGGTGGAGCGGTCGCCGCCAGTGTGGACCGGGCCGCCGACCAGGCCGGTGACCTTGCCGCCGATACCGCCGTCGCCGCCGTAGCCGCCGACGCCCACCGCCGCCGATCCGGCCGCCTTGCCCGCGAACGAGACCGCCCCGTTGACGTTGAAACCGCCGTTGCCGCCGCCGCCGCCCAGGGACTGGATGACCGCGCCGCGCGCGTCGTCGCCCTTGGTGCGGATCGAGCCGTCGAACCTGGCGTCGACCAGGTCGCCGGCGCCGCCCTTGCCGCCCGCGCCGCCCAGGCCCAGCGAAGCCGAGGCGGACGCCGCCCCCGCGCCGGAGCCGGCGAAGGCGATCGAGAAGCCGCCCGTGCCGCCGCCGCCGCCGACGCTCTGCGCCACCAGGCCGGTCGAGAAATCGTTCTCGGTGAAGATCGAGCCGCCGGAGTCGACGGTGACCACGCCGCCCTTGCCGCCGTTGCCGGCGTCGCCGCCCAGGCCGACAGAGAAGGCCCCCGCCACGGCCGCGCCGCCGGAGAAGGCGAACGAGACGGCGAAACCGCCGCTGCCGCCGCCGCCGCCCACGCTCTGGGCGAACAGGCCTTCGGAGGCCACGCCCTTGGTGAAGATGGTCGCGTCGCCCTTGACGTCGACGATCCCGCCGTCGCCGCCGAGGCCGCCCCGGCCGCCGACCGCCGCGCTGGCGCCGACGCCGTAGCCGCCGGTGACCTGGGCCGCGAAGCCGCCGTTGCCGCCGCCGCCGCCCACGCTCTGGGCGAAGATGCCGCGCGAACGGTCGCCCTCCGTCGAGATCAGCGGATCGACCAGGGTCGTCCCCCCGCCCGGCGCGGCGATGCTGCGCTGGCTCAGATTGACGGCGACGTCGCCGCCCTTGCCGCCGCCGCCGGCCGAGCCGCCGATGGCCACGCCCGCGAACAGGCTGATCGAGCCGCTGTTGCCGCCGTTGCCGCCGCCGCCGCCCACGCTCTGGGCGAAGATGCCGTGGGAGTCGGCGCCCTTGGTGAACAGGTCGCCGCTGTGATTGACGGTGACGAGGTCGGACTTGCCGCCGCCAGCGCCCTTGCCGCCGATGGTCAGGAACACCCCGCCCGTCGAGCCGCCATCGCCGCCGCCGCCGCCCACGCTCTGGGCCTGGATGGCGCTCGACATCGCCTTGTCGGTGCGGATCACGCCGCTGTTGGTGACGGTGACCTTGCCGCCGTCGCTGGCCGTGCCGCCGGCGCCGCCGATGGTGACCAGACCGCCGCCCGAGCCGCCGGCCCCGCCGCCGCCGCCCACGCTCTGGGCGAAGACGCCGCGGGAGAAGGCGCCGTTGGTCTCGATCAGACCCGCATTCTCGACGGTCACCTGACCGCCCGTACCGCCGCCGGCCCCAGAACCGCCCAGCGCCACCAGGCCGCCGGCGCCCGAACCGGCGCCGCCGCCGCCGCCGATCGACTGGGCCAGGACGCCGTCCGAGCCCTCGCCGCCGGTCTTGATCGAACCCGTGCTTCCGACCTGCACCTTCACGGTGGAGCCGTCGCCGCCGCCCGCGCCCGTGCCGCCCAGGCCGACCACGCCGCCGACCGCGGAGGCCGAGCCGCCGCCGCCGCCCACCGACTGCGCGAACACGCCGCGCGCATTCTTGCCGCCGGTCGTCACGCCGCCGTTGACGATGACCTCGACCGAACCGCCGTTGCCGCCGCCCGAGCCGTTCGCGCCGAAGGCCACGATGCCGCCCGACACGCCGGCGTTGCCGCCGCTGCCGCCGATCGACTGGGCCAGAATGCCGTGCGAGGCGTCGCGCGTGGTCTGGATGTCGCCGTTGTTGGTGACCTTGACCGAACCGCCGTGGCCGCCGACCGAGCCGCTGCCGCTGTTGCCGACGATGCCGTAGCTGTCGCCGCCGCCGCCGGCGCCGCCGCCCAGGCTCTGGGCCAGCAGGCCGACCGAGCCGACCCCCGTCGTGGCGATCTGGCCGTTGTTGGTGACGGTGACCGAACCGCCCTGCGCCGCTCCGCCGCCGCTGCCGCCGCCCGAGGCGATGTAGCCGGTGCCGCCGTCGCCGCCCTTGCCGGCGCGGCTCTGGGCGAAGACGCCGGCGGCGTTGTCGCCGCCGGTGACGATCTTGACGCTGGTGGTCACCGTGACCGGGCCGCCGGCGCCGCCGGCGCCGCCGGCCGCGCCCTTGATGTCGACGCCATAGCCGTCGCCGCCCTGGCCGCCGTTGCCGCCGACGCTGGAGACGATCACGCCGGGCAGATTGTTCGACACCGTCTGGATGTCGCCCCAGTTGCCCGGATTCAGGTTGACGCCGATCGCCGGCCCCGCCGCCCCGGCGCCGCCGGCCGACGGGTTCTTGCCGATAGTCACGCAGCCGCCGAAGGCGCAGATGCGGACGCCGCCGCCGTCTGACCCGTCGCCGCCGTTGTTGCCGTGCTGAGCGTTGGCGTAGTTGTTGAGGTCGCCCGCCGCCGGCGTGAAGGTGAAGCTGCCCGTTCCGCTGCCCGCGCCGCCGGGCGCGCCAGGCGTGGGGGCGCCGTTGATCGCGCCCGACAGGTTGCTGACCACGGACTGGGACGAGGTCGCGTTGGTGGTCAGGTTCTTCACCGTGACCGAGACGACCTGATTGTCGGAGTCCTTGGTGACCGCCGTGATCTCGTAGTTGACCGGATTGGCCGGGTCCGTGGTGCTGTCGGTGAAGGTCTGGCCGACCGTCTGGGCCAGCAGAATGAAGTTGCCCTGATTGGTCCGCACCAGCACCGGGCTGATCTGTTCGACCACCGTCTCATTGTTGTTTGTGATCGGGTTCAGCACCGAATCACCGACGGCGGCGGCGGCCAGTTGGGGAGCGGCGACGGTGGCCGACGCCGCGATGATCACCCCGATCCTGCGCAGCGCCCGCCGGAAGCGATCGACCCGCGCCGCGGCCCCGCGGCGGCGCGCCGGAGCCGCCTGGCCGCGAACCGGATCGGCGAGCGCGTCCGAGAGACGGCCCAGGGCCCGGGACAGCGCCAGGGCGTCCGGCCGCTGCTTGGCCTCGACCAGCTGTATCAATTCGAGAATTTGGCCCCGGGCCCGATCCCGCTCGGCCTTCGGCAGCCCGTCCGCTGCGACGCGCCCTGCGAGTTGGTCCACCAGAGCGGCGATGCGCTCGAACCTGGAAGCCTGCACGGTCATGACGGTCATCGCGGCTAAATCCCCGGGAAACGCGACAGAGAACGGGGATATGCGATGTGCGCCAACAGGTTTCGCGCGTGAGTTTAGCTCACCGCGTCCGCCCAGGCTTCAAACGCCCCCCGGCGCGGTATTACGCCGTTCTCCCGACTCGGACCAGCAAGCAACGTGCCACTCAGGGCTGCATTTTCGCCACGATGAACGCCGTTCGATAACTTCCGTTACGGAAGGCGGCCTAGGCCGCGCGACGGCCTTCGGCCCAGCGTCGGCGGACCATCTCGGCGTCGCGGGTCATGACCGCGACCGCCTGGTGGGCGGACGTGTCGTCGCGGGGCGGCCGGCCGGCGAGCGCTCCGCGCAACTCCTGCCGCGCCCGGGCCACCCGGCTCTTCACCGTGCCCAGAGGGCAGCCGGCTGCGGCGGCCAGGTCCTCGTAGGAGACCCCGGCCACCCCGACCAGCAGCAGCAGCTGGCGACGTTCCTCGGTCATGGCGCCCAGCGCGCGCCGAGCGTCGTCCAGGTCGAAGGCCGACTGGCGATCATCCACGGTCGCGATCATCGCCTCCATCTCGGGCTCGAGAGGATCGGTCCTGCGGGCCGATCGGCGCTGGGACAGGAACCGGTTGCGCAGGATGCGGAACGTCCAGGCCTTCATGTTGCTGCCCGGCTCGAACCGATCACGGTACTTCAGGGCGTTCACGATGGTATCCTGGACCAGATCGCCGACATCGTCCGCGCCCTTGGTCAAATACCGCGCCCAGCCCGTCAGATCAGGAACAAGTCTAACCAGTTCTCGCTTGAAGACTTCTTCGTCACCCATGTTAACCCAGCAGACGTTGGACGCCCCCGCGGAATAAATTCTAGGGTGACCTGCTCCACAACCCAACAGGGGCGCATGTAAACAATTGTCGCCGGTCGGGCGTCTAGCGCTCCGACATTCGACGGTCGTAGGCGCCGGGAAAGGCGATGACGTTGGCGCGCAGGCGATCATCCGGGATCGGCTGCCGCCGGGGCGTCTCGCGGGCCAGGGCCTCGGCGGCGGCCACCCTCACCGCCCCTTCGGGATCCGACAGCGCCTCGCGGACGGCGTCGCGGGCCCCGGGATGGCGCATCCGCCCCAAGACCCTGATCGCCGCGACCCGGCTGGCCGCGTCGCCGGCCACGGCGCGCTGGATCAGGACGGACGTCGCCTCATGCCCGCCGTCCCGGCCCAGAGCCTCGAAGAGCTGCTGTCGTTCCACGGCCGAAAGGCCCTGGCGCGACAGCGCGTCCACCAACTGCAGAATGGAGAGCTCGAGCATGTCGGCGGTCTCCCTTCGAGGCCGGCGCCGAAACGGCGGGTCACGACCCGGTCCAGATCGGGCCCCTCAAGCCCTAGCTCCAAACGCGCCCAAGCCCGTGTAAACAATTGCAAAGGCGCGGCGTTTGCGCCCTCGAGCCGCTATAAGGCGCTCGAGGACCACTCCCTCCGGGTTCGGTGATGACGATCAAGCTTGCACCCCTGCTGTTGCTCCCGCTGCTGTTGTCGGCCTGCGCCGCCGGCGCTCCCAAGACCGTCGCGACCGGGCCTGGCCCCTCGCCGAGCAGCGACTACCGGGTCGCCTCCGCGACGCCCGAGGCCGTTCCGATCGCGCCGCTGATCGAGGCTCGGCTGCAGGCGCTCGGCCTCAAGCCCGCCTCCGAGGCCGCGAAGGGCCGATACCTGGTCGAGTTGAGCTATGGCGAGCGTCCGACGAACGTCGGCGTGCACGATCAGGCCGCCCCGCCGCCGACCGTCGAAGATCCGGCCTGGCGGGTCGCCCCCGCCCGTCGCCAATGGTGGAAGGATCCCGACCTGCGCGCCTGCCGGTTGACCGTCCGCATCTCCGAGACGGCGACCGGGCGCGAAATCTATCGCGTCGAGACTTCCGCAAGGCGCCGCAAGACCCGCTGCGCAGAGGCCGCGCCCGCGCTGGTCCAGGCCGCCCTGCCTGCCGTGCCGCTCTCGCCCGCCCCCTAGGCGGCCGGAAGATTCACCGAGAAGGTAGCCCCCTCGCCGGGTCGGCTGCGGCAGGTCACGACGCCGCCGTGCCGCTTGACCACCGCCTGGACGAAGGCGAGCCCCAGCCCGACGCCGTCGATCCCGCGCGTCTCGGCCGAACGCCAGAACCGCTCGAACAGGTGCGCCAGCTGTTCTTCGCTCATGCCGGGGCCATCGTCGGCGATCTCGCAAACGATCTCGCGCCCGCCCTCTCCCTCGCGATCGAAGACCCGGCAGTCGACGCGGCCGGCTTCGCGGCCGTACTTCACGGCGTTGCCGATCAGGTTGATGAGCACCCGGGTGAGCAGGGATCGGTCGGCCATGACCAGATGTTCGCTGTCGCCCACATCGGTGGACACGGTGATCTTTCGGGCCTGCGACTGCGGCCACAGGTCGTCGACCGCCTCGATCAGCAGGTCGCCGAGATCGACCTCCTCCAGGACGTACTGGCGCGTCTCGGCGCGGGCGAGGTGCACGAAGCTGTCCGCCAGGGCCAACGTGCGCCGGGCGTAGCCGGCGATGCGGGCCGCGACCGGGGGCTTCACCTCGGCCTTCCCGGCATTCTCGAGCACGGCCAGGATCGACACCTGCGGCGAGCGCATGTCGTGGGTCAGAAGCTGAAGGATATGCTCGCGCTGCCGACCGGCCGCCTTCAGGGCGGTGATGTCGGTGAAGCGCACGATCCACCCGGCCGGCCGGCCGTCGACGTCCGTCAGCGCCGTGCGACGGACGTTGAACGTCTCGCCCCGCGGGGTCTCCATCTCGATGTCGGCGGCGCTCAAGGCTTCGTTCGCCTCTTCGTCCTCCGCCTCGGCGTCGGGCTCCACCAGGCTCATCGCCGCGGTCAGGTCCGCCAGCGCCGCGCCCACGGCCGGACGACCGCTCAGTCCCTCGAACAGCTGCTCGGCTTCGCGATTGGCGATGATCACCCGTTCGTCCAAACCCGTGACCAGGGTCGCGTCGGGCAGCCCCTGCAGCGCATCCGTCACAAAGCGCCGCAGGTCCCGGGCGCGGGCGATCGCCCGGCTGAGCAGATCGAGCTGCCGACCGATCACGTCGCTCGGCGGAGCGCCGCCGCCGCGCGAGAGCGCCGAGAGCACGTCCGGCTCCTCCGCAAACTGCCGAAGCTCCTCGACCATGTAGGCGCTGCTGGCCTCGAGACGGCGCCAGCTCCAGAGCGGATAGACCAGCAGAAGACCGGCCAGGGCGGTCACCGGCCCGATCCAGATCTCGGCCAGAAGGAACAGGATCGTCGACAATCCGACGACGCCGATCATCAGCCCCAGACCCAAGGCCATGTTGGCGCGAGGCCGCAGCCACAGGAACCCCGCCAGCAGCAGCCACAGCGGAACGACCGCGAAGACGATCCGCGCCCAGGCCTCGGCCGGAGTGATCGTCGAATCCGTCAGCAAGGCGTCGAGCAGGTTCGCCTGCAGCTCGACGCCGGGCATGACCCGCGTCCCGCCCGACAGCGGCGTGGCGTGCCGATCCCCGAGCCCGTCTGCGGTCGCCCCGACCAGGACGAGCTTCCCGCGGAGGAACTCGGACGGCACCTCGCCGCGGAACAAATCGACGAACGAGAGGCTGCGGAAATGTCCTGGCGGACCGGCGAAGGAAATCAGCACCGGCCGCTCGCGTGTCAGAGCGCCGACCACGGGGGCCGGCGCGCCGGCGTCGGCGCGTTCATAGGCCGGCGAAGGGCGCCCACGTTCGGCGCGATAGAGCAGTTCGGTCAGATGCGGCCAAACACGGCGGCCGTCGCTCTCCGAGAGAAAGGCCCGCCGCACTACGCCGTCAGGATCGAACTCGACGTTCACCTGCCCGACCCCGGCCGCAGCGGCGCGCAGGGGCTCGACCGGCGGCAGGGGATCGAACGCCGCCCCGTCCTCGCCCGGAACATCGAAGGTCATCGGCAGATAGACCGGCGTCGTCTTCATGGCTTCGGCGAGACGGGCGTCCTGGACCGGGTCGCGGTCCGGATCGACGAACAGCACGTCGTAGCCCACGGCTTTGGGACCGGCCTCCGCCAGCCGGCGAAGCCCCGTCTCGTGGTGCGAGCGCGGCCAGGGCCAGCGCCCGAGCGCCGCGATGCTGCGGTTGTCGATCGTAACGATGACGATCTCTTCGGACGGCGCCCTGACCGCGAACTTCGCCAGGCTGTCGAAGATCACGTTGTCGGCGCGCTGGACCCATTGCCCCGCCGCCAGCAGCGAGACGGCGAGCGTTGCGATCACGGCCACGGCCAGCCATTCGATCAGCACGCGGAGACGTGGAAAGCCCGAAGCTCGTCGCCGCGTGTCGATGCTCAGCCCTCCGTCAGCCGCCGGTCTCGAACTTCTGGGCGGGCGCCCATTTCTCCACGAAACGTCCGCGGGCGAAGGTTCGCGACATCACGCGCCAACTATAGGCTCCGGCCGGCAGATCGGTCACGGTGATCTGCGACTCCGTCAAGCCGAGCTCATCGACGACCGGGACCGGATCGCCGTCGCGCACCAGCTGGAACCGATAGACTCGGTCCCCGGCGCCGCTGACCGTCCAGCGGAACAGGTACTGCCGCCGCCGCTTCTCGCCGCTGGCCTGGGGCGCCTGGAGATCGAGCGTGTTCAGGGCGCGCTCGAAGGCGTAGGCGGCCGGCACGCTCTCCAGCCCGCCGGCGTCGACGGTCGTGGCCCGGAGGAAGTAGTCGCCGTCCGGCAGGGCGTTGAAGGCGACCAGCGGCGCGTTCGACTGCGTCTCGGCGACAACTTCCAGGAAGCCGGCGTCGGCGGCGATCTCGGCGCGGTAGGCGGCCGCGTCGGCCGCCGGCGTGATCGGGAAGGCCACGACGGGGTCGTCCTGGCTCCGCCCGGGCTCGGCCAGTCGCGGCGGCGGCGGCAGCGGACGCGCGGTCAGGCGGCCGTCGGCGTCCGCCGTCGCGCCCTGCGCCGCCGCGATCACGGTCGGCTCGGCCGCATCCGTGTCCATGGTCACCGAGCCCTCGACGACCTCGGTGCTCGCCCGGCGCTCGTCCGGCTGGTACCAGACGCGGAATTCCGTACCCCGGACGGCCGACACTGACATCGGCGTCCGGACGATGTAGCGATCTTGCGGAGACGTCAGAGGCATGACCTTCGACCGGCTGCGGCCGGCCTGAACGCTCAGCTCGCGATCCACGGCTCCGGTCAGCAGCGTCCGGCGCAGGCGATCGAGCCGGATCCGGCTCTGCGACGGCAGAGTCACTCGGGAGCCGTCCTCGAGATCCAGCCGCGCGAACGCATCGGCCCCGGTCGAGACGACCGCCCCCTCGGGGAGCAGCATCGCCTTCGTCGGCGCGATCGTCCGGCCGTCGGCCTCGATGCGGACGTCGCCGCGGAAGGCGCCGAGACGAGCCTCGGTCGGCTCCGTGCGCAGCAGGCGGATCGGCACCGTCAGCCGCGCGCCGACCGCCAAACGACGGGGATCGGCGACCTTGTTGCGGCGCTGGACCACGCCGTAGTCCCCGATCTTGACGAAGTAGCGCTGGGCCAGGTCGTAGAGCGTGTCGCCCTTGCGCACCTCATAGACCGTCACGGCCTCCGCCCCGGCCGCGACGCCGCACCACGCCACGGCGAGCCCGGCGCTCGCCGCTGCGATGAGGAGCTTCCGTTTCATCCCTCGATCGTCGCCTTCTCTTCCAGCCGTTCCAGGCGATAGCCGTAGCTGTAGACCGGCGCCAGGCGGAAGCCGTTTTCCGGCCGCAGATTGAGCTTGGTCCGGATGCGCGAGATGTGCATGTCCAGCGTCCGCGTCGGCAGGTCGGGATTGCGCCCCCAGACCGCCTCGAGAATATGCGCCCGCGACAGGGCCCTGTGGGTGTTGCGGAACAGCAGCAGGGCCAGGCCGAACTCCTTGGCCGTCAGCGCCACCGCCTCGCCGCGAACCGCCACGGTGTCGGCGGGGATGTTGAAGGCGTAGTCGCCGAACGTCTCGATCCCGCCGCCGCCGTTCTCGGGGTAGGCGCGCCGGAGCAGGGCGTTCACACGGGCGAGCAGAACCGTCGGCTGCACCGGCTTGATCACATAGTCGTCGGCCCCCGCGTTGAGCCCCTTCACCACGTCCCCTTCGTCGGAGCGGCCCGTCAGCAGCAGGATCGGCGGCGGTGAAGCCAGGTTCTCGCGAGCCCACGCGATCGCCTCCAGACCCGTCAGGTCCGGCAGATTCCAGTCCAGCACCAGGAGATCGTAGGTTTCGCGCCGCAACGCGGCGATCAGCGCCTTGCCGGCATGGAAGGTCTGACAGCTGTGCCCGGCCTCGCTGAGCAGCCTCGAAACGGTTTCAGCCTGCGCTTCATCGTCGTCCAGCGCCGCTATTCTCATTCCTCAACCCACGGAAGCCTCTGAACATCCCCCCGGACGTTGACGTCCCCGGACCATAGCAGGGAACTTCCGTTCGGCGAGCGGCGACGTTTGTAAACAATGGCAAATGTTGCACCAGTTTACGCCGCCCCCCGTCTGGACTGCGTTAGCGCTGTTTCCGGGATAGCCGCTCGATCGGCTGGGCCGGCGTGGGGGTTATGTCTTGCTGATCTTGGTCGCGGTCGGAGCAGGCTTGGCCCTGTGGGTCGGCCTCATCGTCGCTCAAGGCCTCGTGGCCCGCTGGGCGTTGTCGCGTCTGCGCGGAAGCGACGGTCGATGACCGGCGAGGATTTCACCGACGACTTCGAGCGCGCCGCCGCCCATCTCCCGCAGAGCGCGCTGACGCCCTGGCTGCTGCTCATGTTCGACGCCATGACCCGCCTGCGGGCCCACGTCCTGGTGGCGATCGCCGACCCGGAGCGGTTCGGCGACTTCCTGCGCGCGGCGCGTGAGGACTACGTCGGCGCGGCGAACCAGACCTCCGCCAGGCTCCGCCGGCTGGCCCTGCTGATGATCAACTTCACCGACGGGCCGCCCATCGACGCCCTCGGGGCCATCGTCTCACCGCTGGAGACCGCCACGGCGAAGGGCGTGACCGCCTGGCGCAGGCTCGTCGACGCCCTGCGGTTCCTCCATATCGCCAGCGGAGCCTTCGCGACGAGCCGCGCCGAGGCGACGCCGGACGATCTGGCCCGGGTCGACCCGATCCTCATCCGCGAAGTGCGCGCGACCCTGCCCGCCATCGAGCGGCTCTGCCTGATCCTGGCCAAGGCTCAGCCCATCGTTCCGCACCTCTGGGAGGGCGGTCTGCTCGGTCTCGTCGAGATCACGCCCGAGGAAGACCCCGAGCCTTCGGCCTAGGCGCGATAGGCGCGGAGGAAGGTGTCGACGGCGTTGGCCACCTGCCGTTCGACCGCCGCCTCGTCCAGGGGCTCGATCGCGTTCCAGAGTCGCGGCTGATAGACGCCGGAGATGGCCAGGTCCTTGAACTGCTGCGCCGCCACGAGCGGATCGGCGCGACGCAGTCCGCCCTGATCCATCAGCTCTTCGAGGACCGCCGCCATGCGGGTCATGACCACCCGCGGTCCCAGCTGGTAGAATCCCCGTCCGATCTCCGGAAACCGCTCGCTCTCGCCCACCACCAGCCGGTTCAGCGCCATCGCGTTGGGCTCGAGCAGAAGCTTCAGGAAGCTGCGCGCATAGTGCTCCAGTCGCGCGCGTAGCGAGCCTTCCTCGTGCTCGATGTCGAACAGCGTCTCCGCCATGGCCGAGCACTGTCGCTGCATCACCGCCTGGAAGAGCTCTTCCTTGGAACGGAAGTAGTTGTAGAGCGTGCCCTTGGAGCCGCCCAGGCGCGCGGCGATGGTCGACATCGAGGTCGCGGCGTAGCCCTCGGCCAGGAAGCAGGCCCGCGCCACGTCGAGAATATGATCTCGACGAACATCGCGACGCTCGTCGCGCTTGGATTGGGGCGCAATCTTCACCATCTGACCATCCTGTACGGTTGGACCTTGACGTCGTCCAGCTGTCGCAACATATGACCGTACCGTACGGTTTTCTAGCCGGACACCCTCTTCCCCGAGTCTGCGAGAAGCCGCATGGCCCGCGTCGTCGCCCTCCTCTCCGTATCCGCCTTGGCGCTGTCGGCATGCGCCGCCGTGCCCAATCTCGGCGAAAAGCCCGATCTGAAGACCTCCGCCTCGCTGGCCAGCGCTCAGAGCTTGGCGGCGCCGGCCGCCGACTGGCCCGCCGACCGCTGGTGGGCCGCCTACGGCGACCCCCAGCTGGACGTCCTGGTCGACGAAGCGCTCGCCGGCTCGCCCTCCTTGGCTCAGGCCGAGGCGCGGCTGCGCGCGGCCCAGGCCCGCGCCCAGCAGAGCCGCGCGGCCCTGCTGCCCGGCGCGACGCTGAACGGACAGGCCGCGGAGACCAAGCAGAGCTACAACAACGGCATTCCGCCGGCCTTCGTCCCCGAAGGCTACAACGATACCGGCCGCGCCACGCTGGACCTGTCCTGGGACCTGGACCTGTGGGGCCGCAACCGCGCCGCCTTGGCCGCGGCGACGTCCGAGGCCGAGGCGGCTCGCATGGACGCCGCCCAGGCCAGGCTGATGCTGACCACCGGCGTCGTCGCCGCCTACGCCGACCTGGGCCGGGCCTTCGCCGAAGCCGAGGCCGCCCAGCAGGCGCGCGAGAACCGCGAAGCGACCCGCAAGCTCGTCGCCCAGAAAGTCGCCAACGGCGCGACCAACGAGGGCGAACTGCGGCAGGCCGAAGCCGGCCTGGCCACCGCCGAACACGATCTGGCGGCGGCGCGCGAAGCCGTCGACCTGGGTCGCGACCAGTTGGCCGCCCTTCTCGGCGCGGGCCCGGATCGCGGACTGGCCATCGCTCGTCCCGGCCGGCCGAACCCGACAGCCTTCGGCCTGCCGACGAACCTCGCGGCGGACCTGCTCGGCCGCCGACCGGACCTGCAGGCCGCGCGACTGCGCGCGGACGCGGCCGCCAGACGGATCGACGTCGCCCATGCGGCCTTCTACCCGAACGTGAATCTGGCGGCCTTCATCGGCGCCCAGTCCCTGGGCCTCGACATGCTGACGAAGTCCGGCTCGGACATCGGCCAGGCCGGCCTGGCGCTGAGCCTGCCGATCTTCCAGGGCGGACGTCTGTCGGGGGCCTATCGCAGCGCCCGCGCCGACTATGACGCCGCCGTCGCCGCCTACAACGAGACTCTGGTCCAGGCTCTGCGCGAGGTCTCCGACGCCGCCGTCGGCGAACGCAGCCTGACCACGCGCCTCGCCGCGGCCCGCGACGCCCAGGCCAAGGGCGAGGAAGCCTACCGCATCGCCAAGCTTCGCTACGAAGGCGGGCTGGACAACTACACGGTCGTCCTCGGCGCCGAGAACGCCCTGATCCAGCAGCGCCGCACCACCGCCAACCTCGAATCCCGCGCCCTCACTCTCGACGCCGCCCTGGCTCGCGCCCTGGGCGGCGGATTCCGCCTCTGACCCTCCTCCCCCCAAGGTCACCTCCCATGCCCGACGACATCGGATCGACGCCGCAAGCGGGCGCCGCCGCCACGGCCCTCCCCCCGACCGCCGCCGCCAGCCCGAACGGAACGCGCCGCAAGCGCCTGTTCCTGATCCTGGGGGCGGTGATCCTCGGCGCGGCGCTGCTGTGGTTCCTGTACTGGTTGCTGATCGGCTCGCGCCACGTCACGACCGACAACGCCTACGTCCAGGCCGATGTGGCGCAGGTCAGCGCCCTGGTCTCCGGCCCGATCGTCTCAGCCCCGGCGCGCGAGACCCAGGCCGTGAAGAAGGGCGACGTCCTGGCCGTGATCGACCCCGCCGACTACCGGCTGGCCGTCGACCGCGCCCGCGCCGAACTGGGCCAGGCCGAACGCCGCGTCGGGCAGTACTTCGCCAATGACGAGGCCTTCGCCGCCCAGACCGCCGCCCGCGACGCCGACATCGCCCGCGCGGACGCGGACCTGGCCAGCGCCCGCTCGGACTTCAACCGCGCCCAGGTCGAGTACGGCCGGCGCACCAACCTGTCGGCCTCGGGCGCCGTGTCCGGCGACGAGCTGACCCAGGCCGAGAACCGGTACGAGGCCTCCAGGGCCGCCCTGACCGCCGCCCAGGCGGGGGTCGCCCAGGCCCGCGCCGCCGCCGCCCAGTCGCGCGGCCAGCAGCGCGCCGCCGCCGCCCTGGTCTCGGGGACCAGCCCCGCCGACAACCCCGAGGTGACCGCCGCCCGCGCGCGTCTCGCCCAGGCCGAACTCGACCTCGAACGCACGGTTATCCGCGCGCCGGTCGACGGCGTCGTCACCCGCAAGACCATCCAGGTCGGGCAGAAGATCGCCAACGGCGCGCCGGTGATGAGCGTCGTGCCGATCCAGTCCGCCTTCGTCGACGCCAACTTCAAGGAAGTGCAGCTGCGCAAGGTGCGGCCGGGCCAGCCGGTCGTCCTGACCAGCGACCTCTACGGCAAGGGCGTGAAATTCCACGGCCGCGTCCAGGGCGTGGCCGGCGGCACCGGCTCGGCCTTCGCCCTGATCCCCGCCCAGAACGCCACCGGCAACTGGATCAAGGTGGTGCAGCGCATCCCGGTCCGCATCGTGCTCGACCCCAAGGAACTGGCCGAGCACCCGCTGCGGGTCGGCCTGTCGATGGACGCCGAGATCGACATTTCCGGCCGCTAGCCGAAGGAGCGCGCGGTGTCGCAACAAAACCCTCCGGCGGCGCTGCCGCCGCTGACGGGCCTGCCGCTGCTGCTCACGGGGCTGCTGCTGGGCCTGGCCAACTTCATGGTGGTGCTCGACATCACCATCGCCAACGTCGCCGTGCCGCACATCGCCGGCGGCCTGGCGGTCTCGCCCAGCCAGGGCACTTGGGTCATCACCTCCTACGCGGTCGCGGAGGCCATCACCGTGCCGCTGACCGGCTGGCTGGCGATGCGCTTCGGCGCGGTGAAGGTCTTCGTCATCGGCCTGGTCGGCTTCGGCATCTTCTCGATCCTGTGCGGCCTGGCGCCGACCTTCGGGGCGCTGGTGCTGTTCCGGATTCTGCAGGGCCTCTGCGGCGGTCCGATCATGCCGATGTCGCAGACCCTGCTGCTGCAGATCTTCCCCAAGGAGCGCGCGCCCCAGGCGCTGGGCATCTGGAGCATGACCACGGTCGTCGGCCCGATCGCCGGTCCGATCCTGGGCGGCACGCTGTCCGACAGCATCGGCTGGCACTGGATCTTCTTCATCAACATCCCGGTGGCTTTCGGCGTGGCCTTCCTGGCCTGGCGGCAGCTGTCGAACCGCGAGAACCCCACGCGCCGCGTGCCGGTGGACTACGTCGGCCTGATCCTGCTGGTGATCTGGGTCGGCTCGCTGCAGATCGTGCTCGACAAGGGCAAGGAGCTGGACTGGTTCTCGTCGAGCTTCATCGTGATCCTGTCGATCGTCGCGGTGATCGGGTTCGCGGCCTTCCTGATCTGGGAGCTGACCGCCGAGAACCCGATCGTGAACCTGAAGATCTTCCGGCACCGCGGCTTCGCGGTCGGGGTGACGACCCTGTCGCTCACCTTCGGGGCCTTCTTCGCCAGCGTCGTGCTGATCCCGCTCTGGCTGCAGACCAACATGGGCTACACGGCGACCTGGGCCGGCTACGCCGCCGCTTTCCAGGGCATCCTGGCGGTGGTCATGTCGCCGATCGTGGCCAGCCAGGTCGCCAAGCGAGATCCGCGCGCCCTGGTCTCGTTCGGAGTGTTCTGGATGGCGGCGATCGCGCTCTGGCGCAGCCACTTCGCGACCAACGCCGACTTCCTGACCATCGCCATGCCGCAGCTGCTGCTCGGCTTCGCCATGCCGTTCTTCTTCATCCCGACCCAGAGCATCGCCCTGTCGTCGGTGAAGCCGGAGGAGACGGCCGGCGCGGCGGGCATCGCCAACTTCCTGCGGGTGACGGCCGGGGCCTTCGCGACCTCGATCATGACCACCTCCTGGGAGAACACCGCCAGCGTCAAACGCACCGATCTGGCCGGAGCCCTGAACGGAGCGCAGACCACGATGGACAGCCTGGTCGCCCAGGGCTTCACGCCCGAGCAGGCCCGCGTCCAGCTCGAAGGTCTGGTCCAGTCGCAGGCGGTGATGCTGTCGACCAACCAGATGTTCGTCGTCACCGCGATGGTGTTCGCGATCGCCGCGGCGACCATCTGGCTGGCCCCCCGCCCGGCCCGCCTCGCGGCCCCCGGCGGGGGTCACTAGGGGCGATCGGGATCGTCTTGACACGGCATGACGGGCATAGGCGGGCGGTTTTCCCCCGTTTTGGGGCCCATAATGGGCAGAAACCCATACGGGACGGCCTGTTTCCGGTTGCGACTCATGCCATCACGGCATGCAAGAGGTTCGCAGCGTGCGAGCTTCACTTTCCATTCGTGGAGTTTGCAGAATGAACGTTTCCGATCTGGTCGACGCCGCCGTCGCCGCCGACGACAAGCTGACCAAGGCTCAAGCCAAGGCCATCATCGACGGCGTCTTCAAGGCCGTGACTGACGCCGCCGTCCGCGGTGAAGAAGTCTCGATCCCCGGCTTCGGCAAGTTCAAGGTCCAGGCCAAGCCGGCCCGCACCGGCCGCAACCCGGCCACCGGCGCGGCCATCGAGATCGCCGCCAGCAAGAAGGTCGCGTTCCAGCCGGCCAAGCAACTGAAGGACGCCGTCAACGGCTGACTTCGGCGAAAGCTGACATCGAAGGGCCTCGGAAGCGCTGCTTCCGGGGCCTTTTTCTTGCCTAGCGCGGCGGCGGCGCGCCCTCGATCGGCCGACCCGCCAGCATCGCGCGCCATTCGCTCAGGACCCGCTCCCGACGGGCCTGATCGAGATTGGCCAGCAAGGCCGGCCCGACACGGATCGGCGTCGCGCCGTCGGGGGACGCCCCGGTCGCGGCGTCGATCACCGGGGTGAGTCGGCTCTCGCGCAGCTTCGCCTGCCCCTCGGGCGACATCAGATAGTCCAGGAACAGCCGCGCGGCGTTCGGATGCGGCGCCGCCCGCGTGACGAAGGCCACTCGCGAGACGGTGAAGTGATAGTCCGTCGGCGTCTGGTAGACGACGCCTCCATCGTTCCGAGCGGCCCAGGAATCCGCGTAGGAGCGGTTCATGTTGAAGGCGATCAGGTGTTCGCCCTTGGCCACCTTGCTCAAGATGGTTCCGCCGGGCACGTAGAGACCCGGCTCGCTGCGCGCGACGGCCTCCATCAAGGTCCAGGCCTCGGGGTACTTCTGCAGATCGGCCGACAGGTACATGAAGCCCACGCCGCTCAGCTCGGGATCATAGAGGGCGATCCGCCCCCGCCAGCGTTCCGGATCGTCGCGCAGCGAGGCCAGCAGCGCGGCATGGCTCTTCGGAACTTCGTCCGGCCGCAGCAGGCGACTGTTGTAGGCGAAGCCGACCGGCTCGGCCGTGACCCCGAAGCCCTGGTTGCGCCACACCGCCCAGCGCGGCAGCCGACGCGCCTCCGGGCTCTTGTAGGTCTGCGCGTAGCCGTCGTTGATCAGCTTGACCTGGATGTCCATCGAGGAGCTCCAGGCGATATCCGCGACCGGACCGCCCGAAACGGCTTCGGCGATCACCGCCGACTGGATCTGACTTGAGGTCAGCTCGCGATAGACCACCCTCACCCGCGGGTAGCGCTTCTGGAAGCCGGCCACGACCGGCCCGCCCATGTCGGTGTTGGCGTAGACGACGACCTGCCCTTCGGCCTGGGCCCGCCGCACGACGGGCGACGCCGTGGCCTGCCCCGAGCCCGACGGCTGGCACCCCGCCAGGAGGCCCACGGCCACGACGGCGACCGTCCGGGCGGCTGCCGTCTTGACGCGATCGAACAGCTGGCGTCGGATGTCGCTCCCCCCTCGGTCGCCTTGATTATCGCGTTGCACCATCGGCCATGAAGATACTCGTTGTCGAGGACGACGCCCCCCTCCGACGGTCGCTGGCCGCCACCCTGGAGGGCTCCGGCCATCAGGCCTATTGCGTCGCCACCGGCGAAGCGGCGCTGAAGGCCACGGCGGACAGCGTGTTCGACGCCATGATTCTCGACATCGGACTGCCCGACATCGACGGCTTCGAGATCCTCGGACGACTGCGGCGTTCGGGGTCGAGCTTGCCGGTCGTGATGTTGACCGCCCGGGACGCCGTCCGGGATCGGGTCGCCGGCCTCGACATGGGCGCCGACGATTATGTTCTGAAGCCGTTCGAGCCGGAGGAGCTGGTCGCCCGGGTCCGCGCGGTGGCGCGGCGAACCATCGGCGCGGCTTCGGCCTCGGTCGTGGTCGGCGAGCTGGTCTGCGACCTCGACGGGGGGACCGCCCGCGTGGGCGACCGCATCCTGGACCTGCGTCCCCGCGAATGGGCGGCGCTGAAGGTGCTGGTCGGTCGCGCCGGCCGAACCGTCAACCGCGCCCTGCTGGCCGCCGAGATGTTCCCGGGCGACGAGACCGTCGCGCCCAACGTGCTGGACGTCCACGTCGGCCGCCTGCGCCGCAAGCTCCAGCCGGACGGTCCCAGCCTGCGCACGCTCAGAGGACTGGGCTACAGGCTCGATCCGTGAGGCGCTCGCCGCCCAGCCTGGTGCTGCGCCTGCTGGTCGCCCAGATCGTCCCGCTGGCCTTGCTGGCCGCGGCCCTGGCCGCCGGGGGCGCGCTCGTCGCCCACAGGATCGTCGAGCGCACCTCCGACCGCCTGCTGGCCGGCTCGGTGTCGGCGATCGTGGAGCAGATCGGCGCCGAGAACGGCCAGGCGACGGTGTCGATCCCGCCCTGGTCCCTCGGCCTGCTGGACGGGCCTGAGCGCGATGCGGTCTTCTACAGCGTGCGTCAAGGCGACCGGCTGGTCACCGGCTATGCCGACCTGAAGATCGCCGCGCCGCCGCCCCCGAACGAGACGTCGTTTCGCGACGGGCGCATCCGCGGAACGCCCATCCGCATCGCCGAGACCACGGTCGAGGTGCCCGGCGTCGCCGCCCCGGTCGTCGTCGTCGTCGCCCAGACCCTCGACTCGCGGCGCGCCGGCGTCCTGGAGCTGCTGTCGGGCCTCATCGCCCTGCCCGTCCTGCTGGTCGGCGGCGCCGCCCTGCTGATCTGGCCCGCCGTCCTGTGGAGCCTCCGCCCGCTTGACCGGCTGGTCCGGCGGCTGACCGACCAGTCCGCCGGCCGCCGCGCCGACTATGCCCCCGCCGACCTGTCCCGCGTGCCGGTCGAGATCGCGCCGGTGGTCCGCGCCTACAACAGCCTGCTGGCCAACCTGGAGCGTTCGGCCTCGGCCCTCGAGCGGTTCGCCGCGGACGCCTCCCACCAGCTGCGGACGCCGCTGTCGGTGATCACCGCCAACCTCGCCCTGCTGGCCGGCCGGCAGGGGAGCCGCGACGAGGGTGCGGCCCTGATCCAGGATTCCCGAGACGCCTCGGCGCGTCTCAATCTTATGCTCAAGCAGCTGCTGGCGCTCGCGCGAGCGGAAACCGCGGTCGCGTCCGGACAGGCGAGTCTGCAGGAGGTCGTGGACCAGGTCGTGCTCGACACGGCGCGCAATCATCGCCATGCGCAGCTGCATCGCCGCCTGCCCTCTTCGGTTTCGGCCGTACGCGGCGACCCGGTGCTGCTGGTCGAACTGTTGAACAACCTCGTCTCGAATGCGGTCAACTACGGCGGCGGCGAGGTCTTCATCTGGGCGCGCTCGCTCGGCGACGGCGTCACCGTGCTGGTCTGGGATCGCGGTCCCGGCATCGCGGAGAGCGACCTGGCGCATCTGGCCGAACGCTTCTATCGCGGCGACCGGGCGCGCGGCGCGGAAGGCGCAGGCCTGGGCCTCGCCATCGTGCATGCGATCGCCGACGCCTTCGACATCGCGGTCGAGGTGCAGAATCGGCGCCGCCGAAGCGGCCTGGTTGTGCGTTTGCGCTTCAACCCTGCCTATATCCGCGGCGCCCGGGCCACAGGTTCACCCCCTCTCGCGTGAATATGACCCTTCGGTGAAATTTGTTCGGGGCCGGGCAATCTGTCAGAGACCTGTCACGCTCAATCCAGGCGCGTCGCCGGCGCCGCCGCCAGGTTGTGACCGCCTCGTCTTCTCGCAAGATTTGACCAGATACCGGGAATATTTCGGTTTCCGATTGCCCGAACGGCCAGTTTGACAGCCGGATTGGGTTGATCCTTACATCAGGCGCTCTTGCGGGAGAGATCAGGTTTCGGCCTGACGCCGAAGGCGCAACCGCCCCGGAAACGCTCAGGCAAACGGACCGCAGGGCAAGGACTGAAGCTGGAAAGTGGATCGGCGTGCGCGCCGGTCTCGCCGACGGAGCAAGAGCCCCTGGGGCTCGAATCTCTCAGGCAAGAGGGACAGCGGGGGCAGTACGGCCGGAAGACGGAAGTCCCGCGCGCGGCGCCGCCGCGTGACCGGACGCCGCCTTCCACTCGGCAAGCGACGACAGAGCGCGACCCGGGGAGGAGGCCAAACCGAACGTCGCTCGCGAGAACAGGGGATTTCGCATGACTCTTTCCAGCCGCAGGCGCTCTCGCCTGCTGACGACCTGCAGCCTGACGCCCGCCGTCCTGGCCGCCTGCGTGGCCGGCTCGGCCTGGGCCCAGACGGCGCCCGCCGCTGACGGCCCGTCGGAAGTCGAAGCCATCGTCGTCACCGGCTCGCGGATCGACCGCGCCGGCTTCGAGGCCCCGACCCCGACCGTGAAGATCACGGCCGAGCAGCTGACCGTCGGCGGACGCAACAACGTGGCCGCGTCGCTCAACGACATGCCGCAGTTCCGCGCGACCTCCTCGCCGCAGACGACCGGCACCAACACCGGCGCCGGCAACGCCCCGCTCGACCTGCGCGGACTGGGCATCAACCGCACCCTGATCCTGCTCGACGGCCGCCGCTTCTCCAGCGAGAACGATCTGAACGCCATCCCGGGCGTGATCGTCAAAGGCGTCGACATCGTGACCGGCGGCGCCTCGGCCGCCTGGGGCTCCGGCGCCGTCGCCGGCGTCGCCAACATCACCGTCAACCGCACCTTCACCGGCGCCAAGCTCGGCGCCCAGTACGGCGTGTCGTCCTACGACGACGCCAAGGAGGTCCGCTTCGAAGGCCTCTACGGAACCACCTTCGCCGATGGCGCGGGCCACTTCGTCGTCGGCGGCGAGTACCTGAACAACGACGGCGTCATTCCGCGGGTCTCCCGCCCGAACGTCGGCCGTTGGGCGCAGGTCTCGAACGGCAAGGGCGGCTTCGTCAACGTCGGCGACGTCGGCTTCTCCAACGCCGCCTACGGCGGCCTGATCATGTCGGGCATCTACGCCGGCAAGGCCTTCAATCCGGACGCTTCGCTGCGCAACTTCAACTACGGCAAGCTCGTGGGCACCTCGACGGTCGGCGGCGAGGGCCCGTCGAACGACGACCTCAGCCCGCTGGTCACGCCGCAGCAGCGCTACGCGACCATGGCCAGCGTCACCTATGACCTGTCCGACAAGCTCAAGTTCACCGGCGACATCCGCCACGCCCGGATGTGGAACGACTACATCTGGTTCGGCGACCACAACCGCGGCAACCTGACCATCAAGGCCGACAACGCCTTCCTGCCGCAGGCGATGAAGACCGCCCTGGCGGCCGCCAACGAAACCAGCTTCACCATGGGCCGGTTCAACTCCGACCTGTCCTTCTCGCGGATCGACTTCGAGCGCGTCACCACCCAGGCGACCCTGGCTCTGGACGGCGAGTTCGGCGACGGCTGGCGCTGGGGCGGCTACTACAGCCACGGCCGGTTCGAGAACAACATCGACACCCCCGGCTTCCTTCTGACCAAGGAATACGCCCAGGCGGTGGACTCGGTGCTGCACCCGGTCACCAACAAGCCGGTCTGCCGCGTCGCCCTGACCGATCCGGCCACCAACTGCGTGCCGATCAACCTGTTCGGCCTGGGCGCGCCCAGCAAGGAAGCCATCGCCTACGTGACCGGCACGCCCCAGCAGCGCGCCACCACCACGCTCGACGTGGGCGGGATCAGCCTGCGCGGGGAGCCGTTCAGCCTGCCCGCCGGCGACGTCTCGATCGCCGTCGGCCTGGAAGCCCGCCGCGAACGCGTCAAGCAGACCGTCGGCGCGCAGGACGCCGCCAAGGCTTTCCAGACCTTCAGCTTCTCGGCGATGCAGGGCTCGTTCACGGTCAAGGAAGCGTTCGGCGAAGTGCTGATCCCGGTCGTCGCCGACGTGCCGGTGTTCAACCGCCTCGAGCTCAACGCCGCAGCCCGGATCTCGGACTACAACACCACCGGTTCGATCTGGTCCTGGAAGATCGGCGCGACCAACGAGTTCTTCCCGGGCTTCCGTGGTCGGGTGACCCAGTCGCGCGACATCCGGTCGGCCAACCTGTCGGAGCTCTATACGTCCACGACGATCGGCTACAACCAGATCAGCGACCCGATCAAGGGATCGGTCTACGTCCTGAACAACGGCGGCGGCAACCCGAACCTCAAGCCGGAAACGGCCGATACGCTGACCCTGGGCGTGACCTACTCGCCGCCGGCGGCGCCGGGCCTGAGCATGTCGCTCGACTACTTCCACATCAAGATCGACGACGTGATCACCACGATCGCGCCGCAGGACATCGTCACCCGCTGCTACCGAGGCAACACCGCCGTGTGCGCCTATCTGGAACGGGACGCCAACGACAACCTGATCCGGACGAAATCGACCTTCATGAACCTGGCCAAGTACGAGACCGACGGCTTCGACGCCGAGGTGTCCTACAGCGGCCCGCTCGACACCTTCTTCGAGGGGGCTCCGGGCCGGGTGAACCTGCGGCTGGTCGGCACCTGGGTGAACAGCCTGGTCACCGACGACGGCGTCTCCGAGATCGAATACGTCCGTTCGCAGGGCTACTCGTTCGGCCTCGGCGTGCCGAAGCTCAAGATGAACGCGACCGCCGGCTGGAAGGGCGAGACCCTCAGCGCCTACGTCCGCGCCCGCTACATCTCCGAGGGCCAGTACAACAGCACTATCAAGATCGAGAACAACCACATCGAGGCGTTCACCTACGTCGACATCGGCGGCTCGGTGAAGCTGCCCCAGTTCCACGGCAAGGACGTCGAACTGTACGGCAACGTCACCAACCTGTTCGACAAGGACCCGCCTCCGGGGTCCATCTTCTCGCCCTACTACGACGTGATCGGCCGCTACGTGACGGTCGGGGCGCGGCTGGTCTTCTGACACCGGCCTGACGCCCAGCCGCCGGTCCTCCCCCAGCCTCGGGGACCGGCGGCGCCCCTTTTCTGGAGTTCCGGATGATTTCCCGTATCGCCCTCGCGATCGCCCTCGGACTGACGGCCGCCCCGGCCCTGGCCGAAGCCCCCCGCCCCGCCGCCATCGTCGCCGACGGCCTGCCGCCGATCCCCGACGCCCTGGTCGCCGCCACCCAGCCCTACATGCAGGCGCGCCGCGCCGACTTCCTGGGCTGGAACCCCGTCGACCGCTCGATGCTGGTCAAGACCCGGTTCGGCAACGCCAACCAGGTCCACGCCGTCGGCGCGCCCGGCGCCGACCGCCGCCAGCTGAGCTTCGAGAACGAGCCCATCCTGACCGGCGCGCTGTCGCCGGACGGCCGCACCCTGGTGGTGCAGAAGGACCAGGGCGGCGCCGAGTTCTACCAGCTCTACACCCTGTCCGACGGCCGCCTGACCCTGCTCACAGACGGCAAGAGCCGCAACTGGTTCGGCGCCTGGAACCGGGACGGAAGCCTGGTCGGCTACTCCTCCACCCGCCGCAACGGGACCGACGCCGACCTCTACGTCAGCGACCCGCGCAAGCCCGGCTCCGAACGCATGGTCGCCCAGGTCAGCGGCGGCGGCTGGAACATCGCCGACTTCTCCGCCGACGGCCGCACCGCGCTGGTCGTCAACCGGATGTCGATCAACAAGGCCGTCGTGCACGAACTGGACCTGGCCACCGGCAAGCTGACCGCCGTGACCGATCCCAAGGCCGAGGTGTCCTACGTCGGCGCACGCTACGCCCCCGACGGCGCGATCTGGGCGACCTCCGACAAGGACTCCGACTTCCTGCGCCTGGGACGGATCGAGCGGAAGGGCGGCAAGTTCGCCCCTGTCACCAAGGAAGCGCGTTGGGACGTCAGCGACTTCGCGGTCTCGCCGGACGGAAGCTTCGTCGCCTACGCCATCAACGAGGCGGGCGTGTCGCGCCTGCGCGTCCTGGATGTCGCCACCGGCGCGGTCCGCAATGTCGACGACCTGCCGGCCGGCGTCATCCCCTACGCCATCGGGTCGGCCATCGAGATCGCGCCCTGGGGCGACATCGGCCTGAGCCTGTCCTCGGCCAAGGTGGCGGGCGACGCCTTCTCGATCGATCCGAAGACGCTGAAGGTCACCCAGTGGACCCGCAGCGAGACCGGCGGCCTGGACCCCGCGGCCAACGTCGAGCCGCGCCTGGTCGAGATTCCGAGCTTCGACGGCGAGACGGTCTCCGGCTTCCTCTATCAGCCCGACCCGGCCAAGTTCCCCGGCAAGCGGCCGCTGATCGTCGACATCCACGGCGGACCGGAAGGCCAGACTCGGCCGGAGTTCCTCGGGCCGTACAACTACATGCTCAACGAGCTGGGCGTGGCGCTGTTCTTCCCGAACGTCCGCGGCTCCAGCGGCTACGGCAAGCGGTTCGTGAACCTCGACAACGGCCCGTGGAAGCGTGAGGACTCGGTGAAGGACATCGGCGCCTTCCTCGACGTCCTGGCCAAGGAGCCGTCGCTGGACACCGGCCGCTTCGCGGTGACCGGCCTCTCCTACGGCGGCTACATGTGCTACGCGACGACGATCCGCTACGGCGACCGCCTGAAGGGCGCGAACTGCTACGTCGCCATCTCCAACTTCGTCACCTTCCTGGAGAACACCCAGTCCTACCGCCGCGACCTGCGTCGGGTGGAGTACGGCGACGAGCGCGACCCCAAGCAGCGCGCCCAGCTCCAGGCGATCTCGCCGCTCACCAGCGTCGACAAGATCAAGATCCCCATGCTGATCGCCACCGGCGGCAACGACCCGCGCGTGCCGGCCTCCGAGGCGGACCAGATCGTCAAGGCCATTCGCGACAACGGCGGCCAGGTCTGGCACCTGCTGGCGCAGAACGACGGCCACGTTTTCCGCAAGAAGGAGAACGAGGACTACTACTTCTGGACCGGCCTGGAGTTCTGGCGGCAGACGCTGCTGAACGACACGGCCAAATGATCCTTGGGGCGCGGCGACGCCCCTCTGCCGTCGCGCCTCCTTTTTCCTTCCTCCCGGAGCGGTTCATGAACGCCCTGCGCGCCGCCGTCGTCGCATCGGCGTTCGTCGCCCTGCCCGCCCTTGCGGCCGAGCCTCCCGCGCCGATCGTGCGGGTTGACCACCACATGCACGTCCACTCGCTGGCGATCCTGGGCTTCCTCGAGGGTTACTGCGCCAGCCCTGGACGGGCCTCGCCCTGCCCGCCGGCCTTCACCAAGCCGCTCACGACCGACGATCTGCTGAAGGACATGGACGCCGCCGGCATCCGGAAGGGCTGGCTGATGTCGACCGGCTATCTGGCGCAGAGTCCGATGATGGTTCCGCCGGCGCCGGACGCCGTCGCGATCCTGCGAGCCGCCAACGACTTCACCGTCGCCCAGGCGCGCGCCCATCCCGATCGCCTCGCCGCCTTCATCGGCGTCAATCCGCTGACCGACGACGCCCTGCCCGAGATCGCCCGCTGGAAGAGCGATCCGGCGGTGACCGGCATCAAGCTCCACCTGACCAACTCCGGCCTGGACCTGCGCGCGCCGGACCAGGCCGCGAAGCTCGCGGCGGTGTTTCGCGCCGCCGCCGGCAACGGCTGGATCATCATGATCCACATGCGCACCCGGGCCGAGGACTACGGCGCCCGGGACGTCGAGATCTTCCTGCGCGACGTCCTGCCGGCGGCCGGCGAGACGCCGGTGCTGATCGCCCACGCCGGCGGCTGGGGCGGGACCAACCGCTTCACCCTGGGGGCGCTGAGCGCCTTCGCCGACGCCGTCGAGCGGGACCCGTCCCTACGCGGCCGGCTCTGGTTCGACCTCGCCCAGGTGTTCGACGACAAGACCGCACCGGCCGATCTCCAGGCCCTGACAGACCTGATCCGCCGCATCGGCGCGGACCGGTTCGTCACGGGCTCGGACTGGCCGTTCGCAGAAGACCTGAAGGCCTACTACGCCCAGACCTATCCGCTGCTGCCGCTGACGGCGGACGAGTGGCGCGCCGTCTCGGCGGCCGAGCCGGCGCGGAGATGACTTGAACCGAAGGGCGCGATCCGTTATCCGCCCTCCCAAGCGCCGATTTATTCCGAATTGCGGGCGCGTAAACAAATGCCGCTAAAGAGGAAGACCCGTGCGACCAGACCACAGTCCTGTGCGTACGGCGGCTTCGTCGGCGGTGAGCCTATGGAGCCTCACCCGTGTCAGCTTCCGCTGCTTTCGCTTCCCCTTCCGTCCGTGACGAGGACTACGCCGCGCTCGACGGCCTGGCCGGCGGCAAACCCCTGCGCCATCGCTACCGGATCACCTGCGCCACGCCGCTGGTCGTCGCCGAGCTGCTGACCGCCGCTCAGGACGCAGGGGCCGCCGTCGGCGACCTGCATCTGGCCGGCTACGGCGAGCACCACGAGATCCGCCTTCGCCTGACCGGCATCGGCTCGGCCGAGGCCCGCGGCCTGTCCGACCGCTTCCACCGCCTCGCCGGCGTCACCGCCTGCCAGGTGGAGCACCAGTGGGCCTGAGCACTTGCCCGACCTAGCGGCGCCTCGCGTATCCTGGCGAAAACACAGACTCGGGGGCGCCATATGAGCGACGTGAAGGACGATCTGAGCCGGACGCTGGGGCTCGTGCGCCGCATCGAGATGAACGCCGAAGGCCGCGCCGTCCTGGAGTACGAGGCCGGCCTGCATATGTGCCACTCCGGCGGGGTGGTCCAGGGCGGCTTCGTCACCGGCTGGATCGACGCGGCCATGGCCCATGCGGCCATCGCCATGGCCGGTCCGGGCGTCGTCCCCATGTCGCTCGAGCTGAAGGTCAGCTTCTTCGCCCCCGCTCGCCCGGGGCGCGTGGTCGCCGAGGCCTGGGTCGAGCGCCGCGGCAAGCGGACCTGCTTCTTCGAGGGGCGCCTGCTCGATCCGGCCGGGACCGTCCTGGCCAAGGCCAGCTCGACCTTGATGCTGGCCGCGCGCGATCGCGTCGAGACGGCCGCGAAGGCGGCGACCGGCGGCTAGACCGCCAGCACCGGCGTCGCGGCGATCAGCTCGACCGTGTAGGGGTCGCGCGGGGTCTCGAACACGGCCTCGGCCGGGCCGTCCTCGATGATCCGCCCCCGACGCATGACCATCACCCGATCGGCGATCGCGCGGGCCACGGCCATGTCGTGGGTCACGAACAGGCAGCCGACGTCCAGGCGACGGGTCAGGTCGGCGAGCAGGCGCAGCACCCCGGCGCGGACGGTGACGTCCAGGGCGGACACGGCCTCGTCCATGATCAGGACTTTCGGGCCGACCATCAGCGCCCGGGCGATGGCGATCCGCTGCCGCTGACCACCGGAGAACTGGTGCGGCAGACGGTCGGCCGCCTCGGCGGGCAATCCGACATCGACCAGCGCCGCCTCGACACGGCGACGGCGCTCGGCCGGAGCGATGACCGCGTCCAGCAGATGCAGCGGTTCGGCGACGATCCGCTCCACCGTCCAACGCGGGTCGAAGCTGCTGTAGGGATCCTGCAGCACCGCCTGGATCTGTCGGCGCTGCCCCCGCAGGACGGCCCTGTCCCTTGCCGGGAAACTCGCGTCGCCGACACGGACGACGCCGCCCTGCAGAGGCTCCAGCCCCAGAACCGCGCGAACCAGGGTGGACTTGCCCGAGCCGGATTCCCCGACCAGCGCCACCGTCTCGCCCGGGCGGATCGCGAAGCTCGCCCCGGACACCGCCGGCGCCGCTTGGTCTCCCCGCGACGCCGGGGCATAGCGACGGGTGACGTCGACGGCTTCCAGCGCCGGCGGCGCTTCATCACGCGATGGGATCCGCGCCTTGGGCGCCAAGGCGGCGTCGGCGACCAGGCGTTTGGCGTAGTCGTGCGACGGGCTGGAGACGAGCTGCAGGGCGGGGCCCTGTTCCACGATCCGGCCGGCCTGCATGACGGCGATCCGGTCGGCGACCTGAGCCACGACGGCGAGGTCGTGGCTGACCAGGATCAGGCCCATGCCTTCCTCCCGCGCCAGCGTCTTGAGCAGATCGAGGATCACCGCCTGGGTGGTCACGTCGAGCGCGGTCGTCGGCTCATCGGCGATCAGCAGCCGGGGGCCCCGCGCGAGGGCGATGGCGATGGCCGCGCGCTGCCGCTGCCCGCCGGACAGCTGGTGCGGGAATCGTCCGGGATCGACGCCGGCCAGACCCACCCTGTCCAGCAGGCTCCGGGTCCGGGCCTTGGCCTCCCGCCGATGCGCGGGATCGAGCCGCACGGCTTCGGCGACCTGCCCCCCGATCCTCATGAGCGGGTTGAGCGCCGTCATCGGCTCCTGGAAGACCAGCCCGATCTGCGCGCCCCGCAGCGCGATCCGCCGCCGCGGCGCCGCGGTCAGCAGGTCTTCGTCGCCGAACAGGATACGCCCGCCGAGCCGCGCCCCGGCGGGCTGCAGGCCGATGACGGAGAGGCCCGTCAGCGACTTCCCCGAGCCGGATTCACCCACCAGCCCCAGGGTCTCGCCGGCCTCCAAGGCGAAGGACACCCCGTCCAGAAGGATGCGGTCGTTGATCGCGAGCGTCAGGGCTTCGACGCGCAGGAGGCTCATCGACGCTCTCCTTGCAGGCGCGGATCGAGCCGATCGCGCAGGCCGTCGCCGGCTAGATTCAGGCCGAGTACGGTGATCAGGATCGCCAAACCCGGGAACAACGCCTGCAACGGCGCCGTGCTCATCAGCGTCTGGGCCTCGTTCAGCATCCGGCCCCAGCTCGGCGCGGGCGGCTGGACGCCCAGACCGACGTAGGACAGGCCGGCTTCGGCGATCACGGCGACCGAGGCCTGGATGGTCGCCTGGACGACCAGCAGGCCGACCAGGTTGGGCAGGACATGCTGCCAGGCGATGGCGGCGGTCCCCTTCCCCGCGATCCGGGCCGCCAGGACAAAGTCGCGGCTCCACAGCGACAGCGCCGCCCCGCGCGTGACGCGGGCGAACACCGGCACATTGAAGATTCCGATGGCCAGGATCACGGCGAACGCGCCGGGTCCGAGCGTCGCGGTCAGCAGAATGGCCAGGATCAGCGCCGGAAAGGCGAAGATCACGTCGCCGGCGCGCATGATCAGGTCGTCGAGCCAGCCGCCGCGCGCCGAAGCCAGCAGTCCGATCGGCGCGCCGACCGCGACGCCCAGCGCCACCGCGGCCAAGGCGGCCGCCAGCGTCGTCCGCGCGCCGATCATCAGCATCGACAGCACGTCCCGGCCGTAGTGGTCGGTTCCCAGCCAGTGGACGGCGCCCGGCGGCTGAAGGCGCTGGTCGACCGCCACCCTGCTCCAGTCGCCCGGCGTCCAGACCAGCGACAGCAGCGCCGCGCCGGCGACGAGACCCAGCAGCGCCAGGCCGAGGACCAGGCTGAGTCGCCCGGGGCTATGGCGGCGGGTGGTCATGCCGCCCTCCCGCGCACTCGGGGATCGATCACGCCGTAGAGGATGTCGACCACGAAGTTGGTCAGCACCGTCGCCAGAACCAGGACCAGGACGGCGCCCTGGACCACGATCAGATCGCGCTGGGTCACGGCCTGGAAGATCAGACGGCCCAGTCCGGGCAGGTAGAAGACGTTCTCGACGATGACGCCGCCTGCGATCAGGTAGGGCAGCTGCAGTCCCAGTACGGTGAGGATCGGAATCAAGGCGTTGGGCAACGCATGCCGCCACAGCGCCGCGCGAGGGCTCAGCCCCTTGGCCAGGGCCGTACGCATGTAGTCCTCGCCGAGCACGTCCAGGGTCGCCGAGCGCGCCACCCGGGCCAGGATCGCCGCCTGAGGCAACGCCAGGGCCGTCGCCGGCAGCGTCAGAGCCTGGAGACCGCGACCGAGGCCCGCCTCCCAGCCCGGGAAGCCGCCGGCTCCGAACCAGTGCAGCGTCGTCGAGAAGACGATGATCAGCAGCATTCCGGCCCAGAAGCTGGGTAGAGCCACCCCGATCTGGCTGATCCCCATCAGAACCATGTCCGCGGGTCTTCCGCGCCTGGAGGCCGCCCACAGTCCCAGGGGGACGCCGATCGTCACCGAGAGCAGGGTCGCGTAGACCGAGAGCGGCAGCGACACCGCCAACCGCTCGGCGATCAGACCGCCGACGGGCACCTGATAGGTGTAGCTGACGCCGAAGTCGCCCCGGCCGACTCCTGAGATCCAGTCGAACCAACGCTGCAGCGGCGGTCCCGACAGGCCGAGCTGGTCGCGCAGGGTCGCCAGCGCCTCGGGGCTGGCGTTCAGCCCCATCATGTAGGCCGCGGGGTCGCCCGGCGCGATCTGGAGCAGGACGAAGATCACCGCCGAGGCGGCCAGGAGCGTCAGCGCCGCCACGCCCGCCCGCCTGAGCAGCCAGGCGACGCCGAAGCGCAGAGCAATCCAGGCCAAGCCGGCGACGACAAGCAGCAGGGCCGCCAGCGCCGGCCAACCGCCCCTCCCGCCAGACGCGCGACCAGCGGCGCTCGCCTGCCCCTCGAAACTGGCGCCGGCCAGGTCGATCGACTGTGTGGGACCGTTGAACCACAGCCCCTGGAGCCGAGCGTCCCACACCCCCAGCCGAGGGAATTGGAAGAGATAGCCGTTGACGGCGTCGTCAGAGATTCGGCGCTGGAAGGCCTGCAGCAACGCCGTGCGCTCCGGCCCCTCGGGCGTGACCTTGAGCGCCTGGAGGATGCGCTTCACCTCCGCGCTTCGGTAGCCGAAGTAGTAGTCGTCGCGGCCATAGATGTCGTAGTCGAACGCCTCGGAATGGGCGACCACGGTCAGGTCGAAGTCGTGGCGGCCGAACACCTGCTCGAGCCACTGCGCCCATTCCAGGCTCTCGATCTTCGCGCGGATGCCGACTCGGGCCAGCTGGGCGGCGATGACTTCGCCGCTGCGACGGGCGTAGTTGGGCGGCGGCAGCTTGAGCGTAACGTCGAAGCCGTTCGGATAGCCCGCCTCCGCCAGCAGCCGTCGCGCCGCCGCCTCGTCGTGCGGATAGCGACCGGTCAGATCGACATAGGCGGGGTCCTGCGGCGGAAAATGGCTGCCGATCGGCGTCCCGTAGCCGTACATCGCCCCCTGGATGATGGCCGCCCGGTCCAGGGCGTGGGCGAGCGCGCGCCGCACCCGCAGATCGGCCAGCGGACCGTTGCGGTTGTTGATCGCCAGGATGGTCTCGGCCTCGGTCGGCCCCACCGCGACGCGCAGACGTGGGTCGGCGCGAAACTCGGCCAGGTTCTCCGGCGCCGGAAAATCCGGGAAGGCGTCGACGTCGCCGCCCTTTACCGCCGCCAGAGCCGCGACCGGATCGGGGATGAACTTGAACGTCACCTGGTCCAACGACGGCGGACGGCCCCAGTAGTCCGGATTGCGCTCCAGGGTCAGGGCGTAGCCGCGCCGCCAGTCCTTGTAGCGGAACGGCCCGGTGCCGACCGGCCGGGTCGCCGCCTGTCCCGCCGTGGCCGGCGAGACGATCACGGCGTCGCCCAGCGACAGCAGGCGCAGCAGGTTGGCGTCGGGCGCCTTCAGAACCAGCCGAACAGTGGCCGTATCGGGCGTCTCGACCCGCGCGATGTTCGACAGCGCCGCCTTCTGGGCGTTGGTGGAGGCCGGCGCGGCGGCGCGGTCCAGGCTGAATTTCACCGCCGCGGCGTCCAGCGCCGCCCCGTCGTGGAAGCGCACGCCCTCGCGCAGGCGGAAGACGTAGGTCAGGCCGTCCGGCGAGACCTCCCAGGAGGTCGCGAGGAAGGGCCGCACCCGACCGTCGGGGCCAAGCCGGACCAGACCCTCGAAGATGTTGGGATAGACCACATCGTCGATCGGGGCCGCCGCGCCCGAGGTCGGGTCGAGGTTGGGCGGCTCGAGCTGCATGCCGATGCTCAACGAACCGGCGGCGAAAGCCGTCCCCGTCAGGAGCAGGCTCGCCACGAGCCCTGCGGCCACGCTCAGGAGACGTTTCACGGGCGCTCGATCCGGCGACGGCTGCGGCCGGCGGCCTGCTCGGCCTGGGCGTCGAGGCCTAGACGGCGGTAGACCTCGGCCAGGGTCGCATTGAGCGGCGCGCCGTCGGGATCGAAGCCCCGGCGGACCTCGAGCATCTGCTGCGCGTCGACCAGTCGCCCCGCGCGGATCAGGGCGTCGAGCAGGATCTGTTCGAAGAAGTCGCGCTGGGCGTGGCTGCCGCCGATCTCCGCCAGGCGCGGCAGGGCCTCCCGTAGTCCTCGTACGGCGGTGTCGTAGTCCCCCGCGGCATGGGCGGAGACGCCCAGCGCCGCCGGCGCGGCGACATCGCGCCAAGCCTCGCGGGCATGGACGGGCGCGGTCTCGGCTCTGCGGACGATGGCCTTGAACAGGGTCTGGGCCTCCGGCCGTCCGGCGCGCCCCAGGCCGTACAGGTACTGCAGGCTCAGGAACGGCAGCTCGACGTCCTCGGCCCGCGCCGCCAGGAACTCGCCCAGATCGCGCCAGCGGTCGCCGACGTCTATCCCGGCGAACTCGATCCGGGCCAGCAGCGAAACCGCGCCGACCTGGTCCTGTGAATAGTCCTTGGCCACGCCCCAGACGCCGCCGTCGTAGATGGCCAGCACCTCGCCGGCCCGCCCCTGGCTGAGACGGAACAGGGCCTGATGCCACCACAGATGGGTCGACATGAAGGAGTTCAGCCCCGTCCAGGTCGCCTTCACCGCCTCCAGGAAAGCGGCGCCTTCGTCGATCCGCCCCTGGGTGAGCATGACGTGGGCGAGGGCGTGCTGGGCCCAGGGCTCCTTCTCGCGCAGCCGCAGCGCCAGCAAAGCCGAGGCCTCGGCGTCCTTCAGGAGGTGGCACTGCTCATAGGCGAAGGCCAGCATTCCATGCAGCCAGGCGACGTCCTGGGCGGCCTCGCGGGCGGCCAGGGCCGAGCGAAGCATGGCCGGGAAGTCGCCGCGGTTGAACTCGTGATAGTGGCGCAGCTTCAGCAGCAGCAGATCACGGGGATGACGCGCCTGGATCGTGTCGGCGATCGCGAAGGCGGCCGCCAGGTCGTCGTCGAACCAGGCCCGGACGAAGGCGACGTTCAGCGCCTCGCGATCGTTGGCCGGCGCGGCCTCGGCGCGGCGCAGATAGGGCTCCGCCCTCGCCCTTCCCTCCGCCGCCTCGAGCAACAGCCACAGGGCGGCCGCATAGACGTTCAGCAGCGCGGAGTCCGGATGGGCGTCGGCGGCGCCCAGCACCTCGGCGGCGCTGGCCTCGTAGCCGAGGAAGGCCTGCACGAAGCCGCCCACGGCGGAGGCGGCCGCGCCCGTGTCGGTGATCGGATTGCCGAGGCTGTCGGTGGTCATGTCACTCGTCTACGCGGCCGCATGTGCGACAGGCTACTTCGTCGCCGGCAGGGCGGCCAGGAAGGCGGCCACGTCGCCGGCCGACTTTTCCGGAATCTCCACCTGCGGCAGGTGACCCACGCCGGGATAGGTGATGATCTTCGCGCCCGGGATATGTTCGGCGAACTTCCGGCCGTTGGCGACGGGGATCAGCGGATCCTTCTCGCCGTGGATGATCAGGGTCGGGGTCTTGATCGCGGCGACCAGCTCCGGCGTCGCCGAACCGGCCGAACCAAGATCGATCGACATCAGGATGTCGCGATGGCCCGGCCCCCGCTGCAGCTCGGCCCAGCGGTCGATGAAGGCGTCGGTGATCACCGCCGGGTCGCCGACCTGGCCGCGCAGACCCTGGCGGATCAGGGGCTTGTTGTCGATCGTCTTCAGGACCGCCCGGCCGGCCGGATGCTGCAGGATGCGGAAGGCCAGCGAGGGGCTCTCGCCGATCGGCATCGGCCAACCGGCGGCCGCGTCCAGGACCAGGGCGTCCAGCCGCTCCGGATGCCGGGTCGCGTAGCGCCACGCCACGCCGCCGCCCATCGAGTTGCCGGCCAGGGCGAAGCGTTGCAGCCCGACCGTCTCCGCGAAGGCCTCCAGCAGCGCGACATAGCCGTCTCCGGTGGCGCGATAGCCCTTCGGCGCCCGGGTCAGGCCGTGGCCCGGCAGATCGAGGATGACGATCCGATAGCGATCACCGAGCACCTTGGACCAGCCGTCCCAGCTGAACGAGGAGTCGCCGTAGCCGTGCAGCAGAACCAGCACCGGGCCGGAGGGATCGCCCTCGTCCCGGTAGTGGACCCGCACGCCGCCGGGCAGGTCGACGAAACGCGACGTCTTCGACGCGTACTTCGCCTCCAGCTTGGCGTACGGGATGTTCGGCCGGGCGAGCGCCAGCCATCCCAGCAGGGCGATCAGGACGATGGCCCCGATCAGCCAGGCGACGATCTTCAATGCGATGGCCATGACGCCCCTCCCCGATCAGTACTTCAGGCTGCCGCGGACGCCCCAGACCCTCGGCTCGCCGGAGGCGGCGATGTCGATCCCGGGCAGGAAGAAGTTGCGCGTCAGGTCGTACTTCTCGTCGAGGAGATTGCGCGCGAACAGGCTGACCGACCAGGGGCCGTCGGCCGGCGACAAGGTGATGCTGGCGTTGGCGATCCAGTAGGAGTCGACATTGTAGCGCGGCCCGAGCAGCAGCGGCTTCACCTCGTCGTGGAAGGCGTAGTTGGTCTCGGCCTCCACCTCGAAGCCGCCGACCGACCAGCCGTAGGCGACCTGGCCGCCATAGCTGAGCGGCGCGAATCCGACCTTGGCGCCGGACCGGTTGATGTAGCGCGGCGCGTTCGCCGCGACGCTGGCCGCGATGTCGAGGTCGTTGTCGTACTCGTCGAACTCGCCGGTCTTGTAGCCGAGCGACTGGCTGATCCTCAGGCCCGGCAGCGGACGCCAGTTCAGCTCCAGCTCGCCACCGTAGATGTGCGACTTCTGGGCGTTGACGATGGCCCCGATCGGTCCGGTCAGCGGGTTCCAGATCGCCGACTGAACCTGCTGGTCGCGGTAGTCGTAGTAGAAGACCGCGCCGTTCAGCTGGACCGTTCCGTCGGCGAACTCGCTCTTGAAGCCCAGCTCATAGGCCCAGAGGGTCTCGGGCTTGAAGGCCCCGACGGCCGAGGCGTTCGGCACGTTGTAGGCGGTAAAGCCGCCCGACTTGGTGCCCTTGCTGAGGCTGGCGTAGACGAGCAGGTCGTCGGTCGGCCGGTACTCCAGACCCAGCTTCCCGGAGACGCTGCGGTTCTTGAGCGACTTGTCGGCCGGCGGGCTGAAGTCGACCGGCGGCGCGCCCGGCGCGGTGACGCCGGCGGTGACATAGTCGCCCTGTTCCCGCTTCTCGTCCTCGCCGCGCAGGCCCGCGATCAGCGTCAGCTTGTCCGTGAAGGCGTACTCGATCTGGCCGAAGACCGACGCCGATCGGGCCTTCTGCTCGTAGGTCGTGGCGGTGTCGAACCCGAGCGACTGGAAGAAGTCCGAGTAGAAGGCCTCGTCGAGCTTCTCATGCGAATAGTAGGCGCCGACGAGCCAGTGCAACCGGCCCTCGCCGTTCGAGGCCAGCCGGACCTCCTGCGAGAACACCTTGGCGTCGGTGTCGAAATAGGTCCCCGCGTAGGCGTGCTGCGACGCGTCCCAGTCGTTGAATTCACGCCGGCGCAGCGTCTCGTAGGACGTGATCGAGGTCAGGGTGGCGACGTCGAAATCGTAGTTGGCCCTCAGGCCGACGCCCCAGTTCTCGTTGTCGCGGAACGGCTTCTGGGCGACGTCGATGCCGGTGAGCCGGGCGAAGGCGCTCGAACCGCCCCAGCCCGTGTGCGTGCGGTCACGGTCCGCCGGGACCGCGGGCAGCGCCCCGTTGTAGGTCAGCGGACCGAACAGGTAGAGGCCGTTGGGCTCGGACCGGTCGTAGCCGCCGTGCGCCGACAGCGTCAGGTCGAGCTTGTCGGTCGCTTCCCAGACCAGCTGGCCACGCAGGGCGACGACGTCGCGATCGCCCAGCGACTCTCCGGTCGTCCGGTTCTTCTGCCAGGCGCCGCCCTGGTCGACGACGCCGGCGACGCGGAAACGCAGGGCCTCGGAGATCGGCCCGGAGACGTAGCCCTCGCCCTTGAAGCCGCCGTGGCTGTCGAACTGCGCCGTGGCGCCGGCGCGGAGTTCGCGCGTGGGGGCGTTGGTGACGAAGTTGATCGCCCCGCCGGTGGTGTTGCGGCCGTAGAGCGTGCCCTGCGGCCCGCGCAGCACCTCGACCCGGGCGATGTCGAACAGCAGGCCCTGGGTCTGAGCCTGGATCGGATAGGCCACCTCGTCGACATAGACCCCGACGGTGGCGGTGTTGTTCGAGGCGTAGTCGTCGAACCCGACCCCGCGCAGGCGGAAGCCCGGATTGCCGCTGCCGAACTGCGGCGTGATCTCCAGGCTGGGCACGCTGTTCTGCAGCTGGTTGACGGTGACTACGCCGCGCTGGGCCAGATCGTCGCCGGACAGCACCGTCAGCGCCACGCCGACGTCCTGCGCCGCCTGCTCGCGCTTCTGGGCGGTGACCACGACGGCGTCGACCTCGGACGGCGCCTCGTCGGCCAGCGCGACCGAGCTCGTCCCGACGAGCAGCGCGCCGGCCGCCGCGCTCAACAGATAACGTTTCATCAGATATCCCCGACTTTGTCCCGCGGGCGTCGCGCCTTGCGGAGCCGATTTCCTACAAAATTTGTAGAGATTGAAAGAAGACAATTTTTCTGAGGGTTTAGGTCAGGTTTCTTGAGCACTCGCATTACGCGATCTTGCCCAGTCCCTCGCGGATTGCGGCGACGATCCGGTCGATCTCGTCCTCGGTGACGATCAGCGACGGCGACAAGGCGATGATGTCGCCCGTCACCCGAACCAGCAGGCCGTCGTCGAACAGGCGGTGGAAGATCGCCTGCCCCCGCTCGCCCGGCTTGCCGGGGATCTGCGCCAGCTCGACCGCGCCCATCAGTCCGATGTTGCGGATGTCGACCACGTGCGGCGCGTCTCGCAGCCCGTGCAGCGCCTGCTCCCAGTGGGGGGCGATCGCCGCGGCGCGTTCGAACAACGCCTCGTCGCGATAGATGTCCAGCGTCGCCAGCCCCGCCGCGCAGGCCAGCGGGTGGCCGGAATAGGTGTAGCCGTGGAACAGCTCGATGGCGGCGTCGGCGCCGTCCATGAAGGCCTGATGGACATGGCTGCGGACGGCGACCGCGCCCATCGGCACGGCGGCGTTTGTGATCCCCTTGGCCAGGGTGACGATGTCCGGCTGCACCCCGAAGTGATCGGCCGCGAACGGCGCGCCCAGGCGGCCGAAGCCGGTGATGACCTCGTCGAAGATCAGCAGGATGTCGTGGCGGTCGCAGATCGCGCGCAGCTTCTGCAGATAACCGACCGGCGGCGGCAGGACGCCGGCCGAACCGGCCACGGGCTCGACGATCACGGCGGCGATGTTCGAGGCGTCATGCAGCGCCACGATCCGCTCCAGCTCGTCGGCCAGCTCCGCCCCGTGCGCCGGCTGGCCGCGCGAGAAGGCGTTCCGGACCGGATCGAAGGTGTGAGGCAGATGGTCGACGCCGGTCAGCAGGCCGCCGAAATACTGACGGTTCTTGGGAATCCCGCCCACCGAGATGCCGCCGAAGTTCACGCCGTGATAGCCGCGCTCGCGGCCGATCAGGCGGGTCTTGGTCCCCTTCCCCCGGACGCGATGATAGGCCAGCGCGATCTTGAGCGCGGTCTCGACCGACTCCGAGCCGGAGTTGGTGAAGAAGACGTGGTTCAGGTCGCCCGGCAGAATGTTGACCAGTCGCGAGGCGAACTCGAAGGCCTTCGGATGGCCGAGATTGAAGTTGGTCGCGTAGTCGAGCTCGTCGGTCTGGGCCGCGATCGCCCGGGTGATCTCCGCCCGTCCATGCCCCGCGTTGACGCACCACAGGCCTGCGGTGGCGTCCAGCACCTCCCGCCCCTCGGGCGTGTAATAGACCATGCCCTTGGCGCGCGAAACGATGCGAGGCTCCGCCTTGAACCGCCGGTTGGGCGTGAACGGCATCCAGTAGGCGTCGAGGTCGTTGGCTTGGGTGGGCATGCTCGGTCACTCGGCTTGTGGGTCGGGCCGGACGGCGGACGGGACGGCAAGGTCACCCTCCCGGTCTCGCCGCGCCTTGTCGAGGCCCGTCATGCCCGGCCGCATACCCCATTCATTCAGTAGAGTATGAAACGAGTTTTTCTGACGCCTCTTGCCGAACGCCTATCGCGACCTCACCTCTCCCGCTCTGGATCTTGACGTTATGCGAAAGGGTCCGGCGTCAGGCGTGGTCGAGCCGCGCGTTCATCCAGACCGGCCGCGCCATGAACCCGTTCCACCACCTGCTCGCCAACAATCTGGTCGCCAACATCACCAACTACACGGTGTGGTTCGCGGTGACCTTCTGGGTCTATCTGGAGACCAAGTCGGTCTTCGCCACCGGCATGATCGCCGGCATCTACCTGGTCCTGACCGCCGCTTTCGCCATCTGGTTCGGCAGCCTGGTCGACCATCATCGCAAGAAGGTGGTGATGCTGGGTTCCAGCATCGCCTCACTGGTCTTCTATGTCGCCTCGTTCGCCGTGCTGCTGGCCACGCCCGAACCCCGCTTCCGGGACGTGGCGGGCTTCGAGCTGTGGCTGTTCGTGGGTCTGATCATGTTCGGGGTGATCGCCGGCAACATCCGCAGCATCGCCCTGCCGACCCTGGTCACCCTGCTGATCCCGGAGGATCGGCGCGACAAGGCCAACGGCCTGGTCGGCATGGTCACCGGCGTCGGCTTCCTGACCACCTCGGTGATCAGCGGCCTGCTCGTCGCCCGCGGAGGCATGCACTACACGCTGATCTTCGCCCTCGCCCTGACCGTCGTCGCCTATCTGCATCTGTTCTTCGTGCGGGTGGACGAGCCTCGGGCCGAGCCGCATCCCGACGCCCCGCCCGAGGCGAAACGCGTCGACCTCGCCGGCACCATCCGCGTCATCTCGGGCGTGCCGGGACTGTTCGCGCTGATCCTGTTCGCGACGTTCAACAACCTGCTGGGCGGCGTCTTCATGGCGCTGATGGACGCCTACGGCCTGTCGCTGATGAAGGTGGAGGCCTGGGGACTGCTCTGGGCCTTCGTGTCCTGCGCCTTCATCCTGTCCGGGCTGGTGATCGCCAGGACCGGCCTGGGCGCCAAGCCGCTACGCACCCTGATGTTGGCCAATCTCGTGGTCTGGGCGGTGGCGGCCGTGTTCACGGTGCAGTCCTCGATCGTCCTGCTGACGGTCGGGTGTTTCATCTGGCTGTTCCTGGGTCCCTATGCCGAGGCGGCCGAACAGACCACGCTGCAGAAGGTGGTGCCGGTCGAGCGCCAGGGCCGTGTCTTCGGCTTCGCCCAGTCGGTGGAACAGGCAGCCTCCCCGGCCACCGCCTTCCTGATCGGCCCGCTGACCCAGTTCTTCTTCATCCCGCTGATGACCGACGGCGCCGGCGCGGACGCCATCGGCGACTGGTTCGGCCGTGGCCCCGATCGCGGGATCGCCCTGGTCTTCACCCTGGCCGGCGCCTTCGGCGTCGTCGCGACGATCCTGGCGATGAACTCGAAATACTACCGCCAGCTCGCTGCGGCGTACGCCAAGCCCGGCGCAGCCTAGGCCCCGAACGGGAACGAGGTGACGCTCTTGACCGTCTCCTCGACCCGCGCCGGACGATTGACGGGCGCCGCGGCGCGCTGGGCGCAGAGGTGGCGCTCGCAGATCCGGCAGGCCGGCCCGACCTCGGTCACCGCCGGATCGTTCATGTCGAGGCCCTTGGCGTTCATCAGCCGGGTCGCATGCTTCAGCTCGCAGCCCAGGCTGATGACCAGCTCGTCCTCCAGCCCCGCCAGCAGCCCGGCCACGCGCCGCACGGTCCGCGAGAGCGTGAAATAGCGCACCCCGTCGGGCGTCTCGATCACCTGGGTGATGATCCGGCCCGGGGTCTTGAAGGCGTCGTGGATGTTCCACCGCGGACAGGTGCCGCCGAAGCGCGAGAACGGAAACGGTCCGTTCGAATAGCGTTTCGAGACGTTCCCCGCCGCGTCGACCCGCACCATGAAGAAGGGGATGCCCCGTTCGCCCGGCCGGGCCAGGGTCGTCATCCGCTGCGCCGCCTGCTCGAACGAGACCCCGAACCGCGGCCGCACCATCTCGATGTCGTAGCCGGTGGTCTCCAGCGCCGACAGGAAGTCGTCGTAGGGCATCATGATCGCGGCGGCGACGTAGTTGCCCAGGAAGACCTTGAGCTGCTGGCGAGCGGCCGCGTCCGGCGGGCTGAAACGGTCCGCGGCGGCGCTCAGCTTCTCGCCGACCTCCAGCAGGGCCAGCTGATAGGCCATGGCGAAGGTGCGGCTGGCCGGGGCCAGGCTCTCGGCGAGGAGCAGTTGCTTGCGGTGATGGTCGAAGCGACGCAGCGCCCCGCCCATCAGATCGTTGGGCATGACCCGCGTGCGCACGCCGAAGCCGGACTGCAGACGTTCGCGCAGCGCCGGCGCGGCGTCGCGAGTGTCGGCGCGGAGCCGCCGCTGGACGTCGACCGCCAGATCCTCGAGGTCGGCGAAGTGGTTGCGCTGGGTGGCGACCAGGTCGCGGACCCAGTCGGTCGGCTCCAGCACCGCCCCGCCCCCGTCCCGCCCCTCGAAGGCGCCCAGATCGATCAGCGCCCCACGGTCGAGATAGGCCCGGTAGAGCCGCACGAAGGCCTCGGCCATGCCCGGCGCGCCGTCGGCGACCTCGGCGATCTCGTGCCGGCTGATCGACAGGTCGGCGAACATCTTGTCGGCCAGCACCTCGTCCAGGCCCGCCCCGCCGCCCGACTCGTCGGTCGACAGGCTGCGCAGATCGAGGTCGTAGGCCTCCGCCAGGCGCAGCAGAACCTGCACCGTGACCGGCCGTTGGTTGCGCTCCAGCAGGTTCAGGTAGCTCGGCGAGACCTTCAGCTCCTCGGCCATGGCGGCCTGGGTGACGCCGAGGTCACGACGCAGGCGCTTGAGACGCCCGCCGAGGAACAGCTTCTTGTCCGATCCAGCCATTTCGTATTTTTGTCACAACTTTACAGAAGTCACAATGTCAATGAGTGACAAATCGCCTTCAATAGGTTCGCCTCGCAGGGGCGGTCGCCGTTAGCTCGTCCGGGACAGACACATGCCTATCCAGGACCCGAGGCCCATGACGCGCAAGACCTACGCCCAGCTCCGCGAAGAAACCCTCCGCCGCTATCCGGACGGCGCCACGCCGGGCGGCGTGACGGTCGACGACATCGTCCAGCTGAAGATCCAGAACACCTACAACACCCATCTGGACATCGCCCGCGACATGGCCGGCGTGATGCGCGCCGACATGGCCGCCTATGACGCCGACAGCAGCAAGTTCACCCAGTCGCTGGGCTGCTGGTCGGGCTTCCACGCCCAGCAGATGATCAAGTCGGTCAAGCGCCTGCGCGGCACGACCAAGGGCGCCTACGTCTACCTGTCGGGTTGGATGGTCGCCGGCCTGCGCAACACCTGGGGGCACCTGCCCGACCAGTCGATGCATGAAAAGACCGCGGTGGTCGACCTGATCGAAGAGATCTACGTCTCGCTCCGCCAGGCCGACGAAGTGGCGCTGAACGACCTGTTCAAGACCCTGCGCGACGCCCGCAAGGCCGGCGATCAGGTCGCCGAGCAGGCCGCGATCAAGGCGATCGACAGCTTCGAGACCCACGTCGTGCCGATCATCGCCGACATCGACGCCGGCTTCGGCAACGAGAACGCGACCTACCTGCTGGCCAAGGAGATGATCAAGGCGGGCGCCTGCTGCCTGCAGATCGAGAACCAGGTCTCCGACGCCAAGCAGTGCGGCCACCAGGACGGCAAGGTCACGGTGCCCCGGGAAGACTTCATCGAGAAGCTGCGCGCCTGCCGCCTGGCCTTCGAAGAGCTGGGCGTGGATGAAGGCGTCATCGTCGCCCGCACTGACAGCCTCGGCGCCGGCCTGACCCAGAAGATCCCGGTCAGCCAGCAGCCGGGCGACCTGGCCTCGGACTACATCAAGTGGCTGAAGACCGAGGCCATTACGGCCGAGAACCCGATCCAGGACGGCGAAGTCGCGCTGTACCGCGACGGCGGCTTCGTGAAGCCGGTGCGCATGCCCAACGGCCTGTTCGCCTTCCAGGAAGGCACCGGCCGGGCCCGCGTCATCGAGGACTGCATCTCCTCGCTGACCCAAGGCGGCGCCGACCTGCTGTGGATCGAGACCGACACCCCGAACGTCGACGAGATCGCCTCGATGGTCGCCGAAGTCCGCAAGGCCGTCCCGAACGCCAAGCTGACCTACAACAACTCGCCGTCGTTCAACTGGACCCTGAACCTGCGCAAGCAGGTCCGCGACCAGTGGATCGCCGAGGGCAAGATCGCCGCCGACGCCTATCCGGAAGGCAACGCCCTGATGTCGGCCGACTTCGACAACACCGACCTGGGCCGCGAGGCGGACGAGCGCCTGGCCCGCTTCCAGGTCGACATCTCGGCCCGGGCCGGCGTGTTCCACAACCTGATCACCCTGCCGACCTTCCACCTGACCGCCAAGAGCGTCGACGAGCTGTCGCGCGGCTATTTCGGCCAGGACCGCATGAAGGCCTACGTCAACACCGTGCATCGCGAAGAGATCCGTCGCGGCGTCTCGGCGGTGAAGCACCAGCACGAAGTCGGCTCGGACCTCGGCGACACCTTCAAGGAGATGGTCGCCGGCGAGCGCGCCCTGAAGGCCGGCGGTCACGCCAACACCATGAACCAGTTCGCCGCCGAGTAGGCGGAGACGGCTGAAGCGCCTCCGGGGTCGGAAGGACCCATCCGCCCCCGGATCGGCAACCCACTAGAGCAGAGCGAGGAACCACCCGATGTCCAAGCCGCAATTCACCCCCGCCGCCATGCCCGACACCGATGGCCGCGATCGCGCCATCCAGCGCTTGGCGGAAGCGTCCCACCGCCTTAACGAGGCGGTGCAGAAGGCGATCGCCGCGGGCTATTCCGTCGAACTGGTGCGCGCGTCGCGCCACCACGACGGCGCCGGAAACTGGGGCGACCAGATCATCCCCACGGTCCGGGATCCCAAGCTGACCGACAGCACGGGCGCCTAGCCTTCACGACGACCAGACGTCCCGGCGCATCGCCGCGCCGGGACGATGCTCGACCACACCAGTCTCGCGTCCAGGATTCCGTAATGCCCCTCGACATCGCCGCCTCCGACATCGTCATCACCGGTCCCGTCGAGGGCCGCGCCGGCGAGATCCTGACGCCGGAGGCCCTGGCCTTCGTGGCGGACCTGCACCGCCGCTTCGACGCCCGCCGGCGCGAACTGCTGACCGCCCGCGAGGCGCGCCAGGCCCGGTTCGACGCCGGCGAGCTGCCGGACTTCCTGCCGGAGACGGCCGATATCCGTTCGGGCGACTGGAAGGTCGCGCCCATCCCCGCCGATCTGCAGGATCGCCGGGTCGAGATCACCGGTCCGGTGGACCGGAAGATGATCATCAACGCCCTCAACAGCGGGGCGAAGGTGTTCATGGCGGACTTCGAGGATGCCACCTCGCCCACTTGGGTCAATTTGGTCGAGGGGCAGATCAACCTGAAGGACCGCTGGAGCGCCGAACTCAGCCACGTCGATCCGAACTCGGGCAAGTCCTATAAGCTGGGGAACAACCCGGCGGTGTTGCTCGTTCGGCCGCGTGGCTGGCACTTGCCCGAGCGCCACATGACTGTGGATGGGCAGATCGTGTCGGGCGGTCTGTTCGACTTCGGCCTGTATGTCTTCCATAACGCGAAGGCAGCGATGGCGAAGGGCTCGGGCGCATACTTTTACCTCCCCAAGCTGGAGAGCCACCTCGAGGCGCGCCTCTGGAACGACGTGTTCGTCCGCGCCCAGGAACAGCTCGGCCTCCCCGTGGGGACCTTCAAGGCCACCGTGCTCATCGAGACGATCCCGGCCGCGTTCGAGATGGACGAGATCCTCCATGAACTGCGCGACCATATCGTCGGCCTGAACTGCGGCCGCTGGGACTACATCTTCTCGTTCATCAAGCGGCTGGGCCGGACCGAGGCGTTCCTGACGCCGAACCGCGCCGCGATGGTGATGGGCAAGGCCTTCCTGGGCGCCTATTCGCTGAAACTGATCCAGACCTGCCACCGTCGCGGCGCCTTCGCCATGGGCGGCATGGCGGCCCAGATCCCGATCAAGGGCGATCCCGAAGCCAACGCCGCGGCCTTCGCCAAGGTGAAGGCCGACAAGGAACGCGAGGCCGGCGACGGTCACGACGGCACCTGGGTGGCGCACCCGGATCTGGTTCCGGTGGCCCTGGAGGTCTTCGACCGCCTCATGCCGTCGCCGAACCAGCTGCATCGCCTGCGCGAGGACGTCGATGTCGGCGCCGCCGACATGCTGCGCCTGCACGATGGCGAGCGCACCGAGGACGGCGCCCGCGAGAACATCCGCGTCGGCGTGCGCTACACCCAGGCCTGGATGGAAGGCCGCGGCGCGGTTCCGCTCTACAACCTGATGGAAGACGCCGCGACGGCCGAGATCAGCCGCACCCAGCTGTGGCAGTGGGTCAAGCTCGGCGCGAAACTGAGCGACGGTCGGTCGCTGGACGCGGCGCTGTTCGAGACTCTCTTCAACGAGGAGATGGCCGGCCTGCGCGAACAGTTCCCCTCCCCCCGCCTGGAGGACGCGGGCGTGCTGTTCCGCAAGATGGTTCTCGACCCGTCGCTGGTCGAATTCCTGACCCTGCCGGCCTACGAGGCCCTGGCCTGACGACTGTCCCCGCGCTCCGGCGCGGGGTGCGTCCGTCTGAAAATTGTCCGCCCGCATTTGATCCAAGTTGATTGCGGGCGGTTTTGAACGGCCTGAAATAGGCGCCCGGATCGACGACCGAGGGCCGCCATGCACGCCGCTGAACGCGAGCAACTGATCCTGCGCCTCGTGCACGAGCGCGGTTTCATCGGCGTGCGGGAGCTCGACCATCGCGTCGACGCCTCTCCCGCCACGCTGCGCCGGGACCTGGAGCGGCTCGAGACCGAAGGCCGCCTCATCCGCGTTCGCGGGGGCGCTCGGCTGACGGAGGCGGAAGAAGCCGCCGCCTCGGAGGGACGCGCCACGACGCCGGTCCATGGCAACATCGGCCGCCGGGTGGCCCAGAAGGCCGCGATCGGCCGGGTCGCCGCGGCGTTGTGCAGTCCGGGAGAAGCGGTGGTCATCGACGGCGGCTCGACCACCCTGCAGATGTGCCCGCACCTGGCGCCGCTGGGCCTGCAGGTGCTGACCAACTCCCTGCATGTGGTCAATGCGCTGCTGCCCCAACCGAACACCCGCATCACCCTGCCCGGCGGCCAGGTGTTTCGCGAACAGAACATCGTCCTGTCGGCCTTCGAGGAGGACGGCGCCGGGCGTTTCCACGGCGCCAGGGTGTTCATCGGCGCCCAGGCGGTAGGCCAGCGCGGAGTGATGCAGAACGACGTCCTGCTGATCCAGTCGAAGCGGCGCCTGCTCCAGCGAGCGGACGAGATCGTGCTGCTGGTCGACAGCAGCAAGTTCGGCGCCCCCGCAGGCCAAGTCCTCTGTCCGCTGGAGCAGGTCGGGATCCTGGTCACCGACGACGGGGTCTCGGACGCCTCGGCCCAGGCGGTCGAACGGGCGGGCGTCAAACTGATCGTGACGCCCGCCTGATCGTGATCACGGCTTCGGCGGCGTCCCTTTCAGGGCGACGGCCAGCTTGGCGCACTCCTGCGAGGGCGCCGCACCGGCCAGCTCCGCCTTGGCGCAGGCGAGATCCGTCCTGAACGCCGGCGAGGCGGCCAGACGCGACACGACCGTGGTCGCCGCGATGCGGCCCGCCTCGATGTCGCTCGGGAAGTGCATCCCGCAGATGATCCGGCTCTCGCCGTACTCTCGGCCGCGCTGCAGGATGGCCCCTGCCTTTTCCGGCGCGAGCTGGGCCAACGTCAGGGCCGTCGCCCAGCCGTAGGCCGAATGGCCCGACGGATAGGAGGTCCGCTTAGCGGCGTCCGGATCGGGCGCCGGGGCCGAACCCTTGCCGCAGACCCGCGACAGCTGCAGCCGCTGATAGGGACGCGCCCGCTTGTAGACGTCCTTGGCGTCGAAGACCGGCCGGCCGACCTGGCGCATGACGCGGTTCAGCATGTTGACGGTGATCGGGGCCCGATCCCGCGTCAGCGGCGCGCCGACGACCTCGGCGAAACGGTCGTAGAGCCAGTCCGCGTCGTCCTCGGCGACCTTCCAGCGCGCCTCGTCGGTTCCCGTCTGCCGCCGCATGACCGCCGCCACGTCGTCGGCGTCCTCCGGCGATCCCTCGATCGGCGGCGGGGCCAGCACCGGCTGGGCGATGACGGCCGGGTCGACGTAAGGCTTCACGTCCTTGTGGCTGACCGCGGGGCTCTCCCATTCCGGAGACGCGGCCAGACCGGTCGCCGGCGGAAGCAGGCCGACGCAGGCGGCCGTCAGCAACAGGATACGGGTCTTGCTCATCGGGCGGCCTCCTCGATCTGGGCGGTCGACACATCGTCGTCCCGGTCGTCTTCCTCCGCGGAGCGCCCCGGCGCCTTGCTCCAGACGTAGGGGCGGCCGAGGACCCGCTCGGCGAACCAGCCCATGGTCACGTTGATCTGGAACAGCCGGTGGCGGAGTTCGGTGAAGTTGTGCGGCTCCCGCGGAGCCAGATACAGCTCCGTCTCGACGCCCAGCGCCTTGAGCGAGCGATAGAGCATGATCGACTGGCTGGCGGGGACGCGTTCGTCACGCTCACCGGCCAGGATCAGCACCGGGGTCTTCACCTTGTCCAGAGCGGTGAGCGGCGAGTTGTCGACATACAGATCACGCCGGGCGGTCGAACCGTAGGGCGGCGTCTCGAACCATTCGACGCGCTGCCAGCGGGTGTCGGAGGTCAGATACATCGACGGCCAATCGACGGCTCCGGCGCCGGACGCGGCGGCCTTGAAGCGGTCGGTGACGGTGACCAGGCGGTTGGTGATGTGGCCGCCGGCGCTCCAGCCCATGACGCCCAGGCGTTCCGGATCGGCCAGACCCTGTGCGACCAGATAGTCCACGCCGGAGAGCACGTCCTTGTCGGCGTGGCGGAAGTAGCCGCCGTTCATCCCCTGCAGGAAGGCGTCGCCATAGCCGGTCCCGCCCCGGTAGTTGACGCTGAGCGTCATCACCCCTTCGGCCGCCAGCACCGGATTGAAGCGGCCGTAGCCGAAGATGTTGAACACGTCGGACGAGCGCGGGCCGCCGTGGCTCTGCACCACCAGCGGGTAGCGACGCCCCCGCTGGTAGTCGAGCGGATAGGTCACCAGCCCTTCCAGCGCCTGGCCGTCGGGCGCGGTCCAGCGGACGGCCTCCTGGCGGGGCAGACGGAAACGCTCACCGAGGCCGGCGTGCACCTGGGTGATCGCCGCCGGCGCGGGACGGGCCGGGTCGAGGCGGTAGATCTCCGCCGGCGCCGTCGCCGAGGCCTGGAGATAGACCAGCGTCCGGCCGTCACGCGACAGACTCATGTCCTCGGCGGAATGATCGCCCCGGGCCAAGGGGCGCAAGGCCTCGTTCCGAACGTCGACGGCGAACAGCTCCCGCCGCACGCCGGTCGTGGCGGAGATGTAGATCTCGCGGCCGTCCGCAGACCATTCGGCGGCCTCGATCTCGTAGCCCAGTCCGTGGGCGAGCTCGCGGATCGCGCCGTCCGCGAGGCTCATCACGAACAGGTTCGGATTGACCGTCGCATAGCGGCCGTTCTCCGCCGTCGCCAGGAACAGCAGGCTGCGGCCATCGGGCGAGAGCCGGGCGCCGGCTTCCATGTAGTCGTTGTCGGTGAGCCGGCGATCCGCCCCCTCGCCGCTCTTCAACCAGAGCTCGGCCTTGGGATTGTCGTCGTTCAGCTTCGACGGACTGCGGCGATAAAGAACGGACCGCCCGTCCGCCGAGAGGTCGAACGCCTCGACGTCGAACTCGCCGCGCGTCACGCGCTCGGTCTTGCCGTCGGCGACGGCCATCCGCCACAGGTGCCGCCGGGCGCGCGGCGCCTCGAAGGGCAGCATGTCGTCCTTGTCCTTGAGCCGCTTCGCCAGCGGCCTGGCGTCCGGGACGTCGGCGAGGAAGTACAGGCTGCGCCCGTCCGGCGACCAGCGCAGGGCCGACGGCGTCGTCCGCCGCTGGCCGACACGCCGCGGCTCGCCGCCGTCGATCGCCGAGACGTAGATCTGCCGCCGCGCGTCGTCGCGCCGCTTGGCGACGAAGGCGAAGGCGCGGCCGTCCGGCGCCCATTGGACGCCGGAGGCCGGCCCCTCGACCATCCGCTGGGGGGCGCGGCCGTCGATGCCGATCCGCCAGATGTCCTCGCGGACCTCGTTCGCTTTCCAGTCGGCCCGCCCCAGCGAATAGAGCACGGTGCGCCCATCAGGCGAGACCTGGGGACCGGACACCTTCTCCAGCTCGAGCAGATCGACCGCGGTCATGGTCCGAGGGGCGGCGTGCGCGGCGCAGGCGAACAGGCTCGCGGTCAGGACCGCAAGGCGAAGGGACTTCATCGATACGCTCCAGAACATTCGCCGGCGGCGGCCATCGCCGCCGGCGAACTTGGTCAGAAGGCCAGTTGCAGACCCAGGGTATAGGCCCTGCCCGCGACGCCATAGACGGCGCTGTAGTTGTAGTCGCTGCCGCTGTCGGTGCCGCTCGGCAGGAACGGACCGTTGTTGTCGAAGATGTTCTTGACGGTGCCGAACAGGCGCAGGTCCTTGTTCGAGGTCATCGGGTAGAATTTCACCGACAGGTCGTTCCGCCAGAAGGCGTCGACGTTCAGGTACAGCGGATTGGCGATCCCTGCGGCCTTGGCGGCTGCGACCCGCGTGTTGCTGTCGACGGCCTCACCGATGTAGTTCGTCGTCCACTGCAGGTTCCAGTTCTTGTGCCGCCAGGCCAGACTCGCTCGGGCTTCATTTTCGGACGTGCCGACTTCGCCCAGCCATTTGCTGGTCTGCACGCCCTGGATGCCGTCGTATTCCTGCTCGAGCTCCAGGCGGCGACTGTAGTTGACCTTGAAGGTGAAGTCGCCCGGGAAGCGGAAGCGCTCGAGATCGAAACGGTAGCGAAGCGCCACGTCGATGCCGCTCGCCCGCAGTTCGTTCAGATTGTCCTGCAGGTTGAAGATCTTGACCAGCTGCCCTTCCGCGTCCCGGCGGATCACCGAACAGAAGGGATTGGAGGTGATCGGCACGCCGGCCTGATAGCATTCCAGCTGCTGCTGGGCGTTCGACAGCGACGAAATCGCGTCCTGCACCTTGATGTTGTAGTAGTCGAGGCTGAAGTCGAGGCCCGGCGCGAACCGCGGACGGACCACGAAACCGACCGTCAGGGTGTCGGCCGTTTCCTCCGTCAGGTTCGGGTTGCCGCCGTTCGGCGCGTTGATGTTGGTGGTGTCCTGGATGAACGCGCCGCCGGGGCCGGCGGCCAGGATCGCGGCCGCGATGCCGGGGTCGGATCGGCAGTTCGCGGCGACGGCGCCCGGCGTGGAGGCCGTCACGCCGCTGCAGATGTCGATGACGGTGTCGAAGTCGTCCCGCGGCGGCGAGTACAGCTCGGTGGTGTCGGGCGCCCGCTGAGCACGGCTCCAGGCGGCGCGGAAAGTCAGGTCCTCCACCGGCGCCCACTGCACCCCGGCCCGATAGCTGACCGTCGTGCCGACGCTCTTGAGATTGTAGTCGGCCACGCGGACGGCCCCCTCGACTTCGAGCCGATGCACGAAGGGCATGTCGCGGGCGATCGGGACGGCGACTTCGACGAAAGCCTCCTTCGCCTCGATCAGTCCCTGATAGCGAGGAATGTAGGCGAAGTTGCTCAGCCCGTTCTCGGTCACTTCGTCGGTCAGGGTCCGGGTCTTCTCACGCCGCATCTCGAAGCCGACGGCGACGTCGACGGGGCCAGCCGGGAGCTCGAACAGCTCGCCGGTGATGTAGCCTTCGACGGTGTCGAGACGGTTCTGCGGCCGATACCAGGCGTTCGCCCGAATGTAGTTGGCCATTTCCGGCGTGATCGAGCCGACGCCGAAGGGGTTCAGCGCCACGCAACCGTTGGCCCGCGCCGTCGCGTCCCGGCAGCGGATCTCCGTGCCGACCCGCTCGGCGTCGAGCGAGAACTTCAGGTTCCGCAGGTTGATCCCGTTGTTCCGCGACTGATAGCCGTCATACTCGCCGTAGCCGTAGGTCAGGTGCCAGTCCCAGCCGCCGAAGACCGTGCCCTCGACCCCTACCCAGCCGCGCAGGGTGGTGCGGCGGTTGTAGATCTCCATCTCGCCGACCTCCATCATCCGGCGGCGCCAGCTGATGGTGGACGTCCCGGCGAACATCGCCGTGGGAACGTAGGGGTTGGTGCGGGCGATGCTGCCGACGGTGAACTCGTCGTTGACGCCGAAGGTGCTGGTGCTGGTCGGACCGTAGGGCTCGCGGACGGAGTTGGTCTCGACGCGCGAGGCCAGGAACTGCCCCCAGATCCGCAGGTCGTCGTTGACGTCGTAGACGATCTTCAATGCGCCGCTGGAGTATTCGGCCGGCGTGATCAGCGTGCCGTTCAGCCGCGTCTCGTAGCCGTTGACGGCGGTCACGAAGTTCGTGTGGAGGCCGGTGTCGTCGTAGTAGAAGGCGTTGGTGCGGTAGCGTCCGCCCGGCGTCGTGCTGCTCAGGTCCGGCGTGGTGACGGCGTTGGTGGTCGGGTTGAACAGCACCGACCGCTGGGCCCAGTTGCGATCCCGAGCCCGCAGGATGTTCTGGGTCTCGATCGTGGCCGACGCCATCACATAGAGACGGTCGTCGAAGAAGCGACGGCCTGCGCCGACGGAGTACTCGACCGTGCCGCCGCCGCCCGCGTCGGTGACCCCGGCGACGGCGCGGGCGCGAACGCCCTCCAGCTTGCTTTCGGTGATGATGTTGACCACGCCCGACACGGCGTCGGAGCCGTAGACCGCCGAGGCGCCGCCGGTGATGATCTCGACGCGGTCGACGAAGAACTCCGGAATCGAGCTCAGGCTGACGGCGTTCTTGTTGCCGGCGTTGGACACCGTCCGGCGGCCGTCGATCAGCGTCAGGGTGCGGTTCTGGCCGAGCGAGCGCAGGCTCACGGTGCTCAGGCCGTTGTCCTGCACCGCCGACTGGCTGGTCGACAGGTTCACGCCGATATCGACGCCCGGCAGATCGGTCAGGGCCTCGCCCAGGTCGGTGTAGCCGCTCTCCAGCAGATCGGATCGGTCGAGGTCGACCATCGGCGTCGGCGCGTCGAAGGTCGTGCGACGCAGGCGCGAGCCCGTCACCACCAGTTCAGCCACCTCCGAGCCTTGATCTACGGAGGCGCCCTCGGACGGCTGGGGCGAGGCGCTCCGAGGGCGGACGATAATCGCGCCCGAGCCGTCCTCGACCACGTCCAGGTTCGCCTGGGCGGCCAGGCGACGCGCGGCTTCCAGCGGGGTGTAGTTTCCCTTCACCGCCACGGCGCGGCGGTCGGCCACCGACTGCGGCGAGAACAGGATGTTGACCCCGGTCTCCTTGCCCAGTTCGCGCAGCGCCTCGGCCAGCGGCTGCGCCGGCACGTCGATCGCGACAGCCTGCGCCCAGCCCGCGCTCGCGAACAGAAGCGCGCCACAGGCCGCCGATCCGGCCAGCGCCAGGCGCAGGGCGCCCCGATATCCTTTGTTCATGACCCCAAGTCCCCCAAGTTCCCGGTTTTCCGGGCTTCTCGAGGTCAGACGACGGAGGGTCCCGTTTTCCTCAGCAACTTTTTTCAGCCGCCCGCGGATTCCATGATGAGCGCGCCGCCGGCGTCGCGAACCCGCAGGTTCAGCAATACGGCCGCCGAGCGCGCGAAGGCCTCGTTGTCGCCGGTCTTGTAGACGCCGCTGATGCGCAGGGTCTCCATGCTCGGGTCGGACAGCTCGATCCGGCGGCGACTGTAGCGGTTCATCTCGCCGAGCGCCTCGGCCAGGGTCTGGTTGTCGAACACCGCCTGTCCGAACCGCCAGGACGTCGCGGTCTGGACGTCGGCCGCCTCGCGGCGCGCGTTCACCCCAGGCATGGCCACCAGCCGCTGGCCAGGCAGCACCTTGAGCCGGTTCGACGGCTGACCGGCCTCCATCAGGGTCACCTCGCCCTTCACCGGCACCAGGAACACCGCCTTGTCGCGCAGCTTGACGTCGAAGGCGTCGCCCCCGTCGCTGACGACCTGCTGATCCCCGGCGGACACCACGAACGGACGCGTCGGATCGGCCGCCGCGCGGAAGAAGGCCCGCCCCTTCACCAGCTGCACTCGGCGCCGGTCGCCGCGCAGCGACACCCGCACCCGGCTGTCGGCGTCGAGCAGGATCGAGGAGCCGTCGTCCAGATTGACCGTACGGGTCTCGCCGATGCCGGTCGCGTAGACCGCCGGCGCCAGCGCGAACCAGCCGACCCCGACGGCGGCGATCGCGCCGACCCCGGCCAGGACCGCCCGCCGGTCCACGGCCACATGTGCGCGGCGCGCCGGCCGCTCGTCCCTCAGGGCGCCGGCCAGTTCGAACGTCGCGGTGACGGCGTCGAAAGCGGCGCGGTGATCCTCGGACTGTGCGACCCAGGCCTGGAACGCGGCCTCGTCGCGGGCGTCTCGCCCCTCGCGGCGCAACCGCGCCAGCCAGCTGGCGGCCTCGGCCCGAATGTCGTCAAGACGCGGCGATGTCACGACGCAATCACCACTTCTCGGTCCATCCCGTCAGGAACAGGGCCGCCTTCGCCACATGCTTCTCCACCGCACTCACGGTGATGCCGAGATGGTCGGCGATCTCCCGATACTTCAGTCCATCGAGCCGGTGAAGCAGAAACACCTCCCGCGTCCGCGGGCTGAGGCGCTGCAAGCCGGCCTTCAACCTCGCTAGACGCTCTCGCGCCGCCAAAACCTCATCCTGAAGTGGAAGATCGTCCGAAACATCTTCGTGATCCGTCGCCTGGCCGGCGCCGCGCCGGAAACTGCGGCGGCGCTCGTCGATCGCCAGGTTCACGGCCGTACGGGCCAGGAAGGCGTCGTTGTCGCCGACCTCCCGATCGTTGTTGCGATACTCCAGCACCCGGACGAAGGCGGACTGCAGCACATCCTCGGCGTTCGAGGGATCCCGCGTGATCCTCGAGATGCGGCGCAGCAGCGCCGGCCACCGTCTACGCCCCTCTTCGGTCTTCAAGCGTTCGTCCCCCGGTATGGGGCGATACCGCAAGCGCCGAGGCGCTTTGTCAAGCCGACTGACGGCGACGCGGAGCCGCAGCCGTCGCCGCGCTCCGCGCCCCCGCAGGCCGGGTTCACACCGGAACGGGCGTGAAGCCGGCCTTGACGATCGCCGCGGCGACCGCCTCGGCGTCGGCGGTGGTCCGCACCTCGATGCGACGGGCGACAGTGTCCGCCTCGACCTCGGCGGTCGGGTCCAGGTCCTGAATCGCCCGCGTCACGCCGCGAGCGCAGCCGCCGCAGGTCATGTTCTGGATCTCGAACTTCATGTGATTTCTCCTCTTTGGCAGGGTGTGGCCCAGGGCTTACCGCTTCCCATCGTTGGAAGGTCAAGCGCCTCGAATACGCGATTTCGCCGCTTGACCTTCCCATGACTGGAAGGTTTATGAACCCCGGACATTGTCCAGAGAGGCCCCTCGATGTCCGACGCCGCCGCGTTCCGAACCCTTGATCTCCCTATCCTCGGCATGACCTGCGCCAGCTGCGTCGGCCGGGTCGAGAAGGCCCTGGGCGCCGTGCCCGGGGTCCGCTCCGCGACAGTCAACCTCGCCTCGGAGCGCGCCCAGGTGGTGACGGACGCCACGCTGCCCCCCGCGGCGGTCGCCGAGGCCGTGCGCGCCGCCGGTTATGATCCCGTCGAAGAAGAGGTCGTCCTCGAGATCGGCGGCATGACCTGCGCCAGCTGCGTAGGCCGTGTCGAGAAGGCTCTGGCGGCCGTTCCCGGCGTCGCGACGGCTACCGTCAACCTGGCCACCCAACGGGCGACGATCCGTCGGATCGGCGGCTTGGCGCCGACCCCGGCTCTGGTCGCCGCCGTCGAAGGCGCAGGCTACGACGCCCGGCCGCAGGACGACGAGCCCGACCGGGCCGATCGCGAACAGGCGGCGCGCGCCGAAGAGATCCGCGCCCTGTCGCGCGCGACCGGACTCGCCGCCCTGGCGACGGCTCCCCTGTTCCTGATCGAGATGAGCCTGCACTTCGTGCCCGGCGCCCACCATTGGCTGGCGGGGACGCTCGGCGACACGACCTGGCGGCTGATCAGCTTCGCCCTGGCCACCGTCGTGCTGTTCGGCCCGGGCCTGCGCTTCTACCGCAAGGGCGTCCCCGCCCTGCTGCGCGGCGCGCCCGACATGAATTCGCTGGTCGTGCTCGGGGCCAGCGCCGCCTGGGGCTTCTCGGTCGTGGCCACCTTCGCGCCGGGCTGGCTGCCGGCCGGGTCGGCCAACGTCTATTTCGAGGCCGCCGCCGTCATCGTCACCCTGATCCTGATGGGCCGCTGGTTCGAGGCTCGCGCCAAAGGCCAGACCAGCCAGGCCATCCGCCGGCTGATGGGGCTTCAGGCCAAGACCGCGCGCATCGAGCGCGACGGCGCGGAGATCGAGATCCCGATCGATCAGGTCCGGGTCGGCGACATCATCTCCGTCCGCCCGGGTGAACGCATTCCCGTCGACGGCGTGGTCGTCGACGGCGCCTCCTTCGTGGACGAAGCCATGCTGACCGGCGAGCCGATGCCGGTCGAGAAACTGGCCGGCGCCGAGGTCGTCGGCGGCACGCTCAACACCACCGGCGCCTTCCGGTTCGAGGCCTATCGCGTGGGCGCCGACACCGCGCTCGCCCAGATCGTCCGGATGGTCGAGGCCGCGCAAGGCGCCAAGCTGCCCATCCAGGCCCTGGTCGACAAGGTGACGGGCTGGTTCGTGCCGGTCGTCATCGTCCTGGCGGCCGCCACCTTCGCGATCTGGTGGCTGTTCGGCCCCGAACCGTCGCTGGGCCTGGCGCTGGTCAACGCCGTCGCCGTGCTGATCATCGCCTGCCCCTGCGCCATGGGCTTGGCGACGCCGACGTCCATCATGGTCGGCACCGGCCGGGCCGCCGAGCTGGGCGTTCTGTTCCGCAAGGGCGAGGCCCTACAGGCGCTGCAGGGAGTCCAGGTTGTCGCCTTCGACAAGACCGGCACCCTGACCGAAGGACGGCCGGTGCTCACCGACCTCGCGACGACGGGCGGCTTCGAATCGGATGACGTCCTGAGCCTGGTCGCCGCCGTCGAACGCCAGTCCGAGCATCCGGTGGCCCGCGCGCTGGTCGAGGCGGCCGCCGAACGAGGCCTCTCCCTGCCCGCGGTCGAGCGCTTCGCCGCCCTGCCCGGCCGCGGCGTCGAGGGTCAGGTCGAAGACCGCGCCGTCCAGATCGGGGCCGACCGCCTGATGCGGGACCTCGGCCATGATCCCGACCTCTTCGCCGAGACCGCCGGCCGCCTGGCCGACGCCGGCAAGACGCCCTTCTACGCCGCCGTCGACGGCCGGCTGGCCGCCGTCTTCGCCGTCGCCGACCCGATCAAGCCGACCACAGCTGCAGCGATCAAGGCCCTGCACGGACTGGGTCTGCAGGTGGCGATGATCACCGGGGACAACCGCCGCACCGCCCAGGCGGTCGGCCGGGCGCTCGGCATCGACCATATCCACGCCGAGGTGCTTCCGGACGGCAAGGTCGCCGCGCTGCAGGCGCTGGCCCAGGGCGGCCGTTCGGTGGCCTTCGTCGGAGACGGCGTGAACGACGCTCCGGCCCTGGCCGCGGCGACGGTCGGCCTGGCGGTCGGCGGAGGCTCGGACGTCGCGATCGAAAGCGCCGACGTCGTGCTGACCGGCGGTGACCTGCGCCATGTGGTCAACGCGGTGGCCCTGTCGCGCGCCACGATGAGCAACATCCGCCAGAACCTGGTCTGGGCGTTCGGCTACAACGTCGTGCTGATCCCGGTCGCCGCCGGCGCGCTGTTCCCGCTGTTCGGCTGGCTCCTGTCGCCGATGCTGGCGGCCGGCGCCATGGCGCTGTCCAGCGTCAGCGTCCTGACCAATGCGCTGCGGCTTCGCGGCTTCAGGAACCGCCTGGAAGGAACCCTCGCATGAACATCGGCCAGGCGTCCAAGGCCACCGGCGTCAGCGCCAAGATGATCCGATACTACGAATCCGTCGGCCTGATCCGGCCGGCGGACCGGACGGGGAGCAACTATCGCGACTTCAGCGAGCGCGACGTCAACGAACTCCGTTTCATCCGCCGGGCCCGCAATCTCGGCTTCTCGGTCGAAGAGATCACCCGCCTTCTGACGCTCTGGCGAGACCGCGACCGGCCGAGCCGCGAGGTCAAGGCGGTGGCCGAGAAGCACATCGCCGATCTCGACGCGCGGATCGCCGAGATGCAGGGCATGGCCGACGCCCTGCGGACCCTGGCGTCCTGCTGCGCCGGCGACGACCGCCCCGACTGTCCGATCCTGACCGACCTGGCCGCGCCTCGAACGTAGTCGGAACGACGCCGGGGCGTCCGATCACAGCCGCGCAGGCAGGTCGGCCTCCACGCCGGTGACCGAGACTCTCACGCCCTCGGCGTCTCGCGAAAGGAACTTCAGCGTCCGGCCGTAGGCGGAAACCTCGCGCGGAAGCTCCCCGTCGCCGATGCTCATCGTCGGCAGGCATCCTCGCCCGAAGGTCTTGTCGCCCCAAAGGTTCTGATTGTTCGTGTCGAGCACGCACAGTTCGAACTGGCTGACTCCACGCAGTTCCGCGCGGTTCCTGTAGAACAGCACCATGCCGACCGACGCGCCGTCGGCCGGCGCCGGCGTCAGCGAAACGGGGCCGACGGCGCGATCCTTGGCGCGCGGCGGGCGGAACCCGGAAAACAGGACCGGATTGGCGTGGTTGAGGCCGAAGAAGGTCTCGAACCGCCCGTCGCCGTCCTTGTCCTCCACGCAGCCGACGAAATAGTCGTGAGCGGACCGGCCGTACTCGCAAGCCAGATCGGCGCGGCCCGCCATGCCGATCATGCGCGTCCCCGAAGCGATCAGCACCTTGCCGTTGGCGGCGTCGACGACGGGCGCATCGACGACGAAGAGTCGCTCGGGCCGGAAGCGAACGACCGTCGCCCACCGTCCTTCCGCGATCCGGAGGTCCTGCGACAGCTCGGCGACAGCCACCCAGCCCGCGGCGTGGTTGGGCTTGTCCTGCCCCATCGCAGCGAACGGAACGACGCTCGCCGCGCAGGCCAGCGCGGCCATGATCGAGCCTCTGGCCGGTCGCCGCTTCCGAAGTCCCGATGCAAGACCCCTGCGTCGAAGATCGATGTCCAGACCGTTGTCGCCAGCCATGCGCCGCTCCCTGCCCCGCGACTGCGATCACTAGAGGCGGAACACCGGTCGCTCAAGCACTCTCGAACGCGCCGCGGCGGCGTCACCAGGACTGCGTGCGCGCCAGGCCGAGCAGCGAGGCGCCGAGCGCCGTGACGTCCCGCCGGCGGTTGCTCAGCACGATCACGCCGGTCCGCCGAACGGGATCGATGGCGAGATAGGCGAAATAGCCGTTGACCGATCCGTTGTGCCAGAGAATGGACCGATGACCTTCCAGCCGGTCGAAGACGCCGGGCAGAAGCCAGGCGATCGCCGTATGGCCGTTCGGTTGCGGCCGTCGCTGGCGCGCGAGGCTGCCGGCCAGCGGTGAGGCCTCGTCGAAACCGGCCTCGATGAAGCGCACCAGATCGCGCGCGTTGGAGGTGATCGATCCCGCCCCGGCCAGCGAGGAGAACCGCCAAGGCCCGACCGGCCTGCCGGCGTCGTCATGGCCCTGGATCAGCCGCGCCGCCGCCTCGTCCGGCAAGTCGCCATGGCTGTCCCGCATCCCCAGCGGCGCAAAGACCAGGTCCTCCAGAAGCGCGGCGTAGCGCTTGCCGGTCTCCAGCTCCAGGACGTGCGCCAACAAGCCCATGCCGTAGTTCGAGTAGCTGAACCGACCGGCCTTCTTCCTTCCGACCGGATCGGCGAGATAGGCCAGGGCCTCGTCGCGCGTCAGCTCGTTGTAGGGATCCCGCATCAGCCCCGCCTTGCCGACCCGCCTCAGAACCTCGCCCTCGATAGGCTTGGGGACGGTCGGAAGGCCCGAGGTGTGGGTGGACAGCTGCAGCAGCGAGATCGCGGCGACCTCGGGCGCGAGCGGGAAACGCGCGCCGATCAGCTCGCCCAGGGTCTGCTCCGCCCTCAGCGCCCCGGCGTCGACAAGCCGCTGCAACAGCAGGCCGGTGAAGACCTTCGAGATCGAGCCGATCTGGAAGAGCGTCGCCTCGGTCGCCCCTCCCGGGCCGTAGGACTGGACCCGGCTGACGCCGTCCCTGATCACCGCCACGACGATGTCGGTCGCCGTGTCCCGGCGACGCCACAACGCCACCTCGGCGTCGACGGCCTGGACGAGCCCGATCGGTTTAGGAGCCTGTTTCAACCGGCGGAGCGTGACGGCGGCTCCCACCGCGGCGAGCACGATCACCCCGGCCACGGACAGGCCGATGACTTCCCACATGGTCCGACCTTTTTTGCTCTAGCTGGCCCTGAAGAACGCCTCGCGCTCGACGCGCGCAGCCGCGCCCAGCGCTTCGGGTTCGACGCCCAGATGACGCAGCACGCGGGGAACCACCCCGCGTCGCGCATCCAGGGCGGCGAGGACGACATCGGCGCCGCACAGCACCTCGGCCGCCGGGCCCGCCCGCGACAATCGCTCCAGCAGCGCTCGTCCGGAGGCGTTGGCGGGCAGAGCCAAGGCTCCGCGCCGGAGCCTGATCGGCTGCGGCGGAGGCATCGCCTCCAGAGTGAAGCCTGCTCCGGCCAACGCCTCGGCCTGGCGCCTTTCGAGGGCGGCGCGCAATCCCTGAGCGTCGAGGCCGAAAGGACGCCAACTGCGCCCCGCCGTGCCGTCCGGCAGTTCGAAGGCCGCCAGGAGGAAGTGCTCGGCGCCGACCTCGGCCAGCCCTTCCCGCTCGGCTTCTCTGACGGCCGCATCGCAGAGCACCTTCAGCGCCCTCAGCGTGGCCGTGCTGTTCTTCAGAGCTTGCAACATGGCGTCCCTCTCAGCGCCGGTTGTCGAGGAGAGGCGCAAGCCGCTTGTGCGCAGCTTGTTTCGTGACGCCGAGCGCCTCGGCGATGTCGGCCCACGACCAGCCCTGCTCAAGCGCGGCCCGGACGGCCGAGACCTCCAGCCGATCCGCCGCGCGGCGCAGGGCGATTACGGACGCCAGCGCGGCGTCTGGATCATCGAACGGCGGCAGGGTCTCGGGCATGCGTCAACGTTAGTTGACGCCTCCGCGCCCGTCAACCATCGTTGACGAACGACCGGCCGAGCTTTGGTCGCCTTGGGGCGCGGCGAACCCGGGCTTCCTGCCGAAAGGCGCCCGGCCAGCGGCCGTGGAACCGATGAAAAGCCCGGGCGAAGGCGGCGTCCGAACGATAGCCGAGCTGATGGGCGAGTTCGCCGAGGGCGACGTCGGTCGCGCCCAGGGCCTGCGCCGCCCTCTCCATCCGCAGACGGGTGAGGTGGACCATCGGCGGCTCGCCGACCAGGACCGTGAACGTCCGAGCGAAGGTCGAGGTCGACATCGCGACGGCCTCCGCCAGCGTCGCGACGCTCCAAGCCTCTCCAGGGCGGTCCTGAAGCAACAACAGCGCCTTGCCGATGGTCGGATTGCGGGCGCGGACCCGTTGCTGATCCTGCGCTTCCGCCGCCAACGCACGCTGCACCGTGATCGCGAACAGGCTTTCCAGCAGCCGCTGGAGAACGGCGCGCGAGCCGGGATCCGCCTTGCGCGCGCAGTCCTCGATCAGGTCGAACGTGGCGTCCTGCCAGGCGATGCCGAGATCACGCGTCGGGCACATGAAGAGAAGCGGCGGAAGGGCCGCCAGCAGAGGCCCGGCGCGCCGCCGGTCCAGACTGATCCGGCCCGCGACGAGCACGGCCTGCTCGTGGTCTCCCAGAAGGCGGAGCCGGAAGGCGCGGCCGCTCGGAAACGCGGCGAAACTGCCGCGGCGGATCGGCAGCGGCGACGTCGCCCCGTCGAGTTCGATCTGAGCCTCGCCGGCGCGGTTGAACAGGAAGACGATATCGTCGCCGGGCGGCTGGACATGATGCTGGCCGGCGCGAAGACCGATCTCGCGCAAGGAGATTTCGCCCACGCGCATCGCGGTCAACAGAAGCACGAGCTGATCGCTCAGGCGGCTCGACGACAGGGACATGCACCAGCGACTGCGTTCAGCGGTTCGTCGATCTAGCATCTGGCTCCGGGTCGCCCAAGCCATGATCGATCGCGCCGAAGTCTTGCCTGATCCCGCCGAACCGCCCTTGAACGGTTGCCCTCGCCCCCGGGGCCCGGCTCTCCTGGCGGCCCATTCTGGAGGACAAATGCGCTCCGCGAAATTTGCAATGATCACGGCCTGCGTACTGGCGATTACGGCGGCCGGTCCGGCCGCGGCTCAGGCCGTCTCGACCGCGACCCGCGACGTGGAGGCCGTCGCCTATGACTATGTCGACGGTCAGCTCGAGGGAGACGTCGACCGGGTGCAGCGAGCGCTGCATCCCGACCTGGCCAAGCGGTCGCCTCGCAAGGCCACGCCCTACGAGACGCTGGCCTTGGGCCGGATGACCGCCGACGAACTGATCAGCCTGACCCGCAAGGGCGCGCTCAAGACGCCCCGAGAGCAATGGCGGAGGTCCGTCACGGTCCTCGGCGTCGATCAAGACATCGCCACGGTCCGCGTCGAGACCCCCTGGTTCATCGACCACCTCCAGCTCGCCCGTCTCAATGATCGCTGGGTGATCGTGAACGCTCTCTGGCGTGGGAAGCCCCGTCCGGCTCAGCCCTGATCCCGACAACAGGCCGAACGCTCCGCCGCCGAGACCGTGCATGGAGGCGCGCATCGCCAGGGCGCCCACCGCCGTTCAGTAGTTCTCGATGTCGTCGAGGCTCAGCTCTCCGTCTCCATCCACATCGACGACGCCGCAGGTCGTCGGAGCCAAAAGACACATGCCGAGCGCCAGCCCAAATGGAAGGACCTGCCGAGCTCCGTTATTGAAATCCTTGGTATGCAGATAGCTCAACTCCTCAGCCGTTCCGGGCCGAGACACCGTTTTCCCATTTTTGTCCTTGTATTGTATCCAACCTTCCTTGGTCGGATGCTTCTTTATCTTCTTGAACGGGTTGTTCGTACCGCTCGCCTTGCTGGCCCAGTTGCGCTCGCCCTTCCGGCGATTGACCTCCTCCACCCCGCCGCCATCGAGGGGCCCGATGCCGTCCCAGTCGAGCTGGACAAGGCCGTTGCCGTAGTCGATCTCGACCCCGCCGATGTAGCAGACAGCATCACGCGGACAGTAGGTGGACGGCTCCGGGCGTTTCCCTTCGATACAGAGCTCCGGGACGGTCGTGTCGAACCGGATCGACACGTTCTCGGGACACTCCCCCAGGCCGCTCGGGTCGGTCGAGTTTATCGGATCGTTTCCGACGTACGCGTAGATGTTCATCCCGTCGCCGTAGCCGATCGGATCCGGCTGCAGAAACCTGCCCAAGGTCGGCGCATAGGCTCTCGCCTTGTAGTGAAGCACGCCCCCTTCCGGGATCCAGATCTGCCCGGTGTACGAGAACCGCCCCTGATTTGTGGAGCTGGGCGCGCCGTAGTCGTCGTACGAATTGCGCGCCACCCCTGCGCCCGACGCGTCGGAAACGGCCACTATGCTTCCAAGCCGGTCCGCGACGAGCCATCGGCGGTCCCCGCCCTCGTACGCGACTAGCGGTTCATCGAGACCCGGCCCATGCACGTATCGCCGAAGCAGCGTTCCGCCGGCGTTGTACTCGCCGATAAGGTTGACGCCGTCGTAGGCGAAACGCGTCGTACTCGAACCGACGGTCTGATAGAGCCGGCCCGCCGGATCGTAGGCCAAGGTCGCGCCGGAGACGCCGGTCAACCGGTTCGACGCGTCGTAGGCGTAGGTGTTGACCCCATCGGACGTGAGGTTGCCCCGGCCGTCATAGGCCAAGGTGAGCGCCCCGACGGATGTCGTCTGATTCAAGCCGTTCGCGGCGTAGGCCAGCGTCCCTGGAGCCGCGTCAGGCGCCGCGTAGCCGGCGTTCGTGGCGCCGTGCTGGATGACTTGAGCCGCCGCGTTGTAGGCGAAACTATAGGTTTGGTCGTAGGCCGCGCCGGCGAAATCGATCCCCAGGCTGCTCAACCGCGACGCGCCGTCGAACGCATAGCTCGTCGTGACGCCCCCCGGACGCGTGAGGCTGATCCTCCGTCCCAGGTCGTCATAGGCGAACGTCGCCAGCACTCCCGCGCCCGACGTGGCGCCGTTCTCCCGAATGGCCGTCAGGCCGCCGGCGAGATCGTAGTCGTAGTCCACGAAGAAGCCGTCGGGCCAAGTCATGCGCGTCCGGCGGCCGGCCGAGTCGTAGCTATAGCCGACGACGCCGAGGGGGCCGCCGGCGCTCACCTGCCGCCCAAGCGCATTCCACCCGTAGGTGAGGGTCTGGGCGCCGTTGCTCGCGCTCGTGACGCGGCCGGCGTTGTCATAGGCGTAGCTGAGGTCGGCCGCCGAGCCCGGCGCATCGACCGACGTCATCCGGCGTAGTGCGTCGTAGGTGATGTTGAAGAGCTGCCCGTCGCGCCGGCGCTGCTGCACCACGTCGCCATAGGCGTCGTAGCTGTACTCTTCGAAATCGGTCGTGGAGCTCGCCGCTCTGTTTGACGCGATCGGATAGCGAATTTTCTTCTGCCGACCGAAACCGTCATACTCGTAGGTCGTCTTTCCGCCCATGGCGTCCGTGGCGGTCGCGATCTGCCCGAAGTTGTTATAGGTGGCCGAGACTTCGTCTGTCTGCTGCGCGGAGCCATAGGCCGAGGTCGTTTTGATGACCTGATCCGCGGCGTTGTAGACCTTCTTCGTGATCCGGTCCGGACCATCGGCGCCGGTCGCCGCCAGAACGCAAGCCGATGCTGGCAGCGCCGAGAAAGTCGCCGGATTCATGCGGCGCGCTTCGCACTCCACCCGGTCCGCCGCATCGTAGCTGTATTGGGTGACGGCGACCGGGACGCCGCCGGACAGCCTGGCCGCTTTCACCAACCGTCCGTATACGTCGTAAGCAAAGCTCTCTTGCTGAAGCACGGTCGCGGCCAGCCAGTCCGAGTCGGACTGGCTGGTGACGGCGAGCGCCTCTACGAGGGTTGGCTGGCCATCAAGATTGAAGGTCGCGCGACCACCACGATTCTTGAGTCCCCCTGCCCCGTCCGGATCGGGCCCGATGAACCCGATGAGTTGGCGTCCGGCGTCATAGAGATAGCGGGTCGTGTCCGCGGCGCCGGGCAACGGCCCATCGACCGCCACGCGATTGCCTACGCCGTCATAGGCGATCGACTGGGTCGTGGCGGGACCGCCCGCTCCCGACGCCATCGACGAGGATGTAGCCATGAGGTTGTTCGCGACGCCGGGCGCGCCATAGGCGATCGTCGTGCGCGCCTCCGTCGCGGCGCCGATGCAGGAGCTTCCGGTGACGCAGCTCGACCCCTCCACGAGGCGGTACACCGCCGTCGGCGCCTGCGCTACGAGACCGGCGGCGTTCTTGTACCACGCGTAGAGCGGGCTGTAGGCGTAGCGGGTCTGCGGTCGCGCAGCTCCACCCACGGGAGCGGCCTGAGTCACCGTCAAGGTCCCGCCGTGGACGGCGCTGTAGCTGTAGTCGGTGACGGCGCCGTTCGAGTCTGTCGTGGAATTCGGCTTGTTGCAGGTTATCGGGTTCGAGCAGACCGCGTCGTAGGAAGCCGTCGTGACCATGTTCGCCAGTCCGGAACCTGGCGCGGCGACCTGCGTCGTCGTCGTGACGTTGCCTCTGGCGTCGTGCGCGTACTGAACGTAGTCGCCTTCGGGATAGGTCACGCGCGTCAGCCGTCCCGCGCCGTCATACTGATAGGTCGTCGTGCGTCCGACGGCGTCGCGCGACGAGGTCAGCAGCCCGTTGACCGACGTGGCGACATTCCAGCTGTTCGAGAGCGGGTCGGTGATCCAGGCGCTGACTGCGCCTCCCTCTCGATCAAAGCTGTACGACCAGGTCGACGCGCCGTGGGCCACGGCGCCCACCGAGCCGTAGCCGATGTCGTAGGTGACCACCGTGGTGTCGGACGGGGCGGCAGGACTGCGAATTCCGACGATCCGCCCGCTTCCGTCGTAGGTGAAGCGCGCCACGCGCCCGAGGTTGTCCGTCACGGTCCGCGTCGTGCTTGTCGGCGAGGCGTAGCTCGCGCTCGGCCAGGTCGCGGAAAGGCTGCAGCTGTCGGCCGCCGGGTTGCAGTAGTCGACCGCGCTGTTGATCCCGACCACCTTCGCCACTGTGCGGAACGCAACCAGATCCGCAGTCGTAAGCGGCGTGGCGAGCGAGTACTCGAACTTCAGGTGATACCCGAGATTGTTGGAGACAGACTGCAAGCGATTGTAGGAGGCGCCGCCGACGACCACGACCTTATAGGTGTAGGTGGTGACTTGACCGCTCGGGGCGGTGATCGAGGTGACCTTGCCTTCGTTCGCCTCGAGGGGCGAGAGCTCGGCGAGCGCCTTTGAAAAGACCGCCACGGCGCCATCGCTGCTCGTGTACCGGTAGGTTTGGGTCCCTGCATCGAACGTCAGCGAAGACCCGTCGGCCTGATCCGCCGTGTACACCCCTCCGCCGGACAGCGTGAAGACGCCGGAGCCGGATCCCAGACTTACCGTGTAGGTGGTCCCGCTGCTTGTGATCGTGCCGGTATGATTGTCTCGCCAACGATCCTTGTGGAACGTGCGGGCGTAGGTCAGCCCTCCCTGCTGGGGCTGCCCGATGACGACATCGGTGGCGGAATACGTGAAATCGCCGCTAAGCAGATCGACGCCATTCGAGTCCACGCTTGATCTGACGGGCGGCGGAGCGCCGGACGCCCCCTGCGCGAGGGCGATGCTTGAGCAGGAGGCGGCGATCAAGAGCCCGGCTGCGGCTCGAACTATCGCTCCGTTCGCTGCGCCTCGCGCAACACAAACCCCACCCGCGTCATGCGCGGACACAATTCTTCGCATCGGCCTCCCCCCGGCTACTCGCGTACGCTACCCCACGCGCCGGGATTCACAATCCATGATCGAAACACCCGAGCGAAATCGAAAAGCGCGAGCGACGCGGAGGGGTCGGGAGAGCGGGAAACTCTGTCGGAGCGGAGGCTAGATCTTGCGGGGACGGAGCGTTTCCAGAAGAGCTTCCGCCTCCTCTCGCTCCTCCTCGGACAGATAAGACGAGCGGACAGCCGCGGCGAGGCAGCGAAGCGCGGCCTGCACATCCCGCCTGACGCCGACGCCGTCCAGATAGCTCTTGGCCATCTCGATCTGCGCGCCGCCATCGCCCCTGTCCGCGACGCGCTTCCACCATCGGAACATCCCGCGCCGGTCCCCCCGCTCACGATAGAGGATGGCGATGTTCGTCCCGGCCGACGCGTTGCCTCTTCGCCAAGCGCGCCGGTAGAGGCGCATGGCCGCCGCCTTGTCGACTTCTACGCCGCTGCCGACGTCGAACATGTAGCCGAGGCGACACATGCTCTCGGTGTCGCCGAGCGCCGCTCCACGTTCGAACGACTGGAGAGCGAGATCGAAGTTACCGGCCTCCGCGGCGGCATCGCCAATTCGAAAGAGAACTTCGGTGTCCACCATCGCGCTCGATTGCCATGAAATCGGGACCTCGCCAACGCCGCCGGCTCGCTGCTCCGACCTGACGCCGCGCGGCGCGCGATCCCGGGATCGAGATCGGAGCCCGAAGCGGCCGGCGAACGCCCCAACGAAAGGGGCCCCGGCTTTCACCGGAGCCCCCTTGCTCAGAACGGCGTCTCGATCTTGACCCTCAACGCGCCGCTCGTCTGGTCGCCCGAGAGCATGCCTTCGTAGTCGAGGCCCATGCGCAGGCCGGAACGGCGCAGCAGGTCCAGGCCCAGGCCGTAGAGCATGCGGTTGCGGTCCAGCGGGCCGGCGTCGAGGCTGTAGGCGTTTCCGTCCAGCCAGTCGGCGTAGCGGATCTGCTGGCTGCCGGAACTCTGCAGATCGTAGCTGTACTCGATCCGGAAACTCGGGATCGCCTGGCCGATGCGGGTCTTCAGGGCATAGTCCCCCCTCAGGCCGATCGCCCCGGTCGCCGTCTCCGACTCCTGCTCGCCGTAGGCCAGGGCATAGGCCCCGCCGCCTTGCTCCGTAAAGGCGTCCAGCGTCGAGCGGGCCGCCTCGATCCGGCCGTAGGGCGACAGATGCAGTCCCTGCGGATGGCGATAGTCCCACCCCGCCGTCAGGGCCGCGAACCACTGGTCGCCCTTGCGCCGGCCGTAGGCGAAGGCGCCGTTGGCGGTCACGAAGCGGCGGCTGTCGAAGTCCAGCTTGCCGTAACCCAGCACGATGTCGAAGTAGGCCTTCTCCGCCGGCTGGAAACTGCCGTACAGGCTGACGCTCCAGGCGTCCGCCTCGCTGTGCGTGCCGTTCGAGCCGATCTTGGAGGTGTCGGTCGCCCAGCCGGCCGCCCCGCCCAGGATCAGCGTCTCGCCCAGCCTGCGGTCCACCCCGATGGTCAGGCCGTCGGTGTTGAACTTGAAGCCCTCCCGGTTGCGGCCGTCGTCGATGCGGCCGAACGTGGCCGCGCCCGAGACCCAGACGCCCCACGGACCGCGCTCGCCGTCGCCGCCCGTTCCGCTGCTCCGGCCCGGCGTGCGCAGATCTTCCGCCCGGCGCTCCGGACCGGACGGCCCCTGGTCGAAGCCGAGACCGCCGTCGCCCCGGCCGCCCAGGACGCCGGCCATGACGCCCTGCGCGTCCTGCATCCGGCGCAGTTCGCTCGGGTCGTTGGCCATGCCCCCTGAGAGGCCGCCGCCCAGGCTGCTCAGGCTGAGGTTGCTCGAGAAACCGCCCCCGCCCTGGCCGTCATGCAGCTGCTCCAGGCGGCGGTTGACGTTGCTGATCTGAGCCGTGGCGAAGCGGCGGGCCGTCTCGCTCTGGGCGGTGATCAGGCCGGTCACTTCGGCGTCCTGCGTCGGATCAGGCCGTTTCTCGACGGTGATCGTCGCCAGGCCCGGCGCGCTCGTCGCGAAGGCGTTGCTGAGGGTGTAGCGCACCTCGGCATCGCCGACGAAGGCGTTGTCCGGCTTGAAGGTCAGGTCATAGAGTCGCTGCCCGCCGGCGACACGACCGGCGATCGTGGCCGTCCCTGCCCCGGCCGGCGTCACCGACACCACCGCCGCGCCGGTGAACGGCGCCCCGCTGGCCCCCTCGGTCAGCTCCACCACGGCCGTCTGGCCGGCCAGGATGGTCGCCGATTTGGGCGGACCGGCCACTACCGACGGATTGACCGTGATCGTCACCGTCGCCGGAGCCGAGACGCCGCCGGGATTGGTCACGGTGTAGGTGAAGCTGTCGGGACCGGCGTAGGGGCCGTGGGCCGTGTAGGTGATGATCAGACCGTTGGCCGTCGCCGTCCCGTGGGCCGGCGGCGTCGCGATCTGGGCCGCACTGAGGTCGAGACCCGTCGCGCCCTGGGCCGCATCGATAGTCACGCTCTGGCCGCCGACCACCACCACCGTCTTGGGCTGCGCCACCGCCGCCGGCGTGCCGACCTCCAGCGTATAGGCCGCCGACCGGGTGAAGCCGTGGGCGTCGGTCGCCGTCACCGTGAAGGCGTGGCCGCCCGCCACGGTCGGCGTGCCCGTGAGCGCGCCGCTCGAAGCCAGGGTCAGGCCCGCCGGAAGCGTTCCGGTCGTGACGGCGTAGCCGTACGGCGCCGTGCCTCCCGAGGCGGCGATCGTCTGGCTGTAGGCCACCGTGCGCAGGCCGCCGGGCAAGGCGCCCGCGGCCGGCGTGACGGTGATCGCGGGAGCCGCGATCTCCAGCGTGTAGCTGGTCGGCGTGCTCGCGAACGGTCCCGGCGCAGGGCTGCTGTCCCGGGCCGCGACGGTGAAGGTGAACGTGCCGGCGACGGTCGGCGCGCCCGAAAGCACCCCGCCCGTCGACAACGTCAGGCCGGCCGGAAGCGTCCCGCTCGCCAGGGCGAAGGTATGCGTCCCCTGCCCGCCTGAGCCGGTGAAGGCGACCGGCGCGTAGATCGCGCCGCCCACGCCGCCCGGCAAGGCGCCAGCCGCCGGCGAGGTCACGGCGATCACCGGATCGCTCACCACCAGGGTGTAGGCTTGCGACCCCGAGAAGCCGAGGCTGTCGGTCGCCGTGATCGTGAACGAATAGCTGCCGCCGGCCGTCGGCGAGCCCGACAGGACGCCCGCCGGACTCAAGGCCAGTCCGGGCGGCAGGCCGCCGGAAGCGGCGTAGCTGACCGCGCCGTAGCCGCCGGAACTGGTGACGTTCAGGCTGTAGGCCAGCGCGGTGGTCGCCGCCGGCGCCGAGGTCGGGGTCACCACGACCACCAGCGGATCGACGGTGATCGTGTAGCTGGCCGGCGCGCTGCTGAACGGTCCGGTTCCGGTGCTGGCGTCGGTGGCCGTCACCTGGAAGGTGAAGGTCCCGGCCGCGGTCGGCATGCCGGTGATGCTCGAACCGGAGACCGACAGCCCCGGCGGCAGGCTTCCGCCTCCGGTATGGGCGAAGCCGTAGGGACCCGTCCCGCCGACGGCGGAAAGCCCCTGGCTGTAGGGCGCGCCCGGACGGCCGTTCGCCAGAGCGCCGGAGGCGGGATTGATGACGACGGTCGGCGGCGTGACGGTGATCGAGATCGTCGCCGGCGCAGAGGTCCCGCCCGGACCGGTCACCGTATAGGCGATGGTGTCGGGACCGCCGTATCCGGCCGTCGGCGCATAGGTCACCGACAGGCCCGAAGCCGTCGCCGTCCCGTGGCTCGGCGCGGTGGTGATCGTCGCGCCCGTCGCCGGGCCTCCGGTCGGCGTCAGGGCGATGACGTGGTTCGTCGCGCCATACGGCACGGTGGAGGTCATGCCGTTCGCTGTCGGGGCCGGCGGCAGGGCGACGGTGAGGGTCACCGTCGCGGGCGCGGAGGTTCCGCCCGGTCCGGTCGCCGTGAAGGTGAAGCTGTCGCCGCCGAAGTAGCCTGCGGTCGGGGTGTAGGTCGCCACCTCGCCCGCGACGGCGACGCTGCCGTGCGCGGGCGTCGTGGCGACCGCGATCGAACTGCGCACGCCGGTGACGGACGACGACAGATCGATCGCGGTTCCGGGGCTGTTGTGGGGGATCGCGACGCCGTTGCGATCCGCCGTCACGGGCGCCCCCGGCGTAGCGACCACGATCGAGACGGTCGCGACGCCGGAAGTCCCGCCCGCGCCGGTGGCCGTGTAGGTGAAGCTGTCGACGCCGAAGTAGCCCGCCGTCGGGGTATAGGTGACGACATCGCCGGAGATGCTGATCGTCCCATGCGCCGCCGCCGTCGCGAGCGCGATGGAGCTGTGCGGGCCGCCGGTGATCGAGGCGCTCAGGTCGATGGCCGTTCCCGCGCTGTTGTAGGGAACCGCCACGCCCGGCTTGTTGGCCGCGATGGGCGGCGGGATGAAGGTGTAGGTGGCGCTCGCCGCGCTGGTCTGGCCGTTGACCGTGACCGTCACGTTTACGGGACCGGACCCCGTCCCGGGCGTCGTGACCGTCAGGCTGGTGGCGGAGGCGGCGGTGACCGTGCCCGCGCCGGCCGCGCCGAAGATGACGGTGTTATTGGCCGGCGTGGTGCTGAAGCCCGTTCCGTAGACGGTGACCACCTGGCTCACCGGACCCGACGGCGGCGAGATGGAGGTCACCGACGGCGTGACCGCGAACCCGGCGCCGCCCGTGGAGGACGTCGTCGGATAACCGGCCGGCGTGAAGGCGCCGAGCGTGAAGCCCGAGGTCGATCCGGCGGTGGCGCCAGCGTAGTTGAGCGTGATGGTGCAGCTGCCCGCGGGAACGACGACGTTGCTGAACTGAACGGTCGTCGAGGTCGGAACGGACGCGGCCCCGGTGGAACAGCTGCCGCCGGGCGCTCCGGCGACCCGGTTCACCAGGCTGGGCGAGGTGAGCAGGACGTTGAAGGCCGGCGAAGCGGCGACGTTCGGGTTGCTGAACGTGATCGTCATCGCGCCGGCGGAGCCGACGGCCAGGCTGCCGTGCGAGAAACTGACCGCGGCTCCGATAGCGCCGGCAGGCCCGATGGCGAAGACCTGTTGAACCTGCGAGGCCGCGTTCCAGTTGAAGTCGCCCGGCTGGTCGGCGTTGATCCGGCACGTTCCAATGCTGGTGAAGGTGATCGAACCGCCCGACAGAACGCAGCCGGTACTGGCGCCGTCGAGTGACAGGACCGCGCCGAGCCCGGACGTCGCCGTCGCGGTGACCGCATAGGCGGCCCCGCCCACGCTGGCGCTGCTGGGCGCGGTCGAGGTGAAGTCGACGGTCTGGTCGCCCTTGGCGATCATCACCGTTGTGACCGGAGTCGTAGCGCTGACAGGGACGCCCTGGCTGTCGGTCACCTTGATGATGTAGCTGAACGAGCCGGCCATCAATGGCGTCCCCGACACCACGCCGGTGGAGGCGTTGAGGGTCGTGCCGGGCACGAAGGCGCCGGCGTTGAGGGCATAGGTGTAGGGCGTCACGCCGCCGGACGCGGTGTTCACCTGGCTGTAGCCGACGCCGACGGCCGTGCCCACGGCCGTGCTGGTGCTGATCATCAGGGGAGCGGCCGTCACCGTGAGGCTGACCGTGGCCGGGTTCGAGGTTCCGCCGGGCCCGGTCGCCGTGAACGAGAAGGTGTCGGTCCCGAGATAGCCCATGGTCGGCGTGTAGGTGACGACCTCGCCCAGGACCGAGGTCACGCCGTGCGCCGGCGCGGTCGTGACGGCGATACTGTCGCGTAGCCCGGTGATCTGGCCCGACAGGTTGATCGGCGTGGCGGTGTTCATGTCGACGTTCGCGCCGCTGACGTTCGCCGCCGTCGGCGCCGCGGCGAAGGTGTACAGGTTTGCCCCGCCGACGGCGCTGGTCCCGCCTACGGTCGTGACCCGCACGTTCACCGCGCCGGCCGCACCGGCCGGAGCGGTCGCCGTGATCTGGGTGGCGCCGTTGACCGTGAAGCCCGTCGCCGCCGTGCCGCCGAACGTCACCGCGGTGGCGTTCGACAGGTTCGTGCCGGTGATGACCACCGTCGTCGCGCCCCCCGTCGGCCCCGCCGCCGGCGACAGTCCGGTCACCGTCGGCGCCGCCACATAGGTGAACTGGTCGTTGGCGCTGGTCGCGCTGGTTCCGCCCGGCGTCGCGACGGTGATGTCGTAGGTCCCCGCCGGCCTCGCCGGCGAGGTGGCCGTGATCTGGGTGTTGCTGTTGATGGTGTAGGTCGCGTTCGTCGCGCCGAACTTCACCGCCCCGATCCCCGGCGCCGCCAGGAAGCCCGTGCCGGTGATGACCACCGACGTGCCGCCGCCCGTCGGTCCCGATGTCGGCGAGCGGCCGGTGACCGTCGGCGCCGCGACATAGGTGTACTCATCGTTCGCGCTGATCGCGCTGGTCCCGCCCGCCGTGGTGACGCGGATGTCCACCGTGCCGGCCGCACCGGCCGGAGCGGTCGCCGTGATCTGGGTGGCGCCGTTGACCGTGAAGCCCGTCGCCGCCGTGCCGCCGAACATCACCGCCGAGGCGCCCGTCAGGTTCGTCCCGGTGATGATCACCGTGTTCGCGCCGCCCGTCGGACCGGCCGAGGGCGACACCGCCGTCACGGTCGGTACAAGCGCATTGACCGTCAGAGGCGTCGCCGTGGTCGCGGTCGTCCCCGCCCCGCTCTGGGTCGAGCCGACTGTCCCGGAGGTGTAGCTGTAGCCGCCCGCGACGCTGGTCGACACCTGCAGGGTGACCGTGCAGCTGGCCGAGCCGTTCAGCGTCCCGCCGGAGAGGCTGAGGGCGCGCGTGCCGCCGTTGTAGGTGGCCGTGCCCGCGGTGCAGGTCGTGCCCGGAGACGAGCCGATCAGGTTGGCCGGCAGAGCCGCGGCCGCGACGGACACGCCGGTGATCTGGCCGTTGTTGGGATTGGCCACCGTCAGAGTCAGCCAGGCGGTGCTGCCCGCGTTGACCGTGGTCGGGCTGAAGGCCGCGGTAATCGTGGGGGCCGCGGCATAGGTGAACTGATTGGCCGCGCCCGTGGCGCTGGTCTCGCCGTCGTTGGTGACGCGGACGTTGACCGTGCCGGTCCCGGCCGGCGAGATCGCGGTGATCTGGGTGGCGCTGTTGACCGTGTAGGACGTGGCGTTCGTACCGCCGAACGTCACCCCCGCGGCGCCGGTGACGCCGTTGAAGTTCGTGCCGGTGATCGTCACCGACGTCCCGCCCGCGATCGGCCCGCTGTTCGGGGCCAGGCCGGTGACGGTGGGCGCGACCACGTCGCCGACCAGGGCGACGGTGTGGAACTCGCCGAAATAGTCGACGACCTTGGGACCGTAGGCGCCGATACGGAGCGTGCCGCCGCCGGACGACGAGAGACTGTTCAACGCGGTCACCACCGAGGCCGGCAGGTTCACCGCGCCGGACCCGTTCGACATCGTCGACGCCAGCGTCGTCCCCGTCCGAATGGCGTTGAGGCCGGCCGCGTCGATCGACGGAGCGCCGCTCAGCGCCGAAAAGGTGATGGCGTGCGCGGCGCCGTTGTACTGATTGTAGCCGTAGGTCAGCCGCGCCGAGGTGTAGGTCTTGCCGGCGGGAATGGTGAAGGTGAAGAAGCTCACCTGGTCGCCGCTGGTGGAATCCGACCCGTACAGCGTCCCGGGCACGCTCGTGTACGAGCCGTTGTAGGCGATGCCGCCCTCGCTGCCCGAGTAGCTGTAGGTCTGAGCCCGCGCGGTCGGCGCTTGGGCCAGCAGCGCCAGCACCACCATCAGCGCGCCGAGCAGCGTAGCGCTCGAGGGCCGCACGCGGCGGACAATAGCGCTCAGCGCCGCGCACACGGCCTGCGTGGTGAATTGGATCACGTCTTCGCCCCCCGGCAGATCTCTCTGCCCTACGTGACGCGCTCCAACCCAACAGCCAGCAAAACGCCACAAATCCCCGTTCGCTTATCAGGCAGGGGTTCTTTTCTTCAAGATCAGATCGTAAACCAAATTGAGTAATGCGCTCATCCGACAGGCGGGGCCGCGCTCAGACCACCCCCTCCAGTCCCAAGATCGCCGCGGCGTAGCGGGGACGGTCGAAGACGTTCTGCAGGAAGACGAGCTTGCCGCCGGCCACGCCGGGCTGGGCGAGCAGATGAGAGAACCATCGATCCGCCACGACGATGTCCGGATGAAAGGCCTGGACCCTGTAGTCGTAGCCGCCCGTGATCCGTACCGCCGAACGCGTCGCCGGATCCTCGATCAGCCCCTGCTCGAAGGCCTCCATGTCACCGGGACGCAGCCAGCGCCCGTGGAGATAGGCAAGGCATTCGCAGGCGCCGCCGGCGAAGTCCCGACGCAGCGCCGCGGTCTGTCGCGTGACCCCTTCGACCTGCAGACGCGACAGCATCCTCCAGGCCGTCGTACTGCTGACGCCCAGGCTCCGCGCCAGATCGCGCCCGTGGAACCTGGAGCGTCCCTCGATCAGGGCGACCATCCTCAGATCCTCGTCCGTGATCGTGCGACGACGCGTCATCGGGAGGCCCGGCGGCGGCTGGGGATCGCCGCCGTCACCATCGTCGCAGCCCCTCCAACGCCGCGGCGTGGAGCGACCGCCCTGCCCCGACGACCAGCCGCCGCCATGCCGGGTCGCGGGGGTCGTAGGCGTCGCGGAGCCTGGCCTTCAGCATCGAGCGGATCCGAAGATCGCCGGGTTCGCGCCCGAGCCGCAGCCAACGGTCGATCATCACCGCCTCGAAAGCCTCGAAGTTGGAAACCGTGCCGATCTCCACCGGCGCGCCGACGATCTCGGCATGGGGCGCGAGCCTGCGCAGGCCCGTGAGCAACAGCCCCGACCAGTCCGGCGTCTCGCCGGACTCGAACGCCTCGTCCTCGCCCTGCAGGTCCTGGTCCCCCCACCATTCGGCGAGGCGGCGACGGGCCGGGCTGCCCGGGGCGTCGAGCGACACCGCCAAGGGGCGGCCGTAGGTCCCGAAGCCCGTGTGCCACTCCAGATAGCCGATACGGCGGCAGGCTCGCAGGTCCTCGTCGACGATGCGCTCGAACACCCGGCGGGACGAAGACGGCCCCAGACCGCCGAAACCGATCCCGTCGGAATGACTGTGCTGTCCGCCGGTGAAGGCGGTCAGGGCCGCCGCGGAGCCCAGTTCGGCGGCGAGCGCCGCGTACAGGGCCTTGGTCCGCGTCAGCAGATGGTCATCCCAGGCGTCGGGGCAGACGACCTCATGGACCCGCGCATAATGGAGATTGGGCCGCGCCGGCGTGCCGAAGTCGCCGAAGTTCCGGGACAGGTCGATGTTGTCCGCGTCGACGCGGAAGCCGTGCGACAGCCCCCAGGGATTGAGGGCGTGCACCATCACGACGTTGCAGTCGTGGCCCAGCGCGGCGGGCGAGAGGTCGGCGAGAAACGCCCGCTGGGCGGCGGAGCCGGCGTGGCCTTCCGCGCCATGGACCCCGGAAATGGAGAGCAGGGTCTTGGAGCGATCCGGCCGGCCGATGACCGCCCAGTCGATCGTCAGGTCTTCATCCTCCGCGCCCAGCCCCGGAACAGGGGCGGACTTCAGCCGCCCGCCCGCCGCGGCGGCCGCTTCCCGGAAGGCGCGGCGCGCGTCCTGGTAGGTCTCGGCGAACCCGTCCATCGGTCAGGCCGTCGCCGGGCGCGGCGCGCGGCGTTCGGCGGCGAGCAGCGGCAGAGTGAGCAGGAAGCTGGCCAGATAGAACCCGACCGCCAGGTAGCCGATGCCGTGGGGGCCATGATCGGCGACCGCCGCGCCGACCGCCGGACCGACCGCCGATCCCAAAGCCAGCAAGGCGGCGCCGATGCTGCTCCACCGCCCGCTCACGTCCAGCCGGGCCAGGGCGCCGAGGATGAAGGGCAGTCCGAAGAACCAGGCGGTCTTGATGATCACCGCCCCGGCGACGTAGGCGGCGATGTTCGGCGCGGCGAGCAGCAGCGCGGAGACGATCAGCCCCACGAAGGCCAAGGCGTTCGGCGCTCGGCTGCCGAACCGCGAACCCGCCGCCAGCGATCCGACGGCTCCCAGGACGGCGCCCAGCACCGAGACGCCGAGCAACAGCCCCACCTGGCTCCGGTCCAGCCCGACGGCCAGGCCCATCCGCTCCTGAAACGACCAGAGCGTGGTGTGCGCGGCATAGAGGCAGAACAGCGCCAGGACGCCGCAGACCGCGGCCCGGGTCGCTCCATTCGCGGCCGGGAAGAGCCGACCGCTGGTCTCCTTGTCCGCCCCGCCGGCCTTGGGGATCGCGCGGGCGCAGAGGAGCCCCACGGCGGACACCGTCGCCAGAACCGCCGTGACGCCGGCCAGCCCGAAGGTCTGCGCGATCCAGCCCGAAACCGAGAGCAGGAGCGCGGCGTAGGTCAGGTTGACGAAGGTCGCGATCGCCCAGACCCGCTGAGGATCGGGCCGGCCGGCGTAGGCCGCGAACACGCTGGCGGCGGTGAAACCCATCGCCAGGCCGAATGCGGCGCGCACGGCGATCAGGGGCAGGAAGCTCCCGACCTGCGCGGTCAGCAGACTGCCCAGGATCATGAACGCCAGGCCGACCGCGGCCAGCCCCGCCCGGTTCATCCGGTGCAGAACCAGCGAGAACATGAACAGCCCCAGAGCATAGGCGCCGTTCTCTGCGGCCAGCGCCAGGCTGGCCTGCGACGCCGTCAGCCCGAGCTGATCGATGTACAGCCCGAGCAGCACCGGGCTGAGGGTCGCGCTGGTCATCGCCCCCGTGCCGATGACGATCAGGGCGGGAAGGACGAGGCGGGGAGGCTTCCGATCAGTCGGCATAGGCGATCGCCTGCGGCGCGGTGAAGGCGGCCAGCCCCAGCGGACCGCCCTCGACGCCGAAACCCGACTGCTTCCGCGGTTCGAACGGCGCGCCTAGGCTCAATCCGGGGCGGGCGGCGGGCGTGGTGATGACGCTGACCGAGCCGACGTCGAGGCCGGCGGCGACGATCTCCGCAGCCTCGCGGTCGGCGCTCCAGATCGTCGCGCCCAGACCATAGGCCGAACCGTCGGCGAGGCGGACCGCCTCGTCGAGGTCCGCGTACTCCTGGATCGTCAGCAGCGGCCCAAACACTTCCTGCTGCACAAGCGCGCCGTCCTGGGGCGGCTCGAGGGCCAGTTCCGGACGAACGTAGAAGCCGGCGGGGTTCAGCTCGCCGAAGGCGCATGGCAGCGCGATCACCTCGCCCGTGCTTCTGGCCAGCTCGCGGAAGGCCTGGACGGTTTCGTACTGCCGACGGCTCGCCACCGGCCCGAGACCCGTCGCCGGATCTCGGGGATCGCCGACGGTCCAGCCGGCCGCCGCCCCGCGCAGGCCCTCGATCGCGGCCTCCGTCCCGCCGCGCGGCAGCAACAGCCGCGTCCGCGCCGCGCACCACTGGCCGGTGTTCCAGAAGGCCGCCGCGAAGACGCCGGACCAGATCTGCTCCTCGCCGATCATGTCGGGAAGCACCAGCTGCGGAGACTTGCCGCCGCATTCCATGGTCAACGGCTTCAAGGCCTGTTCGACCGAGGCGCGAATGATCGCCTTTCCGGTTTCAGTCGAACCGGTGAAGGCGACCATGTCGACCTCCGGATGCGCGACCAGCGCCGCCCCGGTGCTCCGCCCCGCTCCCGGGATCACATTGAAGACGCCTGCGGGCAGCCCCGCCTCCGAGGCCAATCTGGCCAGCAGCACCGCCGATCGCGGCGACAGCTCCGACGGTTTGAGCACCAGCGTGTTGCCCGCCGCCAGGATGGGCGCGGCGCGGAGGACGACGTTCGCGGTCGGAAAATTCCAGGGCGTGATGGCGCCGACCACGCCGCGGGGCCGCCGGACCGCGCCGTCGGAGCGATCCTCGAGCCCCGGGATCAGACTGGCGTAGTGGCCGATCAACAGCGGCGCCTGGGCGATCAGGGCCTTGGCGTCGCCGACCGGACGGCCGACTTCCAGGGTCTCCAGCCAGGCCAGCTGTTCGATCTCGTCGGCGACCCGCTGGGCCCACGCCAGGAGGAGCGCGGCCCGGTCGTCGCCCTTCATGCGGCCCCAGCCGCTCCGGAAGGCCGCCCGGGCGGAGGCCACCGCGGCCTCGACCGCCGCAGGCCCGCCGTCATCGAAGACGCCGAGCGTCTCGCCGCTCGACGGGTCGACGCTGGCCAGAACCCGGTCCGAGAAGGCGCGTGTCTCGCCGTGAACCCAGGCGTGCCGCAGAGCTTCGGGAAGCGGCGCCTCCCAGACGGACGCGGCGGCGGTCACGACACCCCCCCGATCAGGTCGGCGGCCCTATCGCCGATCATCATGGCCGCGGCCTGGGTGTTGCCGCTGATATGCCGCGGCATGATCGAGGCGTCGGCGACATACAGCCCATCCACGCCCCGGACCTTCAGCTCGGGCGTCACCACCGCGCCGTCGTCCGAGCCCATTCGGCAGGTTCCCACCGGATGATAGATCGGTCCCGCCAGCCGGCAGAGCTCGCGATCGACCTCCACGGCCCCGGCGGACAGGTCGGGCCAGCCGATCTTGTCGACCACGAAGGGCCGGAAGGCGGGCGCCCCGACGATGCGCTCGCAGAGTTCCACGCCGCGACGCAGCGTCTTCAGGTCCTCCGGATCCTCGAGCAGCCGCGGATAGATCAGCGGCGCGACCGACGGATCGGCGCTGGCCAGGTCGATACGGCCCTTGCTCCTCGGCTGGTTGACGCTGGGCACCACGCTGACCATCGGGAACGGCGCCAGCTTGCGGTCCGCACCCTCGCCGATGTTGCCGAAGGGCGTCAGGTGGATCTGCACGTCGGGAGACGCCAGGTCCGGGCGGGTCCGGGCGAACCCGACCGCCTGGGCCGTCGGCGCCGCGGCGGGGCCCCGGCCCGTCGTCAGCCATTGCAGCATCGCCTTCGCCAGACCCAGCGGACCGACCTGCTGGTTCACGGTCGGGACCGAAACGCGCACGCCCATCCAGATGCCGACGTGCTCCATCAGGTTCTCGCCGACCTCCGAGGAGTCCGCCACGACGTCCAGGCCGAGCGCCCGCAGCCGGGCGGCGGGACCGACGCCCGAGAGCATCAGCAGCTGCGGCGACTGGATCGCGCCGCTCGACAGCACCACGCCCCGGCGCGCGCGCACCACGCTCACCTGACCGTCGCGCTCGAACTCCACGCCGATGGCGCGACGCCCCTCGAAGACCACCCGGCGGGCGAACGCGCCCTGGAACAGCGTCGCGGCGCCGCGGACGACGGCCGGCTTCAGGAAGGCCGTGAAGGCGTCGTGTCGACGCCCCCTCCGGGCCGTGCTCTGCACATAGCCGACGCCGTCCTGTATCTCGCCGTTGATGTCGGGATTGAAGGCCAGCCCGGCCTCGCCGGCCGCCTCGATGAAGCGCGGCGTCAGTTCGTGAACATAGGGAAGATCGGAGACCGGCAACGGACCGCCGGCGCCCCTGACCTGCGACGGCGGCTGGGTGCTGGCCTCGATGCGTCGGAAGTAGGGCAGAACGTCCCGGTAGGCCCACCCCTTCGCGCCCAGACTCTCCCAGGCGTCGAAGTCGCCGGCGGCGCCGCGGACGAAGATCATGCCGTTGATGCGGGTGCTGCCGCCCGGCCCCAGACCCCGAGGCCAGGCCTCCGCCCGGTCGAGCCGCGAAGGATCCGGCTGGGACACGAACTTCCAATCATAGGCGGGATGGCCGTTGGTATGGATGGTCGCGGCGGGAATGGCCTCGACCCGCAATCGTCCGGCGCGCCCCGCTTCCAGCACCGCGACGCGGGTTCCTGGCCGATCGGCGAGACGCCCCGCCAGCGCACAGCCGGCCGCGCCGGCGCCGACCACGACGAAATCGAACAACGCGTCGCTCATGCCGCGTCGCGGGCCCGAGCGGGCTTCGATCCCATTGATGCCATGAAGCCCTCCGTCGGCGGCCGTTGTCGACGAACCTTAGCGGGCGACGCGGAGCGCCGCTTATGCGCGCGGCGCGGCGATTATGCCGACGGCACTATTTGTCCGGCGCCGTCCCGCGACGCCGACGGACTGATCCCGAAATAGGCCTTGTAGGCCAGCGAGAAGTTACTCAGGTGGCCGTAGCCGCAGCGCTCGGCGATATCGCTCACCGACAGTTCCGCCGCGGTCAGAAGAGCCCGTGCGGTCTCCATCCGCTCCTGCTGCAGGGCCTGGCTGATCGTCTGACCGTAGAAGGCCCGGAAGGCGCTGTTCAGGCGGGTCCGGTTGAGGCCGACGGCCCGCGCCAACGCCGCGACGCTCGGCGGCTGATCGAAGCGGTCGGTGATGATCTCGCGGACCTGCTGCACCCGCCGGACTTCGCGTTCGGTCAGGCCATGGTCGTGTGTCTGCTTGAACTGGCTGAAGAAGAAGTCCAGCAGCAGACAGGTGAGCTCGTCGATCTTGGCCCGCTTGAACCGTTCCTGCGCCCAGGGCGAGCGCCGCAGATCCAGGATGGCGGCGGCGCAATGCACGGCCGCGCGGGGCGCCTGGTAGCTGCGAAAAAGCAACCGTTCCCGGAGGAAGTCGCTGGCGGCCCGGACCTCATGGCTCTCGCCTTCGAAGCCCGCGATGCGGCCGTCCTGCAGACGCGGAAAGTACAACGTCACCGACCGCTCCTCGGTGTCGCTGGCGATCACCTGGCGTTTGACCACCCCGGGCGGCTGGTGGGCGATGACCAGCCCTTCGCCGACGACCGCCGAGTCCGGCGCGCCGTCGAAATGATAGGCTCCCGCCCCGGTCAGCTGCACCTTCATGGTCAGCCGCCCCTCCCCGACCACCTGCTCGTCGAGCGGCCGGTTCAGACGTCCGTCGATGACCACGCCGCTCACCTGGTCGGCGCATAGGAACGGTTCGAAACGACCGTCCAGGTTGGCAGGGGTGGGCTCGGCCGCCATGGGCATCTGACCTTGAAGACCGCCTCGCGAGTCCGGTTCGGCGGGCGGCGCGTCGATCAGCTTGGCATGGAACCTCGGCGTTGCAAAATCGACCGTTTCCGGCCGGTCTGTCATCGTTCGGTGCATTTTCTGCGTCCGGCATAAGCGACCGCCGCCCGCTCATAAGGCCGCTTGTGAAAAAGCGCCGAGGGTGACCTCAACAGGTCTCCGCAAGGCGATCCGGCCGGACCGGCGCGCCAAGGACCGAAGGGGGTAGGATGCGACAGTACTTCAACAGCGCGGCGCAGGCGGTCCTGGCGGTCGCGACGGCGATGACCATGGCCGCGCCGGCCTGGGCCGAAGCTCAGGCGACGCCGACCGCCGAAGAGCCGGCTCAGGTCGGCGAGATCGTGGTCACGGCGCGCAAGCGGGCCGAACGCCTGCAGGACGCCCCGCTGTCGGTCACGGCCTTCTCCGAAGCCGATCTGCGGCAGGGCGGCGCCCGTGACTTCAAGGACGTCATCGGCAAGACGCCCGGCGTCTCCTTCTCGGGCGCGGAGCTGGGCCAGAGCCGCTACAGCATCCGGGGCGTCAGCACGACCTCGCCCAGTCCGACGGTCGGCATCTACCTGGACGACGTCTCGCTGCTGACCACGACCAGCGCCTTCAGCGGCGCGGCCGATCCGGTGTTCTTCGACTTCAGCCGCGTCGAGGTGCTGAAGGGACCGCAAGGCACCCTCTACGGCGGCAGCGCCATGGGCGGCGCGATCAAGTACGTCAGCCATCCGCCGGTGCTGGACGAAAAGTCCGTCGACCTGGCCGCCGGCCTCTCGAGCACCGCCCACGGCGGGACCTCCTACCAGGGCGAGGCGGTGTTCAACCTGCCGGTCGTCGAAGACAAGCTGGCGATCCGGGGCGGGCTGATCTACCGCGACGACGCCGGCTACGTGGACAACATTCCCGGCGCGCCGGTCGTCGACGTCCGCACCAGCACCACGCCGCCGCCGACCCTGACCCCGCTGGTCCGTCCCTCGATGAGCACGCGCTCGGCCAAGGACCAGAACTCGAGCACCGTCGTGGGCATGAAGCTGTCGGCGCTGTGGGAGCCCGATCCGACGCTGCAGATCACGCCCTCGGCCTTCCATCAGGTCTATCGCCAGAAGAACACCGGCGTCTTCTGGACCAACCTGCCCGGGCTTCAGAGTTCGTTCCGGATCGCACAGCCCACGCGGGACGAGCTCGGCGTCTACACCCTGACCGCGGTGAAGAGCCTGGACGGCGTCGACCTGACATGGCTGACCGGCTACGTCGACCGCAGCGTCCAGTTCGACCGGGACTACTCGTTCTACATCGCCACGCTCGTCCCAAGTCTCTTCGGCTTCACCTCGCCCAACGCCTCGGACAGCGACACCACGACCTTCAGCCAGGAGCTGCGCGCGGCGTCGTCCGATCCCTCGGCCCGGCTGCGTTGGACCGCCGGCCTCTACTATGCCCGCCAACGCAACGAGCTCGACCAGACCGTTCAGACCCTGGGCGTGGGACCCGTTCTCGGAACCGGAACCGACACGGTCTATCACGGCAATACGATCAGCCGGCTGACGCAGTACGCGGCGTTCGCCGACCTGACGTACGAGATCCTGCCGAACCTCGACGCCACCGTGGCGCTGCGCTACTTCAAGATCGAACAGAGCATCGACACCACCGGCGACGGCGTCCTCAACGGCGGGTCGACACGCGGTTCGGCCCGGACCCGCGAAGACGGCGTCAATCCGAAGTTCGAACTGGCCTACAGGGCCACGGCCGACTCCCTGATCTACGCCAGCGCCGCCAAGGGCTTCCGCCCCGGGGGCGGGAACCCCTTCGCCGTGGCGCCCAGCCTCTGCCAGGCGGACCTGGCGGCCCTCGGTCTCTCCTCGGTCCCGGTCGCCTTCCAGTCGGACAAGCTCTGGACCTACGAACTCGGCAGCAAGAACCAGTTCCTGGACCGCCGGCTGACCCTGAACGGCGCGGTCTTCTACACCGACTGGCAGAACATCCAGCAGAACGTCTTCCTGCCCAGCTGCGGCTTCTCGTTCAACGGCAACGTCGGCGCCGCGGAGATCAAGGGGGCGGAACTGGCGTTCCAGCTCGAGGTGCTCGAGGGCCTGACCGTCTCCGGCGCGGCGAGCTACACCGACGCCAAGATCTCGGAGACCTCGCCCGGCGTCTCCGCCAAGGCCGGACAACCGGTGCTCGACACGCCCAAATGGATCGCCAACGGCTCGATCGCCTATCGCTTCCCGGTCTGGGGCGACGGTACGGCGACGGCCAAGCTCGACTACCAGCACCACGGCTCCAGCCTGCGCATGTTCGAGGACCGCTACATGGTCGCCACGCCCGCCGGCCCGGTCGCCGCGCCGAACCTCACTCAGCGCCAGGAGGCCTACGACGTCGTGAACCTGAACCTGCAGCTCGACTACGGCCGCTGGCAGTACGACCTGTTCGTGAACAACGCCTTGGACGCCGATCCCCTGCTTGACCACAATGTCGTCAGCGGCATGGAGGCGGCCGTCACCCTGCGCCCGAGAACAGTCGGCCTGAGCGTTCGGACGCGGTTCTAGCCAAGAGGCCGGAAGGACGATGCGCGTACTTGGATTCTGGCGCGGCGCGGCTTTCGGGGCCGCCGCCCTCGCCCTCACCGGCTGCGCCCAGATCGGCGACGCCCTCGCGAGCCTGGGCGCGCCGCCGCAGCCGTTCGAGGCGACATCCGCGCCGGCCGCGCCCGACTATGCACGGGAAGCGGCGTGGCTGGCCTTCCCGGGACGCAACGGCCTCGAGCGCTCGACCGTCCCCGGCTCGGCGGCGGTCGACGAGGCGTCCGCCCCGGCCGACGTCTTCTTCATCCACCCGACCACCTATCAGAAGAACGACGTCTGGAATGTCGCCTACGACGCCGAGGGCGAGTTCGACACGGCGGTGCTGCTCGCCCAGGCCAGCGCATTCAACGGCTGCTGTCGGATCTACGCCCCCCGCTATCGCCAAGCCTCCCTGCGCGCGCTGGACAAGAGCCGCCCGGCGGTGGAGTTGGCCTATTCCGACGTGGCCAGGGCCTTCGCCTACTACATCGCCCACGAGAACAAGGGCCGGCCGTTCATCATCGCCGCCCACAGTCAGGGATCGATGCACGCGGTGAAGCTGCTGCAGGCGGAAATCCTCGGCACGCCGCTGCAGAAGCGGATGGTCGCCGCCTATGTGGTCGGCGCCTATGCCCCCTCGACTTTCGACGAGATCGGACTGCCGATCTGCGACCACCCGCGCCAGGTCGGCTGCATCCTATCCTGGAACACCAGCCAGACGGGCCGCGACGGCGCCTTCCGCCTTGTGCGCGACAAGACCTACTGGTGGCGCGGCGCCGACAAGACCGACGGCCAGCCCCCCGCCATCTGCGTCAATCCGCTGAACTGGCAACAGACGGGGGCCGCCCCGCCCGACGCCGACAGCGGCAGCCTGCCCTTCCCGGCGCCGACCACGACCCGGACGGCCATGTCGCTTCCCGTCCTGACGCCCCGCCTCACCGGGGCTCGCTGCGATCAGGGGCTGCTGTGGGTCGACATCCCCCGGTCGGCGCCCAGGGGCTTCCACGACATCCTCAGCCTGCTCTACGGCAGCTACCACCTGGGCGACTACGGGATCTTCTACGGGCCGCTTCGCGCCAACGCGATCGATCGGGTCGAGGCCTGGCGATCGGCGGCTCCGAGGCCCGGCGCCTGAGCGCAGCGAGACCCGCCGGTCCGGAGAGCAAGCGCCCGACGACGTCTTGCCGTCGGGCTTCGAGCGCGGCATCGCTGGAACGGACGCCCCTCCGCCGGAGCGTCAGGCCCTCTTGCGCGCTCTTCGGGGAAGCTCCGCCCTGCTTACCCGCCCCAGATCGAGGACCATCTGGGCGCAGGCGGCCGTCTGCCTGTGCAGCAGATCGAAATCGACATACCCGACCGTCTCGATGTCGTAGTTCAGCAGGCAGGCCGGACCGGTGATGTAGTTGATCGTCGGAATGCCGCCGAGCCCCCAGAAATACTGCCCCTCGCCCGGCCAGACCGCTTCGTTGGCCGAGCCGTCCGCGTCAGGGTGGATCGGCGGGATGACATAGGTCGGCGAGGCGTCGGCGTTGACGGCCCAGGCCTTGGCCGCCGTCACCAGCGCGGGAATCTCCGGGGTGAAGAGCGCGGCCAGTTCGTTGCGCCCCGTCGGCTCCAGCTCGCCCGCGTCGTTGAACACCCATTCCTGGAGGCCCAGGTGCTCGATGGTCACGACGCAGTTGATGCGGTTCAGAAGACCGTCGTCGGCGTGCCGGCGCAGGAAGTCCTTGATCGCGTTGCCTCCGGCGAAATGGCCGGCGGACAGCATGATCATGATGCTCCGGGGCAAGGATTCACGGGGCAGTCGGGCCAGGTACTGGGCGATGTCGACGACCACGTCGGGCCCGTTGTCTTCGACGCCGTTGGTTCCGTCCGTGTGGCTGTTGAGGACGACGAGCTCGTCGGACCGGCCCGGGATCACGCCGACCAGATTCCTGGTCTTCGCCGGTTCGATCGTCGCCTTGAGGGTCAGCCTCGCCAACCGCCCGGCCGCGGCCTGCAGTTTCCGGCCGACGGCCTTGTCGACATACAGCCCCGGCAACTCGCGGAAGACGGCGTCGTAGGGGCCGTAGATCTTGCCGTATTTGGGCTGGAGAGAGTCGGCGGTGATCACGACCAGCCCGCGCGCGCCGACGGGCTCCAACGCCTCGAGCAGGGCCGGCGCGACGAGGGAGATCCAGGACCGCCTGTAGGGCTCGGTCGGCAGCAGCCTGGGGCCGCGATCGTAGGTGTCGATCGCCAGTTCGGTGAACATGCCCGCCTTGGTCGGCAGGACCGGCGTTTCCGCCACCACGATCTTGCCCGCCAGGCCGGCCAGCAGTTCGGTCGATCCCGGCCGGCGGCCGACGATCACGCCGACCTGCGCCTCGCTCAGATAGGCGAGCTCGCCGGCCACGCCGTCCTTGGGCGTTACGCCGGTGTAGGGAATGTAGGCCGGGACGGGCATGACCTCGTCTCCGACGACCAGCCCCCAGGCCGTCGGCGTCCAGCGGCGCATCTCGACATCCTCGTATCGGACATCCTTGACCCCGGCCTGGACGAGCCGATCGTGCAGGCGATCGATGTAGGCGTCATGGGCCTGCGATCCGGTGGCGCGCAGGCCCATGGCGTCGAGCTCGACATGCCATTGCCGCATCTGGCTGCTGGGCAAGAACTGCGAGCGATCGACAGTGACTGCGGCCGAGGCCGGCAGCGGCCGCCCCGGCCCGTCGGCGAAGGCTCGCGCGGTTGCGCGACCGCCCGCCAGCCCGGCCAGGCCGACGGCGGCGATTGAGGTCAGGGCGTCTCGCCGGGATAGGGTCATCGGAATCCTCTTGCGGTGTTGAGGGACGCGCCGGTCCGGTCCCCGAGCGTCGAAATTGCGGTCGCTATCCAAGTTTCACGACCCTGCCCAGCAGAGTGGTCCGGGCGGGATGCGGCGTCCCGAGAACCTCCGCCGGCAGGGCGTCCAGTTGCAGCAGGGCCCGCGCGAAGGTCTGCACCTGCTGATGCGCGAACTCCGGGTCCAGTCGGTCGAGATCCCCGCCTGGGGAGGCCGAGCACAGGTAGTCGGGCAACGGGCACATGGCGATGGCGGGAATGCCCGCTGCGAACAGGGGCTGTCCCTCGCCGAGGTGGACGCCGTTGCGCGGTTCGACGGTCAGGGCGCGGACCTTCGTCCGCCCGACGACGGCGTCGGCGAAAACCTGATCCATCACCTCGTTGGTCGTATAGACCAGCTCGCGCTCCAGATTCCCTGTCGACGCCGAACGGCTTCCGTCCGCGACATCCTTCCATTCCCGGCAGCCGATGTGCTCGATCGTCAGACCGGCGACGGCCTTTCGGTGACCTGTCTTGCCGTCCCAGAGTTCGGGATGGTCACGAAGCCAGCGCGATGTCGCCTGTCCGTCATGACCGCTGAGCTGCGGCATCTGGAAGTGCCCGGTCACGAAGGCGAACACGATCGTGCGCCGCCGCTGCTCGGCGGGAACGCGCGACATGTACTGGGCGAGCGCCAGCAGCGCGGCCGGTCCGTTCTCCTCGCACGCGTTGGGACCGTCGGTATGGGTGTTGACGATGATCGTCTCGTTCGGAACGCTCCCTTCCAGGACGGCGAAGAGGGTTCGCGTCGGGACATCCGGGGCGAGTTCGGCCTGCAGGGTGAGCGTCGCCCGCTCTCCGGCCTCGCAAGCCGCCTTCAGCAGAGCGCCGGCGCCGGGCCCGACCCACAGCGCCGGACAGTCCTGGTAGGGCGTGACGAAGGGGTTGTACTGGTCGCGGGCGGCGTCCTCGGACATGTCCTGAAAGACGCAGATCACACCGAGGACGCCCGCCGCCTTCGCCGCCGTCAGGTCGATGCCGGGGCTCAATCCCGACAGCAGCGGCGTGGTGACCGTCCCCGTGAAATCCGCCTCCTCCCGGCTGGGATAGAACGACTTGCGCGTGAACATCAGGTCGCGGACCAGGAAGCCGATCGCCGCGTTCTTGACCGGAACGACGGCGATCTTGCCGGCCGCGGCCTGGAGAGACTTCGGCTTCTCTCCCAGCCAGACCAGGGGAGCGGTGACTCCCTGCGGCCCGGTCCGCCCGGAGTAGGCGAAGGCCGAAGCCACCGGAACGGGCGATCCCGCGACCACCAGGCCGGTCTCCTGGACCGTCCAGCGGGTCATCGCATGGACATCGGTCTGGACGACGAGGCCCAGGGCCTGCAGTTCCTGCGCGATCAGATCGATCGACGCCTCGTGGGCCGGATAGCCCGTCAGCCGCGGGCCGTAGCTGTTCAGGCGCTCGATCCAGCTCCACAACGTCTGGCGGTCCGCGAGCTGCGCCGGCGCGAACGGCAGCCCCTTGGCCAACGCCGGCCGTGCTGAGGGCGCACAGCCGCCCAGGAGGGAGGCCGCGGAGAGCGCGGCGCCGCCCGCCAAGGCCGCGCGGCGTGTGGCTGAGCTCATCTCGTCCATTCTCCGTCGCGAGGGCCGAGGACCGCCGGGCAAGAGCGCCGGCCCTAGTAGCGAACGTTCAGCCGGAACGTGAAGTAGCGCCCGATCTGATCGTAGAGCTGGGGGTTCGTCGGGGTGAAGATCGCCAGCGTGCCGTTGGGCGCCAGCGGCGGATCGCGGTCGAACAGGTTGTTCACGGTGACCGTCGCCCGCATCCGCTCGTTGAAGGCGTAGCTGGCCGTCAGGTCGGTGTAGAAGGCCCGCTCGACGCTGTTGTCCTCGATGGTTCTCGGCTCGACGCGCGTGACGTCGTAGACGCCGTCGGCGATGTAGCGTTGCTGGACGAACAGCGAGAACGGCCCCCGCGTCCATTCGGCGCTGGCCGTGACGGACCATTCCGGGTTCGCCGTGACGCCGACCTCCCCCGCCCTGTCGACCGTGGCGCCGCCGAACACCTCGGTGGTCATCTCGCCGAGGTAGGACGCCACGCCGCGCAGGTTCACCTGACCGCCGAAGACTTCGAAGGGCAGTCGGTAGCCGACCTCGATGTCCACGCCGGAGGTCTTGAGCCTGTTCAGGTTCAGGGTCGGCGAGACGATCCGGGTGATGACGCCGTCCGTATTGCGCGTGATGTTCGCGCAGAGCTGCGTCGCGCCGGCGGCGCACTGGTCGCGCGTCACCTGCGGGGTCAGCGAACTGATCACGCCGCTGATGTCGATGGAGTAGTAGTCGATCGACGCGGTGAGGCCCGGAAGGGCGCTCGGCTGCAGGACGATCCCCGCGGTGAAGGTGTCGGCCTCCTCGGGCTTGAGCTGGGCGTTGCCGCTCGTCGCCGCGATGATGCCGACCGTCGCGCCGTTCTCGATGACGGAGCCGGTGTTCTGGGTGATGCCGGCGAACAGCTCCGGAACGTTCGGGGCGCGAATGTCGCGGGACTGGGTGGCCCGCAGACGAACGCCGTCGACCGGCTCGTAGACCAGGCCCGCCTTCCATGTCGTGACGCCGCCGCTGGTGCTGTAGTTGGTGTAGCGGACGGCCCCGTTGAAATCGAGCGACTTGGCCCAGGCGACATCGCGGGCCAGGGGGACGGCGACCTCGCCGAACACTTCCCAGAGATCGTACGATCCGGCGACAGGGAAGACGTTGGTCAGCAGCCAGCCGCCCGGCTGGTTCTGGTAGGGCGCCGGGAAGCCGCGGATGCCTGTCGCGTCGTTGATGCTCGGCCCGACGGCGTCGGTGGTCTGTTTGATCTCCTCGCGGCGGTATTCGGCGCCGAAGGCCGCGGAGATCGGACCCGCCCAGGTCGAGAACAGATCGCCCCGAGCGGTCAGGGCCGCGACGTCCTGGTTGATAACTGTCCGGAACGCCGAAGAGCCCGTGACATAGTCGATCGCCGCGGCCGACGGAGCCCCGACCCCGAACAGGTTGATCGGCACGCATCCGGGATACAGGCCCGGGTTGGTCAGGGTCACGCGGCAGACGATCTGGTTCGAGGAATCGCGTACGGCGTCCGCCGCTGCGAACAGGTGCTCGAGGATCACGTTGTTCTCGGTCCGCGTGTCCGACCTGTTGTCGCCGTGCTCGTAGTAGCCGTTGACCGCCCAGCCCGCCGGCCCCTGCCATTCGAAGCCGACGGTCGTGTCGACGAGGCGATTGCGGGTCACCGCCTTGGCGGGATCGCCGAAATCGAAATTGATCCGGCCCATGCCGAAGGCCGGGGTGTTCGTCGCGGTGAGGCGATCCTGAACCGTGGGATGCAGGAAGGCGTTGCCGCTGAAGATCGTGAAGCCGTTGAAGCCGCCGACGTTGAAGGCCTGGACCTGGTTGTAGCGGTTGTCGGTGTCCGCGTAGCTGACCCGCGCAAAGACGCGCAGCTCGGGCGTGAGCTCATAGTCCACATGCCCGAACAGGCTGCGGGTGCGCACGTCCGCGGACACGTTCGAGGACAGCTGCGAACCGTCCCCGCCGACCTGGATCAGCCCCGACTGGACGGAGCCGCGATTGAACGGCGCCAACGTCCCGTCGGGCATGAACTGCTGGAACGCCAACGGGCCGCTGATGATCAGCCCCCCGGGCGTCGTCGTCGCGCTCCGGACATTGGGTCGGAAGATCAGCTGTCCCGGAACGGCCGGATTGCTGAGCGAGCCGTAGAACGCGCGCCCCCAATCCCGCTGGGTGAGGGACGGAACGCCCTCGGACTCGTAGAACTGGCCGCTGGCGACGAAACGTCCGCGGCCGTCGGCGAAATCATGGCCGCCCGTCAGGCTGAACTTCACGGATTCGGCGTCGTTCTCGCTGGAGACCCCGCCCTGGATCTCCGCCTTCAAGCCGGTGAAACGCGTGTCGAGGACGAAGTTCACGACCCCCGCGACCGCGTCGGATCCGTAGGCCGCCGAGGCGCCGCCGGTGACCACGTCGACCCGTTTGACGAGCTGGGACGGCAGGGCGTTGATGTCCACCGAGCCGTCGCGCGCGGACGGGGCGGCCCGGCGACCGTCCACCAGCACCAGCGTGCGCTGGGCGCCCAGATTGCGAAGGTTCAGGAAGCTGCCGGTGTTCTGCGCCAGAGCGCTGGTGCCGCCGGTGGTCGGGCGCGACGACCCGCGAAACGCCGGCAGGGTGTTGAGGGCCTCGCCGATCAGCCCCGGCTGCGCCTGCTGCAGCTGATCGGCCGCCACGACGGTGACCGGCGTAGGGGCCTGGGCCCCGTTTCGAATAGCCCTCGACCCGGTGACGATGACCTCTCCGACCTGCGTCGCGGCCTGGGCGTCGACCGACGCCTGATCCTCGGGGACAGCGGCCGCAGGCCGAGCCTCTTGCGCGTGAGCGCCGGTAGCGACGAGCAGGCTTACGCCGGCGAAGAGCCAGGTTCTCATGTTCCACCCTATGAACTGGCGCCGGTTTGGTTTCCGGCGATCCGTGTTGTGGAACCGAGCTAGTTAAGCCCGCGATCGTTGTCAAACTTATTCCTTCCTCAGGGAAGGAATGGACGACTGGCAAAGGTGCGAGCAAGGCGCTACTGCTACCGCATGAAGAGCGTTGACGATCTGAAGGACGATTTTCCCGCGAAGAAGGCGCCGCCTCGGAAGGCCCAGGTCGACCGGCGGCGGGAGTCGATGGAGTCGATTCTCGATCACGCCGAGGCCCTGTTCGCCGAGTCGGGCTTCAACGGCGTCACCATCAACGACGTCGCCCGGTCGGCCGGCGTCGACACCGGCCTGATCCGCTACTACTTCGGCGACAAGAGCAATCTGTTCGAGGCCGTTGTCGACCGCCGTTCCGGCGTGGCCAACGAGGCCCGCCTGAAGGCCTTGAACGAGTACCGGAGAACGGCTGGGGCCTCGTTCTCCCTCGAAGGCGTGATCCGCGCCTTCACCGCGCCGGCGTTCGATCTGATGCTGAACGACGAGGGTTACAGGAACTACGGCATGATCATCGGGTACGTGAACGCGACCCACGCCGACCTGCGCCGACTGATGTCCAAGAACTTCGACCATGTGTCGGAGGTTCTGATCGAGGACATGAAGCGGCTTCTGCCGGATGCGAACCTCGAGGACCTCTATTGGGGGTATCACTTCCTCACCGGCGCCTTCACCTTCTCGCTGGCGCAAACCGGCCGGATCGACAGCCTGTCGGGCGACATGTGCAAGAGCGAGGACCTGCGGGCGATCTCGGAACGCCTTCCCATCACCTTGGCGGCCGGCATCCGGGCGATGTGCGACGAGCGCGCGGCGGCCCGCAAGCGAGCGGCGACTTCCGCCGGTACGTAGAGAGACGCCGCGCCTGCCGGATGCGGGCGCCGGATCAGAAGCGGCCTCCACGCCGTGATCGCCCCGCACCCCCTATCGAGGCGCTGCGCCGCCCCCGCCGTTCTGCAGCGCCAGGAGAGCTTCGAAACGCTGCAGCGAGGCCAGATGAAAGTCGACGAGGCTCAACCAGCCGCGACGATGCCAATCCAACACGACATCATCTCCCAGCCCGGCGAAACGCTCGGCGTCGACGATCTGAAAGCCCTCCAGTCCCAGCTTGCGTCCGTCGGCCAGGGTCGCGTCGGCGCGGCGGTCGACCAACAGCTCGCTGGCCCTGAGCGCCGACGCGAAAGCCTGGGTCGCGGCCGCCTCGGCCTGAAAGGCTTCGCAGAAGGCCAGGGCCTGGCGGGTCAGGGCGCTGGGTAGTCCCTCCTCGAACAGCGCCTCGCCCTCGTCGCCGGCCTGGACCAGCCGCTCCGAGGCGGCGTCGACGATCAGAGCGAAGCCGTCCGGATTGGTCGTTGAGACGAAGCCGAACGGGTGACGACGAACGTAGGCGGGAACGTAGGCGTCCGCGGACCAGCGGCCGTCCTTCACGAACAGGTTGACCTGCTCCAAGCCCAGAATGGCGACCGGCGCGGCGTCGCCGGCGGCGAAGACCACCGGATAGCAGCGCGCCGCGGCGGCCAGTTCGCCGATCACGATGGGGACATGCGAGGCGCCGGCTGCGAAGGCCGCGTCCCCCTTTCCCAGACGCCAGTCGGCATGCTGTTGCGAGGATAGAAGCTGCGGCTCGCGGTAGAAGAGCGGCAGCGAGGCCGCCGCATCGCGCTCGTCGCCGGTTGAAGTCTGCGAAGGCATGCGAAGAAACTCCTGAAATGTCTCCCGGCGACTAGTCGCCGAAGCCGAGGAACCGGCTGATCACGACCGTCGGGGTGTCGCCGAGCGGATTGGGGCGGGTTCGTTCGGCCAGTCGCGCGGCCTCGTTGACGACCGTGCTGCTGGCCGAGGAGGCGGCCGTCAGCGCCCCCGTATTGACCACCGCCGCCATCGGAATGCCCTTGGCGTCGCCCTTGACCTGGATGTTGGCGGCGTTGACCACCTGCAGGGCCGCCAGGTTGATGTTGCCCGCCACCCGGATGCCCGCCTCGCCCGCGTCGATGGTTCCCAGCGGCGCGATGAGGTCGATATCGCCGGGGCGGATTTCCGGGATCGGGTTCAGGGTGGCGATGCCTGCGCCGGAAGACGGCGCCTGCGGCGCCAGCTTCACATTCCCATAGACGTCGTAGGTTCGCCGCGACGGGGTGAAGAGCAGCGTCGTCTTTGCGCCCCGACCGGCGTTGATGTCGCCTTCCTCGGACCAGGCCAGGACATCGCCGCCGAAAGTGGTCATGATCCGCGACAGGCCCAGCAGCAGACTCTTCTCGCTGAACAGGCGGATGTCGCCCTGTCCCTGCGTCATGACGCCCGCCGACGCCGGCGGAACCTCGCCCTGGACGCCGATCACGATCCGCCCCCCGGGAGCCATCATCTCGATGTCGCCGCCGAAGTTGGTCCGGACGCCCGCCCCGCCGAACATGACGATGTCGCCGGCGCGGACGATGGCGGCGCCGGAGGCGTCCTTGTCCGGGAACAGGGTGGCGATCATCTCCCGGCCGCGCAGATAGGATGCGAAGCGAGGACTGGTCGGCTCGTTGTACTCGCGGCCGCCCTCGCGCAGTTCGGCGTAGTAGACTTCGCGCAGGAAGATGCGCTGCTGCTCCGGCGGCAGCGCGTCGAAGTAGGCCAGCGCCTCCCCTGCCGCCCCCCTGAAGCCGTAGCGCTCGCCCAGCCAGCTCGCCAGCTCAGCCTCGTACGTCTTGGCGGCCTTACCCGGCTGATCCGCGAGGGGCCGCTTGGGATCCGCCAGATTGGCGGGATCCAGATAGCGGACCCGGATCGCGGAGAAATCGAGACCTCCGGCGCCGACGCCCGCCGCCAGGGAGATATCGGCTCCCGCTCGCGTGTCGCCGACGGCGACCGGCCCTATCGAGGTGAACGACCCCCGATCCTCCTGCCGGATGTTGCGCCCGGCCGAGACCTCGAGCGTACCGGGGCCCGCGACGTCGACGTTGACGTAGAGGATGTCGCGCCCCGCCTGGATGATCGAGACGTCGGTCGCGGCGTCGTGGACGATCAGGTTGCCGCGATAGCGTCCGCCGTATCCGTCGCCGGTGAGGTCTCCGACCGGCGTGCCGGTGGCGACGATGTCCCGCCCGGCCTTCATCCAGACGGCCCCGCCGCCCTGGTACAGGAGATCGTCGATGCCCTGCACCACGGTCCGCCCGGTCCCCAGGCCGACGATGTCGCCGCCGACCGCGTAGAGGCGGATCGGCGACGCGCCCGCCACGCGGGCCAGGCGGTTCGCCGCCGTGTTCCGGCCGAACGCGAACAGCGTCGCGTAGGGCCCGTCATAATAGTTGTCGCCGCCCCTCTCGGTCAGGACCGACAGATTGCTCACCAGCAGCCGTCCCTGGGCGTCGACGCCGCCCATGAAGGCGGGGTTGAAGGGCGTCGGCAGGGCCGCGGCCGAGCCGGACGTGATGATCGAATGCCGTCCGACATAGGGGTCGGCGCTCGTGTCGTTGCCGGCGCGGATCGAGCGGGCGGCGAGGATCTCCAGTTCGCCGAACGCCGAGGGCGCCAGAATGTCGC